>FTKD01411039.1_pt1 | contig 86423 bp, 76 predicted proteins | sample 1658191 | NCBI WGS metagenome assembly FTKD01 (sample SAMEA3914808, study PRJEB12502) | metagenome | biome: forest; material: soil | place: Canada | collected 2011-08-03 | depth 0.3 m
GCGAGAGAAAGTGAAATTAAAAACACAAGAGGGATATGGGATGGATTTCAGCATTTGTTGCGCGATCCCTCCAAGTTGGAGTTGCAAGGTGAGATTCAGAAAATTTCAGATTTTGTAATTTACTCTCCGCAAACAGCGTTTCTTCGAGGAACTGAGCTTGAAAATACAACAATAAAGCCTTTGGGGTTGAGTGGTGGTGATTTGCCAAAGGCAACATCAACAGTATTTAAACTTATAAATAAGAAAAGTCCGCCAGAATTGGCGGAACGATATTCCGATGTACTGAGCCTCGTATGGGCGCCGGGCTGGACGAACCGTCTTACCGTAAGTCAAATTAGCCCTGATATTGTGTCGACACAAGTGAGAGCGGCAGAGCAAGCGCTTTATTTTTTTGATAAGCACATGAATTTGCAGCGAAATAAACTCTCGGCATATGATAGCTCTGAGGGGACATTATATTTGCTGTTTATGGTGGTGTTACTTTTGCATCCTGAAGCCCCCAAGATATTTGCAGTTGACAACATAGACAATGCTCTCAATCCAAAGATAACGAGAAAACTATTGGAGACAGTTATAAGAGTTGTGTGCAAGAAGACTGCGGACAATATTCAGATTGGACCAGAGCAAGTCTTTCTGACGAGTCACAATCCGACTTCATTGGATGCATTTGACCTATTTGATAACGACCAAAGAGTATTCGTAGTGACGAGAGATACTGAGGATGGCTCGACAAAAATTACTCGATTGAAACCGACAGACGGAATGACCAAGGCTGATTGGATTAGAAACGCCGGGGGTAAAAATCTCTCGGAACTTTGGATAGAAGGGAAAATTAAAGGCGCTCTCGGATTATGAGAACAATAAAAATCGGTATCGTGGCCGAGGGGGGCTCGGACAGTATTGTGATACAAGGGTTGTTGAGAAGCTATATTAAAAAAAGTGGAGCTTTTCCAGATTGTGAATTGAAGTTTTTAAATCTGCAGCCTTACATCGACAATACATCAAGGTCCAGATTCTCTGAGGGAGGGTGGATGCAAGTATTCAAATGGTGCATCTCAAATCCCCCGCAGGAAAGAAGGGTCGCATATTTGGGGGATGGGTTGTTTTCGGATGGAATGGATGCTTTTAATTGTTCTGCGCTTGTGATTCATATGGATGCAGATATTTGCGACAAAATCGGTGATAAAACGACGGTGACGCCAGTTCCCCAAAAAACACATGTGCCAGCCACAAGGGGGCGGTTTATAGCGGATGTGCTGAATGAGTGGCTATGGCCGCCAGGGGAGGTTTCAGATCAAAAGCACTTGATATCGCCAGCAGTTGAATCTACTGAAGCGTGGCTAGTTGCGGGCCTTTCTGAAGAAGATAATCTACCTGAATCGGACCATGACATTCAAAAAAGATTGGCCGAGTTAGATCATATAGTTATCAGAAATTCGCCAGTCCCAAAGGATTTAAAAAAACCAAAAAAATCCTTTGTAAACTATATGAAAATAACAAATTTCGCTTCAGATAATATTGATAGAATATTGTTGAAATGTCCCCATTTTAAGGCGATGGTCGATCAAGTTGCCCAAATCGTGAACGCGACGCCAGCCTAAATCTGGCGCCTCGTGTCCGCCAGCAAGGGCGGAAAAGCCCCTCAAAAATCCAAAAACCGCAACCCCACAGCATCAAACCCCAACTTAACCCGCCCCTCCCACTCCCCATTCCGGTTCTTGTCGCAAATCAGCACCGCATCCGGTTCGCCCGGTGTGATGGCTTCGCCGCGTTGGGCTTTGCGTTCCTTGGCTTTGTTGCGCCACAGGATCAGCACCTGGTCCACCAGGTCGGTGATGGAGCCGCTGCCTTTGATGTCCATGCGGGTGGGCAGGCGTTCGTTGCCTTCGCCTTCACCTTCTCTCAGGTGGGCTACCAGGTGGACGTGAATGTTGTGGCCGTGCGCGTATTTGGGTTCACACCTTAGTCATACCAGCCTTCACCCCAGGCTCGCTAACTATGCACCATCACCCCTTCAATCGATTCAGCCGCCCCTTCCCACGGGGCGCGCTCGATCATTGCCATGGTGTCGGCATAGCCCGCTTGCCGGCGCGCGGCCATGCCTGTTGTGCTGAAGTCGATGTCCTTGGTCATGTCTTCGCCTTCGATGCGGGGGGCGAGCAGGCGCAGCACGTGCATGGTGGTGCCGCAGCCCCAGGCGGTGAGGGCCTTGATGCGCGGGTCGTCTCTTTTTTCGGCGGCGATGTGTTGTTCCAATTCGCGTATCACGTGGCGCAGGCGGTGGATTTGCTTTTGCCGTTCGATGTGGCTGTCGGTGCGGCTGGCATATTGGATGTCTTTTTGCCGTCCCATCACGTCGAGGATGGATTGCGGTTCGGGGCCGTGCAGTTGCCAGACGTTGACGGCGAAGATGGTGGAACTCTTGCGCGGGTGGTCGTCCAGCACGGCCTCGATGGGGGTATTGGAATACAGGCCGCCGTCCCAATAGGGTTCGCCATTGATCCGCACTGCGGGGAAGGCCGGCGGCAGGGCGCCTGAGGCCATGACGTGTTCGATGCCGAGGGATTCGTCGCGGCTGTCGAAATAGCGCATCTCGCCGCCTTGCACGTGTACGGCGCCGACGGTCAGGCGGGTCTGGCATTTGCCCAGGTAGCCGAAATCGACGAGTTCGTTCAAGGTGTCGCGCAATGGCTCGGTGCTGTAGTAAGCGGCTTGGTCGACGTCGAGTTTGGCGCAGTTGCCCATCAGCGCCGCCGGGTTCGGTTTGAAGAAGCCGGGAATGCCCTGCGCCACGGTGCCGAGGTTGGCCAACATGGCGCCCAGGCCCGGCCAGGCGAGGGGGCCGAAATCGGGGACGGGATGTTCGATCAGGTCCCAGAATTGATTGAGCCGCGCCAGCCGGTGTTGCGGCGGATTGCCGGCGATGATGGCGCCGTTGATCGCGCCGATCGATGTGCCGATGATCCAGTCCGGCTCGATCCCCGCATCGTGCATGGCTTCATACACGCCGACCTGGTATGCGCCCAAGGCCCCGCCGCCCTGCAAGACCAGCACGGTCTGGCCGAAGGGCGTGCGGGTGGGTTTTGCAGGGGATGTCTTGCGGGCCTTTGGGGACTTGGGGGCAGGGTTTGCACTGGTCATGTCGATTGCCTTTTGCTTCGCAATGGTGTTCGGCGCAGGACGTATCGGCCTGTCATGACGCCGCCCTGCCGCCGTTTATCGCCATGATCGTACCAGCAATCGATGCGGCGCCGCTGCCGACGGCTGTTTCTTGCCGCGCCACACGTCGGCCGCATGATCGGGTGCGATGCGTGGAAACGGATGGGTGCGCGGCGCCTGTCTGCTGATTACTCGCCGCCTATCCGCCGCATGTCTGCCGCTGACCCGCCAATTACCCGCCGATGTTTTGCCCGCGGCCGGAGTGGGTCAAGACGAACATGTCGATGTCGCGCTTCATTTTCGCCATCTCCATGTCCATTTTCATTTTGACCGTCGCGCCGTCCATTTCCATTTGCATCAGCTTGTCTTGCATGGCGACGAGCTTGGTGCGGTCTTCCGGCGTCATGCGGGCGATGTCGGCCTTGTACGCTTCCATTTGCATCGCGTAGTAGGAGGGGCCGTGGGCGAAGCCTTGCTGTTCCGCCGATTCCGCCGCCATCGCCGGGAGGGCAGAGAGTGCGGAAGCGGCGACGAGACCGGCTACGATCAGTTGTTTGAGCTTGTTCATAGAGTTTCTCCAAAAGGTGTAAGGAAGGTTGGCAACCGCTTTGCGACGCGATCGCCGGTTGGTCGGCGCATGGGCTGTACTCCTTACACCGCAGCGGTAATATTCACGCTATGCGCTTCTGCGCCGTGTAGATGGCCGCTTGGGAGTTCACGGATCTTTCCGTCGGCAGTGCGTTTTTTATCGCAAGCAGCGAAGGAGAAAAAGAGGGACAATCGTCCATAAGCCTATGCCATTGCGAGGACGCCATGCTTGCCATTTCCCATCGCTGCTCATTTCATTTTTCCCTGTTTGTCGTGCTGGCCGCCGGTTTGGCCGCAAGCCTCGCCGCATGCAGCGGCGTGGCGCAGCAGGCCGGCTCCAGGCACGAGACGCAATTCGCCGCCGACTGGAGCGAGCATGCCAAGCCCTTGCTGTTCCACGGCATGTCGCGCGATCCGGGGTTTACGTTCTGGCAGGTGCCGAATATCTTGCCGAGAGGCACCTACCGCGTGATCGAACGAGAGCATGGCCCGGCGGGCGATACGGCGGAACTGGTGGACGGCTACCGTTTCGAGGTCAACGGCCCGGAGGCGGATATCTATCTGAATATCGGGTCGAACTATTCCAATCTCGAAGCGCTTGACGAAAAATATATCCGTCCGGGATCGGGTTCGATCAATTGACCAATCGGGCCTGATTCCCTGCGTGCCATGCGTGCCATGCGTGCCGTTTGCGCGAAGCCGGTTCGCATCAGTCCGCGTTTTTGCCTGAGCATGTCGGCGATTGCCGTCAGCCAGCCCGGCTCGGCGCCATCGGCTTGACATTCATGGCGAAGTCCAGCAGATTGAGGGCAGCGTCGGAGATGCAAATTGACTGCGGACCGGCCGATGGCGGGCAATCGCGCCGTAGCCATGCATCTTCGCTTCCGGGCACGCCGGATTCATCATAGGGAGAGCCACATGCATCCGAAGACCACCCTGCTTTTCACCGTTGCGTCGGCCATGTTCGCGGCGAGCTTGCCGGTGCATGCACAGGACGCGCCGTATCCGGCCATGGCGCCGCTTGAGCAATATCTGATGCCGGAGGCCGACGAGATCACGCTGGCCAGGAGCGCCGCGCCCGCGTCGGTGTCGGATGGAGCGGCGGTGATGGTGTTGAAGAAGAGCGGCTATGAGACCGCCGTGCCGGGGAAGAATGGCTTTGTCTGCCTGGTGGAGCGCGGCTGGGCGGGCGATTCGGCCTTTTCCGATTTCTGGAACCCCAAACAGCGCGCGCCGAACTGCTTCAATGCGCCTGCGGCCAAAACCTTCATGCAGATTTATCTGATGAAGACCCGGCTGGTGCTGCAGGGTAAATCGAAGAATGCAGTCGTGAAGGAGAGCATCGCGGCGCTGGAGCGCAAGCGCCTGCCGCCGCTGGCCCAGGGGTCGATGTGCTACATGATGTCGAAGCAGCAGTACCTGAACGATCAGGCGAAGAGCTGGCATCCGCACGTGATGGTTTTTGTGGCAGGCGACGCGGCGAAGAGCTGGGGCGCGAACCTGCCGGGGTCGCCCATGATTGCGGTCAACGATCCCGAGGAGCGCGTGACGATCATGATGATGATGGCCGATCATTGGTCCGATGGCTCGGAGGCGCCGCCGATGTGAGGCGGATGTGGTGGGGAAGGATCTTCGAGAAGGCAATGGGAGTGGCGAAGAAATGAAACGACTCGCATGGACGGGGGCGGCGTTGGCGGTGTTGCTCACCTCCGGCTGCGGCACCGATAACCGCGAGCAAATCGCGATGGCGACGCTTTATCACGATGCGCCAGCGGCAAACCAGGCCAGGACGCCGATGCGCCCGTTCCCCGAGATGACGGGCGCCTTGAACGAGAAATTCCCTGCCGGGACGGACCTGGGCGACCTGAAGCGTTACGTGGCAAACCTGAGCGGCACGTGCGGCTTGGGCAAGCCCCTCAATCCGGGCGAGCTGACTTGCTCGCTCGTCGAATCCGCCGCATTCTGTGTGCGCAATTCCATCGTCATCACCGCCCGGGCGGACGCGATGAGCAAGATCGAGCACATTGAGGCGCATCGGCTTTTCGAGGGCTGTTAGCCTCTGGCAAGGTGCGAAATTCGATTGGATCGATAGATCGAGCCTGATGCAAGATGTGTCGTGTACGGCGCAAGCGCTTGCCCGGAAAATATTTTGATTGTCTGCATACATTGTGGACACTGCCGTAAACGCCACGCAAGACTGACGCGCCGCGTGCGATTGCGGGGCGCGGTTGAAGCCGATGTTGCAGCGCAATCGGCGCATCCGATGATGCCGGCCAACATTTGCCGCCATGCGGAATCTTCTGCGGAATCGCGATTGAACTTCCGCAGCGCCCCTTTCTCCAATGAACGGACTGCAAGACGACTTGGCGAGCAACATTGATGGGGCCATGTTTTGCAGTCAATGTCGGCACCTTGCCGGCACGGGAATTCTTGCAGAAAGGTATCACATCATGTTACAGCAACCTGAAATCAAGCAACGTTTCACCAGTATCGAACGTGACATCGAGCAAGCTGCAACGGCTTGCATGTCCGATGCGGAAATACCGCAGAAGCTGAAGGACACCGTCACGCAATGGCAGCAACATGCAGTCAAGGCAAAACAGACTATCGAATCGCAGGACAGCAAGAAGATCAAGGTCGCCGTGGAGGACCTGGAGCAGATCGCTCAACGCGCGGAAGTGGCACTGCGCGACGTGGTCGGCGACTCCAGCAAGATCCGGGGCTTCGTCGAGCACGCCCATAGCGAACTTTCCGATCTGCAGCGCAAGCTGCACTAGCACTTTGCTTTGCCGCCACGTTCAAGGTGGCGGTGCTGGGTGTCGTTGATGTCTTTGATGTATCTGTGGGGCCGGACGCGATTGAAGGAATCAATCGGGCCTGGCCCTATTTGTTTGTCCGTTGTTCTCCTGCGGCAATGAACAGGGGATTTGCGGCAATGGCAAGCCTTGCGGCGAATTGGTGCAAACCGGTCTATGATGGTAGCGCTGGCTTGGCGGCGGCGCCTGATTTGCTGCCATGCTGTTTTCGCTCGTCAACTGCCGGAATCGGACAGGCATCATGAAAATTCGGAGAAACACAGCGCGTGTCACGACGGTGTTGCTGCTGGCGGCAGGCGCTGCGCTGCTCGGTGCTTGCGGCGGCGGTGGCGGTGGCGGCTCGGGCGGTGGTTCTTCCGGCACGCCGGCACCGCGCAACTTCCAGGTTGTGTCGTTCGGCGACAGCCTCTCCGACGTCGGCACCTTCGAGCCTATCGCCAGCGCCGTGGGCGGCGGCCGCTTCACCACCAATCCGGGCCAGGTGTGGGTGCAAAACATCGCGCAATATTACGGCGGCACGATAGACGCCGCCTACACCATCGGCTTGACGCACGCTTTGAGCCCGCATGGCGGATTCGGCTATGCCGAGGGCGGCGCCACGGTTGCCACGCCGGCGGTCGATGGGGACTTTCTGATCGATTTGCTGGGCGATGCCGAGATGCCGGTCAATCAGCAGGTGGCCAGCTATCTGCAGGCGCACGGCAGCTTCAACGCCAATCAACTGGTGCTGGTGTGGGCCGGCGCCAACGACGTGCTGCGCGCCGGCACGCCGCCGGCCGCCAACGCCACGGTGCAGGCCGCCGCCACGACGCTGGCGCAACTGGTGGCGCAAATCGTGCAGAACGGCGCGACGCATGTGGTGGTGGCCAACCTGCCCGATATCGGCAATTCTCCCAAGGGCATCGCGCAGGCTGACGGCGGCGCCAACCTGAACCAGTTGTCGCAATTGTTCAACAGCACCTTCGATGCGCAATTGCAGGCCAATGGCGTGGCCAATCAGGTGATCGAGATCGACACCTACACCTGGATCAATCAGATCCTGGCGAATTACCAGGCCAGCGGCTTCGCGGTATCGAACACCGCGCAAGCCTGTAACCCCAACACCACGCCGGACGATTCGGCGCTGATGTGCTCGCCCTTGACCTATGCCGTGCCGAATGCCGACCAGACCTACATGTTCGCCGACGATCTGCACTTGACTACGCGCATGCACATGCTCCTGGCGCAGTATGTGGAGCAGCAGTTGGTGGCGAATGGCTTGGGACAGTGAGGGCGGGCGCTTCCTCCGGCGCGTTTCGCCGCAGGAAACCGGATCGTTTCAAGGCCAGATGTTGATGTCTTCGGCAGTATGAAAATCGGCCCGCTGCGGATTGACCACGCAGAACCGGTGGCCGGTCGGCGCTTCCATCACGGTCCAGCGCGCCATGACTTGCACGATTGTCGCGCCCAGGCTTTGCAGGCGCTTGACTTCGGCTTCGATGTTATCGGTTTCGATGTCGAGATGCACGCGGCTGGGGTGGTCGACTTTCTGCACCAGCACGCCGGCGCCGTTTTCCGGTGCCGCCAGGTGGACATATTTCGATGCCCATTCCTCGTCCGAATGCACCGGCTGGTAGCCCAGTGCGGCACCCCAGAAATCGGCGGCGGGGCCGATGTCGTCAACCTGCGAATCGATGACCAGGCTTGCCAGGCGGCTCTTGTGCATGTTCACCCTCCATGATGGTGTGCCGGGATGCTGCGGGCCTGTTTGATGCGCCTGGCATGGCTGACGACGGACAAAGGCACCCACAAGCCCAGCAGCAAATAGGGATTGAGGATAAGCGAGCCGATCACAACTTGCCAGCCGCCATGCGAAGACAAGCCCGCCGCATGCAAGTGCTTTTGCACGCGGTAGGCCGAGATCATCGTTCTCACATACGAGAACAGATAGAACAGCGCCAGCCATAGCGCGACGAAAACCAGCATTCTCGCGTGTGCTTCGTCTTGCGGGGTATCGGTGTCTGCCGAGAAGCGCAGGAAGCAGGTGAGGGCGAATGGCACATACAGCAGGATGGACACGGCCAGCCAACGCTTGAGGCTTTTCACGTCGTCCGTGGGAAAGGTGTTTGCGGTTGTGCCGTAGCGCAGTGCGCGCCATTGCTTGAGCAATTCGGAGTCGATCGGCGGGGAAGTCGGTTTTTCCATGGGAGCATGTTCCGCTGCGGTTGCCGTGATGTCATGCATTGTAAGGTCTGTTCGAGAGCTTGGGCAATGCCGCTGTTACACATGGGTGTTGCAAACGTGTATTTTGGTTTTGACCGAGGGAGCCAAGCGGCGCCGAATTATGCCTCGCTTATATTTCTTACCGTCATCCCTCACCGATTTCCCTCATTGAATTCCCTCATTGAATTCCAATAAGCGCGGGAATCTCTCGCGCACGGGATCGCGGCGCTGCGTTTTGCTACGGCATGCGTTTGCGAAACTCAATGCTCGATGTCCACGGTGCCTTCGATCGAGGGCGCGGTGGCCCATTCTTCTTCTTTGGGCACGACGAGTTCCAGCAACAGCCTGTCGGGTGTGCATTGCGCGGCTGCGCTGCCGGTGGCAAGGAGGCTGTGCAGGAAGCGCCCCGGTTTGACGGCGGGGTAGGGGGAAATCGTCCCGCGCCAGGCTTCGCCGCCGTCCGGGCACAGGGCGATGAGGCGCACATAACCGCGCGCGGCTCCGCGCAAATCGATGCGCTCGAAGCTCACCGCCAGCTTCAGCGCGGAAGGGGCGGTGCCGGGTTCCGCTGTCAGTGTGACGGCGGCTTGCCGGTGTGCGGCATCGAGCCTGAACTCCGGCGCCGGCGCTGCCTGCAGCAGGGCAGGCAGCGCACACAGGAGTGCTGCGGCGATACGAAGCGTGGGCATCGGCATCAGTGCAGGCGGCTCAAGCTCAAATCGACCGCGCCGATGGTGACGTGCGACGCCGCGTTGGTCCCCTTGTGCATCGGCACCAGCACGAAATGCAGCGACACATTGCGTCCCGCCACCATGCCACCGTCACCGGCCAGCCGCTTGAGCGTATCGGTGATGTCGACATAGAAATTCGCCTGCACCGTGCCGTGTCCGTCGTGCATGTGATTGCCGCCGAAGAAGGCAAAGCTGCCGGCGAAGTGCGGGTCGTGGATCGAGGTGTTGGCATCCGCCCCCGGCAGGTTGACGAACACGCGCACGAAGCTGTCTTCGGCCTGGTCGGATTCGACCGACTTCGCCTTGACCAGCACCCGCTGCGTGGCGCTCGTGCCTTGCAGCAGATTGAGCACGGCGCCCGGCCACTCCAGGGTATGTGTTGCGCTGCCGTTCAAGCGCATCGTCACCGGCCGTTCGGCGCTCACCGTCTGCACCGCCGTGATGCCCGACGGCCCGCCTTCGCTCAGGAATTTCTTCAGCGCCGCGCTCTCCCATTGCTTGACCTTCTTCATGCCGCCCGTGCCGATGGACGAGCACGGCATCAACTGGTTGTCGAACTGGTAGTCGAAATAAGGCATGAGCGAGGTGACAGCGACCGACAGGGTGCCCACCGGGACGCCGTTTTCGTCGCAGAACATGTTGTTGCCCAGCGAGAGGTTGTACCAGGTCGGATCGTTCGGGTTGGGGTTGGACATATTGATGTTCCAGTTGACCCAGCACGCCTCAAGCATGTTGTGGTGACACCAGAAGATCGGATCGAGCGGCGAGCGCGCAATATAGCCCATGTCGCCGCCTACCCAGCCGTGCACACCGTTATGCGGCCCGCCTTCGAGCTGGCCGTAGTTGGTGGTCGGCGGGCGCAGTTCGGTGGCGCTGCCGCTGCCGAACAATTGGAAATCGGTCAGGGCGAAAATCGAATCCATCACCGTTTCGCCGACCATGTCGTCGGTGAGTTGATCGGTCGCGGTGACCGAGCGCGCATGCGTGAGCGGATTGCCGCTGCCCCAGAAATGCTGCGGAATGGCGCGTGCGCAAGTCCAGTCCCAATAGGGCAGCGCGAAATCGGCATAGCCTGAGAGCTTGCGGCAGATGCGCTCGAAATACACCAGATAGGCGCGGTGCCACGGCAGGAAAAACCAATTCCCGTGCGGGCAGAAATTCGCATGGATTTGCGACTGGTTGGTCCAGTTGCGCAAATCGGATGACGGCAGCGCAATCATGGCGGAGACGGCGGCGCGATACGCCTCGACCACCGGATCGTTATTGGCCAGCAAGCTGATGTTTCGGCGAACCGGCCGGTTCTGGATGTCTTGCAACAAGGTCTCGCAACCACCCAGCGAGAACAAACCGGACATGCCGGCTGCCAGGGCCGCGCCGCTCTTGAGCAGGTCCCTGCGCGAAATGAGTAAGTCGTTCATCGGATAATCCAATACGGTATGTGGTCCCCCCGCATCGCTTGGTTGCACCTGGAACCCATTTCAACATGAGCATGGCGTTGTTGCCACTCCTAGCCCTGCTCATGTTGAAATGGGTTCTTGAAGGCTGCGCAATCCGGCATCTGATACGCCTTAGCAATACAGCAACATTAGACTGCTGATGCGAGACCGACGCCATACCATAATCATGTGATTTTTTAACATTTTTTCGGGAAAATTCACATTCTTCCGAGATGGCGCGTGCATCCTGGCAATGAAGGAGAGAAAACGTGCCGTGCGCGAGGGCGTCGGGGCCGGGCCGCACGGTGGGGTTTTCTTCTGTACAGAGGTCGATTTCTCAGGTACGGAAAAAGTACCGCGAGTCAATGATGCCTTGCCACCACCTGTCAATCCTGACAGGTGGGAGCGTGCGCCAAGGCATGAGACCCTAGGGCAAAAGAATCGCCACAGGGAGCCTATCATGAGCAAGAACCCGCCTGACCTCTACCCCGATCTGTTTTCCAACATGCTGCAAAGCTGGTTCGATCCGAGCCAGATGCGGCGCTACTTCAACACGCTCTACGAACCCATCCTGCCCAACGGCACCTTTGCCGGTATCGTCATCAACCAGAACAATTCGACCAATCCTCAAGTGGAGCGCCACGTCGTCAACCACTACAGCTATGGCCGGCAACTGGGCACGCTGCTCGACGCGATGGAAGTGCTGATTCGCGACGCAAGCAGCGCGCCGACGAACGAAGGCGATGTGGCCAAGCTCAAGGCATTGACGGAGATGAAGGCGAAGATCGATGCGCTCAAGAGCGAGGCGCGCGACACGCAGGTCGAGCATATCGTCAAGGAACTCGATGGCTTGTCGGAACAGGATCTGCGGCGTTGCAGCGATACGATAAAACGCTTGATGCAGGAGCGGGCGCGGCGCGCATGAGTTGCGCGCTGCCCCGCTTCGAATAATTGCGGCTGGAAACATGCTCTTGCGGCCGGTGTGGCCTACACAAAAACCGCAGGAATGAACACGAGCGGATCAGCCGGTGCAGACGCCCGCTGATCCGCTTGGCCGGCTGGTCGGCCGGCTGCCTTCGCAGCGCCTTATGCGATGTGGCCGACGAGGTTGAATACTCCCACCCCACTCGCCACGCCCACCAGTTGAATGCCGTCGAGCGTGCTGCCGGTGAAGTGGGTTTGATACATCGCGGCGCCGTTGTTGGTGTCGATCACGAAGGTATAGACGCCGGTCGATGCCGTGGTAGGGTCCACTGCCGCCAGGATATTGGTCTCCGCACTGGAAAGATCGTTGGCATTGCCGACGACAAAGCCCGACAGTGCGCCCAGGTCGGTCAGATAGATCACGCCATTGTTCGCCGCCGTGATCGTATCGTTTCCGGAGTCGCTGATGGATTGGCTCGTGCCGTTTTGGTTCACGCCGCTCAGCGTCAGAACCAGATTGTCCGAGCTTGTGTTGAAACCATTGATCGTCACATAGTGCGTTGCATCGGATGCGCCGGCAATCGTGGCGCTGCTGTTGTCGAGGTTGAAGGTGTTACCCCCGCCACCATTTTCCGAAATGGTCTGGTTGAATCCGGCAGCGCCGGCATTCACGCTCGCCGCGCCAACCGATACATTGACCGTATTGGAACCAGCTTGCAGGCCGACTGCTACCAACGCATTTTCCTGCGCGTTCAGGTTGATTGGCGAGGTGGCATCCGCTACGTTCATGGTATCCGAACCAGGTGCCACAATGGCGGAGCTCGCGGTATGGAAGGTGGCAGCCTCGGCCGAACTGACGGTCAATGTGCCTGATCCGGAAAGGACCAGATCGGCACTGGTGCCGCTAGATGTGATGGTGCCGCCGCTGATGTTGGCGTTGCTTGAAACATCGATGCTGACGGTGTCGTCGCCGCTGCTGCCGAGATTGAGGCTGCCGGTAAAGGAGGTATTGGCGATGTTGTACGTATCGCCGCCGCTTGCCGCACCTGTCACATGGTCTGCCGCGTTGTTCAACGTAATGGTATTGCCCGCGGCAGACAGGGTGAAGTTACCCACGTCGGCATTGTCGATCACGCTTCCCGCGTCCGTGAAAACAATTGTGTTGCCGCCGAACGATCCGCCGCTGATCCCGCTGGCGTTGAACAGGTTGTATTGCTCCGTGGTCATCGTTTCGATGCCCGACGCGGTGAAGAACAACGACACGGCGGCGCCGCCGCTGGAGATCGTGCCGCCGCTGATGTCGCTGCTGCCGGATACATGGATGGCGTCGGTACCGCTCGTGCCGAAGGACACGGCGCCGGTGTAGGTGAGGGAACCAAGATCGACCGTATCGTTGCCGCTGGCGGCGCCAAGCACGTTGTCGGCCACGTTATTAAGCGTGACGAGATTGGTGCCGGTGAACAGGTCGTAGGTACCCACATTGGAAATCGCGGTTACGGTTCCCGCATCGGAGAACGCGACGGTGTCGGTGCCGATTGCGCCGCCGGTGAAGGTCAGGCCGCCGGCATGGACGCCGGTGGTGACGAGGTTGTATTCCTGCGTCGACAGTGTTTCCGTGCCTGCGGCGGAAAGCACCAACGCGACCGTGTCGGTGCCGCTGGCGGTGATGGTGCCGCCGCCGATGTCGCCGGTGATGCTGGCATTGACGGTGTCGGTACCGGCCGCGCCGAAGGCGAGAGTGCCGGTGTAGGTGAGTGCGCCAAGATTGACGACGTCATTGCCGCTTGCCGCCCCGTGTACGTTATCGGCCACGTTGTTAAGCGTGATGGAATTGGTGCCGGTGAACAGGTTGTAGGTACCGACATTGGAAATCGCGGTTACGGTTCCTGCGTTGGAGAACGTGACGGTGTCGGTGCCGATTGCGCCGCCGGTAAAGGTCAGGCCGCCGGCATTGGCGCCGGTAGTGACGAGGTTGTATTCCTGCGTTGACAGTGTTTCCGTGCCTGCGGCGGAGAGCACCAACGCGACCGTGTCGGTGCCGCTGGCGGTGATGGTGCCGCCGCCGAGGTTGCCGGTGACGTTGGCATTGATAGTGTCCGTGCCGGCTGCGCCGAAGGCGAGGGTGCCGGTGTAGGCGAGCCCGGCGAGGTTGACCGTATCGCTGCCGCTGGCGGCGCCGGTTACGTTATCGGCCGCGCTATTGAGCGTGATGGTGTTACCCGCAGTCGACAGGTTGTAGTTGCCCACGTTGGCATTGGCCGTCACCGTGCCTAAGGTCGAGAGCGTGATGTGATCGGTGCTGAACGATCCGCCGCTGATGCCGCCTGCGTTGAAAATGTTGTACTCGGCCGTGGTCATCGTTTCGGTGCCTGCACCGGTGAAGGCCAGCGCCACCGTCGCGCCGGTTGTCGTGATTGCGCCGCCGCTGATATTGCTGTTGCCGGACGCCTCGATCGTGTCCGTGCCGGCTGCGCCGAAGGCGACAGTGCCGGTGTAGGTGAGCGCGCCGAGGTTGACGGTATCGTTGCCGCTGGCGGCGCCGGTCACATTGTCGGCCACGTTGTTGACCGTGACGGTATTGCCCGCAGTGGACAAATCGTAGTTGCCTACATTGACATTGGTGAACACGAATCCGGAGCCGGAGAAGGCAATGGTGGTGCCGCCGAATGATCCGCCGGTAATGCCGCCGCTGAGGAAGGTACCGTATTCCGACGTGGTCATCGTCTCCGTGCCGTTCCCGGAGAGGACCAGCCCGACAGCGGAGCCGCCGTTCATGATGGTGCCGCCGCTGATGTTGCCGCCTACCGTAACATGGACCGAATCCGTGCCGCCCGAACCAAACGACAGGGTGCCGGCATAAGCGAGTGCTCCGAGGTTGATCGTGTCGTTGCCGCCTGCGGTGGCGTCCACGTTGTCGGCCAGGTTGTTGAGCGTGATGATGTTGCCGAGAGAGGACAGCGTGTAATTGCCCACATTGGCAATCGCCGTCACCGTGCCGGCGTTGGAGAACGTGATGTGGTCGGTGCTGCCCGTGCCGCTCGCAAACGTAATGCTGCCGGCGGTGGTGGCGGTGATCAGGTTGTATTCCTGTGTGCTCAGGGTTTCCGTGCCTCCGGCGGAGAGCACCAGGTTGATGTGCGCATGGCCCGCTGTGCCGCTGATGGTTGCGCCCGAAAGATTGCCGCCGACCGTTGCGTTGATCGTGTCGGTGCCGCCGGAGCCGGCAGTGAGATTCAAGGTGCCGGTGTAAGCCAGATTCCCCAGGTTGATGGTCTGTGTATCGTTGCTGGCGGTGACGTTTTGCGTGGCGGCTGAGAGCGTCACGGTGTCGGCATGGGTGGACGTGACGTAAGTCGTCACACCGCCAAAGGTGATACCAGTGGAAGACGCTGGGTCCGAACCGCTGACCACGCCGGTGCCGAAATTGAATGCGGTTGCACTGCTGTTGCCGGAGGCGTTCAAGGTGAAGTTGCCGCCGCTGTCGGTGACCGTCACAATGCCTGCCGACACCATGCCGCCCAGCGTGCCGTAGAACGGCGAAGCGGGATAGGCCGTCAAATCGGCGCCGCTGAGGCTGACAGTCGAGGCAGCGGTCGTGTTGCTCAAGTGAATGGTGTCGCCTGCGACGGTCAGCGCCATGGTAGACGGGCCGGGTGCCGGGGTCGGGGTTGGCGTCGGGCTGATGCCCAGCATGTTATCGATGGCGACGGTGGCGCCGGCCTGATAGGTGGCGGCAGTGGTCGAACCGGTAATGCCGGCAAGGAAGGCGCGCGCATCAGCGGCGGCAACCGGGCCGCTATAACCTGGCGTGGCATTGTCGGCGATCAGGTCCGCAGTGAAGGTGGAAGCGGCGGCGATCTTGTTGTTGAACGTGGCCGCATCGGCCGTGGCCGCGCCGAGCGCGATTTCCATTGCCGCTTCGCCCGGCGTCATCGCGCCTGAGGTCAGGGCATTGCTCCAGAAGGCGAGGCCGGCTTGCAGGGGCGGGCGGTTGAACAGGTCTTCGAATACCGAGGTGACGAATTGCTGCGCGGCGGCGGTGCTCGATGCGATGGCCGTGCCATAGAGCCGGCCCGATTCGGCGCTGTTGCCGAAGGCGTTGACCAGCGATGCGACGGCGGGATTGGTGGCATATTCGGCGGAGAGGCCGGCCAGCGTGGTGGGCGCCTTGGCTGCGGCCAGCGCGGCTTCGAAATTCTGCAGACCGATGGGGTCGGCCGGACGGCCGAAATAGGCCACGTAGAGTTCCTGTACTACCGTGGCGTAGCTTGCCGATGTGCTCATGTTGCGTCCCCTGAATGATTGTGGTTGTCGATCGTTGCCCGTGTCGTAATGGCGCAAGTCCCCAACCCCGCGGAAATCATGCTTCGGGCGCAATTCGAACTTTAGAGGCTACCACAGGAGAGGAGCATGCTTGTTGTGACGAGTGTCACAACTAAATGTGAACTTTGCAATACGGGAAAAATTGCATATGCGGATGCATGCGAGGGAATACGAGGCGAAATATGAGGCCGAATATGAGGCCGAATATGAGATACCGGTTCGTATTTCGGCGTTCGAATTGTGTCAAGTTGGAGAATCCACCTTCGCAATATCCAGTATCGCACCTCAACTTCGTCAGCAAACCGGGCGCGACGCCATGCCGCGCCCGGCCTGCCAACCGATCGATCGATGCCCAAGTCAGGTGGATATTGTGCAGGCTGGCGGTGGAAGCCACGCCGGCAAACTCCGCAATATCGACCACCGTGGTCGCCGCCGCGTCGGTCGCGCCGTTGGCCAACTGCACCAGGGCCAGGCGCGCATTGCCGCGGCCGCCCATAGCACCGCAAACCGCTCTCCCGTTGGCCTTCCGGCGCCTTGGCTGCAAGGTTTGCATTGTCTTCACCTTTGTTTTGTGACAGCATACGCAGCACCTTTGGCCGGCGGCGGCGTTGCCGTGCGTGCCGAGGCGCTATTTCCCGATATCGACTTCACTTTCCCAAATGAACCAAATCCCGGATATTCCCGATTTCCATGCCTTGTTGCTGTCGCACGCCAGGACGCGTCCTGATGCTGTTGCCGTGGTCGATGGCGCGCGCGAGATCGGCTATGCGCAGTTTGCCGCCGACATCGAAAAAGTCGCGCGCCGGCTCAATGCGTTTAAGCTGGCGCCGGGCAGCCGCGCCGTGCTGTTCTTTGCCTCGCCCTATTTGCACTGGCTTGCGACGATCGCGCTGTGGCGGCTTGGGGTCATTTCCATTTCGGTGTACAACCTGAGCCAGCCGGAGTTGCTTCAAATGCTGCGTGCCAATGTGCTCATCACCGATCGCGACAATCTGCAGGCCGAAGGCGGCGGGGTGATTGCGATGCCGCAAGCGTGGCTCGATGGCAGCCCGGACGCCTTGCCGGCGCCGGCCGGGCGGACGTTTGACTTGCAGCAGCCGGTGCGGATTTTGCTGTCCTCCGGCACGACCGGGATGCCGAAGAAGATTCTGTTTTCCAATGCCGTCATCGGGGAACGCATCATACGTTCGATCGCCGACTACGGCTGGGGGCCGCAACACCGCTTCATGTCGGTGGTGGGACTCGATACCGCCGGCGGCTTCGTCTATTCCATCGTCACCTGGGCCGCAGGCGGCGCGGTCGCGTTTTACGATGCGCAGGTGCCGTTCGAGCGGCAGATCAGCCAGACCCGCGCGAACCTGCTATTCATGTCGCCGGTGCAGGCGGCCAATATCGTCGATGCGCTGCCGGCGGATTTTGCGCCCCCCGGTTTGACGCTGATCGTCGCCGGCGGGCGCATGCCGCAAGTGGTGGCGGAGCGCGCCCGGCAGCGGCTGGCTGCAAGCATCTGGGTCGTGTACGGTTCGACCGAAGCGGGCACCGTGACCTTGAGTTTCGAGCCGGAATACGCCAACCCCGACGTGGTCGGGCCGGTGGTATCGACGGCGGACGTGCAGATCGTCGACGAGGCGGGGCAGGCCCTGCCGCGCGGTGCGGTCGGTGAAGTGTGCATGCGCGGCGTGTGCTGCGTGACGAGCTATCTCGACGATGCGGAAGCGACCCGCGTGTATTTCCGCGATGGCTGGTTTCATCCGGGCGATCTCGGCACCCTGAGCGAGGCGGGCGTGCTCTCCATCGTCGGCCGCGTGGGCGACGTGATGAACCTCGGCGGACTGAAGGTGGCGCCGGGCGTGATCGAGGACCTCCTGATGGCTTGCCCCGGGGTGAAGGACGTTGCCGCGTTTTCGGTGCCGGACAGCCTGGGGACCGAAGCGTTATGGGTGGCCGTGGTCGCCGCGCATGGGTATGCCGAAGAGGAATTGCAGCGGCGCTACCGCGAACGCTACCCCAGCCGCCAGGGGCCCAGCATCGCCGTGCTCGACGAGATACCGCGCAACGGCATGGCCAAGGTGCAGCGCAACCTGCTGCGCGCAATGGTCGTGGAGCGCCTGCAGATGCAGGCCGCGGTGCCTGCGATCAGTTATGAATTCCGCCCGGCGTCACCCGACGCCGGGCCTAACGCAAACAAGGAGACGACAATGGCAATGGTGAAGATCAACGACAAGGAATACGACTTCGACAAACTTCCCGACGACGTCAAGTCGCAATTGTCGGCGCTGCAGTTCGTGGATGCGGAACTGCATCGCCTGGGCATGCAAAAGGCGGCCTTGCAGACGGCCCGTGCGGCATACGCGAAGGCGATTGGCGAGGCGATGGGTTCGGTGTAAATTGGCATAAGCGCCGGCTCCAAAAAGAGCAAGGCGTTGTTGTCGGGGGCGGCCAGCCGTTTCCTGGCCGTGCAGTCGTGCTGCCTTCGTCGCGGAGGCAGGCCGGCGCCGGCTTATGTTGGCCCATGCCGGCCCGTGCCGGATGCTACGCGCCGTTTGCCGCGGCCGCCGTCAGTCGACCTGAATGTCGAATTCCTGAGAAAATCTTGCCAGTTGGCTGCGGTCGAACGCGCCGACCAGATTGGCATACTTCATCCCATTGACGAGGTGGTGATACATCACGTGATAGGCCGCGTTCGGATCGTGCAGATTGCGCACGTCGCCGGCCTCGACGGCGTAGAGGTGGGGGAAAATGCCGCGCAGGAAGTCGAGGAAGTCCGGCACCGAGGTGCGCTGGAATACGTTCAAGCACCAGTGATTCAATTCCAGCACGACGACAGGGCGGTCGCGCTGCAGCGTTTCGGCAAGGCCTTCGAGCACGTGCTGCTCGAATCCTTCGACATCGATCTTGATGAAATCGATCCTGGCAATATCCTGCGCGCGGACCCAGTCGTCGCCCTTGTGGATGCGTATGCTCTCGATTTGATGCCCTTGCGAAGCTTGGGTCAGGTTGGAGACGAAGCCGCCTGAACGGTTGTTTTTGGCGAAGGTGAGTTCGAAGTTGCCGCTTTCCCTGCCCAGGCCGAGATTGGCCAGGGTTACGTTTTGCTGGCGCGAGGCTTCCACATTCTGCTGCAGGTAGACAAAGGTGCTGGGAGACGGCTCGAAGCTGTAGACGGCCTGGCACAGGTCGCCGAACAGAAGCGTGGTGCAGCCGATATTGGCGCCGACGTCGAAGGCGACGTGGTTCCGGGATAGCAGCGCATCGAACAGCCTGACCATGTCGGGTTCGAATTCGCCCTGGACATGGTTGAGATAATCGTCGTCCGACGTGAGGCGATACGTCTTGCCGCCTATCCTGGTGCTGACGGTGCGGATGCCGTCGGCGCGGGGAACGGCCGGCGCCGCCGCAGATGCCGGCGTCTCGCTTGTCGCGGCTCTGTCTGCGAGCAGGGTTTTGATACGATCCAGTATGGTGGGCATGCTAGTTCCGTTTGAGATGGGGTACGGACTTGTCCATGGGCGTCGATTGCGCTTACCATGTGCAATGGCGCAACGATGCGATGGCGCTGTCGATGGCCGCAGCCATTGTATGCGCGAAGAACGCGAAGCGGTGTGATGGCGGTCACTACATTCTGGAGAAATGCATGTTTAAGTTTTGTGCGCTGCTGCTGGTGTTGGCTTTCGTTACGACAGCGGCCGCGCCGCTTCGCTTGCTCAACTACGCGCCTGAGTTCGACCGGTTTGAGGAGAGTACGCGCAGCCTGCCGCCGGTGGCGCGCGTGAAGGCGTTTCATGAGAAATTCGACCGCCTGTTGCCTGGCATGTATGCCGATGAAGACCAGGCCGGCATGGACCGCAAGATCGCCAATGCGCTGGAAGATTTTCCCAAGATTCGCGACGCCTATCGCCGCACCGAGCAGCGCTTCCCCGGCGAGCTCGATACGGCAGTGGCGCATTTCCGCAAATTCTTCCCCGATTTCGAACCGCCCTACCCGATCTATCTGCTGCACGACGTGGGACAGCGCGACGGCGGAACGACCACAGTAAACGGGCAGCATGTCATGCTGTTCGGCGCCGACATGATCGCGCGCATCCACGACGACGACAGCGTACAGCCCTTCCTGGAGCATGAGCTGTTCCATCTCGAACATGCGCGCCATTTCGCCGATTGCGATCAATACTGGTGCCAGTTGTGGAAAGAAGGGCTGGCCGTCTATGCCGCGTCGGTGATGACGCCCGGCGCCGACGATCACCAGCTCTTGCTCGACTTGCCCAAGCCGATTCGCGGGCCGGTCGATGCCAACATGGCGGGGGCCTTGTGCTTTGTGTCGGCCAATTTCGATTCCGATCTGCCCGCGCCGCAAAAGCAGAGTTTCATGGGTGGCGAGCATCCACCTGAATTGCCCTCGCGCTTCGGTTATTACATCGGCCTGCTGACCGCGCAAAAGGCGATGCGGGACCATGATTTCGCGAGCGTGGCGCGCATGAACAACGATGCCGCGAGGCCGGTCGTGCGCGCGGCGCTTGTCGAGTTGATCAATGATGCCAAGGCCGGCTGCGCACCGCCAGCGGAAACGAGCGAGGTGACGTACAAGACGCCGATGTCTTCGTGAATGGCGCCGGTTATACGCACAAGTGCATCGAGACGCTTGGAAACACTGGTGCGTAGGCGCTGATCTCTACCCACAAGTCGTTGCACTACCCACCCCTCTCCTGCGGGCGGGAGAGGCGTGGGACGGGCGGCAGGCTGATGAGGGAATTCGCGAGCGGGCCTGGCTTGTTTGGCGCAGCCTCAACGCAGCCTCCCTCACCCCTGCCCCTTTCCCTCCCGCGGGCGAGGGGTTCCAAGCCCCTGCATGCACTTGTGGGTAATGCTCTGTCCGCCTGCGAGGGAGGGGGAGTTAGTCGTGCTGCGACTTGCGGGCTGAATAGAGCGTGGGCGGCATACGCTGCCTCTCGGCAGCGCCCGGTTTGTGTGCCCGGGGCGAATGGGTTTAAGATGGGGAAAATCCCTTCGGTGACAAGCCATGTTCGAATCCGCAGAAATCGGCCACAAGGTCGGCAAGAAGAAGTTCAGGGAGGCGGTGCCGCTTTTGCGCTCGGCCTTGCTCGATGCGCAGTTCGAGTTGAATGCCCAGAGGAAGTCGTCCGTGATTGTGCTCATCAGCGGGCAGGATGGCGCGGGCAAAGGCGAGAGCATCAATGTGCTCTATGAGTGGATGGATCCGCGTTACCTCACGACGCTGGCCTTCGAGCAGCCGACCGACGAGGAGCGCGACCGGCCGGTGATGTGGCGTTTCTGGCGCAGCCTGCCGCCCAGAGGGCGTATCGGCCTGCTGTCTGGCTCATGGTATTCGGAGCCGATACGGCGGCGCATTCTGGGCGAGATGTCGGTCTCGCGGCTCGATGCGCGCATCGACCAGATCAACCGCTTCGAGGCGATGCTGGTCAACGAGGGCGCGCTGGTGCTGAAGTTCTGGCTGCATCTGACCAAACCGGCGCAGGAGGCGCGCTTCAAGCGGCTCGAAGCCAATCCGCGCACGGCATGGCGCGTCACGCCCGAGCACTGGGCAAGCCTGAAGACTTACGATCAATTGCAGGACGTGGCGGGCCATGTCTTGCGCATGACCAATACCACCTGGGCGCCGTGGACCATCGTCGAGGCGGCGGACGATAATTACCGTTCGCTCACGGTCGGCAAGACGCTGCTTGAGGCGATCCAGTCGAAGCTGTCCGCCAGGGACGCGAAGGTGTTGCCGTCGGCGCCGGCGCTGGCGGTGCATGTGGATGCACGCAATGTGCTCTCCGAACTTGACCTCGATCAGGTAATGGAGAAGGACGACTATGCCGACCAGCTTGCCTTTTGGCAGGGGCGCCTGGCCGAACTGGTGCGCGATGCGCGCTTTGCGCGCCGCTCGCTGGTGTGTGCCTTCGAAGGTGTCGATGCGGCGGGCAAGGGCGGTTCGATCCGGCGCGTGGCCAAGGCGTTTGACGCGCGCCAATTCCAGATCGTGCCGATTGCCGCGCCCACCGACGAGGAGCGCGCACGGCCTTATCTGTGGCGTTTCTGGCGTCATATTCCACGGCGCGGCAAGGCAACGATTTTCGACCGCTCCTGGTATGGCCGCGTGCTCGTTGAGCGGGTCGAGAAACTCTGCAGCGAGGCCGATTGGCTGCGTGCCTATGGCGAGATCAACGATTTCGAGCACGACCTGGCCGATGCAGGTGTGATCGTGGTGAAATTCTGGCTGCAGATCAGCAAGAAGGAGCAGTTGAATCGCTTCAGGAAACGCGAAAACGTGGAATTCAAGCGCTTCAAGATCACCGACGAGGATTGGCGCAACCGCAAGAAATGGAAGGCATACGAAGCGGCGATCTGCGACATGATAGACCGCACCAGCACCGGCTCGGCCGCCTGGACCTTGATCGAGGCGAACGACAAGAAGTTTGCGCGGGTGAAGATTTTGCGGACGATTTGCGAGCGGGTGGAGGAGGAGCTGAACAAGGAGCTTGAGCTTGCCGCCGGTGAAAAGAAGGTGAAAGCCAAGGCCGGCGCGCGGAAGAAGCCTGTGGCGTCGAAGCGCAATTAGGTTGATTCAGTGCGATGGCAGGCCCTCCGGCCGCAGGCGGGCGAGGGGAGCCGGTGCCCTGTTCCTCAATCCGATTCGAGTACTCCCCACCCCATCGGCACCACCTGCCCGGATACGCGCACGCGCATCGCGTCGCCTTCCACCGTCGCTAGCAATTCGCTCGGGCGATGCACGAAGCGTCCTTGCTTCAGCACGATTTCCCCGTCTTTGCGGCATAGGCCGTGCGCCACGAGATAGGCTGCGACCGGGCCGGCCGCGCTGCCGGTGGCGCTGTCTTCCACGCGGCCGTCGTTGTCCCAGGTGCGGCCTTCGAGGTGGTTGACGTCGATCAGGTAGGCGAACTTCGCGCCGACGGCCGCCAGGCGCGGCTCCAGATCGGTGATGGTGATCGCCGCACGTTCCAGATTCTGTTTTACCGGCACGATCAGGTAGGGCAGGCCGGTGGAGATGACTTGCAGCGGCAAGCCGTCCGCCAGATCGCCTGGCGCGAGGTTGAAGGCGGCGCACCAGGCGGGCCGTGTCGAATCCGCGAGCGGCGCCGTAATTGCCGCCTCGCCCTGGTCCATTTCGGCGAACCATTTTCCGTGAGATTGGCGGCTGGTGACGAACAGGGTTTTTTCTGTCGTGGAGAAGCGCAGCTCTACCGCTTCGTGCCCGGCAAAATGCGCGCGATGCATGGCGACTGCCGCACCCAGGATAGGGTGGCCGGCGAAGCCCAGTTCTTCTTCCATGGTGAAGATGCGCGCATGGAAGTGTGTCGGCTGGGCGCCTGGCGTGAGGAAGATCGATTCGAACTGGCGCATTTCGCGTGTGACGGCTTGCATCTGCACGGCATCGATGGGGTGTTCCAGCGCAAAGACGGTGAGGCTGTTGCCTTCAAACGGGCGGGCGGCGAAGACGTCCTGCAGGGTGTAGTTCAGAGTGATGGGCATGAGGGACAACCAAAGTTGATTGCCCTCATTTTCGCATCCTTGGCAAGAGCATGCCGACGCGGCACCGGTAGCTGCGGTAATCGTCGCCGAGGGCGAGATCGAGGTCGCGCTCTTCGAGCCTGACGCCGATCAGGATGTAGACCGTGGTTGCCGCGGCGAACAGCAGATGGCCTTCGCTCATGTCGGGCGTGCTCCAGAATGCGATCAGGAAGCCCAGCATCATGGGATGGCGTACGAATTTGTACAGGGCGGCTTCCGTGAATGGCACGGGCGTGTGGCGCCTGGCCCGGCAGCGCAGCCAGGTCTGGCGCAGACCGAACAGGTCGGTGTGGCTGATCAAAAAACTGCTGCCCACGGCCATCGCCCAGCCGGCGGCGCACAGCCATAGCAGCGCCATGCGCAGGACGCCGTCGGCATGCCAGAGCAGCCTGGGCAGCGGCTGCCACTGCCAGCAGAGCAGGGCCAGCGCGACGCTGGAGGCCAGGACGTAGGTGCTGCGCTCGATCGAGTGGGCCACGAAGCGGCTCCACCAGCGCTTGAACGCGGGGCGCGCCATGACGCTGTGCTGCAGCGCAAACAGCGCCAGCAAGACCAAATCGGTCACGGCTGACTCGAACGGGGGAAGGGTCGGGCCCGAATCGATGGTCGTGGGCACGCCGAAGTCGCCGACGAAGCCGACGGCATAGGCGGCGCTGGCCAGAAAGGCGAGATAGCACACAGCCCCGTAGAGCAGCGCGGCGATGCCCATGTCTCCTCCAGTTTTTTGTAACGCGCCGGAACCGAATGCTTGCCGAGCCGATCTATTCCGGGCGCCTTGATTGTTGCCGTACTTTACCTGATTTACTTCTGGTTAACCCCGTTTTACATTGTTAGCTTCTATAATTTGCACATGCGTGGCGTTTGCCTGACAGCGCCGGTTTGCACCTGAGTTTCCATCAATTGAGAATAAAGTCTTGAGGACGATCCATGATACGTAGCTACCTCCGCCCGGCACTTCTTTCCCTCGGCATGCTGGCCGGCCTTTCCTTGTCGGGCTGCGGCGGGGTGATTGATGCCAGCATCGGCGGCACGGTCTCCGGTTTGGCCGGCGGCACGTCGGTGGTGCTGCAAAATAACGGCAGCGATCCGATTACGGTGTCGGCCAACGGCACGTTTACCTTCGACAAGACGATATCGGCGCAAAACACCTATGACGTGACGGTGGAAACCCAGCCGATCGGGGAAACCTGCACCGTGACCAACGGCACGGGCACGGTGACGCAGAACGGCGGCGACGTCACGGACGTTGCCGTGGCCTGTAACGTCACCACGACCTCCAGCAACTTTGTGTATGTCACGATAGCGGGCCTGGCCTCCAGCGGGTCGGTTGCGCTCAGCGACGGCACTTCCACGCAAACGTTCACGGCCAACAGCAGCGCTCCTGTCGCGTTCTCGACGGCCCTGTCCTACGGCACCGCTTACGACGTGACGGTGGTGACCCAGCCCTCCGGCCAGACCTGCACGATAACCAGCGCCACGGGCACGATTTCGAGTTCGGGCACCACTCCGGCGGCAGTTACCTGCCAGTGAGTTAGGGTATAGTCTGGGTCTTTGACTACACTTTGCCAGCCCATGAAACACTTGTTTGCTGCGGCTTTGTCCTGTGCCGCGCTATTGCTCGCCGATGCCACGCTTGCGCAGCCGCAGATTACTTCGTTCCCGGTCGTCACGCTGACGGCGGGCATCAATGTGATCCGGGTCGAGGTCGCCGGGACGGCGGCGGCGCGCGAGCAGGGCCTGATGTACCGTAAATCGCTGCCCTTGAACGGCGGTATGCTGTTCGATTTCGAGCGCCCGGCGCAGAAGGTCTGCATGTGGATGAAGAACACCGATATCCCCCTGTCGGTGGCCTTCATGGATAACGAGGGTGTGATCCTCAACATCGAAGACATGCAGCCGCAGACGCTGGACAACCACTGCGGGGCCGAAGGCAAGGCCGTGCGTTATGCGCTGGAGATGGACTTGGGCTGGTTCCGGCAAAAGCACGTCGGCGTCGGCGACAAGATCAGCAAGGCCCCGGCTGCAGACAAGTAAGTCGCGGATATCAACTTGCGCCACGTGCTTCGGCGTGGCGGGGTTGGCAAAATAGAAATTTCCCTTCTTCGACAATACCGGCCCGTTGCGCTGGTTTTTTTGCTTGCGTTCTCGATATAATAACGAGAAGAAAAATATCATTGCAGGCTTGCCAACGCCGGTTACAGGCTCCTTTCACAAGCGCAAGCCGCTCACTCCACGTGCGGAAAACCCAGAGGGCGCCAATTCGGCGCCACCATATGTTGTTATCAAGGGGGATTCATGGGTATGCGTTTTGATCGGGTTTTGCCGGTCGCGGGGGCTGTTACGGCGGCTGTTGCGGCGACTATGTTCTTGGCGGCATGTGGGGCGGGCAACAGCAGCCAGCCGGCGCAGACGCAGATGGCGCAGCCACGCGTCAAGCAGGTGGGCACCAAGGCTTCGGACTATGCCAATGAAGTGCAGCAACTCTATGTGGCCTACTTCGGCAGGCCGGCCGATCCGACCGGGCTGGCCAACTTCGAGCAGCAGCTTTTGCTACTGGGCGCGCCGGTCGATATCGGCGATCTTGCCAGTGACTACAAAATCAATCCGGCGCTGGCTTCGCTGATCGACAGCTTCGGCTTGTCGGCTGAGTCGCAAACACTCTATGGCAACGGCACGGCGGCACAATTCGTTGCGGCTATTTTCACTAACGTGCTGGGACGTCAGCCGGCGTCGGACTTCTGGACCAATGCAGTCGCAAACGGCACAACCAGCAAGGGGAATGCGGCGCTTTCCATCATGGCCGGCGCTTATGCCAATCAAAGCCAGCAAGCCCAGGCTGACGTCACGCTGATCAACAACCGACTCTCGGTTGCCGCCAGCTTCACCGGCGAGGTGTCGGCCTTGAATGCCGTGTCGAGCTATGTGGGATCGACGGCGGCGCAGGACGCGCGGCAATTGTTGGCCGGCGTGACTTCGAACACCGCGCCGAGCAGCCTCGCGCAGCAGATCCTGTCGCTGGTGCAAACCCTGCTTGCGTCGGGCGCGCAGAGCTACGCCGGCAATTTCTGCGGCACGGTTTCCGGCACCTTCTCAGGCACGGCCGACGTGACCCTGACTTCCAACGGCAACGGCACATTCTCCGTCACCGGCACGGCCAATGTCGGCGGCGAGTCCATCCCGATCCAGGGCACGACGCAGCCGCCGGCACTGAATGTGGAGCTGGTTTGCAAATCAGGCGTGTGCGGCAGCGTGACCGGTACCGTGACGGCGAGTTCGATCACCGCCAGCTATTCCATTCCGGGCCTGGCTTCAGGCAATATTGCCCTCTCGCGTTCTTGCCAGTAATCTTGCCGTGCGACACGCCTGCCTGCCGGAATTTCGCCGGGCAGGCGCGTTGTGCGGAAATCTTGGCTACAATCCGTTGTAACCATGGCAAATACCAAGGGATCAGATTGAACCGACTGCCGCAATCACTCAAGTTGGCCTGCGGGCGCAACGCACCGATTCTCAAGGCCTGATTTGCTCGACGGCCGCCTGTCTTTGACCACGCCCGAAGGCGTTCGCCTGTCGCTCACGCCGGCCGGGCCGAGCGTGCGCGCGCTCGCCTGGCTGATTGACGGCGTGATCAAATTCGTCGTCTGGTTGATCCTGGTAATGGTCCTCGGCTTCCTGGGCAAGGTCGGGATATCGCTGCTCTTGATCTGGCTATTCCTTGCGGAATTTGCCTATCCCGTGATCTGCGAAGTGTATTTCGATGGCCGCACCATCGGCAAGCGGGTGGCCGGCATCCGCGTGCTGCGCTCGGACGGCTTGCCGGTCGGCTGGCGCGAATCGGGCATACGCAATCTGCTGAAATGGGCCGATTTCATGCCGGTGGCCTACCTGACAGGTTTGATCAGCATGCTCTACGACGATCAGTTCCGCCGCGTGGGCGATATCGTGGCGCGCACCCAGGTGGTGTATGTGGAAAAACCGCCGGCGCGCACCGTGCTGCCCAAGGCCGTGCCGCTGCCGCTGCCGTTTCCGCTCACACCGGAAGAGCAGCGCGTGCTGGTCGATCTGTTCGAGCGCGAACGCGCGCTGCCGCCGGGCCGGCTGGCCGAATTGGGCAGCATTGCGCATGAATTGACCGGGCTGTACGACCGCGAATCGCTTGAGCGCATGCGCAGCTACGTGGCGGGGCTAGTCCAATGACGGCATCTCTCAAAATCTACTGCGCGGCCCAATCTCTGGCCTGCGATGCTGACCGTGGCTCCGGGGAGCCCGCTGCTTACAAGCAGCGGGCGTTCCGCAGGCGCGAAGCATGCTTCGCGAAACCCCCGCTCCACCGGTTGCGCTTCTCGGCCCGACCTTGGGTCGCTCGCTACAATTTTGAGAGGCGCCTATGAAGCAGAGTCAGTTCGAAGCTGAACACGCGGATTTGTGGCGCGAGATCGATGCGATCATCGCGGGCGCGTCACTGCAGACGGAAGAGCTGCCGTCCTACTACCGCCGCCTGTGCCAATGCCTCGCGCTGGCCTTGCAGCGCGGTTATTCGCCGACCCTGACCGATTATCTGCAGCGCATGGCCTTCGATTGCCACAGCCGCATCTATGGCGCGGCGGTGGAGCGGCCGATGCGTCTGCGTGCCTGGCTCAACGTCGATCTGCCGCGCCGCGTGCGCCAGGAATGGCGCTTGCTCCTGGTGATCACGCTGGCGTTCTGGGGCGTGGCGCTGTTGTGCGGCCTGCTGGTGTGGTGGAAGCCCTATCTGGCCTACAGTTTCATGGGGGCCGACGAACTGGCTTCGATGCACCAGATGTACCAGCCCGGCGCGGTCAATGTCGGGCGCGGCGGCGCCGATGGCGATTTTGCCATGTTCGGTTTCTATATCTGGAATAACGTTTCGATCGATTTCCGCACCTTTGCCTCGGGTATGATGGCCGGCATTCCGGCGCTGCTCTCGGTTGTGTTCAACGGCATCAACGGCGGCGTGGTGGCGGGCTGGCTCAGCCTCGATCCGGCCACGCGCGGCACCTTCTGGCCCTTCGTGGTGACGCATTCGAGTTTCGAGATCTATGGCTTGATGCTCTCCGGCGTGGCCGGCATGCGCCTGGGCCTGGTGCTGATCAAGCCGGGGCGCCTGTCGCGCCGCCATGCCTTGTTTGCGGCGGGCGAGCGCATGTTTCCGGTGATCGTGGGCGCCGCGCTCCTGACCTTCATTGCGGCGTTCTTCGAAGCGTTCTGGTCGGCCAATACGGCGGTGCCGGATGTCGTCAAATATTCGGTGGCGGCGGTGTGCTGGACCGGCTTGACGGCTTACTTCCTGTTCGCCGGCCGGGGTGCCGACGGCGTGCAGCCAGGGGAGCACGGTGCAGCTTGACAAGCTCCAGCTCGCGCTGCGTCCGCGCCCGGCGGGGCAGGCGCTCGACCTCGGTTATGCACTGTTGCGCGCGCACGCCGGCACGACTTACGCCGTCTGGCTGGCGCTGTGGCTGCCGCTGATCGGCATTTGCGGCGCGCTGGCCGTCTGGCAAAAGAGCTATTACCTGCTGTTCCTGTTGCTGGCCTGGTGGCTGCGCACCTTTCCCGAACGGGCGCCGCTGTTTGTGTTGTCGCGTCGCGTCTTTGGCGAGGACGTGACCTGGCGCGAGGCCTTGCGCGCCTGGCCGTCGCAGCTTGGCGGCGGGGCGTTTTCCATGTTGACCTGGCGCCGGCCGCTGGCGCCGGCGCGCAGCCTGTACGCGCCGATCTGGCAACTCGAAGGCGCGCGCGGCAAGACGGCGAACGAACGGCGCCGCGTGATCGGGCGTAACGGCACGAGCGGTTCGGCGATCTGGTTCGGCATTTGCTGCTGTTTTTTTGAACTGGTGCTGGGAGTCGGCTTCATCGGTTTCCTGTCGATTTTTCTGGGCAACGAAAACAGCGTCAATCCGTTCTTGCTGATCGGTTATTTCATCCGCGGGCAGGTTCCTGGGGATGTCCAGATCGCGCTCTTGTTTGCTGCCTTCACCTTTGCCGGCGCCATCATCGGGCCGGTTTTCGTCGCCGGCGGCTTTACGCTTTATCTGAACCGGCGTGCCACGCTCGAAGCCTGGGATCTGGAGATCGCGCTGCGCCAGATCAAAGGGCCCAAGTTGCATGGTGCCGATGCTGCAGGCCGGGGCATGCTGGGTTTGCTGGCGGCGTGTGCGCTGGGCGTGTTGCTAGTCGGCGCGCCGGGACAGACTGATGCGGCCGAGGCGGCTGACCCCGAGCATCCTTGCAGCGCGCCCGCCTGGATCAAGGAGCGCGACGCGACGCGAGCGCCGGCGCAGGATGCCCAGCAGGAGACAGCGCGCCGCGAGCTGGCGCAGATTTACGATTCCGGCGACTTGCGCGGCTATAGCTGCGACCGTCATCTGGTATGGAAGGGATCGGCCGACGATACCGCCAAGGTGGGCAAGCCGCCGGTGCTGCCCGACCTGGGATACATTCCCGACCTGCTGAAGATTTTCGTCATCTGCCTGCTGATAGTCGGCATCGCCTGGCTGGTGTACCGCTTCCGCGATTCGTTTGCCGGCATCATGCTGCCGCGCGCACGCCGGCGCGCCACCGAGGTCGCCGGCCTCGATATCCGGCCCGAGAGCCTGCCCGACGATGTGCCAAGCCAGGTGCTGATGCTTTGGCGCAAGGGTGAATTGCGTCAGGCGCTGGCGCTGCTGTACCGCGCCACCATTTCGCACCTGGTGCATGACGATCATCTGGAGATCAACGTCGGCGCCACCGAAGGCGATTGCTCGCGTCTGGCCGAGCGCGCGGCGCGCAGCAATCTGCTTGCCGCCGGCAGGCTCTCGGCCATGCTGCTGGTCACTGACCTGTGGCTGCGCGCGGCTTATGCCGACCGCTGGCCCGATGAAGCCGCCGTGGCCGACGGTTGCCGCCTGTGGGGCCGCGAATTCGGCCCCGGCAAGGTGGCAACATGAACGGCGATACCTTGCGCAATGGCCTAATCGGTGCGCTGGCCTGCCTGATCCTGGGCGGCATCGCCTGGTTTTTCTATTCCCACTTCGGATTTTCCTGGGACGCGGTGCCGTCCACCTCGGAAGCGGCGGCGAAGAATCCTTTATTGGGCGCCGAGCGCTTGCTGGAACGGCGCGGCTACCGGGTCCAGGTCGACCAGACCCTGTCGCTCGCCTTGTTCCAGCCGCTGCCTGACGGCACGCTGATCCTGGCCGAAGGCGGCGACAGCATGCTGGCGACGCAATCGCAGGCCTTGCTGGCATGGGTCGCACGCGGCAATACGCTGATCGTTTCGCCGGGCTGGCGCCAGCCGCTATTCAACTTTGCCCGTGGCGGCGTGGCTGGCAAGCCCGCCAAGCCGGTCAAGGACAAGGCTGCCGAAGAGGTCAAGGATTCCATCACCGCGCATTTCGGCGTGTCGCTTGCCGCCCCGACTGTTCAGGGCACCTTGTGCCGCAACGTGCAGTCTGCCGCAGCCGCCAACAAAGCGCCTCCCAAAGTACCGCAAAATCCGCGTTTCACCTACGTCGATTGCGTTGCGACATTGACCTTGCCCGGCGTGGCGCATCCTCTGCGTCTCGACGCATCCAAATCGCGGCTGGTTACCGTCGCAAAACCGGATGCAAAGGACGGCGCAGCCCCGCCGTCGAAGCAAGCCGAGCCGGATGACGAAGACGAGGCGGACCCCGGCGAATCGAGCAAAGATATGGGGGAAGCCGGCAAGCAGGACGCCAAAGAGGACGGCAAAGAGGATGGCAAGGCGGCGCCCCAACCGGAGGCATCCGACAAGGTCGTGGATCAGCAGCAGCCTGATCTGTCCACCTCCGATGCGCCCGCGCCCGATGTGTCCGCCCCCGATGCACCCGCCCCCGATGTACCCACCCCCATAGCGGCTGACGACGACGCCAAGGCCGTGCGCATCTATGCCCACGGCCGCGGCCGCGTGGCGATCCTGGCGGAGCATTATTTCGATAACTACGATCTTGCCGCCTACGATCACGGCGAACTGTTGCTTGGCCTGGCCGCACTCAATTCGCATGGCAGGAATGTGATGCTGATCCAGCGGGTCGATATCGCCTCATGGGCCAGCATTTTGTGGCATGCCGCACCCTTTGCGATCTGCACCATTGCCGTCTTCCTGCTGCTGTGGGCCTGGTCTGCCGTGCGCCGCTTCGGCCCGCAATTGCCCGATCCGGACGACAGGCGCCGCGCCTTGCTCGAACACGTCGATGCATCCGGCCGCTGGCTGTGGAAGTCTGCCCGTGGCCGCGAAATCATGCTCGCTGCGATGCGCCGCGTTGCGCTGCGCACGCTGTCGCGCCGCATTCCCGAATTGCGCAAGCTGGCGCCGGAACGCCAGGTCGAACGCATTGCCGCCGACGGCAAGATGGGCCGCGCCGATCTCGATCGCGCACTGCTTGACGCACCGGGCCGGCTGCCCATCGAATACACCCGACAGATTCAAACCCTCCAAGAGCTGAGAGCCTATTATGAGCGCTAACGTCGACGCTGCATCTCCCACCATTCCTGCCGAGCGCCTGCAGCAGGCGATCGATATCGTGACCCGCATGCGAGCGGAAATCCAGCGCGCCGTGATCGGCCAGTCGGCCGTGGTGGAACAGGTGCTTGCCTGCTGCCTGGCCGGCGGCCACGTGCTGATCGAGGGCGTGCCGGGGCTGGGCAAGACGCTCCTGGTCAAGGCCATGGCCAAGACCTTTTCAGGCGAATTCTCGCGCATCCAGTTCACCCCCGACCTGATGCCGGCCGACGTGATGGGCCACGCCGTGTTCGACATGCGCAACCAGAGCTTTTCAGTGCGCAAGGGGCCGGTGTTCACCCACCTGCTTTTGGCCGACGAAATCAACCGCGCACCGGCCAAGACGCAATCGTCGCTTTTGGAAGTGATGCAGGAGCGCCAGGTGACCATCGAAGGTGAATCGCATCAGTTGCAGGCGCCTTTCATGGTGCTGGCGACGCAGAATCCGCTTGAAAACGAGGGCACCTATCCGCTGCCGGAAGCGCAGCTCGACCGCTTCCTGATCAAGGTGCGCATCGATTATCCGAGCGAGAGCGAAGAGCAGGAACTGGTGCGCCTGGTGACGAAGAACCGCGTCGGCGATGCGCTTGACGTGGGCGCGGTGGCCACCCTGGTCAAGCCCGAAACCGTGGTGGTGCTGCAGCAGATTGTCTCCATGATTCGTGTCGACGATGCGGTGGCCAGCTATGCGGTGCGCCTGGTGCGCGCCACGCGCGATTGGCCCGGCATTGCCATCGGCGCCGGGCCGCGCGGCTCGATTGCGCTGTTGCGCGTGGCGCGTGCCATGGCGCTCTTGGCCGGGCGCGATTTCGTCATTCCCGACGACATCAAGTCGGCCGGCCTGCCGGTGCTGCGTCATCGCGTGGCGATTTCGCCAGAGAGCGAACTCGACGGCCTGACCAGCGACGACCTGCTCAAGGGCTTGATCGAGCAGACCGTGGCGCCGCGTGCCTGAGGCCCAATAGATGACGCCGTCGCGCCGCCTGCTTGCCGCCGTCCTGCTCCTTGCGCTGGGCGGCGCTGCGCTCGCCTGGCTGTCCGAGTGGCGCGATTTGTGGGGCGGGGCGGCGCTGGCCTTGGCCCTGATCGCGGCGCTGGATGCGCGCTTGACGCGGCGGGCACCCGAAATCCGCATCGAGCGCCGCATCGCGGGCGTGTGGCCGGTCGGCGTGTGGAATGAAGTGGGTGTGACGATTCATAACGAGGGTGGCGGCACCGTCAAGCTCGAATTGTTCGACGACTACCCTGCGCATTGGGAGCTCGAAGGGCTGCCGCACAAGAGCCTGATTGCGCCGGGCGCCTATGTCACCATCGCCTACCGCTTGAAGCCCCGGCGGCGCGGCGATGCGCGCTTCGGCGTGCCGCATGTGCGCATCATGTCGCCCCTGGGCTTGTGGCGCCGCGTGCGCCGCATCGGCGCCGAGCATGAGGTCAAGGTGTTTCCCGATTTTTCGCAATTGCTGGGCTATACGCTGACCGCGACCGACCGGCGCGCGCCGGCGGCCGGGGCGATCCGCAAGCGCCGCCGCGGCGAGGGCACGGACTTCCGCCAGTTGCGCGAATACCGCCAGGGCGACAGCATGCGTTCGATCGACTGGAAAGCCACCGCGCGCCAGCAAAAACCGATCTCGCGCGAATACCAGGAAGAGCGCGACCAGCAAGTCGTGTTCCTGCTCGACACCGGACGGCGCATGCTGGCCGAGGACGGCGCCTATACCCATTTCGACCATGCCTTGAATGCGGTGCTGACGCTGGGTTTTCTGGCGCAGCGCCAGGGCGATGCCGTGGGCTTGATGAGCTTCGGCGGCGAGACGCGCTGGCTTGCACCCTACAAGGGGCGCGTCGGGCTGGACCGGTTGCTGTCAGGCGTGTATGACTTGCAACCGGCCGAGGTGGCGCCCGACTATACGCAGGCGGCAACCGCACTGTTGTCGCGTTTGAAGAAGCGCGCCTTCATCGTCCTGATCACCAACCTGCGCGACGAAGACGACCGCGCCATGCGCGAAGCCTGCGAGCTGCTCGCCACGCGCCACCTCGTGCTGTGCGCCAGCATGCGCGAAAAGGCGCTTGACCTGGCCTTGACCGCACCGGCCCACAACTTCGCCGGGGCGCTGCGCTCGTCGGCGGCGGCGCACTATCTGGAGCAGCGCGACTATGCCATCAAGCGGCTGGGCATACGCGCAAGCCATCTGTTCGACATCACGCCCGAGCAGTTGAGCATGACGCTGGTGAACCGGTATCGGGATATCAAGGAGAGCGGGCAGTTGTAGAACCCGCTCTTGCATTCGTGGCGGCGGCTAGCGCATGCCCGCAAAAAACGTCGTGAAGAAAAACGTCATGAACGCGACCACTGCGCCGATGAGGACGAATGGCAAGCCGATACCCGTCAGCATGACCCACGGCGGGTTGGCCGACGGTGCGGGGCCATATTGGTTGCGCCCGTCGGTGCCGGGGTAGAAAATCAGAAAAAACCAGAACAAGTGCCCGATCACCGGTACGAATGTCAGGAGAACCAGCCAGCCGCTGTTGTCGGTATCGTTGATGCGCCTGACGGCGAACACGATGTGCGCGAACGACAGGAAGAGGAAGAAGGGAATGCCGAAGGCGATCAGCGCGATCTGTCCGGCCCAGCCCTGGGCGCCGCCTGTCATGATTGCGGACATGCCGTTGAACATCCAGTAGGCGAAATAGGCCAGGGCCATGGCGAACAGAATTGCGCTATAAGCGAGATAGCGCAGGCGCCCGATGCGGCCGGTCATGGAAAATATTGTGGGCTCGTAGCTTGCGTCAAGCGCTTGCGGTTCCGTCATGGGAGCGGCCGGGGTGTTGTAGGGATTTTCCATTTTGCTCGATGGGAGTTGGCGAGGTGGCGCGAATCCGTCAGGTACCTGCACTTGGCGGGTGCCTGGTGCTGCCTATCGTTGCGATTATTGCTGCCGTATTGCTGCCCTATTGCGCATCCCTTTTTTGGGGCTTGGCCCGGGGATTTCTCATATGCATCTCAATTTAGCATAAGTTTCCAATTTCACCAATCGGCGCCGCGCCGTGCGGCTCATCGGGCGGGAATGGCAAGAGATGTTCCAGGGGCGCGATCGGGCCTGACGGTTTTGTGCGGCGTCACGGCTTTGTCATCGTTTCCCGACTATAATACGACCTGAATGCCGTGAAGTAAAAACAAGCCGGCATCATCTGCAAAAAGCGCATATGCAAGCGAGGAGACATTCGTTTGCAACCGAGACGAATGCGCCAACAATAGCGTGCATACCACGCATCGCCCAGGCCATAGCGGCGCCCGCAAGCGGGGCGGCCATCGCCGAAGATAACACCAGCGAGACGAACAAGGAGTTAACCAATCCTGCGGCGCCGTTACGCCAGGCGCCAGGGGTTCGATGAGGCTGCCTGCGCACGCCGCCATGGGCGGACAGGCGAGCGGTGCACAATGGTCACGCCGTGGCCGCACCCGATCGGGCTGCCTCGCAAGGAAAGATTTTGTTAGAGAAACTGCTGCAACTCAGGCCCGACCTCGGCATTTCGACGCCGCTGTATTTGCAATTGGCCAGCAAGTTGACCGTCGCGGTGCATAGCGGCGTGTGGAAACCGAACGAGGCATTGCCGGCCGAACGCATCCTCTCGGAAACGCTGGAGATTTCGCGCTTCACGGCGCGCAAGGCGATCGAGATTCTGTGCGAGCGCGGCGTGCTGTGCCGGCGCCATGGCTCGGGCACCTATGTCAACAACACATTGGCGCGGCCCTTGTCGCGCCTGACCAGTTTCAGCGACGAGGCACGCCAGCGCGGCTTCGAGCCGGGTTCGCAATGGCTCGCGCGCGAGATCGGCATCGCGGCCAGGGAAGAATGCCGCGCGCTGGGCTTGCGCGCCAATAGCCCGGTGTCGCGCTTGCGGCGCCTGCGCACGGCGGATGATCAGGTGGTGGCGCTGGAAAGCTCCACCATCCCGGCGCGCTATCTGCCCGACCCCGGTGCGGTGGGCGAGAGCCTGTATGGCTATCTGGCCGGCCGACAGGCCGAGCCGGCGCGGGCGCGCCAGCATATCCAGGCGGTCAACGCGAGTGAGGAATTGGCGCGCTTGGCAAATGTGGAGACGGGGGCAGCGATGCTGTATATCCGCCGTATCGCTTACGACGCCAAGGGCGCGGCCATCGAATTGACGCACTCGTACTTCCGCAGCGACCGCTTCGATTTCGTGGCTGTGCTGACGCAGTCGCCCTTTATCGAAACGGCGCTGAACTGATCAAAACGAGCGTGACATTGTTGCCGGGGGGCGTTGATCTACGTCCCAGCCTTGCGCACGGAAATGAAAGCTTACTTCCTGGCTTGCAGGGCGATTTTCACCGCCATGCCGGCCAATACCGTGCCCATGAGCCAGCGCTGCAGCACCATCCAGTTCGGGCGCGTGGCGAGGAAGCCGGCGATCGAGCCTGCCGCCAGCGTGACCATGCCGTTGACCGTGATGCTGCAGGCGATCTGGATCACGCCCAGCGTCAGCGATTGCGCCAGGATGGAGCCGGCGGGATCGATGAACTGCGGCAGCAAGGCGAGATAGAGCAGGGCGATCTTGGGGTTCAGGAGGTTGGTGAGGAAGCCCATCAGGAATAGCCTTCTGGGGCTGTGCGGCGGCAGCTCGCGCACGGTGAAGGGCGATTGCCCGCCCGGCTTGACCGCCTGCCAGGCCAGATAGACCAGATAGAGCGCGCCGCCGAAGCGCAGGGCATCGTAGGCGAAAGGCACGGCAAAAAGCAGGGCGGTGATGCCGAAGGCGGCACACAGGAGATAAAACAGGAAGCCCGCCGCCACGCCTGCGAGCGAGATGAAGCCGGCTTTCCTGCCCTGGCAGATCGAGCGCGAAATCAGGTAAATCATATTCGGCCCGGGCGTCAAGGCCATGCCCAGCGCCAGCGCGGCGAATCCGGCGATCAAACTGCTTGCGTGCATCGTCATCTCCCTGGGTTTGCAAGGCACTATTCTACGCCAGCAGGCGCCGGCTTGCTTTTTGTGAATATTCTGTAAAGACAATCACGCATGCGCCAGTGTCGCGCCGCTTTGCGGTAGACTTTCGCCTGTCGCCGCGCTCGTGCATGAGCCGGCCCACTCTGCGGAAAATCCAATCACGTGAAAACCATACTGACCACGATGTCGATTGCGCTGGCGCTGTTTCTGGCACCGGCTGCCCAGCCTTGCTGGGCCGGGCTCGATACCGGCATCGATGCCTACAACGGCGGGGACTACGCCCGCGCCATGCATGACTTGCTGCCGCTGGCGGAGAAGGGCGACGCCAAGGCGCAACGCTATGTGGCGGCCATGTATGCCGACGGCCTGGGCGTGACGCAAAGTGAAGTGACGGCGGCCGGCTGGTACATCAGCGCTGCCAACAAGGGCGATGCCGATTCCCAGATCGCGCTTTCCGATTTTTATGCCAACGGGCGCGGCGTGCCGCCCGACCCGGTGCTGGCGGCGTATTGGCATTGGCGCGCATCGAACGTGCTGACGGGCGCGGCCAAGCGCGAACTCAATGCCGGGCTGAAGAAAAGTGCCGGCATGCTGGGCAAGCCGGGCGCGCCTGACTCGGCCCATGAAACCGGCTGCAGCGCTCCCCTCTACCGTGCCGACGCGGCGCACTTCGGACAGGATTCCACGGTCGACCTCGTGTTCCTGATCGATGAGGAGGGCAAGACGCTCGACGCTTCGGTCGATTCGAGCAGCACCTGGCCGCTCCTGGACAAGCTCGCCAAGGAAGCCTTCGCCCATTGTGTGTTCCCGCCGGTGCAGTTGAACGGCAAACCCGTGCCTGCCCTGATCAAGGCGACTTACACCTGGAAGACCAGCAAATGATGCGCAAGACCATGCTCATGCTCACGTTCGCATTCGCCGCCGGATTGCTGTTTTCCGGCGGCGTCTCCGCCTCGCCCGGTGCCGAACTCGCGCGGCGCGACTACGATCGCGGCAACTACGACGTCGCGCTGCAAAAGGCGCAGCCCTTGGCTGTTGCCGGCGACCCGGCGGCGCAGATGCTGCTGGGCATGATGTATGCCGACGGCAAGGGCGTGGCCAGGGACGATGTGCAATCCTGGCAGTGGTACTGGAAGGCCGCCGTGGGCGGCAATGCCCAGGCCCAGCTTGCCCTGGTGGCGATCTATCGCGACGGACGCGGCGTGGCGGTCGATAACGACCTGGCGAATTACTGGCAATGGAAGGTCGCCATCGCCTTCGAACAGGGCGAGAAGGCCAAGCTCGAAGCCGAAATCACCCGTGCCGTGGCCGCGTCGCACGGGAACAAGGATGCGCCGCCCGTCATCAACCAGGCGCCATGCAAGATGCCGGACTACGTCAAGACCGGCTACGGCTATCGCGCCACGGGCGAGCTGCAATTGCTGTTCGTGCTTTCGGCCGACGGCAGTGTATTGGAAGCTTCCATGCCCAAGACCAGCAGCTGGGCCAAGCTGGATCACGATATTTTGAACAGCTTTGCCAAAACCTGCGTCTTTACGCCGGCCAAGCGCGACGGCAAGAACGTCAGCAGCCTCTATTCGCTGCCGGTCACGTGGACCGTGGAGCCTTGAAGGCTTGATGCAGGATGCCTGACGCCGCCGACCTTGCCTCGTTGCTGCAACAAGCCCTGGCCCTGCACAAGCGTGGCACGCTGGCCGAAGCGGAACTGCGCTACCGTGAACTGCTTGAATTCGAACCGCAGCATTTCGATGCCTTGCATTTGCTGGGCGTGCTGGCGCGCCAGCGCGGGCAGGCGCAGCTTGCCGTCGGCCTGATCGAGCGCGCGCTGGCCGTCGATGCGCGGCAGGCGATCGCCTGGTGCAATCTGGGCACGGCATGGCAAGACCTGGGCGCCGCCGACCGTGCGTTCGCGGCATTCGACCGCGCCCTGGCGCTCGACCCCGGCTATGCGCTGGCGCACAACAATCGCGGCAATGCCTGCCGCAATCTCGGCTGGTATGAGGAGGCGCTGGCCTCCTATGACGCCGCGCTTCGCGCCAAGCCCGATCATGCCGATGCCGCCTTCAGCCGGGGTACGGTCTTGCATCAACTGGGACGTTACGAAGAAGCGCTCGCGGCCTACGAGGCCGGCCTGAAGTTGCGGCCCGACGCCGATGGCTGGAGCAATCGCGGCAGCGTGCTCTATGCAATCGGGCAGTTTGAGGAGGCGCTGCAAAGCATGGAGCGCGCGCTGCGGCTCGACTCCAAACATGTCAGCGCCTGGAGCAATCGCGGCATGACGCTGCAAAAACTGGAACGCTTCGACGACGCCCTGGCTTCGTACGATCATGCGCTGGAATTGCGTCCCACGCATGCGGAGGCCTGGCTGTATCGCGGCAATGCGCTGCGGCTTTTGGGGCGCGCCGACGAGGCGATACTGTCGTATCGCCGCGCGCGCGAGCACGGGGCGGATGCGGAACAGGTGGCGTATTTTCTTGCCGCCCTGGGCGAGGGCGAGGCGCCGGCGGCATCGCCCGCGTCCTATGTCAGGAATCTGTTCGACCGCTATGCCAGCCACTTTGACGAACACCTGGTCGATGTGCTGCATTACCGCACGCCGCAATTGCTGGCGGGCGCATTGCAGCTGGCCGGGGTGGCGGTGGGCGGCGATGGCGCCGACCTTGGCTGCGGCACCGGTTTGGCCGGGGCCTTGCTGCGGCCGCAGCTTGCGTCCCTGCATGGCGTCGATCTGTCGCAGGCCATGCTGGAGCAGGCGGGCGCGCGCGGCATCTACGACAGCCTGGCCTGCGAAGACATCACGGCCTACCTCGCTCGCCACGACGGCGCGTTCGATGTGGCCGTGGCGGCTGACGTGCTGGTTTATGTGGGCGATCTGGCACCCTTGATGCATGCCCTGCATGGCGCCTTGCGCGCGGGTGGCGCTTTCGCCTTTTCGGTCGAGGAGACGACCGAGGATAACTATGTGCTGCAGCGTTCGCATCGCTATGCCCATGCGCGTGCCTATATCGAACGGGTGGCGCGCGAGACGGGGTTTGCGGTGAGATATGTGGAGCGTTGCGTGTTGCGCGAGGATGAGGGTGTGGAGGTGGGTGGGCTGGTGGTGGTGGCACAACGGTAGAGCGAACAGCCTGCCTGATCCCCTCTCCCGCAGGCGGGAGAGGGGCTTCAAAGTCGCTGTAGCCATCTGGTATCTACTCGAACACATGATTGGAGAGCATTTTAGTAGTGAGGGCTTTCAAACCCGCTGCAACCAACCCATCAATTCCCGCTCCGGCATCGGTGCGCTCCACAGAAACCCCTGCGCTTCATTGCACCCCATCGATGCAAGCAGATCGAGCTGGCTGGCGTTTTCCACACCCTCTGCGATGACTGTCAGGCCCAGCGTGCGCGCCAGCGCCACCACGGTCGCGGCGATGGCGCGGTCATCATCGTCGTCGGCGATGTCGCGCACGAAGGAACGGTCGATCTTGAGCTTGTCGATCGGCATGCGCTTGAGATAGCTCAGGTTGGAGTAGCCGGTGCCGAAGTCGTCGATCGCCATCTTGATGCCGATGGCGCGCAATTCGTCGAGCACGTCGATGATGCGGTCGGCTTCGCCCAGCACCATGCTTTCGGTGATTTCCAGTTCCAGCCGCTCGGGCGGCAATCCGCTTTCGGCGAGCGCATGGCGTACCGACTTGAGCAGCTTTTCCGGGGCGTGAAGCTGGCGCACCGAACAGTTGACCGATACCGTCAGCGTCACGCCCCGGCTGTGCTGCCAGTGCATGTTGTGCAGGCAAGCCTGATGGATGACCCAGCTGCCGATCTCTTCGATGAGCCCCGATTCCTCGGCCAGCGGAATGAATTCCAGCGGCGAAATCAGACCGCGCTTGGGATGATGCCAGCGCAGCAGCGCTTCGACGCCGATGATGGCCTTGGTCCCCAGCTCCAGTTGCGGCTGGTAGTGGATTTCGAGTTGATCGTGCGGCAGCGCCAGGCGCAGGTCGTGCATCAGGCGGATGCGGCGCTGCGCGGCGTTGTTCATCTGGCGCGTGTAGAAGCGGTAGCGGTTGCGCCCGCCTTCCTTGGCCCGGTACATCGCCATGTCGGCGGTGCGCAGCAATTCTTCGAAATCGGTCGCGTCGTGCGGGTAGAGGCTGATGCCGATGCTGGGGCTGACCACCACAGTGCGGCCGTCGAGCTCGATCGGCGCATGCAACAGCTCGACCAATTTGTCGGCCACCACGGCGGCGGCGGCATTGCCGGCGCCGGGCAAGACCAGCAGGAATTCGTCGCCCGACAAGCGCGCCACGCTGTCGACGGCGCGCACCGCCGAGAGCAGCCGCGTTGCCACCTGGCGCAACAGCAGGTCGCCCGCCGCGTGGCCCAGTGAATCGTTGATGTTCTTGAAGTGGTCGAGGTCGAGGTAAAGTACGGCGGTGTCGCCGTGTTGGCGTTGCGACTGGCGGATCGCTGCCTCGATGCGTTCGCGGATCAATGTGCGGTTGGGCAGGCCGGTCAGCGTGTCGTAGAAGGCGAGCTGGCGGATCTGTTCGTCGGCGGCGCGTTCGCCGCTGATGTCGATGCCGATGTAGACGTGGCTGGCGATGATGCCGGCCTCGTTGCGCACAGCGATGGCGGTCAGCACCATCGGGTAGGCGGCGCCGCCCTTGCCATGCGCCAGCACTTCGCTGCGCCAATAGTTCGAGGCGCCCAGCTCGGCGTGGATCAGTTCGCCCAGTTCGTCCGACAGGCCCATCAGCCCGCAGATGCCGCGTCCGGCATTTTCCACCTCATGCGCAAGGTGGCCGCTGATGTCATAGAAGGCGCGGTTGGCCTGGGTGATGTGGCCGGCGGCGTCGGCCACGATCACCATGTTGCGCGAATGTTCGAAAGCCAACGCCGCCTGGCGCAAGCGCTCCTGGTCGGCGCGCTGCGCCGACACGTCTTGCGAGACGCCGTGGAATTCCTTGGGGATGCCCTTTTCGTCGGGCAGCATGTGGCCCTGGGTGCGCAGGGTGATCCAGTCGCGCCGCTTGTAGTTCCACTGGCGGTATTCGAGTTCGAACGGTTCGCCCGTTTCCAGGCTGTGTTCGCGCACCGCGCGCATGCGCTCGCGGTCGTCGGGATGGATGCCCGACAGGGTTTCGTCGTAGGTGCTGGTCAGCCGCGCATGGGCGGGCAGGCCGATGATGTCGGCCAGGCGGCGGCTGATGGTGAGCTTGCGCGTCTGGACGTCCTGGCTCCAGGTGCCGAGGTGGGCCAGGTATTCGGCCGATTCGAGCATGAGCTTGTCGTTTTGCAGCGCGTGTTCGGCTTCGCGCTGACGCGTAATGTCTTGCGTGAAGCCGTAGGCCAGGCGCACGCGGCCCTCGGGCAAGCGCACGAAACTGCCGGCGGTCTGCAGCGTCATCCAGCGGCGTTCGTTTTCGTTCCAGAAGCGGTATTCGATTTCAAGCGCGTGGTGGTCGCGCAAGGCCGCCAGGAAGGCTGTTTTGGCACATTCCAGGTCGTCGGGGTGGACGCGCGCGTTGAATTCGTCGCTGGTGATGATGGTATGTCCGGGCGGGAAGCCGAACATGCTGCGCATGCCCGTGGCGGAAAAGAAGGTGCCGTTGGCGACATCGAATTCCCAGCTGATCATGTGGCCGAACGATTCCGACGCTTCAAGCAACTGGCGCTCGGAGAGCAATTGATCGCTGACGTCGGCAAAGGACGTGACGTCGGCCAGGGTGCCCGATACGGTCAGGTGCCGGGTTTCGCGCGAGATGCGGCGTTCGGCCACTTCTTCGAGCTGCAATGTCCTGGCGCAGCCATCTTCGGCCTTGGCGCGGAACACGCAGACGGTGCCGTCGAAGCCCTGCCCCAGGCCGGCGAAGCGGCGCCGCAGCAGTTCGCGGTCGCAACCGGTGACGCAATCGAGCAGGCGTTGCAGCGTGCTGTCGGCGGAAGGGAAAGTCCAAGCCAGCATGGCGGCGGCACGCTCACCCAGCGCGAGGGTTTGGGTGGCGAGATCGTATTCCCACCAGGTAGCGTTGCAGGCATGCTCCAGGGCTTGCAGGCGCGCTGCCAAAGCTGCGCCGTCCGGCCCGAATCCTCCTTCCGGGCCGCCTGCATCCGTGCGCCAGCCTACGGCTCCCACGGCGTGGAGTGCTGGGCTTTCCATGGTTGTGTCCCACTTACCGAACCGCGACGCCCGGCGCATGATGTTGCGCCGGGACGCTTCCCCGCGATTAACCGAGTCGTCTTTTTGTAAATGTCGGTTAATACCAGCATGCAACGAATTTAGGCGGCTGGCAAGGGTCTGCTGCATTTAGATGTGCGAAACAGACAGCGCTCAGGTAAGTTTTGTCAAAATGGGAATAAGTTGCTTTAATTCTATGCTCCCACAGACTGATCACTTCTCACATGCGCATGCTAGGCCTTGGAACCCCTCGCCCGCAGGCGGGAGAGGGGCAGGGCGGGCGGCGATCCGATGAGGGACGTAATGATCTGACTCAGCTTGCCAAACCAATCGGAGTAGCGCGAATCTGCTAATTATTTCGATTGCAGCCAAATCGCGACTCCCCTCACCCCCGCCCCTCTCCCGCCTGCGGGAGAGGGGCGTTAGTGGCGCTGCGAATTGCGGGTAATGACTGGGACCGGCCCGTGGGCGAAGGGAGACTGCTCAAATCAAATTGTTCTGCCCTTGCGTGATCGGCGTCACCGTGACGCTCACCCCCAACAGTTGCGTGCCGCCGCCCAGGACGATGCCACGCAGGGGCGTGACGTCGCTATAGTCGCGGCCCCAGCCGAGCGTGATGTGTTCGTGCTGCACCAGGCAGCGGTTGGTCGGGTCGAAATCGACCCAGCCGAACTCGGGCGACCAGAGCGAAGCCCAGGCATGCGAGGCGTCGGCGCCGATCAGGCGCGCCTGTCCCTCGGGCGGATGGGTGAGGATATAGCCGCTGACATAGCGCGCCGGCAACCCCAGCGAGCGCAGGCAGCCTATCATCATGTGCGCGAAATCCTGGCACACGCCGCGCCGGCCCTGCAGCACTTCGTCCAGGGTGGTGTGGATGTTGGTGGCGTCGGGATCGAACTGGAATTCGTCGGCGATGCGGCGGGTCAGGTCGAGCGCCGCTTCAAGCAGCGGCCGGTCCGGTGTGAAGCTGCCCAGCGCATAGTCGGTGAGCGCATCGCTGCACTGGATGTGCGGCGAATTGTAGAGGTACTGGTAGGGATCGAGATTGCCGGCCCCCTGCGACTGGCGCATCGCCGCTTGCAGGTTTTCCCACGCATCGCCGCCGGTGATTTGCTGCACGCCGGGGCGCGAATAGACGTCAACCACCGATTCGGTGCGCACAATCAGCACCTGGTGCGGCATGGTAACGGTGATCTTGCGCGTGGCGTTGGCGAAATAGTCGAGCCGGTCGCTCGTGTCGTCGGGCAGCGGGTCGACCTGGATCTGGTGCGAGATGGTTTGCTGGTAGTCGAAATTGCGCGGTGTCAGGTGCAGGTATTGCTGTGACAGCGTAACCACGCTTTGATAGTTGTAATCGGTCTGATGGATTACGCTGTAGCGCGCCACCGGCGGGGCCGCAACGTCGGCGGGATCCTGCTGCGGAGCCGGCACCGCCGGCACCTGCGCCTGCGCCAGTTGGGCCGGGTCTTGCCGGTGCGCTTGCTGCTGCCGGCTCGGCATCGGCGAAGGCTGCTTGAATTGCAGCGGCGGTTGTTCGGGCGGCGGCGGGGGCGGCTGCTCCGGCGGCGTGGGCTCGGGAACCGGGTCGTGCAGCGGAGGCACTTCGGGCTGCGGCGGTTCCTGCACCGGCGGCTCTTGCGGCGTCGGCGGAGGGATCTGGGGTGGTAGCGTGAGGTCGCTCATGCCCTGCGCGCTCCGAGCGCGTTGCCCGCGGTATAGCTGAAAAAGCGCACGCCTATCTGTTCCGACAGCGTATAGCTGGTCTGATCGATGCGCAGGATCAGGTCGAACAGCCGCGCATTGCCGCAGTACAGATCGTCGGCCGGCGAGAGCGCGCGCAGGTCCTGCATCAGCGGCGTGAGCGCTTCCTCGCCGAAACTGCCATAGCTGTTGGCGAGTTTCTTGAGGTATTTCATCAAGCCCTTGATCTGGTACATCAGCGAGCGCGGATTGCTTTCGTCCAATACCAGCAAGTCGAGCACGCGCAGCCATTCCGGCTGCGACATGTAGCGCGAGCGGTAGGTGACGATGGAGTCGGACAACTCCAGCAGCCAGTCGAGGCTGCTGTCGTGCGTCATGGTCAGCGCGCGCGAGAGCACGGTGCACAGGAATTGCAGGCGTTCGATGCGCCGGCCGGCCGAGAGGAAGCGCCAGCCCCGGTCGCGCGTCATGCCGTCGGTGACGAAGCCGCCCAGGCCCATCAGCGCGGTCATGGACTCGTCGAGCGCAGCCAGGGCGTCGGTCGGCGTCGGATGCGGCTCGGTGTGTTCCAGGCGCTGCGCCATCTGGTTCAGTGTGCGCCAGTTATCGATCGAAAGCCGTTCGCGCAGGTGGCTGGCGATCTGGTGCAATTGCTGCTGCTGCGTGGCCAGGCCGGGCACGTCGAAACCGGAAATACTGTGCAACAGCGCCGCTTCCATGTCGGGGTCGGCCACGATGGTATTGATTTCCAGGCCCGGCAATTGCCCCTGGTTCTGGTCTTGCGCGCGGATACGGAAGGCGATATCGCCCTGCACCAGATCGTAGCGCGCGCACAGCCACTGGATCGTGGTCCACTCGTTGCCGCGGTATTCGATCTGGTTGGTGAAGAGGTAGTCGAGCGCGGTGCGCGTCAGGCGGCAGATGTTGTTGCAGCGTTCGATGTGGCGCCCGAACCAATACAGGTTTTCCGCCACGCGTGAAGAGAGGTGGGTATCTTCGCGGGTCAGGCCGCTGCGCGCGGAGGTGCGCTGCAGCAGGCTGATGTTGTCGACCCGGCCCGCCGCCAGCACCCAGGTGTCTTTGCTGGCGCCGCCACGCTGCATGGCGATCACGCGCGCGTCGATGCCGGTTGCGGTGCGCGTCAGGCCGCCGGGCATGACGATGTAGCCCTCGGGCGTGGCGCAGGCGAATACGCGCAGGCCGACGGCGGCGGCGCTCATGCCGCTGCCGTCGCTGTCATCCTTCCACAGCGGCGCCTGCGACAGGTGCACGATTTCCTGCGCCACGTATTGCTGCGGATTGGCGCGCATGCGCGCGATCAAGGCCTCACGCTCTTCGCCTTGCGTGTCTTCGCCGAACACGGGATATAGCCGCAACTGCGGGAAGGTCGGCTTGATGATCATGCTGTCGAGATGTTCGATGGCGTGTTCCAGTGCCGCTTCCTCGCCGCACCACCAGGTGCCGACAGACGGCATCTTCAGCGGTTCGCCCAGGAGACGCTCGCAGATTGCGGGCAGGAAGCCCAACAGCGCGCCCGATTCGGGCAGGTTCGAGCCCAGCGCATTGGTCACCAGGACGTTGCCGCGCCGCACCGCTTCGATCAGGCCGGGCACGCCCAAGGCCGAGTCGGCGCGCAATTCCAGCGGGTCGCAATAGTCGTCGTCCACGCGGCGCACGATCACGTGCACCTGCTGCAAGCCCGAAAGCGTCTTGAGCAGGACGTGGCCGTTGCGGACAGTCAAGTCGCTGCCTTCGACCAGCGGGAAGCCGAGGTAGCGCGCCAGGAAGGCGTGTTCGTGATAGGTCTCGTTGTAGGGGCCGGGCGTGAGCAGCACGATCAGGGGCTGCTCGTCTTCGCGCAAGGGCGGGCCGCCCTGTGCCTCGGAATTGACGGCGCACTGGCGGCCCCAGTGGGTGAGACTGTCGCGCATGGCGGAGAAAAAACCGCCCAGGCGCTGCACGCCCATGTCGCGGAACAGGTCGGGGAAGACGCGCGACACGACCACGCGGTTCTCCACCGCGTAGCCCGCGCCCGAGGGTGCCTGCATGCGGTCGCTGACCACCCACCATTTGCCGTCGGGCGCATGCGCCAGATCGACGGCGTAGAAATGCAGCGCAACGTTGCCCGGATGCTTGACGCCGTGGCAGGGGCGCAAAAAGCCCGCGTGGCCGTGCACCAGCGCGGCCGGCATCAGGCCGTCGGCCAGCAATTGCTGTGATCCGTAGACATCAACCAGCACGCGGTTCAGCAAATCGGCGCGCTGCTGCACGGCTTGTTCGATGTAGCGCCATTCGTCGGCCGGCAGCACGAAAGGCAGCACGTTCAAATCCCACGGCCGCAGTGCGCCACGGGTATCGCCGTAGATGTTGTAGGTGACGCCGTTTTCGCGCACCTGGCGCTGTACCGATTCGACGCGCTGGCGCATCAGCCCGGGCGCTTCGCCGGCCAGATGGTCGAGCACGGTCTGCCAATGCGGCCGCGTCTTGCCCAACGGCTCGAACATTTCGTCGTAACGGCCGTCGGTTTGCGGGTAGTGGTCGAACAAAGGACTGGGCATTGCGCTGCTTTTTTCCTGATTTGCCCCCTATGATGCCAGAGGGGCAAGCGATGGGGGAGGTTTCATAATGAGTTTATTCCGAATTTTGTTTTGATTTGCGCCGGGGGCGGTTCGGATTGCTGTGGGGATATGTTGCGCGCATTGGCCCCTGTTGCGTACAGACAGAATAGAAGGGTTCAGCCGTTCGAAAACGGTTAGTGAGCATATTTAGGCGACTGCCCGATCGCCCCTCGCCCGCAGGCGGGAGAGGGGAGGGGGTGAGGGAGGTAGTGGGTTGGTTGGGTTGTTAGGCGCTGAGGACTTCGCACTACTTCTTTTTGCATCTCCTGCGTAGCCAAATCGTAACCTCCCTCATTGGCCCGCCGCCCGCCCCACCCCTCTCCCGCCTGCGGGCGAGGGGAGTTAAGCCGGTGATTGTTATGAGGCTTGCGGATCAAGCCACGTCTTTAACTCGCCAACCACCGCAAATCCAAAGTATGCGGAAAACTCGGATTCAAGCCCTCCTCGCGCACCGCCATCGGCCCAGGCGTGTGGCCATGCTCCCAGAAACGTGCAAAGCGCCGCGCCTCGGCGGCGTTGGCGTTGACCGGCGAGCCGGTTTCGGCGCGCCCTCCCGGATGGTAGATGTGGTAGGTGCAGCCGCCGATGGCGCGGCCGCTCCAGGTGTCGACCAGGTCGAACACCAGCGGGCCGTGCGTCTTGATGGTCGGATGCAGCGCCGACCACGGACTCCAGGCGCGAAAGCGCACGCCGGCCACGTATTCGCCGGGTATGCCTGTCGGATGCAAGGGCAGGCGCCGGCCGTTGCAGGTGACGACGTGGCGCGTATCGGTCATGCCGCGCACGCGCAACTGCATGCGTTCGACCGAGGAATCGACGTAGCGCGCCGTGCCGCCGCTGCCCATTTCCTCGCCCAGCACGTGCCAGGGTTCGATGGCCTGGCGCAATTCCAGTTCCACGCCTTCGTAGGCCACCGTGCCGTAGCGCGGGAAGCGGAATTCGACGAAGGGGTCGAACCAGTGCTCGCCGAAGGCGTAACCGTGAGCATTGAGGTCGCGCACCACGTCGCGGATGTCCTGTGCCACGAAATGCGGCAGCATCCAGCGGTCGTGCAGTCCGGTGCCCCAATGCACCAGCTTGCCTTCATAGGGTTTGCGCCAAAAGCGTGCAACCAGCGTGCGTAAAAGCAGCATCTGCACCAGGCTCATGCGCGCATGCGGCGGCATTTCGAAGGCGCGGAATTCGACCAGCCCGAGCCGCCCGGTCGGGCCGTCCGGCGAGTACAGCTTGTCGATGGAGAATTCGGCGCGGTGCGTGTTGCCGGTGAGATCAACCAGCAGGTTGCGCAAGAGACGGTCCACCAGCCAGGGCCGTTCGCTTTCGGCAGCCGTGGGCAGCGCCTGTTCCATCTGCTGAAAGGCGATGGCGAGTTCGTACAGGTTGTCGTCGCGTGCTTCATCGACGCGCGGCGCCTGGCTGGTCGGGCCGATGAAGGTGCCGGAAAACAGGTAGGACAGCGCCGGGTGGTTTTGCCAATACGTGATCAGGCTCTTCAACACGTCGGGCCGGCGCAGCATGGGGCTGTCGGCCGGCGTCGCGCCGCCGAGCGTGGCATGATTGCCGCCGCCGGTGCCGGTGTGGCGCCCGTCGTACATGAATTTTTCCGTGCCCAGCCGCGCCTGGCGCGCTTCCTCGTAGAGCGTGGTGGTGACGTGCACCAGCTCGCCCCAGCTTGAGGCGGGATGGACGTTGACTTCGATCACGCCGGGGTCGGGCGTGACCGAGAGCTGCTTGACGCGCGCATCGCGCGGCGGCGTGTAGCCTTCGATCCACAGCTTGACCTTCAGCCGCGCGGCGCAATCCTCGATGATGGAGAGCAGATCGAGATAGTCTTCGATGCGCTGCATGGGCGGCATGAACACGTGCAGCCTGCCGTCGCGCACTTCCACGCACAGCGCGGTGTGGATGATGTCGTTGTCCGAGGGCGGCGGCGAAGGCAGTGGCGGTGCCGGCGCCGCCGGTGACTTCAAGATGGGGGCAGGGCGGGCGCTGTCGTGTGCGACGGCAGGCACCGGGGCCAGGGGGGCGCGCGGCGCGTAGGGGTCGAGATCGAATTCCTGGACCCGCTCGTCCGGCTTGACCCAGGGCAGTGCCGACAGCGGCAGGCGCAAGCCCACCGGCGAGTCGCCCGGGACCAGGTACAGATGCTCGCGCCGCAGCGGCCAGTGGCAGGTTTGCCACTTGGCATGGCGCGCGGTCTGCAGTTCGCGGGCGCGCAAGGGCAGCACGTAGCCGGCCACGGTGCCCAGGCCGCGCTCCAGCAACTGCGCCAGGCGGCGCCGCTCGTCGCCGTCCTTCAGGTCGGCCTTCATGGGGTCGACGTTGGCCGGCAGGCGCTGTTCCAGCGCGCTGTAATGCAACACGTCCTCGAAAGCCGGGATCATGCTGCCGTCGGCCAGTCCGAGTGCGCGCTCCAGTTCGCGCGAAAAGCGTTCGGCCACGGCCTGCCCGTAGCCGTCGTTTTCGCCGGCGACCGAAAACAGCGCCGGGTTGCGCCACATCGGCTGGCCGTCGGCACGCCAATAGATGTTGAAGGCCCAGCGCGGCAGCGGCTCGCCCGGATACCATTTGCCCTGGCCATAGTGCAACAGGCCGCCCTGTGCGAAGTGCGATTTCAGGCGGCGCGTCAGCTCATGCGCCAGCTTGCGCTTGTTCTCGCCATGCGCTTCGGTGTTCCACTCGGCGCCGTCCATGTCGTCGATCGAGACGAAGGTCGGCTCGCCCCCCTGGGTCAGGCGCACGTCGAAGGCATGCAGATCGGCGTCCACCGCCTTGCCCAGCGCGTCGATGGCTTGCCAGTCGGCTTCGTTGTAGGGCTTGGTCACGCGCGGGTCTTCGTGGATGCGGGTGACGCTCATGGTGTGCGAAAACTCGACCTTGGCTTCATCGGCATAGCCCGACACCGGCGCGGCCGAGGAGGGCATCGCGGTGCAGGCCAGCGGGATGTGGCCTTCGCCGGCCAGCATGCCGGAAGTCGGATCGAGACCGACCCAGCCGGCGCCGGGAATATAGACTTCGGCCCAGGCGTGCAGATCGGTGAAGTCGGTCTCGGTGCCGCTGGGGCCGTCGAGCGCCTTCACGTCGGCCGTCAACTGGATCAGGTAGCCCGAGACGAAGCGCGCCGCAAGGCCGAAATGGCGCAGGATCTGCACCAATAGCCAACTGCTGTCGCGGCACGAGCCCGAGCCTTTTTGCAGCGTCTCTTCGGTAGTCTGGATGCCCGGTTCCATGCGCACTAGGTAGTCCGTTTCCTGTTCCAGCCGCTGGTTCAGCGCCACCAGGAAGTCGATCGTGATCAAGCCGGGTTTGAGCAATTCGCGCCGCGCCGCTTCCATCCAGGCCGTCAAGTGCGGGCCGGGCGCATCCGCGCGCATGTAGGGTGCCAGTTCCTCGGCCAATTGGGCATCATAGGTGAAGGGGAACTTTTCCGCGCTGGCTTCGATGAAAAAGTCGAACGGATTGATCACCGTCATGTCGGCCACGAGGTCGACCGTGATTTCAAGTTCCTCGCTCTTTTCCGGGAACACCAGGCGCGCGATGAAGTTGCCGTAAGGGTCTTGCTGCCAGTTGATGAAGTGCTGCTTGGGCTTGATCCCCAGCGAATAGGAAAGGATGGGCGTGCGCGCATGCGGCGCGGGGCGCAGCCGGACTTCGTGGGGTGAGAGGCCGACCAGTCTGTCGTAGCGATAGCTGGTTTTATGGTGCAGAGCGACACGGATTGCCATGAAGTACGCCTTTCTTCACATAGAACTTGGACATTGCGGCTACGCACAAATCATACCTGCAATTACCCCATTGGCGTTGGGGTAATGGAAATGTCATCGTTTCTTTGAGCTCCTTTGTACTCATTGCGCACCGGTGGTACAGTGGAGAGAGGGGACTAGGAGGGAAATATGCATTTTCTGTTGATATACGACTTGGCCGACGACTATCTGCAACGCCGGCAGGATTTCCGCGCCGCCCATCTTGAATTGGCATGGCAAGCCAAGGAACAACTCGGGTTGGTATTGGCCGGCGCGCTGGCCGAACCGGCGGACCAGGCGATACTGATGTTCGAATGCGACAGCCCCGACCGGGTGGAGTTCTTCGCCAAGGCCGACCCTTACGTCAAGAATGGCCTGGTCAAGAGCTGGCGTGTGCGGCAGTGGAACACCGTGGTCGGCGACGATGCCACCACGCCCACGCGCGTGGCTTAGGGGCGGCATAGTGGACGAGGTGCAGGAAAGCAAGGTCGCCGCCTGGGTCAAGGTGTTGGGCAGCCAGGAGGTTCCGGTGTTGCGCCAGACCTTTCGCAGCATGGTCGATGCGCACCAGCGCATCGACTGGATCAATGCGCGCGAAATCACCCAGTTCGTCCTGCACGATCCCTTGATGACCTTGCGCGTGTTGTCTTACCTGCACGAATCCGTGGGCAGGCGCCAGATGCAGGAAATCACCACGGTGGGCAACGCCATCATCATGCTGGGCATCAATCCCTTCTTCCGCCACTTCGAAAAGCTGGCCGTGATCGAGGATGTCCTGAAACCCCATCCGCAAGCCCTGTTGCAACTGCTGCAGTTGATCCGCCGCGCCCAGATCGCTGCGCGCTGGGCCTTCAACTGGGCCACCTGGCGCTATGACAAGCGGGCCGAGGAAGTCGCCATCGCCGCACTTTTGCACGACGTGGCCGAGATCGTGCTGCTATGCTTTGCCCCGCAAAAGGCGCTGGAAATCCAGGCGCTGAAGAAAGCCAAACCGACCGAGCGCAGCGCCGCACTGCAAGAGCAGGTTCTGGGCTTCCATCTGCTCGATTTGCAGTTGGCGCTGTGCCAGCACTGGCATCTGCCGGAACTCCTGACGCAGTTGATGGACGATGCGCACGCCGACAACTCGCGCGTGCAAAACGTCAAGCTGGCGGTGGACCTGGCGCGCCACTCGGCCAACGGCTGGGACGATCCGGCGCTGCCGGATGACTACAGCGCCATCGAAAAGCTGCTCAACATCAGCCACGAGGAATTGATGTCGTGGATCAAGCCGAAGGACAAGGAAGCATGAAACCGATGCTCAAATTGGCCGCACTGGCCGTCGCCCTCGCCACCGCCTGGACGGCGCACGCCTCGGGCGCGCCTTGGTTCCGCTGGAAGAACCGACTCAATCACACCATCCTCTGTTCCAAGGTTTCGCCCGGCGACGCGTGGGACAAGTTCGAGGGGCCGTATTCGGATTCGCGCTGCAGGAAAGAAGGGATGCCGCAGTAGGCGGCTGCTCGCGAACGCACGCACGAGTATGGAACCCCTCGCCCGCAGGCGGGAGAGGGGCGGGCCGGGCCGATGAGGGCGGTAGTGTTTTGACGTCGTTTGCGCCAGTGGAAAAACGATTGCGCGGGCTTAGGTGATTTCAAAATCATAGCCAAGGCATTACCTCCTTCATCGACCCGCCATCCGCTTGCGGGCAAGGGGAGTCACGCAAGCCCTAGCCATTGAGTTCATCGCTCCACTTTCAACGTGGATGCTCTCCCAATCCGCCATGCAAAATTCCGAAAAGTCTGAGAATTTGCGTGCAATCTTCTGGTTTCCCATGATTACCATTTGATAGAGCCTGCCATCAACTCAAATCGAGAGAACCTCAATTTGAGTTCGTCGCAGGTATTGAGCACTTTCTATCTGCAATGGGAGAACGCAATGCCGGACGCGACATTGGCAGGGGGGCGGCTTGCCGCAACAGGACGAAACAGGCGGCACAACAGGTGGCAGCTGGGATTTGCGCTCGCGCTGCTGTTGATCTTTCCCTTCGTTGCCGCCAATTTCGGCAATTCCTGGGTCCGCATCATGGACTACGCCTTGCTCTACGTCATGCTGGCGCTGGGTTTGAATATCGTGGTCGGCTTTGCCGGGCTGCTCGATCTGGGCTACGTGGCGTTCTATGCGATGGGCGCCTATCTGACGGGCTTGCTTGCTTCGCCGCAATTTGCGTTGACGCTCGAATCGGTCGCCGCGCATTTCCCCGCAGCCGGCGCGATTCTCCTGGCCGTGTGCGGGCCGGATGTGGCGCAGAACGGTTTGCATCTTCCGGCGTGGTTCATTGTGCCCCTGTGCGCGGCGGCGGCGGGAACGCTGGGTGCCTTGCTCGGCGCGCCGACGCTCAAGCTGCGCGGCGACTATCTGGCCATGGTGACCCTGGGCTTCGGCGAGGTCATCCGTCTTCTGACAATCAACCTGGGAAATCCAGTCAACCTGACCGGCGGGTCGGACGGCGTCAACATGATCGATCCGGTCACGATACTGGGCATGTCGCTGCACGGCGAGCCGGGCGGGCACGGCAATCTGCAATTCGGCAGTTACGCGATGCCGTCGGTGAATGCCTATTATTTTCTTTTCCTCGCGTTGTGCCTGGCGTCCATTGTCGTCACGGCGCGCTTGCGGCGCTCGCGCCTGGGCCGTGCCTTCCTCGCCATACGCGAAGACGAAATGGCGGCCATGGCGATGGGGATCAACACGCGCAACGTCAAGCTGCTGGCGTTTGCCATGGGCGCCTCGTTTGGCGGCGTGGCGGGCTCAATGTTCGCTTCGTTCCAGGGCTTCGTTTCGCCCGAATCGTTTTCCCTCTCCGAATCGGTCACCATTCTGGCGATGGTGATCCTGGGCGGCATCGGCCACATACCCGGCGTGATCGCCGGCGCGCTGTTGCTCGCGTTGCTGCCGGAAGTCTTGCGCCACCTGGTCGAACCGATGCAGCGCGCGGCCTTCGGCGAGGTGCTGGTTCCGGCCGAGATCATGCGCGTGGGCATGGTCGGCGCGGCCATGGTGCTGATCATGCTGACGCGGCCGGCGGGGTTGTGGCCCCGCCCCGTCCACGAGGAACACGGTTTCAGATAGATGCGGGGCGAGGGCCGGCGGTCGTCAGGATCTGCCGCCGTCCTGTTTCCGCCAGCCTCAAGCCCGCCACGCGTGCGCCTGAAACGCGTCTTCCAGGGGTGGATTGGCGACGCTGCCGGTGTAGTTGGTGATGGTCGAGGCGGCCACCACAGTAATGACTTCCAGCACCTGTTCGCGCTGGAAGCCGGCATCGAGGAAGCACTGAACCACGTCGGCAGCGGGATGGCCGCGCGATTCGATCAGGTTTTTTGCCAATAGCGACAGTGCGGCGTGCCTGGCGTCGGAAGGGGCGCGTCCGGCGCGGATGGCGGCCACGTCGTCCGGCGTCAAGCCTTGAGCCAGTGCCAGGTGGGTATGGAAGGCCGCCGCCCAGGAACAACGGTTGGTGACGGCATTGGTCAACAGCAGCACCTGGATTTGCGCTTCGCTGAAGCTGCCGGCGTGCACGTTCTGGAACACGCCGATGAAGGCCTTGATCAGCACGGGCGAGCCGGCCATGGCCCCGGCGATGTTGGGGATGAAGCCGAAGGTTTGCTGCAAGGTTTGCAGCACCGGCACCGATTGCGCCGGTGCGTTGTCGATGGAATGGATGGGATAGCTGGGCATGATTGACCTCGTGAAGTTGATGCGAACACCGTTGTTCGCCTGAGGTGAATCATAAGAAACGGACTGCGTCGGCTCAATTACGAAGTTGGTAATCGATTGGATTCAGGCCGGCTTGTCCGCGTCGGCGAACTGCGCCAGATGCCAGGCCTCGGTGGCATCGTCGGCCGGAAACATGCACTCGACGCGCAATTCCTGCGCCGCGACGGTTTGCGGCGTGCCTACCGTCGAGACCATGGAAAAATAATTCAGCACGCGATCACCCTTGATGAAGCCGATCGGCAAGACCGGCCCGTCAGCCGGCATGTCCGCGCCTTCCCATCCGGGCGTGAAACCGGACATGGCGTGCAGTTCGGCGATCAGCCGCTCTGCCTCGTCGTCGAGCCTGCCGCCGACCGCTTCGCGCCGCATGCGCTCGAACAGGCCGCGCGCGACCTGTTCCCAATTCTCGATGTGCGGGCGCATGCCCAGCGGATCGAACATCAGGCGCAACAGATTGCGCTGCCCCTTGCGCGAGCCCATGTCGATGAAGCTGCCGAAGAAGCGCGGCGCATCGTCGTTGGTCATCAGCACGTTCCAGTGGCGGTCCATGACGATGGCGGGAAAGGGCGCATGCTGGCGCAGCATGCGTTCCAGCGCCTTGTTGACGACCGCCATTTCGGCGGCATTTTCAGGGTCGCCCCAGGCCGTGTTGGCATAGATGGGTGCAAAGCCGGCTGCCAGCAGCAAGGCGTTGCGTTCGCGCAAGGGCATGCCGAGCGCCTCGGCCAGTGCGATCAGCAGGCCGCGGCTGGCGCGCCCCCGGCCGCTTTCGACGAAACTCACATGACGCTGCGATGCGCGTGCCTCGGTCGCCAGATCGAGCTGGCTCCAGCCGCGGCGCGCGCGCCATTGGCGCAAGATGGTTCCTGCCGGGCTGGTGGCGGGCGGTGTGGAAGTCGGTGATTTGCTGGCGGCCATGACGCCATTATTATCGGCTTGCCAGTTCAATGCGGCAATGACCAGGTTGGTAATCGGTTTTATTGCAACTTTATTGCGACTTCATTGCAGTGCCGCTTGCGACCCTTATTGCATTTGGCTCTGCCGCGGCGGCCGCTGCATCTGGATCAAGGCTTCGAATTGCGGTGCCGACTGCGGCTTGGCGAACAGGTAGCCCTGGCCCTGGTCGCAGCCGAGTTCGATCAAGGTGCGCCGTATCGCTTCGGTCTCGATGCCTTCGGCGGTCGTTGTGAGATTGAGGCTCTTGGCCATCTGGATGATGGCGTTGACGATCGCGCGGTCGGGCTTGCTTTCTTCCAGGCGGCGCACGAAGGATTGGTCGATCTTGATCTTGTCCACCTCGAAGCGCTGCAAGTAGGCGAGGTTGGAGTAGCCGGTGCCGAAGTCGTCGATCGAAAGCCTGACGCCCAGGGCCTTGAGTTTTCTCAGGGTTTCGATGAATTCCTCGGGATTCTGGATCAGGGTCGATTCGGTCAATTCCAGTTCCAGGCAGGCCGGGTTCAGCCCCGAGAGTTCCAGCGCCCGGGCCACGATGCCCTCGATGTTGCCGCGCCTGAATTGCACCGGCGAGAGGTTGATCGCCAGCACGAAGTCGGGTGCGCCCATGTCTTGCCACACGCGCATCTGGTGGCAGGCTTCGGTGACCACCCATTCGCCGATTTCGACGATCAGGCCCGAACGTTCGGCGGCGGGAATGAAGTTGCCCGGCGCGACCATGCCTTCCTCGGGGTGCTGCCAGCGGATCAGGGCTTCGGCGCCGACCATGCGCCCGCTCGCCATCTCGACCACGGGCTGATAATGCAGGATGAATTCGCCGCGCGACAGCGCCAGGCGCAGGCTCGAGGTCAACTGCAGGTTTTGCACGATGTTCGAGTTCATCGCCTCGTCGTAGAAGCGGTACATGTTGCGCCCCGACTCCTTGGCCTGGTACATGCCGATGTCGGACAGGCGCAAGAGCGTTTCGAAATCCTGGCCGTCGTCGGGGAAGATGGCGATGCCGATCGAGCACGAACTGGAAATCTGGATGTCGCGCACGTTGAAGGGCTTGGTCAGCGCCGCGAGGATGTGGCCGGCGGCGGTGGAAACGGCGTCGATGTCGTCGACGTCGGACAGGCCGATCAGGAATTCGTCGCCGCCCTGGCGGCTGACGATGTCGGAGGCGCGCACCGCATGCGACAGGCGGTGCGCCACTTCGCGCAGGAATTCGTCGCCGGCGGAGTGGCCCAGGGTATCGTTGACCTGCTTGAAGTTGTCGAGATCGACGAACAGGAGGGCCACGCGCCGGTTGCGCCGGCGCGCACCGACGATGGTCTGCTCCAGCAGCTCGCGCCCGAGCAGGCGGTTGGGCAGGCTGGTCAGCGCGTCGTGCTGGGCCAGATAGGCCAGGCTGGCGCGCGATTCATGGACGCGCGACACCTCTTCGTGCAAGCGGTGCAGTGCATGGTGCAAGTCGCGCGTCATGACCCAGACCGCCAGCCCGCTGACGGAGAGAATGACGACCGTGTCTATCACCCGGTCCACCGGGTTGCCCATCGCCGTGAAGCGGTGCCAGCCGACCAGGCCGGCGTAGGCGATGAATACTGCTGCCAGCAAGGTCATGACAAAGAGCAGCACGAACTGGCTGCGGCGCAGCAGCAGCCCTGCCATGATGAGCAGGCAGGGGAAGGCCAGGAGGGATGAATCGTAAATGCCTTCGTTGATCCACGCGAGGAAGGCGATCATGATCACCAGCGAGGCCAGCAGCAGGGGATTGGCCTGCTGCAGCCGTTTGCGGTTCAGGATCAGGGCGAGCAGCACGGCTGCAATGCCCGCCAGCAGCACCCAGGCGGTACCCCATTCGCCGTTGTACAGGCTCGTGACCACGCGCACGGTCAGCCCGAGCACGGCAAAGCCGGCGATCTGCGTGAAACGGCGCGCGCGCAGTTCGGTTTCCGTGTCGAGTTCCGGTTTGACCGGCGATAGAGGCGGGCTCGGCTCCATTGTCCTCTGCTGTTCCGCTATTGTTCTGCTGTTCGGCCCATTCTAGCGTACTCGCCGTGGCGATGGCACAATGTTGCAAAGCCGCACCAAGAGGCGCCAACAAAAAGAGCTTGGCGTTGTTGCTACGCCTTGCCGTACAAACTGTACTGTCTTCGGCGTAGCGCCTGGCCAATCTCATTTTGTTGGCGCCCCCAAGCGCCAATTTGACAACACCGGAGCAACCAGCATGAGCGATTTCCCCAGCGATATCTACAGCGAACCGAAAGCCGACGTCGATACCTTGAACAATCTCGGGCCGCTGACGCCCATGGCCGGGGTGTGGCAAGGGGCAAAGGGCCTCGACGTCAAGCCCAAGGCCGACGGCCCGCGCAAGCAGGCCTACGTGGAAAAGCTGGAGATGCAGCCGATCGACCCGGTGACCAACGGGCCGCAATTGTTCTACGGCTTGCGCTACCTGATCCAGATCGTCAAGCCGGAACAGGTCAAGACCTATCACGAGCAGGTTGGCTACTGGCTGTGGGAGCCGGCGACGTCCACCGTGATCCAGACCTTGACCATTCCGCGCGGCCAGACCGCGATGGCGTCAGGTGTCGTGGCACCCGATGCGAAACGCTTTGAGCTGGTTGCCACGCGCGGGCTGGAAACCTATGGCATCTGCTCGGTGCCGTTTCTCGAATATGCCTTCCGCACCACGGAATACCGCATCAAGGTCGAGATTCATGATGACGGTTCCTGGACTTATGACGAAGATACGGTGCTGCAGGTGCGCGGGCGCGACGAGCCGTTTCATCACACCGACAAGAATACCCTGGTGAAGGTGGCCGAGGCGACGCCGAATCCCCTGGCGCGTGCGCGTGCAGGATAGCCGTCAATAGGCTTCCGGCACGCCGGAAATACTGCCGTCGCTGGCGATCGGCCAGCGCTCGAAATCGTCCCAGTCGAAATCGACCTTGTAGCGCGCGTCGGCGGCGACGCGCAAGAGCAGCACGCCATGCGATTTGCCGAAGAGCTTGATCAGGGCTTCGGCTTTTTCATTCATGTCCTGGAAGGCCTCCGGCCCGACGGCCGTGTCGATGCGCTTGGCGCCGGCGCTTCCGGTGCAGCCGGCGGCACAACTGGTACCGCCGGCCTCGCACTGGAAGCGGTAGTAAGCTTCGTGCCAGTCGGCATCGACTTGCGGCGCGAGATCGAACAACTGGTGCGACAGTTCGAGTATCGATGCCGAGGCGCGCTCGTTGAGGCTGCGCTGGGCTTCGGTCTTGGAGACAGGGACGACCAGCGGCTCGGTGGTGAGGCCGACGATGCGGAACATGAAGTTCCGGATGCGCATGAAGATGTTGGGTGGAGGAGTTTCTTGTGACATGGCTGTACGGTTTGTAAGCCCCTCTCCCGCGGGCGGGAGAGGGGTTGGGGTGAGGGACGGGGTGCATTGACTTGTCTCTTTAAGTGAGATGTCGTCGAACTAAGTCCTCCGAATCGTCGAACGTAGTCAAGGCAAGGCCTCCCTCATCGGATTGCCGCCTGCCCCGCCCCTCTCCCGCCCGCGGGAGAGGGGCGTTTTGATCGCGAGGAGTTTGCTTATGCGACTCACTAGGCTTTCTTCATCGGCGGCAACGGAATGAACTCATCATCCCCCGCAATCTTGCCCATGCGCTGTGCCTCCCAATCGGCGGCGGCCTGTTCGATCCTTTCCTTGCGGCTGGAGACGAAGTTCCACCACATGAAGCGGTGGCTCTCGAGCGGCTCGCCGCCCAGGACCATGAAACGGCATGCGCCTGCGGCTTCGATGTCGACCACTGCACCGGCGCGCAGCACGGCCAGCGTGCCGGCCTCGACAGCCTCGCCGTCTATGCTGAGGGCGGCATCGAGCGGATAGAGCGCCATTTCCTCGGCCAGTGCCGGCAGGTTGAAGGTGCCGCCTTGCGCCAGTTGCACGTCCAGATACAGCGTCTCGGAAAAGGTCTTGACCGGCGAGGTGGCACCGAAGGCGCTGCCGATCAAGACGCGCACCGTGGCGTCACCATGTCGCACGCTGGGAATGCTGGAAGCGGGCGTGTGGCTGAAGCTGGGCGCGGTTTCTTCGTGCGCGATCGGCAGGGCGGCCCAGAGCTGGATGCCGTGCATGCGGTATTGGGCGTCATGCAATTCTTCCGGCTCGCGCTCGGAGTGCACGATGCCGCTGCCGGCGGTCATCCAGTTGATTGCGCCCGGCTCGATTTGCTGCACCGAGCCGAGGCTGTCGCGGTGCATGATGGCGCCATCGAACAGGTAGCTGACGGTTGCCAGGCCGATGTGAGGATGCGGCCTGACGTTGTTGCCCTTGCCCGGCGCGATGGTGACGGGGCCGAAGTGGTCGAAGAACAGGATCGGGCCGACCGCCTGGCGCACGCCCGCCGGCAACAGGCGGCGCACGATGAAGCCACCACCCAGGTCGTGCTCGTGGCCGGTCAGGCGCAGGGCCACGCCGCTGTCTGCGCTCATGGCAGGCGCTCCACCTTGGTCGATATTTCGGTCGTGACCGCAGTCATGAGCCTGTGCACCGGGCATTTTCCGGCCACCGATTCGAGTTCATGCAACTGCGCATCGGAGAGTTCGCCGCCGATGGAAAGCGTGGCGGCCAGGCGGTAGGTGCCGTGGCGTTCTTCCGAAGCGTCGCGTTCGATGGTGGTCTGAATGTCGCCGACCGGGATGCCTTTCTTGTTGGCATACCACAACACTGTCAGCGCCTTGCAGGCGCCGAGCGCGGCATCGTACAAGTCGTGCGGGCTGGGGCCGGCATCGGCACCACCCTCTTCGAGGCTCATGTCGGCAACAAGCGTATGTTGCCCGATGGTGATGGTCTGGCGCGTGGCGCCGGTGTTGCCGGAATCGCTGCGTTTGAGGGAAATGGTCACGGGCTTGGTCTCCTATGTGGACGTCAAGCCATTTTACCTATTTCCGCATGGGGCGGCCTTGCGGGTCGTTCGAGGCGGGTTTTTATTGCACCGGATTACCCAAGGCGATGGGGCAGCCATCCTCGCCGTCTTCCAGCAAACGGCAATGGCCGGTGAGCACGGCGGTGCGCTGCGTCCATTGCGGATAGGTGCGTAGCGCCACCAGCGCACGGCCGTACCAGAGGCGATTGACGTGGCGCAACGCGGCTTCGCCCTCGGCGCACAGATGCATCTCGGAGCGGCTCTTGCGCACAATGGCCGGGCCGAACACGAGCGAACGGTTGCGGCTGCCGGCCTGCGCCAGCGGATGCGGGTCCAGGCAGGGGTGGATCTGCACGCCGGCGTTGGTGGAGTGCGCGTCATGGGTGCTGCCGTTGCGGATGGGGCGGTTGGTCGGTTCGGTATGCGCAACGTAGATCATGATCTTCGAATTCCTGGGCTTTGCCATGTAGAGACGGGACTGCGTCAAATTATTTTGAACTTGCGCAAAGGTTATTCTTTCAAGGAAAGAATAGCCATACCATATTCATGGGGTTTTGCAGGAATTCGCCGCAGCGCTTGTGCGGCACGTCGTTGATCTGCCTAAAATTTAAGCAGATCAACGTCAAGTCGGACGCGTTGCCGTCGTCAGCCGCGATAGCCCAATAGCCGCGCCGGCAGGAACAGGATCGATTTGATCAGTGCGAACACCGCCTCAAGGCTGATGCCGACCAGCTTCAGGGGCAGAGAAATCAGCCACAGAATCGGCCAGAGCAGCAGCACCAAGAGCGCCAGCGGCCAGCACAGCACGAAGAGAATGCACCATCCGATTACACCCAGCATCACGACCTCCCGTTTTTAACCGCCGATCAAGCATCGCCCTTGACTTCAAACGCCTCGCCGGTCTCGAAGAAATTGCCGCCGGCCACGTAGTGAATGCTGCGCGGGCCACCTTCCTGGAATACCCAATGACCGTTCGCGAATGCGCGCGCATCGGCCCAGGCAGCAACGATTTCACCGATGAAGAGATCGTAGCGCCGTTGCACGTGCGGCTCCGAAATCACACGGCATTCCAGCCATCCTATGCAGCCGCCAACCAGCGGCGCGCCGACCTTCTCGCCCGGGATTGCAATAAGACCCAGCTCGGCGAACTTATCGCCATCGCGGCCCGATTTGCTGCCGACAGCCAGCGTGGCGCGTGCCTGCTCGCGCGTCGGAATGTTCAGCACGAACTCGCCCGAGCCTTCCACCAGTTCGCGCGTCAGCGTATTGCGGTCGATGACGACGGTGACCTTGGGCGGCGAAAAATCGAGCGGCATCGACCATGCCGCCGCCATCACATTGTGCCGGGTGCCGTGGGCGGACGACACCAGCACGGTGGGACCGTGGTTGAGCAGGCGATAGGATTTTTCGAGTTCGACGGGCAGGCGTTGTTGCATGTTCAAAGATTTGCTGAGGATTAAAAAAGGCAGGGCCAGTGCCCTGCCTCAGTCGAGTATCAGTGGATTACCAGTCGTCGCTGCCGCCACCGCCACCGCCGCCGCTGTCCCAGGACGAATCGCCGCCGCTGCTGCCGCTATCCCATGACGAGCTGTCGGAGACGCCGAAGTCGTTGCCGCCCATGTCGTTCTGGCGCTGGCTGCCGCTGTCGACGTTGTCGTTGCGGTCGTCGCGTACGTATTGCGTGTCGCGATTATGGTGTGTGAGATTCTCCATCAACTCTTCACCGACCACTACGCCGGCGCCGACTGCGGCGCCCGTGGCCAGGCCGCCAAGGATGCCCGAACCCATGCCGCCACCGCCGTAGCCGGGGCCATAACCGGGGCCGCCGCCGTAACCGGGAGCATAGCCGCCGCCGGGGCCATAGCCGCCAGCGACGACGACGTTGCGCCGCATGCTTGCGCGCACCATCATGAACAGCGCAATGATGGCGAAGAGGATGATCATGGGCACGAGCCAGCCGGTGCCGCTGGAGCGCTCAGGCTGATGCACAATCATGGGGGCGGGCTGGGACATGACGGGGGCGCTGCGCTCCACCACGCGATGCTGCTGCGCACTGTTGATGACGCCCTGCAATTCCTGCACCTTGCCCGGCTTGGCGAATTTCTGGCTCGGGTCGAGCCGCAATGCGGTGTTCAATTCGTTTTGCGCCTCACCATAGCGGGCTTGCTTGCTCAGCAATTCCGCTTCCACGAAGTGAGCCTTGGCACTGTTGGGATGGTCTTGCAGCACCTTGTCCATCATCTTCTGCGCGTCGTCGAACCGGCCCGCTTCGGCAGCCTGGTAGACCTCGTGGATGCTCGCATCGGGGCCGGCGGCCTGGGCCGGGGCGACAGCCACGAGCGCCAAGGCAACGAAGGCCGGTGCGATCAGGGATAGTTTGAACATCGTTTACTCCTTAAAAGTTGCTCAAAAGTCGCTCATGAAAACATGATCGATATTTACTTCAAGCACACGGTAAATTGGGGCGGAAGCGCGCAAATGCAAGCAACGATTCTCCCTAGTTGCACTCATTGTAATTGCCCCGCGCCGGTTTTGCCTCGGTAATTGCTCACAGTTTTTACCTTGGGGCACTGTTGTTTCCTGGGTGAATCAATTAACCTTTCCGCAACGCATGGGCGATGTGCGGTCTATAATCGATCCAGGTTCCCCCAGCTCAAGTGATATGACTTCAGACAAGGCAGGAGAATTTGCGTTCCTGGAAAGCCTGACGACGGAGTTGTCGTCCAAGGAATTGTTGTTTCCCACCTCGCTCTCGGTCACGCTGAAGATACGGCAAGCCTTGAACGATCCCGATGCGCCGACCGAGAAGGTGGCGCGCATCATGGGTGCCGAGCCGGTGCTCTCGGCGCAAATCCTGCGCGTAGCCAATTCCGCCGCCTACAGCAATGGGGCTGCCGCGACCAACGATCTGCGCGTGGCGGTGATACGCCTGGGCTTCGGCATGGTGCGCAACGTGGCGCTGGCCGTCGGCATGAAGCAACTGGTGCAGACCAAATCCTCCGCCGAATCGCCGGCGCTCCTGAACGGCCTGTGGAACCGCAGCATACGCGTGGCGGCGCTGTCGTTCGTGATGGCGCGCAAGATGACGCGCCTGCATCCCGATACGGCCATGATCGCGGGTTTGCTGCATGACGTGGGCAAGTTCTACATCCTGTCGCGTGCGCACAGTTTTGGCGAGGTATTCGTCGATCAGGCGGCGCTGTGGGACGTCATCGACCGCTGGCATCTCTCCATCGGCGCGGCCATTCTCGAAACCTGGGAAGTGGCCGAGGAAATCCGCACCGCCGTGCTGGAGCACCGCGACCTTGAACGCACGCACCGCGGCCCGCCCGACCTGACCGACGTGGTGCTTGCGGCCAATATCCTCGATGCGCACCATCACGTCGACCGCGAACCCATCATTCATTGGGACGAGTTGCCGCCCGCGCTGGTGCTGCTCAAGTTGAACAAGGAAGCGGGCGACGCCTTGATGATCGATGCCAAGGAAGAGCTGGACCTGATCTTTCAGGCATTGTCCTGAGCTAGTTTTTCGCTTAGCGCTGTGTCAGCGCGTTTTCCACGGCGGCAAACACCCCATCCCAATCGTCCAACGCGCTTTGGCGGAAGATTCTTAGGCTGGGATACCAGGGGCAATCGCTGCGCCCCGAGAGCCAGCGCCAGTCCGCCTGGTAAGACAGCAGCAGCCATACCGGCTTGCCCATTGCGGCAGCCAGGTGCGCCACTGAAGTGTCAACACAGAGCACCAGATCGAGATTGGCGATCAAGGCTGCCGTTTCGGCATAGTCGGTCAAGAGCGATTCGAAGTGCGGGCAGGCCAGCGCATCGAGATGGGCGCGTTCCGCCTCGCTCATCGCCGCCTGTATGCAGACGAACTCCCGCTCCTTGCCCGCCAGCGTCATGAAACGCTCGACGGGGATCGAGCGGCGGTAATCCTGGATGTGGCGCCGGTTGCCGCTCCAGGCAATGCCCACGCGTGGCTTCTTCGCCGGCCCGAGGCGCTCGCGCCAAAGCGCGATCAGGTTCGCCTCGGCGTGCAGGTAGGGCGCGGAGGGGGCGATGCCGGTTTCACCCAGCGCCAGCGGCAGGCTCATCAAGGGGCAATGCCAATCATGCGGGGGCAAGGGCCCGGCCTGATCACTGACCGGCGCCAGCGGCGCCAACAGGCGCAGGAAGGCGGCGGGAACGTCCAGCACCACACGCGCGCCGCGCACGGCCAGCACATGCGCATAGCGGCAGAATTGCATGGTGTCGCCCAGGCCTTGCTCGGCCCATAGCAGCACGGTCTTTCCTGCGATGTCTTGTTCGCCGGTCCAGCGCTTGTCGCCATAGCGGCTGCGTTCGGCAATCAGGCGCGGGGTCTGCCAGCGCCATTCGTATTCGCGCCAGCCGGCGGCAAAGTCGCCTTCCTGCAAACGGCACATGCCGAGGTTCCAGTGCGCATGGGCAAACAGCGGACCCTGCGCGAGCGCGCGGGCGTAACAGTCTTCGGCTTCGGCGATGCGGCCCTGGTCGTGCAGGATGGAGCCGAGGTTGTAGATGAATTCGCGATTGGCGCCTTCCTGCACCAGCACATGACGCTGCAGGTCTTCCGCCTCGCGCAACCGCCCCTGGCGCGCCAGGCCGTGCGCCAGATTGTTCCCGGCCATGGCGCTATCGGCGGCCAGTTCCAGCGCCCGGCGCAGAAAATGCTCGCCCTGCGCCAATTCGTCGGCTTCGAGCAATGCCAACCCGAGATTGCCCTGGGCTTCGCTGTCTTCGGGCAGCATTTGCGCCGCGCGCAGCAGGATGGGAAAGGCTTGCGCCAGGCGACCCTGGCGCTGCAATGCCACGCCCAGAACCTTCCAGCCCGAGGCGAATTGCGGAAAACGCGTGGTGATGTCGCGCGCGGCCGCTTCGCATTCGGCGAGCTTGCCGTCGTGCAGCAAGCTCAGCAGCTCGAGGGCGTCGCCGGGGTCTAGTGTGCTTGCCATTGATGCTACGAGCTTGATTAAATCGAACTCATCAGGCGCCTGAATAGCAGGCTCTTGAAGTTCTGCTTGTGGACAGCGATGAGGTAGACATAAGTGTCCCCGTCGATTTTTCGGAACACGATGCTGTGGTGCGAAGTGAGAATTTTCTTGTATTCGGTGACGCCAAGCTGCGCCAGCTCGGCAATCGGGCTGCCCTTCTGCGCGCCTTGATCGACCTTTTCCAGCGTGTCGAAAATTTCATCTTCCGCCTTCAGCCAGAGATTCATGTTCCATTGCGCGAGCATGTAGTCCTGGAGCGCAAGCAGGTCGTCCTGGGCGCCCGGCAGGATAAGGACTGCCATTTACCGGCCGTCTCTTTTTGCCGCGAGTTGACGCCTTGCTTCGGCGGCGGGAATCGCCTTGCCGGCCGTTCTTTCCTTTTCGCCTATGGCGATCAATCTCAAGAGCGCCATGGTTTCCTGATGCTCCTCGTACTCGGTGATGCCCATCACTACCATCTTGGCCTCGCCGTTTTGCGTGATGACGAGCGGTTCGCCATTTTCGCCGAGCGCTTTGGCGATCTCGGCCGCGTGCGACTTGAGATAGGAGATTGGCCTGATTTGTGTGGAGAATTTCATATGACACCTCGTAATGAGACCAAATATAGACCGAATTTAGTCGTCGGTCAATGTGCCGGTTTGCGAACGCGAACCTCAAGATCAGGTGAAAAAGGTAAAAAATAGTGAACCACAGCAACTACCTTGCCGATTCGATCACTTTGTAACGGTTCTGTCGCATTGGTTTTGTACCCTTCAAGCTCTACCATGGAACCAGCCTGTGCCGGTTTCGCATAATACGGAATCTGCCTGATGAGCCTGCCCCGCCTGCGCATTGCCCCGCGCCTTTTTGTTTCCTTTCTCGCCCTGCTTCTGGTGATGGCCGCGATTTCAGCCATTTCGCTGTGGCGCCTGCAAGCCGGCAATGCCATGGCCGACAATCTCGTCAACGACAAATTGGCCAAGCAGCAGCTCGTGGCCGACTGGGCCGGCGTGGCCGAGATGAACGGCACGCGCGCCGTGGCAATCGCCAAGAGCGATAGTCTGGAGACCGGCGAATATTTCCAGAAGCAGTTGGACGAAGGCGACAAGATCGCCGCCGGCTTGCAGCAAAAAATGCAGGCGCTGCCGATGAACGGCGACGAGAGAGCCATGCTCGACGCCATCATGCAAAGCCGCGCCGCCTATCTTGACGTGCGCACCCAGGTGTTCAAGTTCAAGGAAGTGGGCAAGACGGTCGAAGTGGAGCAATTGGTGGGCACGCAGATGGAGGGCAAGTTCAAGGATTATCTCGGTGCGATGCGCAAGCTGCTCGACTACCAGAAGGAGCAGGCCAGGGCCATGGCCGCCGATTCGGCGCGCGTCTATCGCTACAGCATCGGCTTGATCGTGGGTCTGGGCGTATTGGCGATTGCCGTGGGCGCGGTGCTGGCGCTTTTGCTGACGCGCTCGATCGTCTGGCCGCTGCGTCACGCCGTGGAGTTGGCCGAACGCGTGGCGCAGGGTGACTTGAGTGCCGAAATCGAGGTCACGCAGCACGACGAGATCGGGCAATTGCTCGATGCCTTGAAGACCATGAACCGCAATCTGCAAGATACCCTGGGCCACGTGCACGAAGGCGTCGCCACCATCGACGTCGCTTCGCGCGAGATCGCGCAGGGCAATGCCGATCTTTCCAGCCGCACCGAAGCGCAGGCCGGCGTGCTGGCCAAGACCGCATCGGCCATGGAAGGCTTGACGCGCGTGGTGCGGCAAAGCGACGAGAACGCGCGCCAGGCGCGCCAACTCTCCGGCAACGCGGCGGCGGTTGCCGAGCGCGGCCGCGCCGGCATCGAAAGCGTGGTCGAGACCATGGAGGCGATCAAGAGGAGCGCCGACAAGATTGTCGATATCATCGGCACCATCGACAGCATCGCATTCCAGACCAACATCCTCGCGCTGAACGCCGCGGTGGAAGCAGCCCGCGCCGGCGAGCAGGGGCGCGGCTTTGCCGTGGTGGCCTCGGAGGTGCGCGCGCTGGCGCAGCGCGCGGCACTGGCGGCCAAAGAGATCAAGGGGCTGATTTCAGAGACCGTGTCGCAGGTCAATGCCGGCGCGGGCTTCGTCGCTTCGGCCGGGGCGACGATCCGGGAAATCACCGAATCCTCGGCCGACGTGGCGCGCATCGTGGGCCGCATCACCGAAGCCAGCGCCGAGCAGAGCGCCGACATCGGCCAGATCAATCAAGCCATGGGTGAGATCGACAACGCCACGCAGCACAATGCCGCGCTGGTGGAGGAAGCGGCTGCGGCGGCCGACAGCCTGCAGGATCAGGCGCGCATGTTGAGCCAGGCGATTGCGTTTTTCCGCCTGGGCGGCGCCGCGCCTGTTGCAACGCCGGCCACCCGCATCGCCGGCGCCCCCGCAAAAGCGCCGCAGCCAGGACTCAAGGGTGCATCAGAGCTGCTTTGGCTGGAAGAATAGACGAGAGGGCCGGGCAGCAAGCCCCGGCCGCGTCGCCGCATGCCATCTTGGCGCGTTATTGCTGCGCCTTGCACGCAGCGATATCGTTCTTGAGCAACTCGCCGATATGCTGCATCAACATGCCATCGGGCGCGGCAACCTGGTCGACCTCGCGCAGGTCGGCCGTCTTCACGTAGCGTTCAGAGGCGCAGAAGCAGACCCCTTGCACGCGATCCGGCGGAATCGACTGCAGCGCAAGAATGGTCGATGCGTTGGCAATGCACTGGCGCGTGGCCATGCGCGCCACGCCCTTGGCGAACAGGGGCTGCATGCATTCGTTGGCGGCATTGGTGCTGATGTCGTCGATCAGGCGGCGCTCGGCCTTGGTCAGGTTGGACACGTCGGCGAAATCGGCTTCCTTCAGGCGCGCCACGGTTTTTTCGTCGCTGCAGCCGCAGACCTGTTCGACATCGCCGGGCTGAAGCCAGGTCGGTGTGATCAGCGATGCGGTGGTGTGGCAGGCCTGGCTGAAGTTGGCGCGCAACAGATCGATCTGGGCGGGTTGGAGCTTTTCCGCCTGGGCAGGCAAGGCGAGGGCGAGTGCCAGAATCGGCAAGAGGAATCGCAGCATGGGAGGACCTATGGTTTGGAAATTATCATCATAAAGCAATTGGTGGGCGCAGGCGCGTTTTTCCCGGTGGAATGCGCTCTACTTGATGCCGCATTGCGTCAGCGCCTGGCCGAACATCTCGCTGCCTTGCTTCTCGAATTGCGCGCGTTTTTCAAATTGCAGCGCCAGCCCCAGGTTCGCGCTATTGCCGTAGGCGGTCGCGGCGCAGGAGCAGGCGCGATCGCGCGCATCGCCCGTCAGGGACTTGAGGCGCGGATCGGGATTGGCGGTGTCGAGGCATTGTCGTTTGCCGGTATCGGTCATGACTTCGACAAACACCGGCTTGGCACATTCGACGGTGGCGGCGGTGATGGTGCGCGAGGCGTTGGCGAGCTCGGTGGCGCTGTGATCGTCGCCCTTGTCGAACCCGGCCTGATGCAATTGCGCCTCGACGCGCGGCGCGGCGCAACGGCACACGCCGTCGGCATAGCGCGCCGGCATCCAGGAAAATGACGGGTTCTGAATCGAGCTGACGCAATTCTTGACGAAATCGGTTTGAAATTGCGTAGGCGTCTTGACGTCGCTCTCGCTCTCGCGTTTGCAACCGTACAGGGTCAGGAATGCCAACCAGAGCAAAAGGCTAAGCCAGGCGGCGCGCCTCATTGTTTCATGCATGACAAGGACGACAGATTGATTGTCTCAGCCAGCAATTGATTGAGCGCATCGCCCTTGCTGTCCCTGGCCTGGGCCTTGGAGACCTTGTCGAGCGTCAGGCTGTTGCCCACGGTGGTGCTGGCGCAATTGCAGGCGTCCTGCAGCCGGTTCTCCGGGAGACTGTCGAACACGGAGAAGTTGGGATTGTGCGCCAGGCAGGCCTGATACAGCGTACGCTCGATCGACACCCGGAATGCCGGCTGCAGGCAGATCGCGCCGGCGGCCTTGCCCGCCTCGACCGCCTTGACCGAACCGGCAATCGACATGAAGCTGCCGTCGGGCACGTCCACATGACGCAACTGCTCGACCGACTTCGCCCCGATGCAACTGCACACGGAAGGATAGTCCTGCGGCTTGACGAACGGCGCCCGCAATTGCGCGGGATTGGACAGGCAGGCGGCCTCGATCTGCTTGGCGCCTTTCAACAGCTCGGCCTCCGGCAGAACGGCGGCCTGGGCGATGCCGCCGAAGACGATGGCGCAGAGCAGCAAAGAGGATTCGGCAAGGGATGGGTGTGGCATGGCGGTTTGGATTGGCAGTATAAGCGCAGCAGTGATCTTACCTTGATCGGCACGCCGGCGGGCTGCAAAATGCGAACGGTGCAGCGCATGATGAAGAAATCCCGCCGGCTGCGCGGGAGGCCGTGCCGCGCACCGCTTCAATGCTTGCAGGCTTTTCGCCTCTACAATACGTCTTTTGTGCGCGGCTGCGTATCGATTCGTCAAGATTCGCGGCCACGCCGGTTCTCCGCTTTGTGACAGACAATATGGAACTCATTTTTCTCGGCACTTCGGCCGGCGCGCCGACCAAGACGCGCAACGTCACGGGCCTGGCCGTGCGCCGCGCCGGTTCACGCTCGTGGTGCCTGGTCGATTGCGGCGAGGGCACGCAGCACCGCCTGCTGCACACCGGCTTGTCGCTGCGCGCGCTCGACGCGATCTGCATCACCCACGTGCACGGCGACCATTGCTTCGGCCTGCCCGGGCTGCTCGATAGTGCCGGCATGCAGGGCCGCACCGAGGCCCTGACCATCTACGGCCCGGAGCCGATTGCGCGCTTCATCGCCGCTGCGCGCGAAGTGAGCGGGTCATGGACACCGTTCCCGATCGACTTCCGCCCCATCGAGCACCAGGAAGGCGAATTCGCCGCCGGCGAGTTCGCCGTCACGCGCAGCGCCTTGTCGCATCGCGTGCCTTGCTATGCCTATGCCTTCCGCGAAACCGGGATCGAACGCAAGCTCGACCGGGCGAAACTCGCCGCGCGCGGCGTGCCGGCGGGACCGTTGTGGAACCTCCTGCATGGCGGCAAGGATGTGGCACTGGACGATGGCAGCATCGTGGCGGCCGAAGACGTGCTGTTGCCTGCGCGGCGCGCGCGCAAGATCGTCGTGGGCGGCGACAACGATACGCCCGCCTTGCTCGCACAGGCCTGCATCGGCGCTGACGTGCTGGTGCACGAGGCGACCTACACGACGGAAGTGGCGCAAAAGGTCGGCCCGGTGCCGCAGCACTCGACGGCGCAGGCGGTAGCCGAATTCGCGCGCGATGCGGCATTGCCCAATCTGGTGCTGACGCATTTCAGTGCGCGTTACCAGGACAATCCGGCGCATGCGCCGTCGATTGGTGATGTCGAGAATGAGGCGCGGCGGTTTTATAGTGGGCGGCTGTTCCTGGCGCGGGATTTGGAGACGTATCGGCTGGATCGGGAGGGGGTGTTGGGTAAGGTTGCGTGAGGGTGGCGTTCTGTGCCGTGCAGAATTTCAGCAAGTCCCGAAAGGCTAAATCGATCCGCTGCATAGACTCCCCTCTCCCGCCTGCGGGAGAGGGGAGTTTTGCCCGCTTCACCTGCAGGAGGTCGATAGTCACCTCCTCTACGTTGCACCGCAACATTCCCTTTAAACCTCAACATTTCACCCAAGCCGCGCATGAGGTATGATTTCGCTCGGCACAGGCACCGCGACGCGGAATAAAAATGCACGGCGGAACAGACGGGGCCATGCCGAACCGAAGACCGTTACCCATGGCAACATCAATATGCGGTTGCGGCCCGGAACCTAACTCATTTAGCGAGGATAACAATATGCATCGTTCTGCCAAGCGCACGCTTTTCCTGCGTGCGTCCCTGATAGCTTCCGCCTGTGCTGCCCTGTGCGCCATGACCGCGCCCGCGATCGCCGCCGATTTTTCGCTGCCCAAGCAGTATGAAGTCTCGGGCATGAAACCCTCGGTCAAGCCGGGCGACGATTTCAATGCCTACGTCAACGGCGGCTGGATGGACGCCACCGAGATTCCGGCCGACCAGGGCGCCTGGGGTATCGCGCATGAAGTGGCCGAGGCGACCGACAAGCGCGTCGCGCAACTGATCGAAGACACCGCCAAGAGCGCCGCCGCCACCGACGAGGCGCGCCGTGTCGGCGCGTTCTACACCGCCTACATGGACGAAGTCGGCATCGAAGCCAAGGGCTTGGCGCCGCTCATGCCCACGCTCAACAAGATCGCCGCCGTGAAGGACAAGAAGCAATTGGCGCACCTGTTGGGCGCCACCATACGCGCCGACGTCGATCCGGTGAACTCGACCAATTTCTTCACCGAAAACGTGTTCGGCCTGTGGGTGTCGCAAGGCTTGCACGATCCCGAGCATTACCAAGCCTACCTGCTGCAAGGCGGCCTGGGCCTGCCCGACCGCGACTATTACCTGGCCAAGGACAAGCGCATGGCCGGCCTGCGCGAGAAATACCAGCAGCACATCGCCGCCGTGATGAAGGCGGCCGGCTGGAAGGACGCCGAGAAGCGCGCCGCCGCTGTATTCGCGCTGGAAACGGCGATAGCCAAGGCCCATGCCACGCGCGAGGAATCGGAAGACGTGCAAAAGGCCGACAACACCTGGGCCATGGCGGACTTCGACAAGAAGGCGCATGGCATGGATTGGCAGGCCTTCTTTGACGGCGCCGGTCTCTCGGGCCAGCAGTCCATCAATATCTGGCATCCGAGCGCAGCCAAGGGCGAGTCCGCCCTGGTCGGTAGCAAGCCCCTGGCAGTCTGGAAGGATTACCTCGCCTTCCACACGATCAATCACTTCTCCGGCGCGTTGTCGTCGGTGTTCACCGAAGAGCGCTTCAATTTCTACGGCAAGGTGCTCTCGGGCGTGCCGCAGCAGGAAGCGCGCTGGAAACGCGCCGTGGCGCATACCAATGGCGCGCTGGGCGATGCGGTCGGCAAGCTCTACGTGGCCAAGTATTTTCCGCCTGAATCCAAGGCGCGCATCCAGGCCATCGTGGACAACCTGATCCACGCGTTCGACGAACGCATCGATCACCTCGAATGGATGGCCCCGGCCACCAAGGTCGAAGCCAAGGCGAAGCTGAAGACACTCTACGTCGGCGTCGGCTACCCTGAGCACTGGGTCGACTACACCGGCCTCGAGATCAAGGCCGACGATGCCCTGGGCAACGAAGTGCGCGCCGAAGAGCATGCCTACAAGCGTGCCCTGGCCAAGTTCGGCAAGCCGGTGGACCGCTCGGAATGGGCCATGGTGCCGCAGATCGTCAACGCGGTGAATTTGCCCTTGCAAAACGCGCTGAACTTCCCGGCCGGTATTTTGCAGCCGCCGTTTTTCGACCCGGCCGCCCCTGACGCCGTGAACTACGGTTCCATCGGCGCCACCATCGGCCATGAAATCAGCCACAGCTTCGACGACGAAGGCGCGCAATTCGATTCGCAAGGCCGCTTGCGCAACTGGTGGACCAAGGAAGACCTGGAACACTTCCACAAGTCCTCGACCGCGCTGGCCGCGCAATTCTCGACCTACAAGCCTTTCCCTGATCTGGCGGTCAAAGGCCAGCAGACGCTGTCGGAAAACATTGCCGACCTGGCCGGCCTGAATGCGGCGCTCGATGCGTATCACGCCTCGCTGAAAGACCCATCGCAAGGCTCGGATCAACAATTCTTTGTTTCCTTTGCCGAAAGCTGGCGCTCCAAGGAGCGCGAGGCGATACTGCGGCGCCAGATCGCAACAGACGGCCATGCCCCGGCGCAATACCGCGTCAGCACGGTACGCAATCTGGATGCCTGGTATAAGGCGTTCGATGTCGAACCGGGCCAGACGCTGTACCTGAAGCCCGCAGAGCGCGTGCGGATCTGGTAATCCGGCCGGCGCGGGAGCATCCCTCCCGCGCCGCCGCTGTCGCTCCTGCGATCCTTGTCCCTGCCTCCATTTTTTAGCGCCCTGCGGCGCGACCGCTTCTTCCATGCGCTCGTTGTGGCGCTGGCAGCGCTGTCCGTGCTCGCGCCCAGGGCGGCACCTGCGTATGTCGATCTGGTCGACTGGACCACGATCGCCACGCTGGGCGGCCTGCTGCTATTGACCAAGGGCCTGGAATTGAGCGGTTACCTGGAGCGCTTGGGCGCGCGGCTGGTGGCGCTGCTGCCCAACGAGCGGGCGCTGGCGTATTTCCTCGTTGCCGCAACGGCATTGTTGGCGATGATCTTGACCAACGACGTGGCACTGTTCGTGATCGTGCCGCTGACCTTGGGCTTGCGCGCCACCATTGCGCTGCCCCTCGTGCGGCTGGTGGTGTTCGAGGCCTTGGCGGCCAATGCCGGTTCGGCCTTCACGCCGATCGGCAATCCGCAAAACCTGTTCCTGTGGCAGTTTTCGCAGGTCGGTTTCGGCGCGTATTGCCTGGCGATGCTGCCGTTGCTGTTGATCGCCATGCTGCCGTTGGCCGCGCTGTGCTGGTTCGCCTTTCCGGCGGCCAAACTCGACGTGCATCCCGAGACCGGGCAGGGGGCGATTGAACCCGTGTTGCTGGCGCTCTCGCTGGGCTTGTATCTGCCCTTCCTGACGCTGGCCGACGCGCACCACGGGGCACTGGCCTTCGCCGGCGTGCTGCTGCTCTTTGCCGCGTGGGGCAGGCGCGCGCTGTTTCATTGCGACTGGGGCCTGATCCTGGTGTTCGTGCTGATGTTCGTCGATCTGCGCCTGCTGGCGCTGTTGCCGCAGGTGCGGCAGCTGGCCGTGGACTTCGGCGTGCAGGATGCGCGCAATCTGTATCTGGCCGGCCTCGCCGCGTCGCAGGTGATCAGCAACGTGCCGGCGGCGATCTTGCTGGCCGAAACCAGCCGCGACTGGCGCACCATCGCGTTTGCCGTGAACCTGGGCGGCTTCGGCTTCGTCATGGGGTCGCTGGCCAACATCATCGCCTTGCGCATGATTCCGGGGCGCGGCGCTTTTGGTGTATTCCACGCCTATTCGATTCCCTTCTTGCTGCTGGTGGCGGCGATGGGATATGGTTATTTATTCTGGACATCGCTTTGATGTCAATTATGTCAATTTATCTCGATACGTCTCGATATCAGGAAATCAAAATGAAAATCAAACAAAACGGAGTGGCACTGGTGGCATTGGTTTGCCTGCTGGCTGCCGGCAATGCCCAGGCCGCGCAGGGCGATGCGCCTGCGGTAGACAAGGAAACGCTGTTGCGCATCCGCGACGCCGCCATGGGTTCGGACTACGCCTACCAGCGCCTGTCGGATCTGACCGATCTGATCGGCCCGCGCCTCTCAGGCTCGCCCGGCGCGGCGGCGGCGGTGCAGATGGTGTCATCTGAGATGAACAAAATCGGCATGCAAGTCGCGCTCCAGCCGGTCAAGGTGCCGCATTGGGTGCGCGGCGCCGAAACGGCGGAATTGGTCGAATACAACGGCCGCCCGGCCGGCATCACGCAAAAGCTGGTCTTGACCGCGCTGGGCGGGTCAAGCGCGACGCCCGCCGCCGGCCTCACCGCGCCGGTGCTGCTGGTGCATGACATGGACGAATTGAACGCCAGCAAGGATCAGGTCAAAGGCGCCATCGTGGTGTTCGACGTGCCGTTCAATGAACAACTGGCGCAAGCCGGCCGCGCCGGCAACGCCTATGGCGAAGCCGGCATGTACCGCTTCATCGGCCCGGCCACGGCCTCGAAGCTGGGCGCCGCCGCCGCCCTGGTGCGCTCGGTCGGCGGCGCGGACTACCGCCTGCCGCACACCGGCATGACCGTCTGGATGCAAGGCGCCAAGCCGATTCCTGCTGGCGCGTTGACGGCTGAGGACGCGATGCTGATCGACCGCCTGGCCGCCAAGGGTCCCGTCAAGATGCACCTGACCCTGACGCCGCAAACCCTGCCCGACGTCGACAGCGACAACGTGCTGGCCGACATCCTCGGCAGTGACAAGGCCGACGAGATCGTGCTGGTGTCGGGCCACCTCGACTCCTGGGACTTGGCGCAAGGTGCGACGGACGACGGCGCCGGCGTGACTGTGGCGATGGGCGTGGCCGAAGTCTTCAAGCGCCTGGGCTTGAAGCCGCGCCGCACCGTGCGCATGGTGGCCTGGATGAACGAGGAAAACGGCGAGCGCGGCGAGAAGGCCTACGTCGACGCTTTCAAGGACAAGTTAGGCAAGCACTTCGCCGCCATCGAAACCGATGCCGGCGTGACGCATCCCATCGGCATCATGACCAGCGTGCTGCATGAAGACATCAAATCGTTCGATACCTTGAAGAGCGCGCTGCGCTCCATGGGCGCCCCGGTGATCGACCGCCACGACCGCCTGGGCACGGGCGACCTCGGCATGATCGAAGACACCGGCGTGCCGTGCTTCGAGCCGCTGCTCGACGTGCGCACCTACTTCAACTACCACCACACGCCAGCCGATACGCTCGACAAGATCGACCCGCTGGAAATGAAGAAACAGGTGGCCGTGCTGGCGATGCTGACGTGGTATCTGGCGGAGATGCCGGAGGAGTTGAAGCGTTTGCCGGCGGGTGGGAAGGCGTTTGATGATTGATGTGCGGTTAATCCCCTCTCGACACGGTTAAGCTCCATCCACAAGCGCATGCCGTAGCTTGGAACCCCTCGCCCGCGGGCGGGAGAGGGGAGTGAGTAGCGCCACCACTCTCGGGTAATGATCAGCCTTTAATCGGGTCAGGAAAACCCCACCCGCCAGCCTGTCAACAATCACAGCTTGTCAGCCCGAATCGGCATGTCCATCATGTCGTGCTGGCAACACACTCACGTTCATCATCCCCACTTTCCTAGGAGACCTCATGTCCGTCAAATCGTTCGCCGCGCTCGCCTGCGCGCTTTTCGCCACGCCCTTCATCGCCCTGCCGGCCTATGCCGACGATGCCGCGCAATGCCAGGCCAACCAGGGCAGTTTCGTAACAGGCACCGTGGTCGGCACGCCCGCGTTTGCTTCCTCGCGCAGCAAGCGCCATGGCTATCCGCTGTCGCACACGCGCCTGAACGTGAAGACCGCCGACGGGACGGTGCTCGAAGTCGATATCGACAACGTGTTTGCCTCGGGCTACAGCAAGAAGCGCCAGATTCCGAGCGGCTTGCAAGCCATCACCGAAGGCACCAGCCTGGAGCTGTGCGGCCAGAGCTATGCCGATCCGGGCGGCAAGAGCGGCATCCACTGGGTGCACACCAACTGCGGCGCCACGCCTACTGCGAAAGCGCCCGACGGCTGGGTCAAGATCATCGCCTCCAACGGCTCGGTGGGTGACAATCTGGAAGGGGTGCAGGATCTCTGCAATATCTTCAATTGAAGGACTGGCGTGAGCCTGCCGGCCGATATCGGGCCACGGCGGCGCGCGAACCAGACCCGAATTAGGCCCCGAATTAGGCTCGGAACACGCCGATCTTCGCGTCAGCCAGGGGCAGGCAGATGCTTGCCGAAAAGCCCGGCGGCGGAATGAGGTCGTAGACGTAACTGCTGCCGGCACTGCCGTCGTCGGCTGCGACCGAATGGATGGTCGGCGTGGCGCTCGGCACGAAATGCAGGCCGGGCAGTGAAATCTGCAATCCCGCACCGCGCATCTTGCAATAGGCTTCCTTGCGCGACCAGATGCGGTAGAAGCCTGAGAGCTTGTCGGCTTCGGGCAGGCTGTGCAGGCGGGATTTTTCCTCTTCGTGGCAGACCATGTCGATCAGGCCGGGCAAATCGCGGCCGGTCGGCTTCATGAATTCGAGGTCGATGCCGACGGCGTGCGAGGAGATGGCGATCAGGCCCTGATCCTTGCTGTGCGAAAGGTTGAATTGCAGGCGATGCTCGGCCAGTTCGGGCTTGCCGTATTGTCCATAGTGGAAATTGAGCTCGGAAGCCGGGCGGTTGAGGTAGCGCGCCAGCACCAGGCGCAGCGCGCTGCGGCAGCGGCGGAAATGTTGCTGCAGGGACGGCGTGGCGAAACGTGCCGCGCGTTCGCGTTCGTCGTCCGATAGTACGCTGTTGAACATGTCCCAGATGGGGTTGTCGAGGCTGACATGCCAGACATGCGCCTCGCCATATTGAAGTGAGCCCGCCAGACCCATTGGTATCCTTCGTCTTCCTCGTTTTACATGTCGGGCAGAGGCATACGTGGCCCCCGCCTCTTGGAGTGGTATTACAACCTCTGATGGTATACCGGCTCGGTCGCGTTGTTGTTGTTTTTATGCATGATTTTGCCGGTTGATTTGTCGGCAATTTTGTGGCTGGCAAAAAAAAACCCGTCAACTGGCGTCGACGGGTAAAACCCTAACTCTCTTTAAGAGGTTTGGCGGAGTTTTCTGCCCCTCACAGCTAATTCTTCTTAGCGCCGTGAGCTGGAAAAATGGGTGTTTCTGGGGCGCCCGAGCGAAAACTGCCTCAAGTGCCGAAAAATCGATTGGTTCACTTCCATCGTTGCCTGCATGATCAGCAAATCCACGCTGCGTGCAGGGTCCATCGCGCGATCAACATCGGCCGTGCCTTGCTGCTCGGGCACCACTGCCGCTTCGGCGATCACGCCGCGATATACGTCTTCCAGCGTGATCGTGTTCGGGTCGCATACCAGTTTCCAGCCGCGGGTTGCGGGCTTGATTGGCACGACCAGACCGACGATCTGGAGTTTCTTGCATACCTGGTTGACTTCACGCACGCTGCGGCCGGTATATTCGGCCAGCCTGGCGGCGCTCAATTCCTGCGACGGGTTGCTGACGAATTGCTCGAGAATTTCGGTGGTGACGCGAAATTTCTGATCCATCAACACATCTGCAAAAAGAAAATTGTCCGACGCGGTCATGCTGAAGCTTCCCCCTGGTAAGGTCCCATCCGAATCCGTGGCTAGGTGTCCCGGATCCTTGTAATCGAGGCCCGGCGTATGCGCCCGGACTTCATTTGTCAGCCGACGATAGCGGCTGCAAGAAACTGAGGTGAACTTTATTCGGATTGCCATGAAAAAGCGATTTCGCAAGCTGTTGCGGATTGATGCTGTTTGGTGCTAAACTAGCATCATGTAGCGTCATTTTGTCGGATTCGTAAAACAATTTGTAGGAAAACGCGAAAAAAATGACGTGATGGGTCTGGAAATTCGATTTGGAGACGGTTTGCCCGGAGGAGAGATTGATGGTGGTTCGCGCGTTGAAGAGCGAGGAGCAGGAAGTGCATGCCTCGCAGGTGGAGTTTTGTGAAAATCTGCGTTTCGCCTGCGGGTTTTTTCGTTCGGTGGCCGAGGTATGCCGCAAGCTGGAAGTCAATCGCGCCCAGTTCAACCGTTATCTGAACGGCACGACCACGCCGTCATCGTTCATCCTGCAAAAGATTTGCGATTTTTTCGGCGTAGAGCCGACGGAAATCTATCTGCCGCGCGAGCAGTTCCGCAAGATCATGGAGCTGCGCCAGGACAAGCGCCCGGCGGTGATGCCCTATACCGAGCATCTGGAACGGCTGCACCAGCTTTCGCAGGGCAAGTTCGACCGCTATCTTGGTTACTATTTCGAGTACTACAACTCGATGACGGTATATGGCCGCGTCATTCGCGGGCTGATCCGCATTTTCAAAGAGGGCGACGGCGTCTATTACCAGCGCTTCGAGCGCGTGCCGCGCGCGGCCAAGCTGGGCGAGGTATACCGCTACAAGTATCTCGGCTTCGCCTACTTCTTGAACGACCGCATTTTCCTGGTCGATTATGAAACCATCAACGGCAGCGAAATCACGCAGACGGTGTTGTTCCCCGACTACAAGAAGAAGCTGCAGCGCCTGTCCGGCCTGACGCTGGGGGTGTCTTCAGGCAACCAGCGCCCGATCGCCTGCGCGCGCATCGTGCTGGAGTACCTGGGCGAGAACATCGATCTACGCAAGGCAGTGCGCAAATGCGGCATCCTGGACCCCAAGGTAACGGAAATCGACCCCACGATTTTGCGCGTTATCGATAATTCCGTGCATATTAATCATCATCATTTTTGCACCTTGCCCGATTGACGTTATTGACCCCGGCGCTGGTTGCAATATACTGGGTTTATGGTGATTTGCAGCCTGCGCCGCCAACGCGCACAGACGCGGCGGCCTGGCGTCGATGAACAGCGATTTCCGGGGGACGTTATGAAACGCATTGCCGGCTCTATACTTTGCCTCTTGCTCGGCGCCTGCGCGGTCGAACCGCCAGCTCCGGTCCAGGATCCTGTGCGTCCGTCGCTCTACGACGACAGCCTGTTTGCCCCGCCCTCCAAACCGATATCGGTCGACGATATTTTTGCGCTCAGCCCCGAGATGCAGAAGTTTCTCGACACCGAAATCGCGCGGCGCGAAATGACCAACGGCAAGATCCGCGCCCTGGTCGATGCGCTGTTCGACAAGGGCAAGCAAAAATTCAGCTACAACGCCGACGAGACCAATAACGCCGCCGGCGTGTTTGCTTCCAAGAGCGGCAATTGCCTTTCCTACACCATCATGACGGCGGCGTTTGCCAAGCAGATGCATCTGCCGGTGCAGTTTCACGTCGTCACCTTCGGCGATGTCTGGGACCGCAACAACGATATCGATTTCCGCATCGGCCACGTCAACCTGACGCTGGGCGCGCCCTACCTCAAAGGCGATGAATTCGCGCAGCTGGTCGATTTCACGGCCTTGAGCGACCTGCACGGCGAGCTGCTGGACGACATCGGCGAAGACGTCATCGTGTCGATGTACTTCAACAACCGCGCCGCCGAAGCCATGGCGCACGGCAATCTCGACGACGCCTACTGGTGGGCCAAGGCCGCCACCCGGAGTTCGGTGTCATTCCTGGCCGCCTACAACACGCTGGGCGTGATCTATCTGCATCACAATGATGCGGCGCAGGCCGAGCGCGTGTTTGCGCGCGTGCTTGAGCGCGAACCGGAGAACACGCTGGCGATGTCCAATGAAGTGATCGCCTTGAACGCGCTGGGCAGGACCGCCGATGCCCAGGCGATTTCGATCCGTCTGGCGCAGATTCAACCGAATCCCCCGTTCTATTATTTCAATCTGGGCGTGAAGGCGATGCAGGCGCAGGACTACAAGACCGCCAGGATGGAGTTCACCAAGGAAGTCAACCGCGCCTCGTACAATCCGCAATTCCACTTCTGGCTGGCGCTGGCGGACTACCGCCTGGGTGAAATGGAAGAGACGCGCAAGCACTTGACCTATGCGATGGAAAACAGCCCGAACGACCAGTTGCACGATCTCTATGCGGCCAAGCTGGCGGCCTTGAAGCAGAAACAATTGAAGACGGACTAATCCGGGTCGTTCGATCGCTTTGGCAAAAGGCCGCTCGCGCGGTAATGCCGTTCAGTTAAGTACAAAAAAACCGCTTCGATGTTATTCGAAGCGGCTTTTTCATTCGGCGCACCTTCTGTAGGTTGGCGCTGAGCGAAGCCCAACATCCGCCGTCGAAAACACCAGTTGCGCTCTTATTGGCTCACATTGTTGGGCTTCGCTACGCTCAGCGTGCGACGCCCGGCACAACCTACCGCACCAAACACGTGTTTGGACCTGAAACAAGCGCAGGCTTACCTGATCGTTCTTATCTGAACGGCATTACCGCTCGCGCGGCCTTTTTTGTTTTTCCTTGACGGCTTGGTCAATATCCCGCGCCGGAAAATCTCGCCTGTTGCAAGGTGTGCGGCAAGCTGAAATTCAAAGCTTCAAGTCGGCTTGCAAGGAAAGCACCGCGGCTTCCCACATTGGATAATCGGCGCCATCGCCTTCCTGCCACAGCTCCTTCAACTCGCTGCCCTCGGCCAGCACGCGCGCCAGGGCTGCGCGGGCATCGGGAAGCAGGGCGCGGATGTCCTCGTCGAACAGGCCGGCGGCCCAGATCTTGAGCAGATCGGGCGCGTCCTTGACCTCGTGGCCCAGTGCCACGGCCAGCGCTGCGCCGGCGCACAGGATGCGGCAGCCTTCGGGCGCTTCGAGGTAGTCGGTCGTGGCAGAGGCGAAGGCTTCCCCGAGCAGATCGGTGCCGTCGCTGGTGCACAGTTCGTCGAGCCAGTCGAGGGCCTCGTCGTTGTCGAAAATGCCGCTGCTCCATGCACCCATGACGGACTCCTTGGTCTTAGCGCCTCCCCCGCCCGCGGGCGAGGGGAGTTGTTACAGCTTCGGTATCCTGATGCGGCTGATCATCAGCGAACCCGATATGGCAAACATCAGCACCAGCGGATGCAGGTGCTTGGTGAAAATCTCGACCGAACCGAACAGCATGTGCTCTTCGAACGCGCCGCCATAGACCGTGCCGGCCAGCACGAATACCAGAAGCAGCGAGGTCGGAATCGGCGTGCCTTCGAAGAACTTGACCTTGTCGCCGCCGTCGGCGAGTTTTTCGGCCGTGACGTTGTAGCGTGCCAGGCGCGACACGCCGCAGGCGACGAAGAACAGCAGCACCATGCGGTCATACAAGCCCTGCATGCCGCAGGCATAGGCGATCGCCGCCGGGGCTACGCCGAACGAGATCACGTCGGCCAGCGAATCGAGTTCGCGGCCCATGGCCGAGGTCTTCTGGCGCCAGCGCGCGATGCGGCCGTCCAGGATGTCGAACGCCAGCGCAAACGGGATCAGCCCGCAGGCGAGGTACAGATGCAGCACCTGCCCGGTCTTGAGGTAGGTCATGGCGGAGAACAGCGAGCCCACGCCGCAAAAGGCGTTACCCAGCGTGAACCAGTCGGCGAGATGGAACTCGCGGATCATGGAAAAGGGTTTGTTGGTTTTCTTGTCGTCCATGGGGCGGCGAAGTGTGATGTTACCGCTATGATAATGGAAGCGCGCGGTGCCGTGTCGATTGTTGCAGGTGCGGTCATGCGTATGGCAATGCGGCACCCACCGGCCCGATTATGGATCAGTCCACCGTTACCACCCGGTTCCTGCCTTCTTCCTTGGCACGGTACAAGGCTTCGTCGGCGCGCGCAACCAGCGTGGTCACGCTGTCGCCTTCACGGAAGCATGCGATGCCGAAGCTGGCGGTGCAGCGGCCGATCGCGCAGCAGTCCGATTGCTCGATCAACTGACGCAGGGTCTCGGCCACTTCGGCTGCGCCGGCGCCGTTGGTGGCGGGCAGAATCAGGAGGAATTCCTCGCCGCCCCAGCGCCCGGCGACGTCGGTTGTGCGCACGCGCGTATGCAGGATGTCGGCCAGCGCCTTCAAGACGTTGTCGCCGGCCAGGTGGCCAAGCGCGTCGTTGATGGCCTTGAAGCGGTCGACGTCGATCATGATCAGCGAGAACGCCTCGCCGGTGCGCTGGGCCACGGCCAGTTCGCGCGCCAGGGCGCGGTCGAGGTAGAGCCGGTTGTAAAGGTTGGTCAAGCGGTCGGTGACGGCGAGCTGTTCCAGTTCCTTGTTTTTTTCCACCAATTCCAGGGTGCGCTCCGCCACTTGCCGCCTGAGATTTTCGGCCTGGCTGTGCAATTGCGCCACGCGCAGCCGGTAGATGACGTAGACCAGGAAACCCGCTGCCACGATGGCGGCGATGATGAACCAGCCGGTTTGCCAGAACGCGGGCTGCACCGTGATGGCCAGCTTCAGTTCGTGCGGGCTCCAGTCGCCGTTGCGGTTGCTGCCGCGTACCGTCAGCAGGTAGTTGCCGGGCCAGAGGTTGCCGTAGCTGACGATGCGGTGTTCGGCATCGGTTTCGATCCAGTCGCGGTCATAGCCTTCGAGGCGGTAGGCATAGCGGATCTTGTTGGGGGCGGTGTAGTCGAGGGCGGCGAATTCGATGGAGAAGTCGCGCTGTTCCGGCGCCAGGGTCAGTCCCTTTGCCAATGCCGAGAGCGGCGCGTGCAGGCCGTCGATCTTCAGCTCCGTCGCCACCACCGGCGGCGCATAGCTCCACGGCTGGAATTTGGCGGGGTCGATGATGGCCATGCCCAGGGTGCCGCCATAGAGCAGCAGGCCGTCGTGCGTCTTGCCGAAGGAATTGTCCCAGTTGGTGCCGATTTCCAGGCCGTCCGCCTTGGACAGGCTGGTAAAGCGCAGGTGCGGCACGTCGATCAGGTAGGAATCGGTCCAGATGCGGCCCTGTCGATCTTCCTGCGGGCCGTCGCCCAAGGCCATGCCGGGATGGCCGAGCATGGCGCTGATATGTTCGAAATGGGCGTTGGCGCCTTCGCGGCTTTTCAGCCGGTCCAGGCCCTGCGCGGTGGATACCCAGAGCCGCCCGCTGTGATCGATCATCAGGCCCGCGATGTCGTCGGAACTCAAGCTGTCGGGACCGCCGTTGGCGTGGATGGCTTCCATGACCTGCGAACCGGGCTCGCGCAGCCACAGGCCGTTGTCGGTGCCGGCCCAGATGCGGCCTTCGTGGTCTTCTTCGAGCGAATAGACGTGCGCGCGCATCGGTTGGCCGTCCGCGCCGCTGAAGGTTTCGAAGCGCCCCGTGCCGGCGTTCCAGTGCGCCACGCCAGAGTCGGTGCCGACCCATAATTCGCCCTTGCCGGTGATGGTGACCTTGGATACGCCGATGGCCGGCAAGCCTTGCTCCACGCCGAATTCTTCCCAGGTGGTCGAGCCGGGCGCCAGGCGCATGGCCCCGGCCTGCTTGGTGCCGGCCCATAGCGCGCCGTCGGCGGTCCGGCCGATGCCGAAGACGGCAGCGTCGGCCAGCGCGCCCTGTTGCCCGCTGTGCGGACGGTAGCCGCCGGTCACGCCGCGCTTGCGGTCGACGATGTCGATGCCGTTGGCATCGGTGCCGATCAAGAGCGTGTCGTCGTCGTACTCGAACACGCTGTCGACTTCGGCCTGGCTCAGGCTCTCGGGCCGGATCGGGCTGTGGCGCATCACGCGGATGGCGCGGTTCTGCGGATTGTGGCGCTGCAGCCCGCCGCCCCAGGTGCCGAGCCAGAGCTGGCCGGCGCGGTCGCGCAGCATGGCGCCGATACCGTCCAGGGCGATGCTGCTGGCCACCGACAGATCGTGATGCAGGCGCTTCTTGACGCGGCCGTCTTTCGCATCGACGATGTCGAGCCCGCCGCCGTAGGTGCCGATCCACACTTCGTCGTCGTTGGGCTGGTTGATGGCGCGCACCCAGCCGTGCGGCAGGGCTTCGGGATTGGCCGGGTCGACCGGCAGCCAGTGCAGCGCGGTTTCACCTGGCGCGATCCATGCCGCGCCGAGCTTCCTCGTGCCGAACCAGATCTTGCCATCGGCCGCCTGGAACAGCGCGCGGATGTCGCGCTCCTGCGCGCTATGCTCGCCTTCGGCAATGGTGTCGAAACCCTTGCGGTCGGCGCGCAGGCGCTGCAAGCCGGCGGCGCTGCCGACCCAGAGCGTGCCGCGCTTGTCGATCAGCAGGCAGTGTGCGCGGTCGTCGGCCAGGCTGGCGGGATCGGCATTGTCGTGGCGGTAGTGGCGCCAGGCCTTGCCGCCTTTGGGCAGATAGTCGAGGCCGGAATTGTTCGCCACCCAGGTGCCGGCTGCATCGGCCACGATGGCCCACGCCATGCCGCCGCCCAGGCTGGCCGGGTCGGCGGGGTCGTGATGGAAATTGTCGAAATGCTCATGGGCGATGTCGTAGCGCGACAGCCCGTCGCTGCCGGTGCCGATCCAGAGATTGCCGTCGGCATCGACATAGAGCGAGGAAATGTAGCCGCCGGCCAGCGAGTGCGGATCGGCGGCGTCATGCACGTAACGACGGAAGCGGTAGCCGTCATAGCGCACCAGGCCTTCTTCGGTGCCGATCCAGATCAGGCCGCTGGCGTCTTGCGCCAGCGAGGTGACGACGCCGCTGGGGATGGAATCGTTGTCGCCGACGTTTTGGAAATAGGGATCGATGAAGCCGAAATCCTCGCTCGCGGGCGCGATCTCGGCTGCGGCAGCGGGCGGAGGCAAGAGCACCCAGGAGGCCAGGCACAGGGCTGCGCAGAGGTGAATAAGAAGCACGCGCGTGTGGCGCATGAACTTGTCACGCTGACAAGCTGACGGGCGGAGGAGGTGGGAATCAGTGAGCATGCAAGGTCGAGGACAGGATCGTCTGCCGGACCGATGGTGCGCATTGCGGTTCCATGGGCTTACCAAGTTCCTCTTTGCGTGATGAGCGTGACTATTGGTCGATTATAGCCTAGGGCCTGTTCATACTAGCAATGGGAGATGCGTTCAAATCAAAGCGCGTGGTGGCAAGGCGCGCGGCGTAGCGAAGGGTGGGTCCCTTCGCAAGCCGTGCAACGCAGCCAGCGCGCGTTTTGATTTGAACCCGGAGGGAAGGGGGTGTATGCGTCGCATGCCGTTGTTGCAGGGGGAGGCCATCCTCATCCTTGCCGTAGTGCCGCTACGGCGCGTCGCTGCGCCTAGGCCTGCAACGCATACACCCCCTTCGCACTCCCATT
>FTKD01000418.1_pt2 | contig 81253 bp, 70 predicted proteins | sample 1658191 | NCBI WGS metagenome assembly FTKD01 (sample SAMEA3914808, study PRJEB12502) | metagenome | biome: forest; material: soil | place: Canada | collected 2011-08-03 | depth 0.3 m
TCAACGTCAACACGATGGAGCACCTGGCCGCGAAGCAGCTGGGCGTCAACGAGATTGGCGTCGTCAACATCGCGCTCGACCGCCAGATCGCATTCGACGCCTACAAGGCCAACCGCGACACGGGCGGCTTCATCCTGATCAACCGGATGACCAACAACACGGTCGGCGCCGGCATGCTCAACTTCGCGCTGCGCCGCTCGCACAACCTGCGCATGCAGCACGTCGACGTCGACAAGGCGCTGCGCTCCGAGCTGAAGCGCCAGCGCCCGGCCGTGCTGTGGTTCACCGGGCTGTCCGGCGCCGGCAAGTCCACCATCGCCAACCTGGTCGAGAAGAAGCTCGCGGCGATGGGCCGCCACACCTACCTGCTCGACGGCGACAACGTGCGCCACGGCCTCAACAAGGACCTGGGCTTCACCGAGGCCGACCGCGTCGAGAACATCCGCCGCGTCGCCGAAGTGTCCCGCCTGATGGTGGACGCCGGCCTGATCGTGATGACCGCCTTCATCTCGCCGTTCCGCTCCGAACGTGCGATGGCGCGCGGACAGATGGCGGACGGCGAGTTCATCGAGATCCACGTCAACACCCCGCTCGCCGTGGCCGAAGAGCGCGACGTGAAGGGGCTTTACAAGAAGGCGCGGCGCGGGGAGATCGCCAACTTCACGGGGATCAGTTCGCCGTACGAGGCGCCGGAGGCGCCGGAGATCGTCGTGAATACACATACGCAGACGGCGGAGGAGGCTGCTGATGACATCATCGGTCGCTTGAAAACTCTGGGGCTGATCGAATGACGCGCTCCCTCGTCAGTTATTGCATTTGCTGTAACCGGAATTGCTGGCACGCATCTCCGATAACATGACTGCCAGTACCCAGGGCAGTGCGTCGATGCGTCGCCGTGGTTGCCCGCTGGCAATCATTTTTCCGACGGCGCGGCATCCGGGCTCGCTCCGTTGATTGCCGTTGCTGGACAGTTGGCAGTGGCCCAGATCATGCTTCTCCGCTCCATGGCGGCATCACGCGCTCGATCAATATCTACCTTACCAGGGCACTTCCACAATGTCGCTTCGATACATTTTGATCGCGCCAAATGTTTCCGAGCAAATGGGCGGCGAAGCCGCAAAGGCCCTTCAGATATTTCGTGAACTGCACAAGGCTGCGCCGCAGGTCATCCAGATCACTCATTCGAGAAACAGGGCTGAGGTCGAAGGCAGGCTGCGTTTGCCGGATGTCTTCTTTGTCGATGACACGCCCTTTTCTCTTTTCCTCTGGCGGGTGAAGCCGCTGCGGCTGCTCCTCGATCCCTGGTTCTCGTGGAAGGCGGTGAGGATGGCCGAGAGCATCATCTCTGCCTCGCCTGAGCAGGAAACGATCATCTGGCAGACCGAACCCAATTCTCCGGTCGCTCCGCGCGCCATGTCCAAGCGTCACTTCAATGTGCTCGGCCCGATCAACGGGAATATCTACTACCCCGAGGAATTCCGTAATCGAGAATCATCACTCGCACGAGTGCGGCGACTGACGCACATGCCTCTTCAAAGATTACAGCGGATTTTCGGCAGCACATTGAGGCGCGCCGACCTGATCCTCGTGGCAGGTGGCGATCGAACGACACGATCGCTCAAGGCAGCGGGCTGTTCGGCCAATCGCATGATGGAGACGCCAGACTGCGGCGTCGACGCAAGCCTGCTGGAGCGCCCGCGCATTGCTCACCTCGGTAAAAATCCTCGCTTCGTGCATTTCGGCAGGTTGGTGTTTCACAAAGGCACCGCATTGATCATCCAGGCGTTGAAACACACCCAGCCAGACGTGTGCCTGGACATCGTGGGGCGCGGCCCCGAACTGGACTCCTGCAAAGCCCTTGCGGAAGAATTGGGCCTTCGAAACCGAGTTCGATTTCTGGATTGGTACCCCGCACGCGAAGACCTTCTTGCGTCGCTATCGGACTATCGAGGCCTTGTGCTGCCAAGCCTCGAAGACGCGAACGGCATGGTCGTGCAAGAAGGAATGGCATTGGGCCTTCCACCGATCTGCCTGGATTGGGGCGGTCCTCAGCTGTTGATCGAGCACGGCGTTTCGGGTTACCTCGTGCCCACTGGCGCGCCCGACCAGATTGCGCTCGGCCTGGCGATGCACATGGATTCATTGGCCAACGATAGCGAGGTTGCCGAACGGATTTCGATCAATGCGCGCAGCCAGGCACAAGCGTGGCGATGGCCCACGCTGACGATCGACTGGATCAACAAGATCTGCTCGCATGCGGCAGGACGCCAGCCTGCTCGTTGACTACAGAAGTCGAGCAACACCGCACCAGCGTGTTGACTACTCTACATGCACGCGTCAACCAATGAATGGTCGAACAGGCTCGGGGCGGCCAACTGGAAGCGTTAGCGCAGCTGCGTGCCATTCAGGCGCCCTGATGCGACGCAGCGACTGACTTCGATCCGACATTTCGATGCCGCAGTTTCATGACCGGCGTCTCGAAGTATTTGAAGCTGATCGCCGCGACCGCAATGGCCGCCGGCGCGCCAACGAGGAACAACATCGATGGCGCCAACGCAATTCCGCACAACTCGCAGACGCGCACCACGACGGAGAGAATGAACGTGTGGTAGAGATAAATACCATAGCTGATGCTGCCAAGGTAGAACATCACGCGAGACTGCAAGGTGCGCGAAAAGATGCCGTGCGGATTGATGACCATCGCCATCAACATCAAGCAGAAGAGCACATGCACCAGCAGGCGGGTGACGCCTTGCAGCTGCCCTGAGTATTCGCAGATCAGCATGGCCGCCGCCAGCAGTAGCGGCGGAATCCATCGGTTCCTCAATGCTCCGGTCAGCGCCTGCCCGATCTTGGGATCGTGCATGGCATGCGCCGCCAGCACGCCGAGCAGAATCGGCGTGAACGTGATCAGGAACAAGGGCCGGCGCACCCCGTCCGGGCCGTAGATCGAGGTGATCGCGTCGGCGAAGAAGCCGAAGTTGCACAATTGGCAGATCACGATCAGTACCAGCAGAACCGGTACGACCAAGGATGCCCGTAGAAATCTTTCGACGCTGGGCCAAACCAGGTAGAACTGCTCTTCCATCGCCAATGACCACGTATGGAACAACAAGCCCAGAGAGATTGGTACTAGATCCTGCAGATACAGCAAGAATATCGGGAATGACCATTTGTACAGATCCCACGTCTTGGTGGAGTGTCCGTATGTCGCTACGGCCAGTACGAAAAGGCACGCAATCACCAGATAGTAGATCGGGAATATTCGTAGGGTTCGGCGGACATAGAACTGCTTCAAGTCAATCTGTCCAGCTCGGTCGCGCTCACGCAACAGCAGCGTGACGATCAGAAACCCGCTGATAACGAAAAACATGTCGACGCCCAGAAAACCCCACTCGATCATCTGCGGCGCGCTGCCGATCTTCCATTGGGCATGTTCCTTGATGACCATCATCGCGCAGATGGCCCGGATGCCGTTGAGAGACGGGAAATACGACGAATTCTTGAAGGCAGCGTAGGCGCTGGCGGTAGGCGTGGGCGTCATCAAAACCTCTTTGGAGCATCTTAGCCGGGGGTCACGACCCAGCGCATGCGAGAACCTTGCCAGCGGTCGTGCCTTGCCGCAAAAATCGCTTACCTGTCGTGTCGCGACACGTACGGGCGCATCGTCACACTGATCGCAGCAGTGTCGGTGGTGAGCACGGCCACCGTTCCCACTTCGGTTGGCGGGAGAGCCAGATCCCTCCAGGCAACGCGACCAAGATCTGGCGTCTCCAAGATGCCTTCGGTCGAGTCCGGAACCCCGAGATCAAGCTCGAACATCGGATGCGTCAATCCAACACCAGGCGCTTTCAGCACAGCCTCCTTGCGGCTCCACAGACGCGTCAGCGTGACGTCGGCCAAGCTCCGGTGCGTATGCAGCCAAGCCAGTTCCCGCGACGTGCAGGTCGATGCTGCGACAGGGGCTTCGAAAGCGAGGGCCGTGCTGCTTTCGACATCGATGCCCACCTGCGCGACGTCGCAGAAAGCGATCAGCGCGCAGGTCGAGCAGTGGCTGACATTGAAAAAGGGTTGCGACACCCCAAGGACGGCGGGCTTGCCATGGACATCGGCTTCAATTTGCACCGCCGCTGCCGAGCGACCCAGGCGACGTCCGAGCAACCTTCGCAAAGCGATCCGCGTCGTCGCGAAGACCCGAGCCGGTTCCGCTACGAGATAGCGGGCATGCCGCGCCCGCTCGTCGACACTCAGCGCATCAAGATCGACTGCAGACGGCGGCGGCGTGTTGACCAGGTCAATGCGCCACACTTCGACGGTGATACGCACGGCTGGCTCGATTCAGTCGAAGCGAGGCGGCACCGAATGGGCGACCCTCGACGTGCCGGCGCGAAACACGCTGTGGCGAAACAGGTCTCGCAGAAAATACGGCACATGCGTTCGAAGCCTCCCGAGCAATGCGGACTTGGCAATGCCTATCCAGCCTGCCCCAATGGCCAATGCGTCGGCAGCCGTCGCGTAAGCCGTGCCATGCGTCAACGTGAAAAACAAGCGTCGCGAATCGAACCAATAGGGAGGCAGGCGTCGCGGCCCGACATTGCGCTCCGTGACCTTGGTGCTCTGGCCCGCGATGTGGACGACGCGGCTCGCGGGCACGTGCCAGACCTCGAAGCCCGCCGCCTTGGCGCGGTGACAGAACTCGGTTTCCTCGAAGTAAAGGAAGAATGTCTCATCGAGACCGCCGATGCGACGGAAGACCTCGCGTCTCACCATCATGGAAGCGCCCGAAACCCAGTCCACAGGCGCTGCCGCAGTTCCCATGTGCATCGGCACACACGAGCTTGAAAGCAGCCGGGACACGAGGCCCAGCTTGACGCCCTGCTCGATCTCGCTGAGCAAGGACGGAAACCGGAACGCGATGGCCCACTCGCTCCCATCTCCGTTTTCGAAGGTACCGCCCGCAATGCCCGCTCTCGGGGTCGCGTCGAGAAAATCGATCAGCGCGTCGATCGCCCCCGAATGCAGTACCGTGTCCGGGTTGAGGAGATGGACGAAATCGACACGGCCATCGCGCTCGAGCTCGCGAAGCCCGAGATTGTTGCCATAGGCGAACCCACCGTTGCGCGGAGCGATGACGACACGTGCCCATTCTCGCCATCCATTGGCGTCGAGGGCCTGCGCGATCAGCGGCTCGTCACCAGAGGCGTTGTCGATGACGATGCATCGAATTCGCAACGTCGATCTTTCGCGCTCCGCGGCGACCGAGCGTAGGCAATCCACCGTCAGTGCCGCCGACTTGTAGCTGACGATGACGACCCCGAGGTCTCGAACGACCGGGGGCCCAGCCGGAACAGGGCGGCCGCTCATGAAGCCGCTCGCACCGTCGGCCCGACAACGTGAGGCAGGATCGCATTGGCGAGAGATGCCGCTTGCGGCTCCTGCAGCATGCTTGCATGGCCGCCATCAACGTCGATGACGACAAGGTCGCTCACGAGTGACGCCCATCCGAGCGTTGGATCCTTGAAAACCTGCGCGAAGGGAATGTCGTTGCCGCTGCCACTGGTCGCGCGGAACAGCACCGCTGTCACTGCAGACGGCTCGGGCCGATAGGCATTCTCCGCGTGGTTGTAGATCGCCCGGAAGTCCAGGCTCGGCAGCGATGCTGGCCATTCACCGCCTTCCGCGAGAACACGGCGTAGCGTCGCGAGGCTGCGCCGATCACGCGCTCGCGCGCGGCGCTTGCCGATCTCGTAGGACAGCACGCTTGCAATCTTGCGTCCGACAACATCAAGTGCGGCCATCGCACCGCCAAAAGTACTTCGGCCCTGCCGAGAAGTCGCGACAGCCTCGCGAAGCCTGGAAGAACGCACGGCGGTCATCATGGCTCGCGGCTCGGCATGTGGCGTCGCCGAATCCATCATCAGCACGCGCTCGACGACGGCGCCGTCGGCCCGCAGCTGGCGCGCCATCTCGAACGCGATGAGGCCGCCGGCGCACATGCCCCCCAGCAGATAGGGTCCTTCCGGCTGCTCGGCGCGAACGGTCTTGACGTACGACGCGGCCATCTGCTCGATCGACAGATGGGCAAGCGGAATGCGCGTGCGGCGTTCCGGCTGGATCCCGAACACGCTCATCGAGGCAGGCAGGCGGTTGGCCAAGTTACGGTAGAGAAGTGTTTCGCCGTCACCGTCGTGCACCAGGAACAGGCGGCGCTCGCCGGCCTTGCGCAAAGCCACGAGGCCGTTGGGCGCCGCGACGGCACCCTGGTCGGCGCGTTGCGCGAACTGGCGAATGGTGGGCGACTCGACAATGGTGGTCAAGGGCAGGCCTATGCCGCGCCGGTGCGCGAGTTCGGCGATCATGCGCGCGGCCAACAGCGACGTGCCGCCGAGTGCAAAGAAGTCGTCGTCGATACCGATGCCGGACAGGCCCAGGATCTCCTCCCACAGCACCACCAGCGAACGCTCGGTCGCGCTGCGTGGTTGCTCGCCTGCCGCGACGCGGGCGCGCACAGCGCGAGCGGATGCACGCAGCGCCTGCATCACAGCCCCGCCCGTGGTGAGTTCGGTGGCGAGACGGGTATAGCGTGCCGAGCGTCCCGACAGGGATGGTGCGGCGGCCTTGGGCACCTTGGCCGCGTCGGCCTTGCGAGCCGCAATGACTTCGGGGGCGTCTTCGCCCGCGCGATGGATCACGGCGGCGGCACGCACGGCGGGGACGTCGTACACGACGCCGCCTTCGATTTCGCGACGGAAGTCCCCGATGGCCACATCGGCAAACGCCAGCGCCGGCTCGTTCTTGGGCGTACGCACGAGCGGCAACCGGACGATCGCCTTTCCGCGCGCAAGCGCGAGCCTCCCGAGATGGGCCACCATCTCGTACTCGACCCCCCGCCCCAGCACACGACAGCTCAACAGCAGCGTGTCGACCTCGAGCGCATCCGCGGCCTCGGTGGCGATGACGACGCCCACCAGGCCGTAGTCGCCGAAGCGGTCGCTGACGCGCACCGCGAGCACAGTCTCGCCGTCACCGAGCGAGCGCATCTCGGCCTCGCCGCGTCGGCGCGTGCTGAAGTTGAATTGGTTGGTGCGTTGAGTCAGCTGCGAAACACGCGGCCAATCCTCTTCGGCCGGTGGTGCGATGTCGATCTGCAGCTGCAGCGACGCGAGGAAGGCCCCGATATCCGTGGCCGACGACTCGAGTTGTTCGCGCTCCGCGTTTTGCCGGTACATCTCGGTGCGCCGCTGGTCCTCCTGGGTCACCGAGGCCTTGTCGAAGGTCCAGAGATTGGCGAGCAGCCCGGCAGCGCTCTCCGGCGAACGGAGTTGCAATGTGACGACCTCCGGCAGCATCTCCTGCATCAGGCCGCATTCGACGGGGTTGTCGTCCAGGAACACGAATGAATCGAGCCCCAGGTTCAACTCGCGCGCGAGGGCGCGCAGGTTGGCTGATTTCAGTTCCCAATTGATCCGATGCGCCACGACATGGCGCCGCGCAAGACGCATGTCCGGGCGCTCGTCGAACACTCGAAGCACGTCGGCTTCGGCGTTCTTGCTTGCCAGGCACACGAGCACGCCCTTGCTCTCGAACTCGATCGCAAAGTCCTGCACGGCCAGGAAGCCGGGATCCAGGCCGATTCCGGCGACGCCGTCCTCGCCGACCACGCCACGCCAGATCGTGTTGTCACAGTCGAGCACCAGCACCTTGTGCGTGGCGACCTTGCGCATGTGGACCTGGCGCGCGACGACGATGGCCAGTGCGCCGAACCAGTCATCGGTGAACGGAATGTGCGCGAGCTTGTCGGCAACGGGATCGTGGCGCGTCGTCGGGCACAGATTGTCGACCGCCGTGTTGCCGAAGACTGCCGTGTTGGGCAGCGCTTCGAGTGCATGCGCGAGATCCGCCGAATGGCGATCGATGTCGGCCGCGAGAGTCGGCGCTGTCGACGGCGACGCGCGCATGACGAACACGAGCAGCGGTTGCGATGCGCGCTGCGTGAATTGGCGAAAGGCAGCTAGCAGTTCATCCGCGGCTCGGGCGACGACGGCGGACAAGTCGGCCCCGGCTTCGGCGTCGCGCACGAAATCCTCGAGCCGCAACAGCACGACGCCGATACCCCCTGCGCCCGCGTTGCGCGACAGCACGCTCCCTGGTGCCAGCAGTTCCTGGAACAGCTGGTGGTAGGGCGCGAACGCGATGCGGCCGTGCAGGCCAGCCGCGTCGAGCATGAATGCGAGCGGCGCCTCGAGGCCTTCGGCGGTGAACGTGGCGGCGATCGCCAGATCGACAGTCGGCGCAGCCGACGCCGCCGTGGCGGTGCCCGCTGAGGCGGCCGCGGGTGCCGTGGGGGATGTATCGGCGTCGACTGAAGTCGTCATGGAAAGGGCTCGGACAACAGGCCGCGCAGCGCGGCGAGATTCGTGGAGACGCCCTGCACGGCGGTACGGGCCAGGGTCATGAAAATGTTAGCGCGAAGCCAAAAACCGCGGGTTTCGCTGGGAGGTCGGCACGTTCGCGCGATGCGTCAATACGCCTTGCGATCGAAGAACACCAACTTCACCGTCCGCGCGATGATCAGCAGATCCAGTCCGAGCGTCCAGTTGCGCAGATATTCGAGGTCGTACTCGATCCGCGCCGCCATCTTGTCGAGCGTATCCGTCTCGCCGCGCAAGCCGTTGACCTGCGCCCACCCCGTGATCCCGGGCTTCACCTTGTGGCGCGCCATGTAGGCCTTCACCAGCTTGCGGTACTGCTCGTTGTGGGCGACCGCGTGCGGGCGCGGGCCGACGATGCTCATCCGGCCCTGCAGCACGTTGACGAACTGGGGCAGTTCGTCGAGCGAGGTCTTGCGGATGAAGGCACCAAAGGGCGTGATGCGCGAGTCGCCCCGCGTCGCCTGGACGACGACCGCGCCGTTGTCGGTGGTGCGCATCGAGCGGAACTTGTAGACCTCGATGATCTCGCCGTCCAGGCCTGTGCGGCGCTGGCGGAAGATCACCGGGCCCGGCGAGCTCATCTTCACGCCCACGGCGAGCACGGCGAGAGCCGGCGAGATCAGGATCAGGATCAACAGCGACAGCACGACGTCGCTGCCACGCTTGACGAAGCCGTTGATGCCCTCGAACGGGGTCACGAGCAGGCCGACGACCGGCACGCCGCCCATGTCCTCCAGACGCCCCTGGATGACGGCGACGCCGAAGATGTCGGGCACGAAATGGATCGAGGCAGTGGTGTTCTGCAGCGATTCGAGCAGCGACTGGATGCGCGGTTGCGAGGTCAGAGGCAACGTGATGAACACGTCCTTGACGCCGTGTGTCTCGATGAAGTCGGGCAATTGCTTCAACGTGCCCACCAGCATGGCGTCCTCCGGAAGGTTGACGCGATCGGCGGAGCGATCGTCGAAGAAGCCCAGGAGGTCGTGGCCGAAGGATTGGCGCAGGCGCAGCATCTGCGCGACGCGCATGCCCATGCGGCCCGCACCGATGATCACTGCGGGACGACGCGCGTCCGGCAGCGATGCCAGGTGGCGCTGGATCGCGGTGCCGATGGCGACGAGGGCCCACTGGACGAGCGGCGTCGCGATGGCCCAGGCCATCAGCATCTCCGGGTCGAACGACGCCAGGCTATTGGTCGCATAACCCAGCAGCGCCAGCACGCTCAGCACCCAGGCCCATGACAGGATGATGTCGATGCCGACGCCGATGCCCGTGCGGCCGAAGCGGTTCACGCCCGGGAACATCAGCACCAGCAACAGGATGGCCAGCGCCATCGCGACGCCGTCCATCCGGTAGTTGTAGATCTCGTGGAACACGCCCAGCATGCCCGCGGCCACCAGCGGCTCGAGCAGGGAAGCGATCGTGCTCCCGATCGACGGCGGGGCGTTGAGGAACTGCTTGCGGACGCTGCGCTCTTCGAACATGTCAGGCGATGCGGGGCGCGATCAGGCGCGAAGCCGTTGAGGCATGCAAGATCCTGGCCGCCTCAGCTTGTGCGGCCATAGGTATCTTCGAAACGGACGATGTCGTCCTCGCCGAGGTAGGAGCCGGACTGGACTTCGATGATCTCCAGCGGCAGCTTGCCGGGATTGGCGAGCCGATGCGTCTCGCCGAGCGGAATGTAGGTGCTCTGGTTCTCGGTGAGGATCAGCTTGCGCTCGCCACAGGTGACCTCGGCCGTGCCCTGCACGACGATCCAGTGTTCGGCGCGATGGTGGTGCATCTGCAGGCTCAGCTTCGCACCTGGATTGACCATGATGCGCTTGACCTGGAACCGCGGGCCGGCATCCACGCTGTCGTACCAGCCCCAGGGGCGGTGTACCTTGCGATGCAGCGTGTGCTCGGTGCGCTTGTCCTTGCCCAGGCGGTTGACGAGCTTCTTGACATCCTGGCTGCGCTCGCGGTCGGCCACGAGCACCGCATCGGCGGTCTCGACGATCACGACATTGTCCAGGCCCAGCGTCGTCACGAGACGGCCGGTGGCGTGGACCAGCGTGTTGCGGCTGTCCTCGAACATCACGTCGCCGACGCCCGAATTGCCCGCGTCGTCCTTTTGCGCGACCTGCCACACGGCGTCCCACGCACCCAGGTCGTTCCAGCCGGCGTCCAGCGGCACCATGCGGATGTCGAACGCGCTGCCGGGGCAGTGCTCCATGACGGCGTAGTCGACCGATTCGGCGGGCACCGCAAGAAAGGCCTCGCGGGTGGGACGAACGAAGCGCTCGTCCGGCGTGCGCCCGCTCCATGCGGCCTGCGTGGTGGCCAGGATGTCGGGGCGGAACTGTTCCAGCGCCTTGAGCCATACCGAGGCCCGCAGCACGAACATGCCCGAGTTCCAGGTGTAGCCGCCCTCGGCCAGGTAACGCGCCGCGGTGGCCGCATCGGGCTTCTCGACGAATTGCGCCACCTTGTGCAGGCCCTCGCCCGCGGTGCTGCGGATGTAGCCGTAGGCCGTCTCGGGGCTGGTGGGCGTGATGCCCAGGATCACGATGGCGCCGTCGGCCGCGCCGCGAACCGCCTGCTGGAGCGCGACGGTGAACGCCGGAAGGTTGGTGACCGTCTGGTCGGCCGGCGACACGACCAGCACCGGGTCCGCCCCGGTTTCGCGCGCCGCGAGCGCCGCCAGCGTCAGCGCGGGTGCGGTATTGCGCCCGACCGGCTCGAGAATCACCGCCGCCGGCTCGACGCCCTGCTCGCGCAGTTGTTCCAGCGCCAGGAAGCGATGCTCGGCGTTGCCGACGATCAGCGGCGATTCGACGGCGATGTCGGCGCTGGCCAGCCCCGCGAGTCGAGCCACGGCCTGCTGGAACAGGCTGTCGTCGCTGCCCAGGGACAGGAACTGCTTCGGGAAACCGGCACGAGACAACGGCCAGAGCCGCGTACCGCTGCCACCGGCCATGATGACGGGTTGAATCGAGATCGACGCTGACATTCGGAAGGCTTTCTGAAAATGGAACCGGGCGCACGCAGCGCCCGGGAGTCGCAACCGCTGATTTTCGTGGATCAGGCGCGCGCGTCGCCCCAGCGCAGGACGTTGCCCTCGTCGCCCGGGTAGGTGGTGTTGCCGTGCCGGTCGACGCAGTATTGCGGCGACACGATCATATCTTCCAGCGTCTCGCCCTGGGACAGCCGCGTGTAGTCGAACAGGATGCTGCGCACGAGCGTGCTGCCCTCGCGCAACACGCAACCGTTGCCCAGCCAGGCCGGCCCCACGATCGTGGCGCCGGGCTCGATCTCGCTCGATGAGCCGATGTAGACCGGGCCGGTGATGTTCACCCTGTCGAAGTCGATGCTGGTGTTCAGGCCGACCCAGACGCCGGGGCGCACTTCGCGGCCCGGCATGTCCATCTGCGCGACCTCGCCGCGCAGCACACGCTGGCACACCGCCCAGTAGTCGGTGACGCGGCCGATGTCGATCCAGTTGAACCAGCGACTCTGGGCGTAGAAGGGCAGCCCCTTCTCGGCCAGCAACGGGAACAGCTGGCCGCCGATGTCGAACACCTGGCCGGAGGGAATCAGGTCGAGCGCCTGCGGCTCGAAGATGTAGATGCCCGTGCTGGCCATCCGGGACTTGGCCACCTCGGGCGCCGGCTTTTCCTGGAACTGCGTGATGCGGCCTTCGGCGTCGCTGACGACCACGCCGTAGTTCTTCACTTCCTCGAGCGGCACCTCCAGCGTGACGACGCTCGCGAGCGCCTTCTTGCTGGCGTGCTCGTGCAGCGCCGCGCCGATGTCGAGGTCGATGATGGCGTCGCCGCACAGCACGATGGTGGTCTCGTCGAAGAATCCGCTGTGATCCTGGATCTTGCGCATGCCGCCCGCAGAGCCCTTGGGGTTCGGCACGATCTCGCCGTGGTCGCGCTTGCCCTCGAACGAATAGCCGATCTCGACGCCCCAGCGGCTGCCGTTGCCGAAGTAGCTTTCGATCTTCCAGTGCGAATAGGCGACATTGATCATGATCTCCTTCACGCCGTAGCGCGCGAGATGTTCGATCAGGTACTCCAGTACCGGCTTGCCCAGGATGGGGATCATCGGCTTGGGCATGTATTTCGTCAGCGGGCGTACGCGCGTGCCCTGGCCGGCGGCAAGAATCATGGCTTTCGCCATTGCAGTTCCTTTGAGCAGAAAGTGTTCGGCAAAACGGTCATTCGGATCGACCGCTCCCCCCGGAAATCAGCACGTTACAGCCACAGCGTGACACAAGTTCCTGATTCTGGCAGTCCGACGGGACGGTGGTTGTAGGCCGAAACCCCGTCTTAGGGAAGGTCCCGCAGCAACCCGGCCGCAGCGTCCTTGGCGGACAGCTTCGGCGGCTCGCCCAGGTCCGGCCACGCGACGCCCAGGTCGGGATCGTCCCAGCGCACCGCGCCCTCGTCGGCCGGTGAATAGAACTCGGTCGTCTTATAGAGGAAATCGGCGGTTTCGGTCAGCACGAGAAACCCGTGCGCGAGGCCGGGCGGCACCCACATCTGGCGATGGTTGTCGGCGCTCAGTTCGACGCCCACCCAGCGCCCGAAGGTAGGGCTGTCGCGACGGATGTCCACCGCCACGTCGAACACGGCACCGGCGGCGACGCGCACCAGCTTGCCTTGCGCCTTCGCGCCCTTCTGGAAATGCAGCCCGCGCAGCACGCCGCGCGCGGAGCGCGAATGGTTGTCCTGCACGAAATCGACGTGCCGGCCGACGGCCGCGTCGAACGCGTTCTGGTTGAAGCTCTCGAGGAAAAAGCCGCGCGCATCCCCGAACACCTTGGGTTGCAGCACCAGGACGCCCTCGATGGCGGTGGTCTCGACATTCATGGGATGGATTTCCAGGGATTCATGGGCGGGCGCCTGTCGACGCTCCGGCCCGACTCAGAACACTCGTTCAGCGAGCAGGCGCTGCAGGTATTGCCCGTAGCCGCTCTTGGCCAGCGGCGCAGCCAACGCGGACAACTGGGCGTCGGCTATCCACTTCTGCCGCCAGCAGATCTCCTCCGGACAGCACGCCTTCAGCCCCTGGCGCTTCTCGAGCGTATGGACGAACTGGCTCGCCTCCAGCAGCGAGTCGTGCGTGCCCGTGTCGAGCCAGGCGTCGCCGCGACCGAGGATCTGCACGTCGAGCTTGCCGGCCTCCAGATAGATGCGGTTCAGGTCGGTGATCTCGAGTTCGCCGCGCGGGCTCGGCTTGAGTACCCTGGCATGCGCCACGACGTCGGTATCGTAGAAATACAGGCCGGTGACCGCGTAGCGGCTCTTGGGCCTGGCCGGCTTCTCCTCGAGGCTGATGGCGCGGCCGGCAGGGTCGAATTCGACCACGCCGTAGCGCTCGGGATCGGTCACCGGGTAGGCGAACACGGTCGCGCCATCGGTACGTGCCGACGCGTTCTCGAGGCGGCCGCCGAGGTCGTGGCCGTAGAAGATGTTGTCGCCCAGCACCAGCGCGCTCGGCGCGCCGGCGAGGAATTGCTCGCCGATCAGGAAGGCCTGCGCGAGGCCGTCCGGGCTGTCCTGCACCGCGTATTGCAGATCGAGCCCCCAGCGCTTGCCGTCGCCGAGCAGTTGCTCGAAGCGCGGCGTGTCCTGCGGCGTGCTGATGATCAGGATCTCGCGGATGCCGGCCAGCAGCAGCACGCTCAGCGGGTAGTAGATCATCGGCTTGTCGTACACCGGGATCAGCTGCTTGCTGATCGCGAGCGTGGCCGGATGCAGTCGGGTGCCGGAGCCTCCGGCGAGGATGATGCCTTTGCGGTTCAAGCGGATTTCCTTGGAGTGCGGATCGTCAGGCGGGAAGGATCTCGTCGAGCATGCGGCGCACCCCCGACTCCCAGTGCGGCAGGTGCACGCCGAAGCGCTCACGCAGCTTGCGCGTATCCAGGCGCGAGTTCAACGGGCGCGGTGCCGGGGTGGGATAGGCGCTGGTGGGAATCGGCAACAGTGCCGCGGCGGGCAGCGTCAGCGCGACACCGCGCGCGCGCGCCGTCTCGATCACCAGCCGGGCGTAGCCGTGCCAGCTGGTCGCACCGCCCGCCACCGCGTTGTAGGTGCCTGCCAGATCGGGCTGCGCACGCGCGGCACGCGCCATCAACGCGGTGAGATCGGCCAGCAGGTCGGCCCCCGTGGGCGCACCGATCTGGTCGTCGATGACGTTCAGCTCGGTCTTGGCTGCCGCGAGTCGCAGCATCGTCTTGGCGAAGTTGCCGCCGCGCGCCGCGTAAACCCAGCTCGTGCGCAGGATCAGGTGCCGGCAGCCGCTGGCGCGGATCTGCATCTCGCCGTCCAGCTTCGTGCGGCCGTAGACGGACAGCGGGCCCGTAGGCGCCTCCTCGTCGCGCGGCTGATCGCCCGCGCCGTCGAACACGTAGTCGGTGCTGTAGTGCACGAGCCAGGCACCGGACGCCGCGGCGCTGCGCGCAAGGACGCCCGGCGCATCGGCGTTGATCGCCTGCGCGAGCGCGGGCTCCGATTCAGCCTTGTCGACGGCGGTGTGGGCTGCCGAATTGACGATCAGGCCCGGCTTGATCGCTGCCACGGTGGCGGCCAGGGATTCCGGCTTCGAGAAGTCGGCCGCATGGTCGCGGCTCTGGAAATCGAGTGCCACGACCTCGCCGAGCGGCTGCAGCGAACGTTGCAGCTCCCAGCCGACCTGGCCATCACAGCCGAGCAGCAGGATCTTCATGCGTCAGGCCTTTGCATACTGGGTGCTGACCCAGTCGCGGTAGGCGCCGCTCTGCACGCCCTTCACCCACTCGGTGTTCGCGAGGTACCACTGCACCGTCTTGCGCAGGCCCGTCTCGAACGTTTCCTTCGGACGCCAGCCGAGCTCCGTGGCGAGCTTGCTCGCATCGATCGCGTAGCGGCGGTCGTGGCCCGGCCGGTCCTTGACGAACGTGATCAGCCGGTCGCGCGGGCCGGCCGCATCGGGGCGCAGCTCGTCTAGCAGCGCACAGATGCCGCGCACGATCTCGATGTTGGTCTTCTCGTTCTCGCCGCCCACGTTGTACGTCTCGCCCACACGCCCTTCGGCCAGCACGGTGCGGATCGCCGAGCAGTGATCCTTGACGTAGAGCCAGTCGCGCACGTTCAACCCGTCGCCGTAGATGGGCAGGGCCTTGCCGGCGAGCGCGTTGACGATCACCAGCGGAATCAGCTTCTCGGGGAAGTGCAGCGGGCCGTAGTTGTTGGAGCAGTTGGTCGTGAGGGTCGGCAGGCCGTACGTGTGGTGCCAGGCGCGCACCAGATGGTCGCTGGCGGCCTTGCTCGCCGAGTAGGGGCTGTTGGGCTCGTAAGGATGCGTTTCCGTGAACGGTGCCGCGTCGGCCGTCAGCGAGCCGTAGACCTCGTCGGTGCTCACGTGCAGGAAGCGGAACGCGGCCTTGTCCTCGCCCGCCAGCGTCGCGTAGTGGGCGCGCGCGGACTCGAGCAGGTTGAACGTGCCTTCGATGTTGGTCTTCAGGAACGCGCCCGGGCCGAGGATCGAGCGATCGACATGGCTCTCGGCCGCGAAGTTGACGATCGCGCGCGGGCGATGCTGCGCCAGCAGCGCATCGACGAGCGCGCGGTCGCCGATGTCGCCGTGCTGGAACACGTGGCGCGGGTCGCCCTGCAACGGCTCGAGGTTGGCCAGATTGCCCGCGTACGTGAGCGCGTCGAGGTTGACGACGTGCTCGTCGTGGTTCTCGAGCCAGTCGAGGACGAAATTGCTGCCGATGAAGCCGGCGCCGCCGGTGACCAGAATCATGTTGCTCCCTCTCGGCCGCCTCACGGTGAGGTGGCGCATCCGCACCCCGTCAGGTGCGGCCGTAGTATCGCCTGAACCACTCGACGAAACGCTCGATCCCCACGGTCAAGGACGTCTGCGGCGACACCCCCGTCCATGCCATCAGCGCGGACACATCCGCATGCGTCGCGACGACGTCGCCCGGCTGCATCGGCTTGTAGTGCTTGATCGCCTCGACACCCAGGGCACGCTCGATCGTCGTGATGAAGTCCCCCAACGCCACGGGATCCTGGTTGCCGATGTTGAAGACGCGATACGGCGCCCGCGACGTGCCCGGATTCGGCGCCAGCGGGTCGAATCCGGCGTCGGGCGCCGCGGGCTTGTCCAGCACCGCCACGACACCGTCGACGATGTCGTCGATGTAGGTGAAGTCACGCAGCATCTTGCCGTCGTTGTAGACAGCAATCGGCGTGCCGTCGAGCATGGCACGCGTGAACGAGAAGTACGCCATGTCCGGCCGGCCCCACGGGCCGTAGACCGTGAAGAAGCGCAGGCCGGTCGTCGGGATCCCGTACAGATGGCTGTAGGTGTGCGCCATCAGCTCGTTGGCCTTCTTGGTCGCGGCGTACAGGCTCACGGGGTGGTCGACGCTGTCGGCCTCCGAGAACGGCATCTTCGCGTTGCCGCCATAGACGCTGGAGCTGCTCGCGTAGACCAGGTGGGCCACCGGATGGCGACGGCAGGCCTCGAGCACGTTCAGGAATCCCGACAGGTTGGACTCGCCGTAGGCCAGCGGGTTGTCGATCGAATAGCGCACGCCCGCTTGCGCAGCAAGGTGCACCACGCCGTCGAACTTCTCGCGCGCGAACAAGGCGTCGAGCGCGGCGCCATCGACGATATCGAGCTTCTCGAAGCGGAATGCAGGCAGTCCGGACAGTTGCGCGAGACGCGCCTCTTTCAACGCCGGCTCGTAATACGCGTTCAGGTTGTCGATGCCGACCACGCTGTCGCCACGCGCGGCCAGCCGCTGCACCACATGCATGCCGATGAAGCCGGCGGCGCCGGTGACCAGGACTTTCATCGCGCCTCCTGCATGCTCAGAGGCGCCAGACGCGCAATCCGTGCGAGACAAGTTCGCCCTGCGGGAAGGCGGCCTTCACATCGATGAAGCAGGCACTGCCGGCCAGTCGAGCGGTGATCTGCGCCATGTCCAGCGCGCGGTATTCGCGATGCGCGACCGCGGCGACGATCGCGTCGGCGCGCGGCAGATCGTTCCAGGCGGTCAACGTGACGCCGTACTCGTGCAACGCCTCCGCGGCGTCCGCCTGCGGATCGTGCACGAACACTTCGACGCCATAGGTCTTCAGCTCGTTGATGATGTCGACGACCTTGCTGTTGCGCAGGTCGGCGCAGTCTTCCTTGAACGTCAGCCCCAGCACGGTCACCTTCGCGCCCTTGATGGCGCTGCCGGCGGCGATCATCTGCTTGACCGTCTGCTCGGCAATGAACTTGCCCATGCCGTCGTTGATGCGGCGACCGGCCAGGATCACCTGCGGGTGGTAGCCCAGCGTCTCGGCCTTGTGCGTGAGGTAGTACGGATCGACGCCGATGCAGTGGCCACCCACCAGGCCCGGCTTGAATTTCAGGAAGTTCCACTTCGTGCCGGCGGCTTCCAGCACCTCGGAGGTATCGATGCCCACCTTGTCGAAGATGATCGCCAGCTCGTTCATCAACGCGATGTTGAGGTCGCGCTGCGTGTTCTCGATCACCTTGCAGGCTTCGGCGGCCTTGATGCTGGAGCAGCGGTGCACGCCGGGCTTGACGATGCGCTCGTACAGCGCGGCGACGCGCTCCAGCGTCTCCGGCGTGTCGCCCGCCACCACCTTGATGACGTTCGTCAGCATGTGCTCGCGGTCGCCCGGGTTGATGCGCTCGGGGCTGTAGCCGACGAAGAAGTCCTTCTTCCAGGTCCGGCCCGAGCTGCGCTCCAGCTCCGGGATGCAGACTTCCTCCGTCGCACCGGGATACACGGTCGATTCGTAGACGACGACCGCGCCCGGCTTCAGGTGCGGGCCGATCGCGCGACTCGCCCCGATCAGCGGCCCGAAATCGGGGATCTTGGCGTTGTCGACCGGTGTCGGCACCGCCACGATGACGACGTCCGCGAGGCCCAGTTGAGCCGCATCCGACGTGTATTCGGCATGCACGGCCGACCGCATGTCGGCGTCGGGAATCTCGCGCGACGGATCGGTGCCCGCGCGGCACTTGGCCACCTTGTCGACGGCGATGTCGAAGCCGATGGTGCGGCCGAGCTTGCCGAATTCGACAACGAGGGGGAGGCCGACATAGCCCAGGCCAACGACGGCGACGACGGTCATTTGTTGTTCTTGCTGGAAGTTCAAGGATCAGTCGAAGTGGATCGACGCCATGCATTGGAGGTAGTTGTCGGTGTAGGCTTGTGTGACTGTCGCGAGTCCAGCGTCGATGTGGCGCGTTTCCCGGCCACCGCCGCAACTCAGGTCCGTTGTTCGCGTCGGCTGGTAGTGGGCGGTCAGGTAGAAACGTGCGGTACGCGTCGAGCCGCTCACATCAGACAGTCCCACCAGATTGAGGTCGGAATATTTGCGCTGCGTGTAGTCCGCCGTCGCATCGAGGTTGATCTTGGCCGTCAACGCATACGTCACGTCGAGATGCGCGACATTGTTGATGGACGTTCCGTTCAGATTGTTGGCGTTCACGACACCCACGGTCGCGCCGGTCGACGCCGTATCGGCGTCCGAGCTGCGCTTCAGACCGAGGGTCACCGTGAAGTGCGACGGCGGAGTCCAACTCCAGTTCAATGACCCGTTGATGAAGTGCTGATCGCTGGTCAACGCATCGTTGCTCGCCGATGTGAAACCCAGGCTGGCGTCCAACGCGCTGTTGCCGCTGGCTTGCCACTTCGTCGTCGCGCTCACCGATCTGGTGTTGAAGTCAGAGGCGCCTCCGGTGGCAGACCCGTGCGGGTATTCACCGCGCACGTAGGAGCCCGTCAACCCGAACGACAGATCAGGGCTGGTCGAGTAGCGAGTTCCGAGGTTGGTCGACCACTGGCGCTCCTCGCTTGCATTGAAGAGGTCGCTCGAGTAGCTGCGTTGATTGGCATCGGCTCCGCCGAAGATCGTCCAGCGCGACACGCCCCCCAGCGCCACCCTGGCGAACGCATGGTTGTCTGTCTGCATGTTGCGCGCGTTCAACAGCACGGGGGGCGTCCCGGGTGTCGGCTCAGCCGTCTCGCCATACACGTATTGGCGCCGGTGCGAATCCGCCCCGATAGCGCCCGACAGATCGCCGATCGTGCTCCAGTCGAACTCGGCGGCGGCTCGATAGCCCGTTGCGTTCAACGAATGCGTCCGCTTGTAGCGATTGAAGTCGACGGCGGCCGACGCGATCAGGTTGTCGCGTCCGAGCGCCTGGTTGAGAGCGGCATTGAACTCCGTGGTCGAGATCCAGTCGGCCACGCGCGGCACCTGGGCGTCATCAGTGTGATTCAGGTTGCTCTGATGCTGCACGGTTTCGCTGGCACCGAACGAGAATGGCTCGAGGTCGGCCCGCGCGCTACCGACGAACAAGCAAAGGCACATCGGCGAAAGGATCGCCACCGGTTTGATTTTCATTGTCTTCTCCTGCCGTCGATCGACGGCTTGGCTTCATCGCGTGAGCGGCGCGGCGGTACTGCCGAACGGATCCTTGTAACGCCCGAGGCGATCCATCAGCATCCACCACAGGAACTTCGAACTTCGAACGTAGCGCATCAGGTATCGATCGGGCTCTGTGAACACCCGGTACGTCCATTCCAGGCCGAGACGCCGAAGCATCGCGGGCGCCCGTTTGACAACGCCGGCTTCATAGTCGATGGTGGCGCCGACGCCCATCATCACGCGCACCTGCGGAAGGCGATGACGAACGCTGGAAATCCAGATCTCCTGCTTGGGCGCGCCAAGACCGACGAGGAGTATGGTCGCACCACTTGCCGTGATCATCTCCAGCACGGCGTCGATCTCTGTCGGATCGTTCACGAAATTCATCGACGGTCCGTGCGCCCCCACCACGAGTTCGCGCCCGGCCTTGGCATTCATGGCCTCGCGTGCCTTCTGCGCCACGCCGGGTCGCGCACCCAGCAGGAACACGCGCGTTGCCGCATCGCCGGATTGGCGCGCGCACAAAGCCGGCACGATGTCCGAACCCGGTAGTCGATTGACCACGGGTCGGCCCAGGAGGCGCAAGGCCAGGCGCACGTAGTGGCTGTCGACCGTGATGAAGTCGGCCGAGCGGTAGGCGCCGAGGAACACGGGGTTGTACTGAAGGTGATACAGGTGGTCCGGGTTGACCGTGAACACGACGCCGCCAGTCGAGGCGAGCCGCGTGAGGAGGTCGTCCATCGACAGGTCATCGGCCCACACGTTCAACAGGGGCTGGCGCGGCCAGTGCGGATGATCTTCAAGCATGGAATGTAGGGCTGTCGCCTTGCCTCAGGGGCAAACGGGGTGCGTCCCGGCGCACCGCCAAAAAAGATTCATGGAGCGGCACATGAGGGATCGATCGTCGTCGGTTCGCTGCACCGGCCTCACAGCAGAGCCCGCGATCGCGATCCGCATTTTGCCACGCGCGTCGCCGTGCTCCCGCTGCCGCTCGACCGCGGCACCGCATGCGCGGCTGGCCATGCGCGATCACGGCTCGTCCCGGTCGGTGCGCACCCACTGCTTCTGCCGGTTCCAGACAAAACGGAAGTAGAGCGGGATCTTCGCGGCGACGTAGAGCGGAATCGCCAACAGCTCGGACAGGCGCACCAAGTCCCTGCCGCGCACGACCCAGGCCAGCAGCGCCGCAAGCGAAAACATCCCCAGCAACGCCCCGTGAAGCCAGGCCAATGCGGGCGTTTCCATCCACATCGACACGCCGACGGCCAATAGCGTGCTCAACAGCAACGAGGCGGCCAACAACGCCAGCGGTGGGATGCACAGGTCCAGCGCCATGCCCGCCATGCGTCCGTCCCGTCGACCCACGGCGGACTTCATCATCGGTGGCACTTCGCGCAAGATCATTTCGAGGTGTCCATGCTCCCAGCGAGTGCGCTGGGTCCTGGTAGCGCCTGCTGAATCCGGGAACGCACTGGTGACCAGTGCATCCGCACAGAACACGGGGGCCTGCCCACGAAGACCCAGGTCGATGCCCAGCTTCATGTCCTCGACGATCGATGCATTCGCCAACGCGGCATCACGCAACATGGCCCAGGTGAAGGCCATGCCCGTGCCCATCAGCTGGCAGGGCAGCCCCAGGCGGTGCCAGCCGGCCGGACGCACCCAGTTGCGCACGCGCCACGCGAACTGGGCCAGGCGTCGCGGCACGCTGGCGTCGAGCGGGGCCAGCATCAGATAGAGGGCCTGGGCCGGCCGATCCGTGGCGACGACGCAGCGGGCGAGCCGGGCGAGCGCGTCCGGCGCGAGAGCGCAATCGGCATCGACGATCACGACCAGGCCAGGCGGATCGGCGCGCATCGTGTCGACGCCGAACGCGAGCGCAAAGCCCTTGCCGCGCTCAGTCTCGTGGAAGCGCTCCACGACGGCTGCCCCGCATGCGCGAGCAATCGCGGCCGTGTCATCCGAGCAGTTGTCGGCAACGACCAGCACGCTGTCGTGCGCACGCAGTTGAGGCAAGATCGACTCGAGCGTCCTGGCAATGCCGACAGACTCGTCGTGCGCAGGCACCAGTACCGTGATCCGGCGGCGCACGCTCGGACTGATTCGCACGGTCTCCGCGACCCTGGCAGGCCACGCTGCCGCGAGGATCTGCAGCGCGAAGACTCCCACGACGACCGCGAGCGGTATCGCGGCGATGGCCAATATCCAGATCGCGACACCGCCGATCACTGCCATGCCCGCTCCTTTGCCCGCAGCATGGGCACCTGGGTCGAGCGGGAAGTTTCGTTGACCACGGCGCTCACTTGTACTCGATGAGGGCGCTGCGGCGTCCGGCTATCCGACCGAGCCATAGCTTGAGGACGCCCTGGGCTTCCGGGAATCGCCCGAGCAACAGGAACGCGGCGTACGACCAGGGGATGGGAAGACCGTCGCGCGCCATCCGGCTGCCAATGCGAAACCACTGGACCGGATAGACCAGCAGCAGCAGCAACAGTCGCGGCTGTGCGATGGCTGCCAGCAGGATCGCCATCGGAAGCGCCGCCCCCCAGAGCACGGCGCGCCGCGTCTCTGCCACGAAATGCCTCTCGGGCGGCTCGCCGTGCAGCGCCGCCCCCTCCGCGAACGCGTGTCCGGAGCGCACGTTGCGTTTCCACCATTGGCCAAAGCGCGTCATCGCGGCGTCGTGCCAGGTCATGTCGCGCTCCAGGCGCAGGATGCGACCGCCGGCCTCGCGCAAGCGCACGCACAGTTCGGGCTCCTCGCCGGCGATCAAGTCCTCGCGGTAGCCACCGGCTGCACGCAGCGCTGCAGCGCGCATCACCACGTCGCCTCCGAATGCCTTGGCTTCGCCGGGCGGCGTATTCCATTCGATGTCGCACAGGCGGTTGAAGATCGATGCCTCAGGGAAGCGCTCCCGTCGGCGTCCGCAGACGGCGACGATATCGGGCCGGGCATGCAGCGCCGCCAGCGCGGCCGGAATCCAATCGGCGACGATCTCACAGTCGCCGTCGACGAACATCACGTACTCGATGTCCGGACGGCGCTCGAGCATGCGCGCGAAACCCGCGTTGCGCGCGCGTGCGGCCGTGAAGCCGCGGCTGACATCGAGTTCGACCGTCTCCACGCCCTTCGAGCGCGCCAGTTCACGCGACCCGTCCGTGGAGTTGGAATCGACGTAGACACGCAGACTCGCGCTGGCGCACGAGTCCATGCAGCGGCGCAGCCGCTCGCCTTCGTTGCGACCAATCATGACGACGCCACATTCGGTGGTGTCGGCGCTCCGGATCGGGGGCGCGGCAGTCATCTGATACCGAAGGACATGCGGTTGAGGTCGATCGGCGAGCGAGGCTCCGGAGCCAAGGGCACTTCCTCGGTAGGCATCGACAGGCGCGCCACCGGGAGCGCCAGCAGAAGCGTCAGCAGGAAAGGCATCAAGGCAAACGTGGACGTCGTGAAGATGGTGCAGAGAATAGCGACGGTGAGCGACACGAACACGGCGCCGAACGCGACGCCGCCGGGGCCGTCAGGCTGGCCTGCGCGCCCTTCCGGGCTCGCCGCACCCAGGAGGCGCGAGATCGTGATGGCATACGGCATCAGGTAGACGACGAGGCCGATCAGGCCCGCATCCAGGGCGATCGCGACGTAGCTGTTGACGAGGTCGATGATGCCCTCTCCCTGCTGCAGGGATTGCATCTGCGCCGCGTAGTCCGGCACTCCGAACAGCGGGCTTTGCTTGACCAGCGCCAGAGCGGTATCGAGCAGTTGGCGACGATAGTCGATCGTCGACAGGTCAGCCGAACTCGCCCCGAACAATCCGGCAAGTGCGCTCATCACCAAGGTGTCGGCGCCTGCGGCCTTCGCCAGGACGCCCAGGGCCAGTACCGCGACCAGCAGGAAGCCGAACGCTCGCGCGGACAACTTGCGCATCGCGTAGAGGCAGAGCCCGAAGGTCATGGCCCCCAGCCACGGTCCGCGCGACCACGTGGAACCCAGGGCGACAACCATCAGCGCAAAGATGATCAGCGTCCTGGGTCGCCGCCAAGCCGCGCCGCAAAGGTAGGTCCAGATGCCGAGAATGAAGATCAGCTCGAAGGCCAGCAAGATCGGCTGCGCCGTCATGGCCTGAGTTCGCAGGTGGTCGCCCCGCGTGAGGCCGAGCGTGAGTTCCCATTTGAAGCCATAGACCCACTGCAGACCTTCGTACAAATTCCTGTGCAGGACGGATTCGGCGCAGGCGACCACGGCCGCGAACGTTCCGGCGAGTGCCGCGTGGGCGAGGATGAATCGCAAGTCCGCCCGCGAACGGATGCCACGCGAGAAGACGTAGTACGGCAACAGGAGATCGAGCGTCATCTCGACGGCGATGCGCAGCAGGCCAGTCGACGTCGTACTGGGGACCTGCAACGCAAACCTGAGCGCCTGATAGCCGAAGAAGAACCAGTCGACCGTGGCCACCCAGCGCGGACGCGGCGACGCGGCCGTGGTCAGGTAGCGGATCGCCAGGCCCGGGAGAAGCAGCAGCGAAAGCAGTCGGATCGGGCTCAAGTCGACGAATCGGTTGATGCCCGCGAATCCATCGATCTGGAAATGCGCCGGCGGCATGATGAGCACCAGCATCGTCATGGCGGCCAACCGCCCGCGCACGCCGCCGCCCAGCGACCTGGCCACGAACAAGGCGATCAGGCCCAGCAGAATCATGACGACACGCATGTCCTGTCCGACGAACGCGGCGACCGTGCAGATGCACATCGCTACCACCGCCCGGCGAAAACCATCGGTGCCAAGCAGCTCGGAAAAGGCCGGACGCGCCAGCACGACAAAGACGCCGAACAGGACGAGAACGGGAAAAAGCAGCTTCAGCGCGTAGATGGTCACCGGGGTTCCGATCGCCGGGCGCGAGCGCCGCAGGCACTGGATGGGGGTCGAGCGGCCATGACAAAGTCAGGGCCGGGCGTGGTCATGCGCAACCGTCAGCGAATCTTGCGAATCGCCCGCCTCACCTTGGCTAGGCCACGGTATGCGACCGGCGGTAGCCAGTCCTTCAAATATTCTTCCGTGCGAAAGCTCCGGGCCTCGGCCCGATCCTGCGCGGAAGCGCCCGGCCGAGCGACATACATGGTCGACCGGTTGGGGGTTTCTTCGTAGACGCCCTTGGATGCCGTGTAGTAGTACAGCGCGATGGAGCGTCGTTTTACGCCCTCCGGCGTCAGCAACGGATCCGGATGACCGTGCCACGTATCGGCGTCGGTGTTGAAGACGACGCAGCGGTTGAGCAGAGGCGAGACCTTCTGGACGCAATGGCTCATGTCGCGCGACCAGAGTTCGAGTTGCCCGCCCCAGTCGTCGTTCCAGTCAGCGTTCAGGTAAACCAGCAGGTTCAGCCGACGCTGCACATGCAGTTGTTCGTTGATCCGGAAGTCCGCATGGACGCCCAGCCGACCTCCCGCGGTGATCTCGTGGTACCCACCCCCCGAATAGTAGGGATCCGGCAACAGGGCCTCGATTCCCGTCAATCCTTCGAGAAATTGCAGAACGGGTCGCGAATTGAAAAAAAGGAAAAGCTCTCGGGAAAATCGTGCGCAATCTTCGGGCGTGATCTGGCGCTTGTTCTCGCCGCCGTAGCCGATGTTGAACACTCCGTCGCTCTTGCGCTCCCCGCTCGGAAAATCCGCCAAGATGCGGGTCACCAGCTCGGCAGGAAGAAAGTCGTCGAGAACGATGTGTTCGAAGGGCTGCGCCTTGACGTAGTCTTCATGAAACAGGCTACCCAAGGCGCGGGCCTCCTCGGGATCCATGTAGAAGCCGTCACCGAGTTCGATCGGCAACGTCGCTTGCGGAAACGTTCCGACTTGACTATTCACTTGACCATTCCTTTCGTGGGTCGCAAATCATAGCGTCCGCAAGGGAGCGGTTTTGATGACCATGCGGGGCGGGCGTGCCAAATTGGCGGCAATCACGATTTGCGACAAGCAAGCCACAAGCCAGCATGCGAGCGGCGTGGCGAATTCCAGCGCCGCCGAGCAGCATGCGACAGCCGCGGCGACGGCGCCCAGCAACGCGGTACCGGCGCCCGGCCGCTCAGCGATCCGCTTGAGACCGCCCGCCAGCCACCTGGAAGCCGGCAAGGTGCACAACGCCAACGCGAGCATCGCCGCCAACCCGGCCTCGAGCGGCCACGGGGGAAGCACCAGGGCCGCACACAGATGGATCGCTGCGTAGTGGATCGGCACCACCAACAGGCTGGCCGGCCCGCGCAATTGCAGGAGCGAGCGCCCGGCAAGTGCGCAGGCCCCGCGTGCCAACAGCCAGACAGACGCCACGAATCCGACGGCGAACATGAAATAGGTGATCGAGACAGATCCCCATCGATGAACCACCGCCCCGTGCTGCGCCATGACCAGCGCAACACCGAATGTCAGCGCCGCCCACGCCAGCATGCCCAGGCAAGCGACCATCGACTCCAGGCGCGGGGACGCCCGGCCCAGCAGGTAGCCCGCCAGCGGAAACGCGAGCCACGGGCACAGCGGATAAGAAACGCCCGGCACGCCTTCGACGCCGGTCAAGAAGGCGAGCCATGCTGCATCAGGTGCCAACAGTTGCAGGCGAGGGGCATCCGCGTAACGCAGGGCGAAAACAAGCACCAGCACAACGCTCGCTACCAGCTTCGGCCGCGGCGCCGCGTTGACGAGGCCCACCGCGACCATGGCAATGGCGCAGAAGCCGAAGAAGTCGAGACCGAGCCAGCGCCCTTCCGCCCAATTCAGGAACGCATCGGCGATGAACAGCAGCGCCACCTTGCGCCAGAGCGACGGCCAATCGACGCTTGCCTTTCGCGCCAGGCCCATGCCCACGCCCGTGGCGAAGAAGAACAGGGCGGGCGCGGCGCTGCCCAGGAACACCAGGGCACCCGAAAATCCCGACGTGCTGTCTTCAGGCGCCAACCATGCGTAACCGGCATGGTTGAGCACCATCAGCAATGCGGCGAAACCACGAAAAAGGTCCAGCTGAAGGCTGCGCGTGCTCAGGTTGTGCGTCATCTCTTGAAATGCATATGACGATCGTCAGGCTCGCGCCAGCAGCGACATCGACGTTTCAGCGAGGTTCGAGCGCCTGCGCCATCTGCGTCATGAAGTGATCGCCCGTCGCGAAGGCATGAAGTAGACCATAGGCTTCGGCAATGATCTCGCGGCGGAGCGGCTCGTTGGAGAGGCCGCGCTCGACGACCTCGCCGAGATCGGAAAAATCCCAGGCGCAGGGCAAGTAGGTCCGGCCCGGGACGAAGATGTCCGGTGCCGTCTCGATGTGAGTCATGTCGGGCTTGATCAACAGCGCGCCAGCATAGGACGCCTCGTAGTCACGCCAACAGACCTCGCCGTAGCCGAACGGGCTGAAGCACAGGCGGGAGTCCTGCAGTTCGCGCATGTAGTGGCGCTTGTGGATCCGTCCGTAGGGCGTGGCCCGGATGCGGCCCTCGAGCGCCTGAACCGCGACCAACGAGTCGGTGCGCATCTTCTCGTACCAATTGCCCTGGCCCACGCCGCCCAGGCGTGCATGCAGGTCATAGCGGCGAGCGCCGGCGGGCGGCCGGGTCATTGCCTCGAAGCGCGGCAGCATCAACGACGAGGTACAGAAACTGGGGCCGACGATCAGCTTGTCGAAGAACTCGTGCGGGACATCGAACTGGAACGCCGGCAGCGCTTCGCCATAGCGCGGCGCAAAATGGTCAGTGAGGTTCGTGTCGCCGACCGTGACCTGGCCGTAGCGGCTGCGGTCACGCAGCACATGCTTCTTCACGTAGAAGTCCACCATCGGACCGATCGCGGCAGCGAACGGCAGCGCGCTCGGAGCGCAGGGGTCGAGCAAGCCGATGCGGGCCTTCGGGAACCGCTCACGCAGCAGTGTGACGGCCGACCGCAACTTGTCTTCGGTGTCCTGCAGCCACAGTTGGAGACAAATGACGTCCACGCGATCCGGCAACAGTCCCGGGTCTGCCAGCACGGCCTCTGCGCCGATCTCCCGCAACGTATAGCCCCAGCGCGACTGCAAGCCATCGGCATAGAAGTGAAACGGGAAGGTCTGGCTCTGGCAGATGGGGTCGCCGTGCGCCAGAAGGAGCAGGCGCTGTCTCGCATTCGCCGGGAACTCGATGCGCCGCGCAGGTGACCGACGCGATCGCCAGTCGGAGTCGATGCGCCAGGCCCGCAGCCGATGACGGGCGAGAGTGAGCCGTTCGCCAAATGCCATGGTCATGCGCCCGCTGCCACGCGACGCGGCCTGAAACGGTCGGCATAACGCAGGAATTTCTTCTCGAAGAGTTCGTAGCTCAGAGCCGCGAACGCGAAACTGATCACCGCATACACGACGAGCCGAGTCAGGAAACCGATGGACGGCGGCCACCCCTCCATGAGCGGCTTCATCCAGTACCACACGCCGACCCGGATCGCCTCGTGGTAGAGGTAGATGCCGTACGAGACCTTGCCGACGTAGACCAGGCGCCGGTCCTGAAGCAGGGTGCGCACGGCTCCGCTGCCGCTGACGTACCAGAGTCGGCTCACCCACATCGCAAATATCGGGACGAGCAGCGGGATCAGGGTCGTGCGCACGAGGTTGTCGCTCCAACCCCGGCAATAGGGCAGGACGGCCAGCGCCAGCAGCAGGACGACTCCGGCACCATCAACGACACGTTGAAGGCGGCGCCACTTGAGGAAGGACGCGTCGTGTGCTGCCCACAAGGCCATTGCCGAGGCCAGCACCAGGCTGAAGCCGCGCGTCCACAACATGGCGAGGCCCGGCGCTTGCGCGATGAACAACGCGATGAACAGTATCGCCACGCCCACCGAGGCCAGGCGCAACACTCGCGGCCACCGCATCAACAGGATGATGACGATCGGCCAGAACAGGTAGTACTGCTGCTCGACGGCGAGCGACCATAGATGCACGGTCAGATCCTGGCCGTTCCACATGCCGCCCTGAGGCGCAAAATTGATGGTGTATGTCCATAGCGCCGCAGTCAGGCTCGTGGCCGTCCAGGCACCGTTGCTGGTCCGCACGCTGCCGCTCCAGCCCCAGATGCACCAAGTGACGAAGGCCGCATAGAGAAAATAGGCCGGCATCAGGCGCAACGCCCGCCGCACCATGAAGGGCATCCAGGCGATGCCACCCGTGGCGCGGATTTCGAGCGCGAGCAGCGTCGTGATCAGGAAGCCACTCAGCACGAAGAACAGATCGACTCCGACCCACCCCGAGCGCGCGCCCGGCACACCCGCATGCACGAGCATCACGCCACCGATCGCGAACGCGCGAATGCCGTCGAGGGCCGTCCTGTGGGTGGCACTCTCTTTCGCCGGGGCCGCCACAAGCGTGCCAGCGTTGTTGACGCCCTCGACCGTCATCACGTCCGGGCAAGCAACCGCTTCTTCAGCAGGTACAGCGGCAAATGGATGGAGCCTTCATAGAAATCGTCCAGTGCGCTGCGCCACAGGCCCGGCACGGCAACATCGAATTTGCGGAACAGCTTGTGCAGCTGGTAGTGGTAGGGAAACGGCGCCTCGTTGGCAGCGAAGTGCATCATGCACGGGGACATCGGCAGGCCGGTGTCTTGATAGATGAATTCGCAGGTCGCGGTCGTCGCGTCCATCTTCATCGTACCCGGGCGTGCGCTGACGTGACGCGAGAAAAAGTCGTTGAACGGCATTGGCGGGATGTCGAGCTTCGTCATCACCACGTCCATCACGTCCTCGTCGGCAAACTGGATGTCACCCATGAACTCCTTGTGACGGGCGGTGACATCACGTGCGGCGTCGAAGACGACACCGCAATCCGGCTTGCGGAAGTACGCGTGTCCGGCTCCGTCGATGACCACGAGGCGTTCCTTGCCCGTCTTGCGCAGCATCTCGGCGCGATCCATGCCGAACGTGCTCTTGCCGGTCGACTGGTACTTGCCGCAGGCCGCATAGGGGTACTGGCGCCACTGCTCGACGTAAGGCATCACCGACTTGAACAGGAGCACGTCCGCATCGAAGAAGAACGTTTCCTGGAACGGCGAATATTCGTCGAGGTACATCTTGTGGACGAAGCCGCGCAGGCCCTTCTTCTCCTCGATGACGTAGTCGAAGTATTTCTCGACGAGCGATCCCACCCCCGGCGAACAGGCCACGGCAATGGGAACCCCTGGGTTGCTGACGCGCGCCGACAAGGCCATTCCGATGGCCTTCAGGTAGTCGTTCGGTGTCGCGAGCGTGAGAATGCCGAACGAGGTATCAGCGGCCGATGCGGGAGTTTGATTCATGGTCGAGGATTAGGAATGCAAGAATCGCGCCGGAAGAACCCAGATGGCGATTTGGCTGAGCAGCCAGCCGACAAGGGCTCCGCCCGCCAATGCGGGCAACAGCATCGCCTCCGAGCGCCAGCTGAAGGCGCGGTACCGCGCCTTGAACCACCAGGCAAGCGGCCACGCGGTGAACTGGCTCAACGCGATGCCGGCGACCGCACCGGGAAAGCCCCAGAAGAAGTGGCCAATTCCGATGCCCGCAGCCAGGCCGATGAGACGGGTGAAGTTGGCCAGCGTGACGTACTGCGGCTTGCCGGCGGCCTGGTAGGTCTGTTCGACGACCTGGTAGCGCGTCCCCACGGCGCCCATGGCCAGCACCGCCATGATCCATCCCGCATCACGGTAGCGGCTGTCGTACAGCACATGGATGATGGTCGGACCCAATGTCAGGAGGATGGCAGCCGTGAACACGACAACACCGTCGTACAGCCATTGAAACTTCTGCAGCACGCGAGCCAGATCGTGCGGCCGTTCGCGGTAGATCTCGGCCACCGCCGGATAGGCGACGTTGGTCGAGAGCGTACTCGCCACTTGCTGCAGCACGTTGACCAGCAGAAAGGCGACTGCATAAAGGCCGAACGATTTCGCATCGATCAGGCCACCCAGCATCAGGCGGTCGCCATTGACGGCGATGAAGCCGAGGATGGACGCCAGGAAGATCCACTTGCCATTGCCCAGCAACTCGGCAGCGGCGTCCGGCACGATGCGAAGCCTCTCGCGGTGCCCGGGCAGGATCATGTGGCCATAGAGGCAGCGCACGGCGCCTGCAACGATCGCTCCGACGACGAGGGCCCAGATCGAATGCGTCATCCAGGCGACAAGGATCATCGAGAGCGTGGCCGATAGCTGGCTGACGATGTCGATCTTGGTGAGCAGGCGCATCTGCATGTCACGCTTGGCGACGCCGATGCGGATCGACTCGAAGCCGGCGAATATCGCCACCGTGGAGAACGCGGCCACGATCCATGGCAGCCGAGGATCGGCGTAGACGGTCTTGCTCGACGTCCAGCCGAAATGCGTCGCGAGCGCAAAGCCGCCCGCGATCACGAAGCTGACGACGCCGAGGCCGAGGCCGCGCATGACTTGGATGGTCCACGCGGTGTCGAGGAGCTCGGGGTGGCCTCCGCGCCGGCTTTGCACGACGCTGCGATTGATGCCGAGGTCGCTGAAGAGGGACATGCCCACCATCAGGATGTACACGACCGCCATCAGACCGAAGACATCGGGCGACAGCAGCCGTGCCAGCACGACGTTGGTGGCGAGGCGCACGAATTGCGAGGCGCCGAAGCCACCCAGTACCCATGACCCCGCTCGCAGCACCCGGTGGCGCAATGCCCTCGTCTGGCCGCCTGCGGCAACCTGCTCAACGCTCATGACGCCCCTTGGAAATGAGTCGCGGCGATGGGGCTCCGCCGATCTGGAGTTGAATTGTGGTCGCTGTAAAGGCGACGAGGCAGCCAAGGCTGCCTCGATGCTCTCCGAGCGCGTCGTCGCCCCTCATCGAGGGAACGGAGTCTAGCCGATCTCCGAGTCTTCCTGCGGATACCGCGCCTCGTTCAGGGGCGCGGTATGCGTCGCTCACACTCAGCAACCACTCCACCAGCAAGCCGAGCCATCACGTGCCTTGACCACAGCCTGCCACTTTGGAGCGGCGTCGTCCATCAGATTCTCCTTCAGGCCCCAGGTGCCGTATTTGGAGGGCACGAACGTGTGGTTGTAGAAGGCGTAAGTCTGTCCACCAGCGGCCTTCCAATCGGCCAGATGCTGCGTATAGGCAGCGCCCATGCGGGCATCGCGATTCGCTGCCAGGATCAGGGGGCCGATCTTCGGATCAGTGTCGCCGGGGTACACCACGAGGCTTTGACCGCCCTCATAGGCCCACATCGGCAGTCCGTAGGCATCCAGCACGGCCTTGGTCGCGACCATCATGTCCTTGACCTGGGACAGGGCGCCCTTCGGTGCGCCGCTCGCCAGCGCCAGCAACGGCGGCGCGACGGCCAGGCCCGATGCGTCGGCGCCAGTCAATTCCTGGAACATTTTGCTCAAGCCGCCATCGGCGTCCTGGTACCAGGCCGACACGATCGGGCGGAGCTTTGGCGACGGCACGTACGAACCGAAATACGGTGCAATGGCAACAGCATCGTAGAACTTGCCGCACGGCTTTCCAAGTTCCGCAGCCGCGTAGGTACACGCCAGCGTCTGCTTGGTCATCCAGGAACCGGCGGACTGCGAGTTGGCGATGCATCTCACACGGCTTGCGTCGGCGCCGAACTCGCCTTTGACGATATTGCAGACCTGGGCCAGACGGCGACCGTACCAGTTGGTCTGAAGCACATAGACGTCGGTGCCCTTCGCGATCTCCGCCGGCCACAGCGCAGCGGATTGGGCCTGCATCCATTTCGTGGCAGCAAAGGCGTAATTCCAGGGCTCGTTGGCGTACTCGAGGTTCAGCGTGTGGGTGCTCGCCAGTTGCTGGTGCACGAGTTTTGCGAATTGATGAACGTAGTCATCCGTCACATAGGGCGACAGATTCATCCACGGATCCGCACCGATGTCGTTCGACAGTTGGATCATGGATTCGATCGGAACCCCGTTCGCCGATGTCCAGGTCCGATCGGTCGGCAGCGGGCGCTGCGCCCAGGCCGACAGGCTCGTCGAATTGGTGCGTGCCCAGTCCATGAATCGAAGCGTGCGGAAGCCTTTCAGGTCATGGAAGAAAGGCGGGTACCAGGGCTTGCTGGCAGGAAACGACTCGAACGCCACGAAGGCGCCCTTCGTGCCCGTGCAGACGGAGGCATCTGCCGCGAAGGTGGTGTAGTCGTTCGCGCAAGCGCCACCGGGCGGATAGACACGGATGTTGCGGAGATAGTTGCCCGGCGTGGTCGCCTTGATCGTCATGAAGATCCCGCCCGTGGACGAGTTGGCGACTTGAACGACGTCGCGGCCCGCGGTCGACTGCGCGGCCACCTTCGTCGCGACGCCGGAATAGGTCAGCGTGCCGGACCCGTCGTACTTGACGATGTAGGTGCCGTTCGGAGCAGTCCCCGATGAAAGGACGGTCGAGACATAGCGGTACTTGACGGTAGTGTCGTTCGCCGCCGGCAGGCTGCGCACCCAGCCGTTGGCATCGAGGTCGAGCTTCGATTCCTCCAGCGTGCTGAAGGCCGTTGCGCCGCCCGTAAAGCCTTGGCAATTCGACGCCGTAGAGGCCATGCAGCCGGTGAACCAGTTTCCCGCACGCTTCATCAGGTCGATCGTGGGGTATTCGGGCGAATAGGTATCCATCGTGCCGACGTTGACGCCCACACCCGCTCGCGCGGTGGCGGCAGCCGTCGAAGACTTGCCGCCACCAGCAGCCGGCTGAGATGAGGCTGCGGTCGACGCCAACGTGGCGACGTCGGTGCCGATAGCGGCCAGGGCGATCGTCGTATCGGGCGCGGCGCTTGCCGTCTGGACTGGCGTGCTGTCGGTCGCCGCTGAGGTGCCGACCGAGATCACGGACGAATAGGCACCCGTCGCTTGTTCCGTCACACCCGTTGCATCAGCGCTTGCGGTGGTGGTGGACGTTGCGGACGCTGCGCCTGTGCTGGACGTCGCCGTGGCGATGGGAGCGGCAGAAGCCGTCGATTCGTCGCTAGCTCCGCTGCCGCCTCCACCGCAGCCCGCGAGAGCTCCGCCAATGGCAAGTGAGAGTGTGCTGGTTCGGAGCGCCCGATTCAGATCCAAAAACATGTCGAAGTCTCTTGGGTAGGAAGGCGCACCAGAAATGCCGAAGGCGAAAGAGTTCGCCGGGTTGTGCGTCTTCACTCCCTTCTTCGGCAGGTCACCCCCCTCCGTTGAATTAGAAAAGACTTCGAATTGCGCAACATTTCCCTCAGCAGGGAAACTGGATGTAAGAATATTTACCTCTTGTGGGTTTGTATGGGTATTCAGATAATTACTGTCGAGCAGGCGGATTACATCATCTTCGGGCTGGCCGAAAGACTCATCCGCCGCGCGTGCGTCACAGCAAAGCAGTGCGGCGCAACTCGCCACAAAAAAGATCAATTTTCCAAGCATGTGCTGATGACGCTCAAGCCGTGGCATCAGCTGAGGCCAACCAGTTGGCGCCGCGCCTCGGGGGCCATGGCCGCGACGATGTCGCGAATGAAGGCGTCCTGAGAGCGGAATCCCCGTGCCGCGTCCCTGTCGATCGAGGAGACGCGGAACAACAACCCGTCAACGATTTCACCCTTCAAGCCATGGCGAATCTCCGCGACCTTGCGATCCCAGCCGCCCAGACTTTGCTGATCACCGATGATTGTCCAATACGTCACTGGCTCGAATCGATTCTCCCCAAACTGGGTCTCAAGTCGCCTCACTCGAACAGATCCTGATTTCGTTTCGATGATTTCCTTGCGATTGCCCTTGAGCTGAAAACCCTGCGCCGGATAACAAACTTCCGGATAGTGCAATTGCACGCTGTCGTCTGCCTGATCATCTCCGTATGCGATAGACAGCATTATCCGATGGCCAGCTGTATCAATATACGTGCGTTCGAGCAACTGGCTGTAAAGCCGGTCAAGCATTGCTTCGGTTTGAGGATTGACGATACCGCCGGTCGCTTGGGTATCGACTCGCCAATCACCGAAAGCCACCGGAACAAGGCGCTCCAGTCGAAAACCGACCCGCATCTGCGCCATGCGCTTGGTTGGCACCATCGCTTCGCCCCCGGCCGCCGCGCCAGCCATCAGGATGGCGGCAATGGCGGCACGGCGCGTCAGTGCAGCGTCAGACATGTTGCGTGTCTCCCGGCTTGCCACGCGCAAACAGCCAGCGCAAGGCACCATCGGTGGCAATGATGAACATCAGCGCGGTCATGAAAAGCACCAGCCCCGCGAAGCCGTGCAGGAACCCCTGGCCAGCCTCATCTCCGAAGTGATAGGTGATCAGCGCCAACACCATGACGCGAATGACATTGGCCGCGAAGGAAATCGGCACGATGAGAATCGCCAGCGCGATGTTGCGCATGACGGAGGTATGTCGGACGACGTTGAGATAGAGCAAGCCCATCGCCTCCAGCGAGAACAGCGTGTGCAATCCGGCGCAGGCATCGGCCACGAGCAGCTGGTATTGGCCGATCTGCAGGATCACGCCCGTCCTGGCGATGGGGTAGCCAATGCCGAAAAGAACCGTCGTCGCGACACTGGACACCGCCAGCTTCAGCGGCTGCGTGATCGAGTCGACCATCGCAGCCGGCAGCGGCACCAGGAACAACATGAAGAAGAGCGGAAACAGGGCTGCCCGGAGCTGCCTTCCGCCACGCAACATCAACACCAGGGAAGGCAGCGCGAAGACCAGCGACAGCGTCTGCGCGCTGAGAATGCGCTGGGAGCGCCCGAATATGTACAGCATCAACGCAATCGCCAACAAGATCCAGCCGATGAGCGGCCTCGGCGAATCGACGACGGGATCCTCGATGCGCGGCCACGCGCGCCAGGCCAGCCACACGCATATCAGCAGCACGATCGGGCCCTGGCTCTGCTCTTCCGTTGACCAGATGTTGCGTGCCAGGTCAATACCCGTGGGCAGATAGAGCGCCAGCAGACCGAGGAAGGCGACCCACCACGGGATGTACCGTGGGGCGGTCAGCGCGCGCGCATCGATCATGGCAGGCTCACAGCTCGTTCATGATCACGCCTGCCAGGCGAACCTGTGCCGCCTGCAGCGACGCCACCATGTCCTGCAGCCGCGTGACCTTGTTGGCGTTCTTTCGAGTGACGACCAGTGCGGAGCCACAGCGGGAGGCAATGACCACACCATCGCTTCCAAAGACAGCAGCCGGCGTGTCGACGATCACATGATCGAACTTGATCGACACTTCGCGCAGCAACATCCCAAATGACGGGCCTTCGACCAACTCGAGCGGGTTCGGCGGCTGGACACCGACCGGAATCACGTACAGGTTCGGAATGCCGGGCACGGACTTGACGATACCCTTGCCGCCACGTCCGGCGAGCACACCGGACAGCCCAGCGCCGCCAGCGACACCGAATACCTGATCCAAGCGTGCACCACGCATGTCGGCGTCGATGACGACGACCTTGCCGCCCAATTGCGCCAACGCCACTGCGAGGTTCGCGCAGAAGTAGGTCTTCCCGTCGCCACTGTCGGGACTGACGACGGCCAGGGGTCGGCGCTGCCCCTTGCTCTCCGTCTGGGTGCGCATCAAGATCTGGCTGCGAATCGCGCGGAAGGCTTCCGCCTGATGTCCGAACGGCTGGTTCAGCATCACCAGTTCGGGCGCCGCCTTGCGGGTTTCTTCGTCGGCGTAGGCGTACTTGAACTGCTGCGCCAACGCCTGCAGGACGTCCTCCGTGTCCGCCAGTCCCAGCGCGATTGCAGCCTCACCGAATCGAAGGTCGTTCTCTCGCTGATAACGACCGATCCGGTCCAGGTCGTCGGCCGACAGATTGCGGGCGTCCTGGATCAGTTCGCCAATGGCCTTCGCCTTGGGTCCGATTTCCGGCCCCTGCCCTTCGCCGATGTAGAGATCCGGCCCCTCCGACTTCCCATTCATGCTTGCCCTTTGTCTGGCGCCGGCAGGCGACGTCCCGAAACCACTCGATCCTGGATCATCGCCATTTGCCCCTTGAGGCGGCGGCTCATTGTCGGGCTGGGCATGATGCCGATCACCGGAATGCCCAGGAAATCAATTGCATCCGACGTCGTACGCACACGCTTGTCGAATTGCTCCAACAGCAGCGCGGCGCCAAGCCCCAGTCCGAGCGCGGCAACGAGGCCCATCAGCAGCGTGGGCACGATCTTCGGCGACGACGGCGTCGAAGGCGTCGTCGCTTGACTGATGACCGTGGCATTGCTTTGCCGATTCTGGCTCTCGAGATTGGTCTGGCTCGCACGGCTGTAGACCAAGTCGTACGAGTGCTGCGCGTTGTCGACGTCCCGGGCAAGCACCGCACCCTGGTCACGCGTTTCCTTCAGCGCCAGCACTTTGGCCCGCTGCGCGTCGACGGCCGCCTGGATTTCGGCTTCGCGCGCGTGGCTGACGCGGGCATCGACCCCGATGGCTCCGGTCACGTCGCTCGTCGCGCGCGCGAGCTTGACCTTCAATTCGTTGACCGCCGCTCGAGCGTCCTGCACCTGCGGATGCTTGTCGCCATAGCGCGAAGAAAGCTCCTGCAGTTTCAGCTCTGCGCTCGACAGGTCGTTCTTCAACCCACTGACCGTGCCGTTGCCCAGCACTTCGGAGAGCTGTCCTGCATTCCCGATCTGCCCCTGCCGAGTCGATGCGTCGACGCGTGCGCCCTGGATCGAAACGAGTTCCTGCGTCAAGGCCGTCAACCTGCTCATTTCCAGATCGAACTTGTCATCGGTGCCGATGATTCCCTTCTCCTTCTGGAAGTTGGACAACTTGGTCTGTGCCGCTTCGAGCTCCTGGCGCGCCGCCTTCTGCTGGTCCGTGAAGAAGCCGCTGTACTGCCTCGCGGGGTCGACGCGCAATTCGATCGAGGTCTCCAGATAGGCTTGAACATAGGCGTTGGATGCCGTGGCTGCGAACCGCGGATCGGCGGATCGATAGCCGATTGTGATCACGTTGCTGCCCGGGGTGATGACTCTCGGATCCAGGCCGTTCTCCACGAATTCGGTCAGCCATTCCTGGATCGTCAGGCCGCTTTTTGCAGCCGCCCATGCGGCGCGCATGTCGGCGAGATCCGCGAGCTTGAGATTCTGGACGACCCGTTGCGCCACCCGATCGCTCCGGATGATCTCGATCTGCGTATTGATCAGGGAAGGGCTGGTTCCCCCATACAGCATCGAGCTGACCGGGTCCGGCTTGACGTCGATCAGCAATGAAGCCGTTGCCGTGTAGACGCGCGTCGCGAACACCACGTACAAGACAGCGGCGCTGAGCACGATCGCGAATATCACGAGCGCGCTCAGCCATCGAGCTCGGAGTACCGCAAGGAAATGGGAGAGGTTCATCAATCAGCTCCGGCGGTCAGAACAAGCTCTCGCGAATGAAGACGACGTCCCCATCCTTGAGAGTGTCTTCCATCGTCGGCTCGAGCGTCTGCATCTTGCCGTCGGCGCCGCGACGGGTCACCTTCAGGCCCTTGAGCGTGCCGCGCGGGGTGGCGCCGCCGCTCGCGGCAACGGCTTGCATGACCGTCATGCCGCGCTCGAGGCGCATGACGCCGGGCTTCTGGATCTCGCCGTACATGTAGATCTGCGGCGCGCGATCGACCCAGATGGTGTCGCCGGGCATCATGACGATGTCGTCGGCGCTGCCGCCGGGCGAGAACAGCCTGGGAAGATCTGCTTCGTGGCGGAACGCGCGGCCGTCGCGCTGGCCTTGAACGACCACCGTATCCGAGCCGACACCCGCGATGACCCCACCGGCGAGGGCGAGCACTTCCGTCAGCCGCATGCCGGTCAGGTCGAGAGGATAGCGACCCGGCTTGCCCACCTGGCCGAGAACATTGACCTGATTGGCCCGTACCTGCGTCACGACGATGTTGACCTGCGGATCCTTGACGAAGTCGCGGCGCTTGAGTTCGGCAGCGATGTGCGCCTCGGCTGCGTTGATCGTCAAGCCGCCCAACTGCACACGACCAAGCAGCGGGTAGCTGATCACACCGCCCTCGTTGACGCGCGTCTCGAGGCTCAGGTCGGGACTCTGGTAGACGCTGATGCGAATCGTGTCGCCCGCCCCGATGCGCGATTGATCGACATCGGCGGCGGGGGCAGGCCTGGCGACTGCGGGCTTCGGCGCGGCCGTTTGCGCATGGGCCAACGGCGTTGCGGCCATCAGCAGTCCGGTCAATCCAGACACCACGCCTCGCGCAAGACGGCGGGCAACGGTCAATGAAAGAATGTTCGACATGGATTTTCCTTGCTACTTCTTGGAGGCATCAGGCGTGGTTTGCGCCGGCAGGCGCACTTCCACCGATGACGCGGCGGTCGCCGGAAGACTGACGCGCACGCCCTGCGTCACGGGAAGCGTCACCTGCACGTTCGATGTCGAGGTTGCCGGCAGCGTCACTTGAACGCCCGACGAGGTATCGGCTGCCGGCAGCGTGACATGGGTTCCACTCGCAGCGGTGATCTGCGCCGCGGCATCGATGTCCCCGGTCGTCCCGAGCGCCGGCCCCGACGCGGCGAGCGCCTGGTACGGCGCGCTGTATTCGATCTTGCCCGAAGTCCTCAACGCGGCAAGATTGCCTTCGGTCACCTTGCGGCGAGCCTCGACGCTCAGGAACTGCCCGATCGCCGGCTTGGCCTTGTCGAACGTGACTGGCGCGAACGTGCTGGCGGTGATGTAGGTCACGTGCACCTGGTTGCCGGCAGCCGCGAGCAGCCCATGGCCGTCCTGCGTGGCGGCCAGGGACTTTAGCGAGTTCAACGGAATCTGCTCGGCCGGATGAGTGCTCTGCTGGCCGCGGAAGGGCGCGTTGTTCGCCTTGAACCAGGCCTCGATCTCCGCCGGCGGCCTGCTGCCATCGACCAGCGCGCGCAGCGCCGGGATCTTGTCTTCCGGCACCTTGGCGAGATATTCCTGCAGCGTGTAGACACGACGGTTGGAGAACAGGGCGTCGTTCGCATTGAAGTAGGCGCGCATCGCGTCCTCCGTCGGCGCCGGAACGCTCTGGGCGGCCTGCTCCACGTACGCGCGCGCCAGCACTTCGCGGCGCGCCGCTTCGAGCGCCTGCTCCGCGGACGGCTCCTTGTCCATCTTGACCTTCTCGGCCTTCTCGACGATCAGCTGTTCGTCGATCAACTGCTCGAGCACCTTGCGGCCCGCCTCGTCCATCTGCTCGGGGCGCAGACCGCGCTCGCGCTGCAGGCGGTAGTTGATCTGGTGGACCGTGATCTCGGTACCGTCCACGCGCGCGGCGGACTGCGTGGCTTCCTTCTTGTGGCCCGTGCACGCGGCCAGCACCAGCGCGGCGGACGCGACCGCCGTCGTGGTGGCCATTCGACGCATCGTTGTGTTCTTGTTCGTCATGAAACCCACTCTCCCCAGGCCACTACGGGCCTCTCGTCTGATTTTCACACGCGACCGATCGGCTGATAGTCGACGCCGGCGTCCCGCACGATCCTCGGTTCGTACAGGTTGCGGCCGTCGAAGATCACCGGGGTCTTCAAGGTCCTGGCGATGTGCGCGAAGTCCGGGCTGCGGAATTCCTTCCACTCGGTGACGATCGCGAGGGCGTCCGCCCCCTCGAGCGCCGCGTCCGGGTTCTCGGCATAGCTGATGCGCGGCTCGTCGCCGAAGATGCGGCGCGCCTCGGTGATCGCCACCGGGTCGTAGGCCGTCACCGTGGCGCCGCGCGACAGCAGTTCGCCGATCAGCACGCGCGCACTGGCTTCGCGCATGTCGTCGGTGTTCGGCTTGAAGGCCAGGCCCCACACCGCGAAGCGGCGGCCGGTCAGATCCTCGCCGAAGCGCTTGACGATCTTCTGCACCAGCACCTGCTTCTGCGCGTCGTTCGCGTCCTCGACGGCCTGCAGCACCTTCAGGTCGCGGCCGGTCTCGGCCGCGGTGCGGATCAGCGCCTTCACGTCCTTCGGGAAGCAGGAGCCGCCGTAGCCGCAGCCGGCGTACAGGAAGTGGTAGCCGATGCGCGGATCGGAGCCGATGCCCTGGCGCACGAGCTCGATGTCGGCACCGAGCGATTCGGCCAGCAAGGCGAGTTCGTTCATGAACGAGATGCGCGTGGCCAGCATCGCGTTGGCGGCATATTTGGTCAGCTCGGCCGAACGCACGTCCATGATCACCAGCTTGTCGCGATTGCGCTGGAACGGTGCATAGACCGCACGCAGCAGGTCGATGGCGCGTTCGCCCTCGGCGCCCACGACGATGCGGTCCGGCTTCATGAAGTCGTCGACGGCCGCGCCTTCCTTGAGGAACTCGGGGTTCGACGCCACCGAGAACTCGAGCGCGACACCACGTGCGTCCAGTTCCTGCTGGATCGCGGCCTTCACCTTGTCGGCCGTCCCGACCGGGACCGTGCTCTTGTCGATGACGAGCTTGTATTCCGTCATCAGCCGGCCGATGCTGCGGGCCGCGGCCAGCACGTACTGCAGGTCGGCCGAGCCGTCTTCGTCCGGCGGCGTGCCGACCGCGATGAATTGCAGCGTGCCGTGGGCCACGGCCACGGCGATGTCGGTGGTGAACTGCAGGCGCCCGGCCGCGGCGTTGCGCTGCACGACCTTGTCCAGACCCGGCTCGTGGATCGGGATGCCCCCGTTGTTGAGCACCTCGATCTTGCGCGGATCGACGTCGAGGCACACCACATGGTTGCCCATTTCCGCCAGGCAGGCGCCGGAAACCAATCCGACGTAGCCGGCCCCGATCACAGTGATTTTCATGGAATGAACTTACCGAAAAAGAGAACGCGTACCTTCGTCCGACCGGCGCATGGATCAGCGCGACGCGGCGCTGGCTGCGTCAAGTGCGGTGGCGGACGCCGCTGGGGCAGGCGTCGTGCCCGGGGCAAACTTGCCGAGGTAGTCGATGCGCGCAGAAGCACGCAGGGACTTCGTCTCGGCTTGGAGCGCTTCGCGCTTTTTCTGGTTCCAGAGAATTTGCTCGATGCCGGCCTGAGCCTGCGCCAGGGTGACCGGTTGCGGCTGAATGCCTACCACCGTCAGCGCCGTCAGGCCTTGCGGCTGCGGAATGGCGATCGTCTGGCCGGCGCTCATGCTGGAAATCTTCGCCAGCAACGGCCCCAGCGACTCGGCCGGCTGCGCCGACTGGGTCACGTTGACGGCGCTGGCCTTGGCCTTTAGCAGATCCGCGACGGCGGCGGCGCCGCCGGCCGCCTGGACGCTGGCCGCCAACGGTCCGGCCTGGTCGGGCGTCACGCGGGCATCGACCTTCTGGATCAGGTAGACGTCGCGCTGCGCGAAATTGGCCGGGTGGCCGTCGTAGTACTGCTTGACCTCGTCGGCCGACGGCTTGGGCACCTTGGCCACGAACTGCTCGACGTAGTAGCGCGCCAGCGCGTCCTTGCGGGTGGCTTCGAGCGCCTGCAGGACGCCCGGGTTGCGATCGAGCTTGTCCTTCTCGGCCTTCTGCACCGCGAGTCGCTGCTCGACCAGGCCTTGCAGCACCTGCGCGGCCTCGGGCGCCGAGGCGGCGGGGTGGGCCGCGGCGATCTGCCTGGTCGCGTAGTCCAGCTGGTCCTGGGTGATGTTCTCGCCGTTGACCGTGGCGACCGTCGCCGACTTGTCGTCGGAGTGCCTGCCGCAAGCCGTCACGAGGACGGCGACGCACACGAGCGTCAACGAAAGCTTGAAAGCGGAGCGAATGTTCATTTTTGGGCCGGGATGTTCTGCGAGGCCGCCGGAGCGACGTTGCTGGCTGCGGAAGCGGTGGGCGTCACGGGCGCGACGGTGCCGGCGTCTGCCGGCGCCAGCGCGGCGAAACGTCCCTGGTATTCCACCTTGGCGCCATCGCGAATCGTCTTCTGCAGATTCATGATCACCTCGCGGCGGCCCTGGCCGGACAGGAACTGCTCGATCGCCGGGCGGGCCTCGGCCAGCGTCTTCGGCGCGGAAGCGCTGGTGATCAACGTCAGCGCCGACACGCCGACCTGCGACGGCACGACCATGGACTCGCCTTCCTTCAGGGTGGCCACCTTCTCGAGCACCGGGGCTGGAAGCTGCTCCGAGGCGTCCTGCTCCTGCCTGGTCGTGAAGGCCAGCTTCTGCGACTTCAGCCAATCGGTCAGTTCGGCGGAGGACTTCAGCGACTGGACGTGCGCGTCGACTTCGGTGCGGCGGTTGTCCGGCGCCTGGATGTCCAGGCGCTGCAGGGTATAGACCTTGCGCTGGGCGAACAGGGTCGGGCGGCTGTCGTAGAACTTCAGCACGGCGTCCTCGGCGGGCTTGCCGGCCGTCTCGGCTGCCGCCTCGACGAAGCGGCGCGCCAGGATGTCGCGGCGGGCGGCCTCCAGCTGCTGGACCACCCTCGGGTCCTTGTCGAGCTTGGCCGTCACGGCCTTCTGGGCGACGATCTCCTCGTCGATCAGCTGATCGAGCACCTGCTTGGAAGCGGCGTCACCGGCATCGGGACGCATGCCGCGCTGCTTCTGCAACGCGATCGTCAGCTGCGCCGCGGTCAGATCGTCGCCATTGACCTTGGCGACCACCTCGTTGCCAGGCGCGTCGATGGGGCCCACTTCCTTCTTCTGGCCGCAGCCGGGCAGCAGGACGGCGGCCAGCGCGGCCACGGCAACAGCACCGACGCGGGCGCGGCTGGACAACTTCTTGGAACGCATCATCGACGGGAGCCCCTCATGGCCGCATTCGGCCCGAAAATCAAGACGGGCGCATACGGCAGACATGCCTTGCCCGGCCGCATAGCGGCAAACGGGCGATTGTAGAGACTAACCTGCGTCAATCCTGCGACGGCGCCGTTGCGCCTGCAAACGCCGTTGCGCGGCGGCAAGAACGTGCAAAAGTGCCGCCGCCGAAGGCGCCTCAGCGCCCGAAACGGGCCAGGTAGTCCTGGTAGGCCAGCGCAATCCCTTGCTTGAGGTCGATGCGGTGCTTCCAGCCCAGGGCGTGCAGGCGACCGACATCCAGCAACTTGCGGGGCGTGCCGTCGGGCTTGCTGGCATCGAACACGATGCGGCCGGTGAATCCGACCACGTCCATCACCGTCTCGGCCAGCTCGCGGATCGTCACGTCCTCGCCGGTGCCGATGTTGACCAGCGGGCCGTCGTAGCCCCGGGTCATCATGTGGACGCAGGCGTCGGCCAGGTCGTCGACGTAGAGGAACTCGCGCATCGGCGTGCCCGAGCCCCAGACCACGTATTCGGAGTCGCCGCGCAGCTTGGCCTCGTGCGCCTTGCGGATCAGGGCCGGCAGCACGTGGCTCGTCTGCAGGTCGTAGTTGTCGTTCGGCCCGTACAGATTGGTGGGCATCGCGCTGACATACTGCCGGCCGTACTGGGCGTTGTAGGCCTCGCACATCTTCACGCCGGCGATCTTGGCGATCGCGTACGGCTCGTTCGTCTCCTCGAGCGGGCCGGTGAGCAGCGAATCCTCGCGGATCGGCTGCGCGGCCAGCTTCGGGTAGATGCAGCTGGAGCCCAGGAACATGAGGCGCTGCACGCCGGCCTGGTGGGCGCCGTCGATGAGGTTGTCGGCAATGGCCAGGTTCTCGTGCAGGAACTGCGCACGGAACGTGTTGTTGGCCTGGATGCCGCCCACCTTGGCCGCCGCGATGAAGATGTACGCCGGCCGCGTGCGCTGCAGGTAGGCGCGCGTGCTGGCCGCGTCCTGCAGATCGAGCTCCGCGCGCAGCGGGCTCAGCACGTTGGCGTAGCCGGCGGACTTCAGGTGCCGCACCAGCGCCGAGCCGACCATGCCGCGGGCGCCGGCGACCATGATCGCCTCGCCCTTGCCCGGCACGCCCTGCACGGCGCCCTCCTCACTCATGGTGGCTGAAGGTCTGGAAGCCGGCCAGGCTCACCAGGGCGTCGCGACGCGCCGTGTTGTAGTCGGCGTCGACCATCTCGGCCACCAGTTCGGGCAGCGTCGTCGTCGGCGTCCAGCCCAGCTTTTCCTTGGCCTTGGTCGGGTCGCCCAGGAGGGTTTCGACCTCGGTCGGACGGTAGTAGCGCGGGTCGACCCGCACGATGACCTGCCCCGGCTTGCACTTGGACTTGTCGCCGCTGACGGCATCGACGATGCCGACCTCGTTGGCGCCTTCGCCTTCGAAACGCACGGTCATGCCCAGGCGCTCGGCGGACATGCGCACGAAGTCGCGCACGCTGTATTGCACGCCGGTGGCGATGACGAAGTCATCGGCCGTTTCCTGCTGCAGCATCAGCCACTGCATCTGCACGTAGTCGCGTGCGTGGCCCCAGTCGCGCAACGCGCTCATGTTGCCCAGGTACAGCGACTCCTGTAGCCCGAGCGCGATGCGCGCGACGGCACGCGTGATCTTGCGGGTGACGAACGTCTCGCCGCGCAACGGGCTCTCGTGGTTGAACAGCACGCCGTTGCAGGCGTACATGCCGTAGGCCTCGCGATAGTTCACCGTGATCCAGTACGCGTAGAGCTTGGCGACCGCGTACGGGCTGCGCGGATAGAACGGCGTCGTCTCGCGCTGCGGAATTTCCTGCACGAGACCGTACAGCTCCGACGTCGAGGCCTGATAGAAGCGCGTCTTCTTCTCGAGGCCCAGGATGCGGATCGCCTCCAGCAGGCGCAGCGCGCCCAGGCCATCGGCGTTCGCCGTGTACTCGGGCTCTTCGAAGCTGACGGCCACGTGGCTCTGCGCGGCCAGATTGTAGATCTCGTCCGGCTGGACCTTCTGCACGATGCGCGTCAGGTTCGTCGAATCGGTCAGGTCGCCGTAGTGCAGGACGAAGTCGCGATTGTCGACGTGCGGATCCTGGTACAGATGGTCGATGCGGTCGGTGTTGAAGGACGAGGCGCGGCGCTTGATGCCGTGGACCTCGTAGCCCTTCTTCAACAGGAACTCGGCCAGATAGGCGCCGTCCTGGCCTGTGACACCGGTGATGAGGGCTACTTTTTTGTCGGTCATGTCAATATTATCGCGCAGAGGCAGCAGCGACACGCGCCCTTCGCCCGGTCACGACGCCGCCTTCAGGAAAAGCGCCTTGAGCTGCCGTGCGGAATGGAGCACGTCGTGGCTCGCCGCGCTCCTGCGCCGCCCTTCTTCTCCCATCTCGGCCAGACGCTGCGGGCTCGCGACGAGGGCCGCGCGAATCGAGGCGGCCAGCGCGTCCACATCGCCCGCCGGCGCCAGCCATCCGCAGCTCTCGTCCACCAGTTCGGGAATGCCCGCGATGTAGGTCGAGATCACCGGCCGCCCCAGGGCAAATGCCTCCATGATGACCACCGGCAACCCTTCCGCGAAGCTGGGCAGCAGCAGCGCGCGCGATTCGACCAGCGCGTTGCGTACCTCGATGTTGGATTGCCAGCCGCGCAACTCGATCATGCCGGCAACCCCGTTGCGGGCAATTTCCGCCTCGAGGCTCGCCCGCTCTTCCCCGTCGCCGATCAGCACGACTTTCAAGCCCGGAAACTCGTCCTTGAGGGCGGCCACGGCAGATGGAATGAGCAGCAGCCCCTTCTGCGAATTGAACCGGGCGACGTTGACGAGGACCTGATTGCCGGGATTGGGCGCGCTGACACTAAGGAATTCGGGCATTGCAAGGCCGCAATGCACGATCGCGATCTTGTCCCAGTGGGTCCACCGACTAGCGCGCACCAGTTGGACACGGCCGAAACTCGAGATTGCAACAACGAATCGCGCATGGCTCATCTTCAGATCGAAGCTGAGGCGGTCCGTGTTCTCGAATTCATCGGGGCCGTGCGCAGTGAAGCTATAACCGGGGCCGCCCAGGATGTAGCTCAACAGCGCAATGGCGGTCGCGTTCGTGGCGAAGTGGGTATGGACGTGGGCCACGTCCTCGCTGCGCGCCTGTTGCTTGAAATACACGGCCTGGAGGAGGTAGGCGGCATGCCGACCAATGCCACCACGCGCATTGCGCCAGAGCGCAGCCGCGGCCGCGATCGCCCGGGCCATGCTCAATGGGTTGGTAACGGCTTCCCTGAGGAACGCCAGGAGCAGATTCTTCAGGTTCCCGGCGAGGAGGTAGTGCGTTCGTCCCTGCTCGTCGATGTCGCGCGGATCGACGAGTTTCTCGCCCCAAGGGCGCGCCGCGTAGCGGACGACCGCGACTCCGTCAGCGACCAGCGCCTCGATCTCACGACGAATGAACGTCGTGCTGGTCATCGGATAGGAGTTGAGGAGATAGGCGATTTTCACGAGATCAACCCGATACGACAGTTTCTTGACCGCTGCGGGCCGCGTCGACGATGCGCAAGACTTCCAGCGAAGTCTCCACGGGGATCAGATCGCTTGCCAGCGCCCCCCGATCAAGCAGCGAGACGAAGTGGCTGAGTTGAGGGGAATAGCGGTTCAAACCGTACGAGTGCTCGCTGGCGCCGCGGCCAGCGATCGACGCTTTCAACTTCCGCAGCCACCTCTGCTGTCGTAGCGCCGCGACCGCGCGTTGCTTCAAGCCGCGATCCGATGGAGAGAGTTCCGCCGCGCGCACGGGCGGTGCAGACCTTGCGCGCAACGACTCCGCCCCCATGACCGGCGAATCGAGCTGAATGCTCCCATGCGAGCAACTCAGCGCGGTCTGGTTCGGGAGTACCGCCACGAGAGAGGCCGCCAGTTGCGAATGGCCGCCCCCCGCGTGCACCAGTTGCAGGCAGGCCTGGACGTCGACACCGGCCGCATTGCGCGTGAGCGCCGCCCGGACCGACTGCACCGGCCCCATCAACTGCAATGCGAGGACGATCGGGTAGACGCCGAAGTCAAGCAGGACGCCCGCGCCCTCGCCTTCGAAAAGGCGTGGATGCGAGGCCGGGTCGAGCGAGATTCCGAATCCGGACTGCAGCAGTAGCGGCTCGCCGAACGCCCGTTCCAGCGCAAGCCGCCGCAACTCTCGATAGACAGGCAGCGCCGTCGTCCATTGCGCCTCCATGAACAGCCTACCGCTTGTCGACGCGGCGTGCGCGACGCGCGCGCCCTGCTCGGCGTCGATGGCGAACGGCTTTTCGCACAGCACGGCCTTGCCGGCGGCCAGCGCGGCAATCGCGTGCGCGGCGTGATCTCGAGTCGCGGAGGCGATATAGACGGCGTCGATGTCCGGCTGTGCCAAGAATTCGCCGAGCGTCCCGTAGGCTCGCGCAACCCCGTGTTGCGCGGCGAATGCGCGTGCACGCCCGACGTCGGTGGATGCCACGGCGACAACCGACACACGAGAATCGAGCGCGAAGCATTCCATCATCGTCGCCGACATCGCTCCCGTGCCCACCACGCCGAAGCGCCAGGTTCGAGCGCCGCTCACGAGCGTGCCTTCTGCGGTGCCATGGCCAGCGTCCAGGGCATGGGCTCGACGGGTAGACAGCGGGTGCTCATGACTTGAACGCCCTTGTCGGCGCGTGAATTCTGGATGGCGAGCGTGACTTCATTGAAATGCAGCGCGAAGTCGGCACCGAGCCGGCACGCACGCCCTTCCTGCAATGCGCTGATCATCTCGGCCGGCCCCAGCGCGAAGTTCATCGAGGCGGCACCGCGGCGCCCCACTTTCGGGTCGGTGGCCGTCCCCATCTTCACGCGCCTGGCGAACGGGCTGTTGATCAGGCGGCGCCGAAAGACGTGCCGACGTCGTACCCGCACCGCAGCGCCGTTGCTCCAGCATTCGTCGATTTCGACCACGCCCCGATCGCCGACGACTCGCATGCAATGGTTGTGGGGCGCAATGATGCTGCAGGTCAGGCGCGCGACGACACCGGACTCGAAGAAGAGTGTGGCGCAGGAATAGTCCGGCGCCGTCGCCGGGTCGTCCACCAGCTTCCCCGCAACCAGGTCGGCCGAGGCCGCGACGACGGTGGTGACGTTGCCGAACATCGCAATGAGCCAGGAGAGGTAGTAGCCGGCGTGCTCCACGGTACAGCCCACCTTGAACTCGTCGCGGTACGGCCAGGGCGCACCCGATTCGCTGAACCACTTCTTGTAGGGCGCCGAAGGAATGTAGTCGTCGTCCAGTTCGGCATAGACCAGCAACGGCTTGCCTGCGTCTTCGCGTCGGACGCTCGCCCACAGGGTCTGCGCAGCCTCGCCCAACAGGCTGCACGGCGCGGAAGTCAACATCAGCCCCGACGCCTGTGCGAGCTCGCAGAGCGACTTCGCGTCGTCCATGTCGGTCGCGAGCGGCTTTTCGGAATAGACGTGGCGCCCGGCAAGAAGGCATGCTCGACTGACTTCGAAGTGGGCTCCGGGATTCGTCAGATTGAGCACCAGTTCGACGCCTGGGGTCTGGAGCAAATCTTCCAGCGATCGCGCGGCGCGGACGCCCCAGTAGGTGCAAAAGGCCTGCAGGCGACCGGCATCGAGGTCGAACGCGCAATCGACTCCGATGTTCGGAAAGGTCTTCAGCGAACGCATGTAGAGGTCGGCGACGAAGCCGGTCCCGATGATGGCGATCCGCGCGGGGTTAGTTTGCATTTGTCGATTCCACGTATGGTTCGTCGCCGGCCCGATTCGACACGGCCCGCGTCCATCGAGCTCGTCCGGGGCGACCGGGTGACGGCGTGGCTGCGGCTTCACCCACTCTTGTTGCGCCGCAGTATGCCCGACGCTTCATGGATCTTGTCGACGCAGCAATCGCCCGGCCTCGAGCGCGTCAGCCTCCGGGAAGGCCTCTCCTGTATTGGACCGCTTCGGCCATGTGCGCAGCTTCGACATCCGGCTCGTCGGCCAGATCGGCCACCGTGCGGGCGATCTTGGCCACCCGATGCAGGCTGCGCGCCGACCATCCGAGTCGATCGGCCACCTGCTCGAGCAACGCGCGTGACGGCTCGGTCAGGCGCAAGCCGGATTCGATCTGGGCGGCGCTGAGCAAGGCATTGGGCACCCCCTGTCGCGTCAGCTGGCGACCGTGCGCTTCGCGAACACGGGCAGCCACCGTTGCCGACGACTCCTGCGTCGGTGCAGCGGCGTCGCGAACTCGCCCTTCCACCGACGGCAACAGCTCCTTCGGCCGCAAAGCCGGCACCTCGATCTGCATGTCGATCCGGTCCAGCAACGGCCCCGACAGCCGCGCCTGGTAGCGCCGCACGGCTTCGGCGCTGCAAACGCACTGCCGGCCGCTGGCCGCGAACGCGCCCAGCCAGCCGCACGGGCAGGGATTCATCGCGGCAATCAACTGGAACCGCGCCGGGTACTGCGCCTGATGCGCCGCTCGCGAGATGGTGATGCGCCCGGTCTCGAGCGGCTCGCGCAAGGCCTCCAGCGCGCTGCGCGGGAACTCCGGAATTAGGTGTCGTAAATTGTCTGTATGTTTCTTCGGCGCCCGCTCCTTGCTACCGTGCCCTTGGTGCGGTCCGCGGATGAGGCTTCAATTGATACAGAAAATCTATCGGCTAGTGCTTCTCAGACCAAGCGAGACTTTCGCCACGCCACAGGAAGCGTTGCGGAGCGCGGGGTTGGGAGGTTTGCAAGTTGAGAGCCTCAGCCACTTCGCGCTGCCGCTGATCGCCGTCGTTGTCCAAAAGGACGGGTTACCTCACGTTGAGGCTTGCAACTTCCTGCTAGAGAAAGGCCTCCGAAGTCGAGGCATTACGGGCGACACCGCGCGAAGCTATGGTGAAGCACTTTGCGATTGGCTGAACTTCCTGCGGCTCAGGCGATGCAAGCCAAGTGACGCCACTGAGGAAAGTTTGGGTTTGTATCGGCTCCATCTCAGGGCACCGGGGCCGAGTGGGCGCGCGCTGCAAGCCAGCACCGCGAACCATCGCCTGACGGTAGCGGCCGAGTTCCAACGTTGGGGCCAACGAACACAGTCGGTGACGTCGCAGTTGGGATCATTCCTTGCCGAATCACGCGATGCCGGCGGCAGCAATCGCTTCGCCCTGCGACGCAGAAGAAGCCTCGGTAGCTACCTGGCGCCGGTCGACAAACGACTCCCGAAGATCCTGACCCAGGAGGAGATCGTGCGACTCTTTCTGGTGGCCCCCAGGCCGTTCGATCTGATGTTCCGGTGGGCGATCGTCACAGGGATGCGTAGGGTCGAGGTCTGCAACCTTCGGATGGGACAGCTTCCATCGACCGAGGCACTGTCACGGCAAGAGGGCGGTCTCATGATGTTAGACGTTCGCCGTAAGGGTGGCCGCCTCCAATCTGTGGCAGTTCCATCCCGCTTGCTTGAACAAACTATTTGGTATGTAGATACCGAACGACCAAACGCAGCCCGCACAAGACCGCCAAAGGAAGCCCTCGTCTTTATCGGCCCCAGCGGACGAGGAATATCGCGCCAGCGCCTATCAAGGGCCTTTCGGAAATGCGCGGATGCCATTGGCAGCACGGCCATCCGTTAGCCGAGCAAATCTCTACGAGCGCCACCCGGATCTGATCAAAAGAATCCGCGGGCCTGCCAAGGAGGCAGAGACGCGTACAAGGGCGACGGCTACTGTCGCCAGTTTGAAGAGTGCGCTCGCAGCTGAACGGAAGAAGACGAGTGCGCTCTACCTCTACTGCGTTGAGTTGCAGGCCGAGATTCAGAGGTTGAAGGCGCGGGCTGTGCTTGACGGAGGCCGCCAGCACGACACCGGGTCAACCAACAAGACCTCAAAAGTCTCTCGATAGTCGGCGGACACAAACGCTCGCGTTGGCATCAAAGAACACGGATGCGAGTCATGCAGCGCCACGCAGGACGTGCTCGACATCACCTACAGCGAGCGCAGTTGCGTCGAAAAGGCGGGCACAGTCCGGGACGGAGGCCAACCCAAGAGCGGACGGGCGTCTTCATCAAAGTTCGGATTCTCGCTGGGCGCGTGTGCTGGAGGCTCGCCGGCTGAGCTTGGCGGACCGCTGTGAGCGTCCTGCCGCCCCCCGTGACGTGATGGCATCGAGATGACGATGCTCTCGCCGGCCGGCGATCAGGCGGTAGGCTTCGTAAGCAATGGGACGGACGCCCCCACACGCTGACGGCCTCGATGTGCCAGAGTGGAAGTGTCAGCCACCACTCGATGCAGAAGGAGCGTCCACCATGCAGATTGCGACAATCGGAATCGACCTGACCAAGAATGTGTTCCAGGTACACGGGGCGAACGAACACGGTAAGCCGGTTCTTCGCAAGCAATTGAACCGCGACCAGGTTGTCGTGTTCTTCTCAACCTGTCGCCGTGTCTCATCGGCATGGAGGCGTGCGGCGGAGCACATCACCTAGTCCATGCGCCGGAAGGGGGGCGTCAACTTACCGACCCATCGCGCCGTCCACGCACGAACTCGATGCGTCCGATCGTAGGCACGCCAGGCGGGAACGGTCAGACTTAGCACCGTACCGCGTCCCTGTTGGCTCGTCATTGAAAGTTTGGCCCCGAGCCCGGCGGCGCGCTCTTTCATCCCGGTGACGCCCCAACTCCCGCGTGAGGTCACCGCCGCTGCGTCGGGCTCCGCGTCGAATCCCACGCCGTCGTCGGAGATCGTCAATTCGAGCCAGCGCGACCCATAGCGGATGGCGACATGGACTTTCGTGGGCCGGCCATGACGATAGGCATTGGTAAGCGCCTCGCGAGCAATGAGGAACAGCTCCTGCGCCACGTGCGTTTTGAGCTCGACGGGGTCGCCCGTGACGGCGACCTCGTGCTGGACGCGGAGGTCCAGATTGAGGGCGCGGCACGCCGCGTCGATGGACAACGGTAGGTTGGCGAGAAACCGATCGTCAATACGCAGCCCAGTCACGCGGTCGCGGCCTTCCGTGAGCAATTCATCGGCCCGGGAAAGCGCCGTCTCCATGGTTTCACGCGCCATCGACTTGGCCGGGAGGCTCTGGACTGCCACGTGAAACCGCAGCATCAGGCCGTGCATGCTTTGCAGGAGCGTGTCGTGGAGATCCCTGGCGATTCGAACCCGCTCGTTGGCACGCTCCTCTGCACTGCGCCGGATCTCTCTCTCGGCCTTGTGGATGCGCGCGGACACGGCCAAGAACAGCGCGAATGCGGTAAGCGCGACACAGGCGGCGACGAATGTCTTCGTCTGGTAGAAGGCCGGCAACACCTCGAATTCCAGTGTGTGGTTGTCTGGCGTCCAGACGCCATCCCCGTTGGACGCCATCACATGGAACACATACCGCCCCGGGGCGAGCGCGCTGTAGTGGGCGTCCGGACGATTGCCGCCGTCGCGCCAATCCGATTCCAGACCATCCAGCCGGTACTTGTAGGTGACGCGCTCGGGGGCGTTCAGCTGGACGCCGCGAAAGTGGATCTTGAGGCCGTGATATCCGGGCGCGACGCCGCCGCCGCTCGCCGTCTGCACCTCGTCCACCCACAGTGAGACGGTCGTCAGGGTAGGAGGCATTGTGCTCGGGTGCAGTTGCGCCGGATCGACGGAGACGACGGTATTGGAGGTCGAGAACCACAGGATGCCGTCGCGGCGCTTCACCGCCGTCGGAACGCGCAGGATCTGCGCCGATGGGCCGGCGACATCGGACTCGATGTAACGCCTGCCGTGCAGCGCATGGCCGGCCGAGGCCACGGCGGCCGAGATATCGGCGGCGGGAAACCGCATGAGACCATTCAGACCGTTGGTCCACACGTCGCCGTCCGCGGTCTCGAGCATGCCGGAAACACCGCGCAGGCCTTCGCGGTCATCGACATGAAGAGCGCGGACTTGCTCGCGTTCGATGACGCCGATCCCGCCGACGCCACCCACCAGAAGCCCATGCCGGCTGACCAGAAACACCTCGATAGCCCCGAGCGAATTCTTCTCCGCCGCGGCGTACGCCTCGTGCGACCGGCCGTCATGGCGAATCACGCGCCCGTCCGCGAAGCCGCACCAGAGCACGCCATCGCCTCCCCGGGCCATGACGATCGGCGGTGACGTTCCCATGCCAATGTCGACGTGGCTCCATTGCCCCGATGCACGGCGCCAGAGTCCGGATTGGTTCACGGAGGCGTACATGCCGCCCGGGCCGTCGATCAGTTGACGAATGGCCAGCGGTTGGAAGTCGGCGGGAAGCCCGATGGTCTCGAGCTTGCCATCGGTGGCGCGCACGAGTCCGGTTTCTGTCGCCATCCACAGGGATTCGTCATCGCTGCATACCATGGCGGTGACGAAGGCCGGATAGGCCTTCATCGTCTCCGTGCGATACGGTCCAAGACGTATCGGCGGGCCTGGGAACGAAGACATCCAGATCGTGCCGGAGGGGCACGCCGTCACGATCGCCTCGACCATGGTGTCCTTCGTTGGCAAACGCACCAGATCAGGCTTTCGAAAGCGGTCAATTCCGCGGTCAGTCGCGATCCATATGCTCCCGGCACGGTCCTCGAAGATCGCCCCGACGAGGTCTCCCGTGAGCCCATCCGCCCGACCCAGCCTTTCGTCCCGCTTCGACATAACGCGGTGCGCGGTCCCTGCCCAGTCGCGCATCCGCACGATTCCCTTGTCGGTTGGCAGCCACAACGCACCGTCCGGGCCCCAGATCGGTTGGTAGAACTGGCCCTTCAACGACTCGAATCCCCCACTTGGCGCGGCGCCGGTCGGAATCTGCCGGACCGTATTGGGCGCATTGCCGAGAGTGACGATATAGGCCCAGACGCTTCCATCATGACCCCGGAAGAGACCGCCCCAGCCGCCTGACGACAGGACACGAGCAAACTCCGCCTGCTCGTCGCGCCTTCGCCAAACGGCGTTGTCGGTGAGTACGTAGAGGCGACCCTGGTCATCCACAAAGAGATCGCGCACCGCTTCGCCGGCGATCGGCCCGGACATTGGCAGGAGACTCCATCGATCGCCCTCGAGCCGGTAGGCGCGCTCGGCGATTACTGCCAACACCGGCTTGCCAGGCGCCACCACAATCGAAAACACGGTGGCCTGCGGGAGACCATCCTTGACGCCATAGAGGTGGGCGACGTGGCCGTCGCGAACCTGCGCGACGCCGCCCAACTCAAGCCCGAGCCACAACGATCCGTCGATCGATGCAGCCATGGCCCGGACACCGGCTGACAATTGGAGCTCGCTCGGCGGCGCGACAAACGGGCTGAACTCTGCGCCATCAAAGCTATAGAGGCCTTCGGGGCCCCCCACCCACAACACGCCATCGCGATCCTGCACGAGCACATTGCGTGCATTCACAGGCGCACCGTCGTGCGCTGTCCAGGTTGTATGGTCGAACTGCGGGAGTTGCAGCGGCGATACTGCGAACGCGGCTGCAATCCGCGCCAACAGGGCGAGACCAATCAGCACGCGGCGCGGCAGCTTGTTCATGTCGTCTGAGCCCCTCGCTAGAGTTCCAGGAAGCCGCGCTTCAAGGCGATCATCACCGCGTGCGTCCGGTCGTTGGCGCCGAGCTTGGCCAAGATGCTGCGCATGTGGGTCTTCACTGTGTCCTCCCGGATCTTCAGTGACTCGGCGATCAGCTTGTTCGAGTGGCCCGACGCGACTCCCTGCAGCACCTGAATCTCGCGCTCGGTCAGCGTGTCGTCGGTCGCGTGCTCTGCCAGTGCGGCTGCGACCTCCGGCGGAATCCGGCGTCCGCCCGCGTGCACGGTCCGGATGGCGTCGACGAGATCGAGGCGCAGCGTCGCCTTCAGGAGATAGCCCTGCGCGCCGGCCCTGAGCGCCTTCAACGCCTGCATGTCGCCCAGGTAGGTCGTCAACACGATGATTCGGGCGATGGGCGATTGATTGCGTAGGGTCTGGATAAGCCAGATGCCATGCATATCGGGCAGTCGCAGGTCCACTAGGGTGACGTCGGGAAGGTGCTCGCGAAAGAGCTGCGCGCCTTCGGAGCCGGACGTGGCGCGGGCTACCAGCCGCATGTCGGGCTGGCTGTCGATCATGAGCCCGAGTCCGTCCAGTAGCACAGGATGGTCATCCACCGCCAGAACGCGGATGGGAGACTCTGGAGTGGCCATGGCCTAGCGCGTCCCCCTTTTAGGTTCTAGGGCGGTCGATCGAGCGTACCAACTTCAAATATACGCTGCGCGTCCGTGGGCCTATGTGCCGGGAAAGCCACTCGGCGAGGATGCCGTGCACAGGCCTCGCGACACCTTCGGCCGCCAACTCGTCATCACTTGATCGAGTTCGCTGCTGCAGGCCTCGCCGAACGCTCGCAGGAAGTCCACGCCGCCCTCGCGCGCGAGGTTTCGGATCTCGCGCAGCGTCATATTCGGCGCCAGACAGGCCTCGACGATGGTGTCCATCGCTTCCTCCGCAGTGCGTATGACCTCGTCTGAGGCGAAGAGCCGCATCCTGGCAACCAGGGCATAGAGCCGGACAAGCTCCGACACATCATCCTTTTGATGGCCCAGCGCTTCGCCGTACAGACGGCTCGCCTCGACGATGAAGTCCCGGAAGACCTCTTCGCGCCGGACTCGCGCCGCCTCTCGCATGGCATTGCGAAGCTGCGTGTGCTGGGCCAGCCAGGCCGTCCAGAATGACGTAATACTGCCGATGCTGGCCCCGGCGAGGCCGGCAAAGGTAGTCAGCGTGACGACGTCCATCTCAGCCAGCGCAGGTGGACTGAAGCGTCACTTCGACGACAGCGATGCCGCGGCCTCCGCCACGAAATCCGCGACCTTCGCGGGCTGCGACAGCATCGGCACGTGGCTGGAGTTCAGGGTCAGCGTCTTTGCGTGCATCCGTTCGGCCGTCGCCCGCTCCTGCTCGGGTGCGATTGTCCTGTCGTTGGAGGCTACAACGAACCAGCTGGGCTTGTTGTGCCACGCGGCCACGCGGATCGGCGTGCCCAGGATGGCGCCTTGCGTTGCCCCCTGGGTCGCCAGGACGAGTTTCTGATCCTCGGGCGATAGGTCCTGCGCGAAATTCTCCGCAACGCCCTTGGCGGTCAACAGCAAGAACCCGTCGTCGATAGGCCGGATCTCGGAAAACGCCGGCGGCTTCGGATACTGCCCGGCCAAGCCGCTCAAGGTCTCGCCTTTGTCGGGCGCGAACGCGGCGACGTACATGAGGCCCGCGACCTTGGGGTTCGCGCCGGCTTCGGTGATGACCGCGCCTCCGTAGGAGTGACCCACGAGCAGCACCGGGCCATCCTGGGCATTGATCCAGCGATTCGTAGAGGCCACGTCGTCGGCTATCGAGTTCAGCGGGTTCTGGACCGCGACGACGTGCAGGCCCCTCGCCTGCAGAAGCGGAATGAGCTTGGACCAACTCGATCCGTCGGCCCAGGCGCCGTGCACCAGAACGACATTTTTGACACTTGTCATGACTTTCTCCTGAGCGTTTGCGGTTGAACAGAGCGTTGTCGCGAGGACTGCCGCGACGGCGAACAGTCCCCAAGTGAGTGATTTCATGTGGAGTACTCCAAAGTACGGCTTCGTTCTCGCGAGCGTGTCGCGAGGCGACTCCGGTCCACGAGGCTGGCAGAAGAATGTCTTCCCTGCCGCACGATTCTTGGAGTTCGGAGACTGGCGCGAATCGTCATTTCTCGTTATCGCGGGCTAATCATTTCGAGTGATCCCGTGCGCGTTCGCGGCGCGCCTCGTCGACAAAAGGATGCGGGGCGTCGAGCCGCGGCTCAAGGTAAGAGTTGTCTGATGCCTGCCCGTGCGTCGCGATGACGTCCGAGTGGCTCGGGCGCGACGGCACGCGTCGGACAAGCTTCTAAGGAGGAACACCTCGATCCGCGCTTACACGCCTACGGAGACAACAACGGTTTCGCGGCATCGGATCGCGCGACCGCTACTTCCTCGGTGGGTCGGGATCCAGACCTACGAGATGCGCCATTGCGCGTCGGCATTGAGGCCGACCCCGGTCGTTGGTTTCCCTCGCGCGCCCACTTGGCGTCAGGATGACATCGCGGGTCGCTTACTAGGCGTCTGCCAGCGGTGCGGCAACAGCTCTTCGATGCGGCCGTTGGGGTGGCTGGGAAGCCGTTCGAGCACGTCACGCAGGTAGGCCCAGGGATCGTGTCCGTTAAGCTTGGCCGACTGCACCAAGCTCATGACGATCGCCGCGCGTTGGCCGGCCAACTCGCTGCCGCAGAAGAGCCACGCCTTGCGACCCATCGTCCAGGGTTTGATTTGCCGCTCGATAAAGTTGTTGTCGATCGGCACGGCCCCGTCTTCGAGGTGCCGCGTCAGTGCGGCCCAGCGCTCCAGGCTGTAGTCGAGCGCGGTGGCAATCGAGCCGCCGTCCGGCACGCGACAGCGCTCGAGTTTGAGCCAGAAGTGCAATTCCTTCCACAGCGGCCGCGCGAGCTGCTCGCGCGCCGCCAGGCGCTGCTGTGCGTCCATCCCGTCGAACTGGGCTTCGACATGGTAGATCCAGCCAATGCGCTTGATTGCCTCCTTCGCCACCTGGCTCGTGTTCACCAGTTCGTCGAACTTTCTCCGGGCATGCGCGACGCAATGCGCGGCGATGCGCTGCGGGTACACACGCTGGTCGAAGACGGGGTCGTACCCGGCGTATTGGTCACACACCAGCGTGCCTTGCCATGCCGGCGAGTCCTCCACCAGTGAGCCTGGCGGCCCTTGCGCTGCTCCCAGGAAGGCCACCGGGTACTGCGACCCCCGACCCAGACAGAACTCGTAGATCACCCCGCGCTGGGGATCCAGCTCGCCTCGTGCGTAGGCCCAGATGTAGGCTCTCTTGGTCTTGCCGGCCCCGGGATCCAGCAACGGCACTGGCGTCTCGTCGGAATGCAAGACTGAGCAGGCCAACACGAAGCGTTTGTGCGCCTCGTACAACGGCAGCAGCGCCGCGCCTGCTTCGCCGGCCCAGCGTGCCAGCGTCGACCTCGGCGTGTGCACGCCGGCCCTGGCGTTGATGATCTCCTGGCGGTAGTAAGGCAGGTGGTCGGCGAAGCGGCTGATCAGCGTGTGCGCCACCAAGCCGCTGGCGGGGATGCCGCCGTCGATGATCTGCGGATCGGCCGGCTCCTGCACCAGGCGCTCGATGCCTTGACGCTGGCAGCAACGGCATGTCCACTTGCCGTAGATGTGGCGGTGCACGAAGAACTCTGCCGGCACGATGTCCAGCCGTTCGCTGATGTCCTCGCCGAAGCGGGTCATCGGCTGCCCGCAGTCCGATGTCGTGCAGGTCGTGTCCGCGGGCTCGTGGTGGTGCTCGACGCGCCGTAGATGATCGGGCAGCGCCTGACGGCGCGGGCGCCGAGGAGGCGCCTTGGGCTTGGCAGCCTCCTTGGGCAGCGCAGCTCGCAGCGCGGCGAGTTGCGCTTCGAGGTCGGCCTCGTCCTCGATGATCGTGTCCTGGAACATCTGGCGCTGCTCGGCCGTCATCGCCTCGCTCTTGGCGCCGAACTTCCAGCGCTTCAGGCGCATCAGCTCGAAGGTGATCTTCTCGATCTTCGCGTCGCGCCAGGCGATGTCGCGGTCCTTGCGCTCGAGCAGCTTTTGCTTGCGTTCGAGTTCATGGCCTTTGCTCTCGAGCTCGTTGGCTTGGTGTCGGATGTGCTCGAGCATTTGAGCAGCCAGCGCGGTCACGGCATCAGGCGACAGGCCCGGCAGATCCTGAGGCTTGAGGTCACGCGTGCTGAGCATGCGTCGCATCTTGCCAACACCAGCGACCTCATGCCATTGGCGCAACACCTGTCAACGCATGGACGCGTGTCACGCGCGCCATCGCCGCGACGCTCACATCCTCGTGATCACGCTCATCTCGGGCAGGCGCTGCCAGGGCAGGCCCACGACCAAGGCGTCGAACTGGCTCTGAGTCAACGATAGCGGCGACGCCGCCGCCTCGCGCGGCCACGCGAAGTGTCCGGCGTTCAGGCGCCGCGCGGCGCACCACACGCCGAACCCGTCGTGAACCAGCAGCTTGATGCGCGTGGCCCGCGCGTTCGCGAAGATATAGCCGTGATGGGCGCGCGCGGCGCCGGTGGTCTGCACGACGCAGCTCATGAGCCGCTCGGCGCCGGCGCGCATGTCCATCGGCGCGGTGCACAGCCAGAGTTGATCGATGCGGATCACTTGACCAAGCCCGAGGCCAACTCGCGCTGCCAAGCCCGGCAGTCGTCAGCCGCCGACGTTGGCCAGCGCACGTTAACGTGCAGCGCTCCTCGACGAAGCTCGACATGGATGTGCTGAGCGGCTGTCGGTGACGGTGTCGGGCCAGTCGGATCGGCCGACGAAGGTGTTGCCGGGTTGGCTGGCGCCGGCATCTCGAGTGCGACGAATTCGGGAGCGGCGGCGACCGGCGGCAACGCCTGGACCTTGGCCGGCCTCGTTGCCTTGGCCGCCGATGGCGCCGTGACCAACACGCTGGCAACCTTGGCGCCGCGTCCGGCACGCCACTGGCGCACGAGATTGGCGTTCAGGCCATGCGCCAGTGCAACCCCGGAGATCGACGCGCCAGGCTCATCGCAGTCGGCCAGAACCTTGGCCTTGAACTCCGCGCCGTGACGCCGGCGAGGTGCAGATCTGGAGTACATAGCTGTCCATCAAACGATTTTGATGGACCTCATCCTCACGCTGCTATCGCCGTCAAGCAAGGTGGGATGACAGGACGCTCACGGACCGCTGGCAACATCGTCCCTGGAAGCGATGTGCGGAAGGCTTCGCTCGGGCGACACGAAAGTGCCGCGTGCCTCAATCCATACGCATCGTCGCCTTCATGATCTTGCCGCCTAGAACAACCAGCGGGATGTTGCGGCCACCGTCGCCCAACAGCCCGATATCCTTGGTGGGATCGCCGTCGACCGCGATCAGGTCCGCCCGCGCGCCGACACGCACGCAGCCGACCTCACCCTCGAGACCCATGAGGTCGGCGTTGATAGATGTAGCCTGGCGCAGGATCTCGACCGGCGTGAAGACCTCGCGTCGTAAATTGAATTCGCTCGACTGCCTCGTGTACGTTGCGCCAAGAAGGTCCGTGCCGAAGCCGACCTTCACGCCCGCCCGACGCATCGAGGCCATCCCCGAGATCGCCTTGCTCGCGACTACCTCGAGCTTCTCAAGACTCGCGGCTGGAAAGCCCATCTCCCGTCCCTTCTCGACCAGTGCGAAGCAGATTGCCATCGTCGGGACGATGAAGGCTCCGCGCTCGGCCACGAACCGTGCGGTGTCGTCGTCGATCAGCGTGCCGTGCTCGATACTGCGCACGCCGAACTCGACGCAGCGACGGATCGCCTCGATGGGATGGCAATGCGCCGCGGCGTAGCTGCGTCGCTCCTGGCATTCACCCACGATCGCGCGGATCTCGTCTTCTCGATATTGGTTCATCCAGATCGGGTCGGTCGGTGACGCCACGCCGCCTGACGCCATGATCTTGATGCAGTGGGCGCCCTGTCGAAACTCCTCCCGCGTTGCACGCACGCAACCATCGACGCCGTCGGCGATGACGCCGAGGGCGTTGAACAGGGGCCCATCGCAGCCGCACGCTGCCTGGTAGCGTGGCCGTTCCTCGCTGGGGCGGAAGTCCGCGTGGCCACCGGTCATCGACAGCACTCGACCGGAATAGAAGTAGCGCGGTCCCGCAATCAGTCCGTCGAACAGCGCACGATAGAGCGAATAATTTCCACCGCCGACGTCGCGAACCGTGGTGAATCCGCAATCCAGCGCGTGCGCGAGCATACGCACCGCATGAGCCGTCCGGTAGGCCTCGCCAAGCGCCTCGACCCGAGCGACGCTGACGTCGCTGGCGAACGCGTGCACGTGAGCGTCAATCAGTCCCGGCATCAGCGTTCGGCCGGCCAGGTCGATTCGTCTCGCGCCCAGGGCGCGCCCGGTGTCTTCGGCCCCGTGGCCGATCTCCTGGATTCGTCCGTCGGCAGCGAGGACGGAGACGCCCTCGGCGCAGTCTTCATTGACGCCATCGAAGATACGGCCGCGTGTCAAAATCAAAGCGCTCATCGTGTTGTCCGGAAAGTTTGTAGATCGATCTCGCCATGCCCATTGATTTGCTCAACCCGCTGGAACTACACAGCCTCCTGGACTACCAGCTTTTTCGCAGCTACCAGATCTGCTGCGCCTACACCGAGGCGACGTGCAGGGCGGAGCTCGGCGTCGGTGGCCGCCACTGGCGCATCCTCGCGACGGTGGCTGAAAACGCGGGCGCGACGTTACGGGACATCGCTGGGGAAGCGGAACTCGACATGGCGCAGACTTCGCGCGCCGTTGGGCAATTGGTGCGCAAGGGCCTGGTTCGACGCAGCTCCAACCCGTCGAACTCGCGACTCGCGCATATTCAGTTGACCGAGCAAGGCGTTGATATCCACCGCGCGATGCTCCGTCGGCTTGCGGAACTGAACACCGAAGTACTCGGAGCGCTGAAACCGGCACAGGTCCGCGAACTTGCGGCCATGCTCGAGCTCCTGAACGCGCGCGCCAAGTCCCTCCTCGAAGCCAACGGGTCGGGGCCACATCGCGACACGTCAGGGTGACTCGAGGCGGAGTGCCGCGCCACGTCGCTGGGCACGCGACATCAACATCGCCAAGCCACCAACAGCCACCGCGCCGGCGGCGTAGACGACCAGGGCGACAGCGTCCGCCTGCGCGGCGAATTGTGCAAAGGTGAAGACGACGATCAACACGAGCGCCGCGAGCGCCGCGACGCACACATGTGTCGGCTCATGCCTCGTCGAGCGCCCGACCAGCAGCGCAAGACACGCAAGCGCATACGGCACCAGCCACAGCAGCACCATGAAATTGGACAAGTAGACCGTCGCGCTCAGTGCCGACGCGTGTGTGGCCAGCAGAAAGGCCGCCGGAAGAGCGATGCTCACGACGGTGAGGCCGATCACGGCCCGGCGCGGATCGTCGCCGGTACCGGCCGAGAGGAAGGAAGGAAGCAGTCCGCTGCCTGCCGCTCGGGAGACTACGATTGCCGCACCGCTCAGCCAGGCGACGAGTCCCGCCATCGCCGTGGCGACCAGGATCGTGTCCATCGCAACGCTCCATCGGCCGTTGCCATCAGCCGCCAGCAGGATGCTCGAGGGCGACAGGCCTTCGGCCAGAGCATCTAGGTGCGGACGAAGAGCACCGCTCTGCAGGCGTACGCCAATGCAGAGAACGGCGGCCGCGCCGATCACGCCAACTTTCATCGCGCGCGGCGCGGTGCGACGCGGGTTCGCAGTCGTGCTCGCAAGAGCAACGATGCAGTCGAACCCGATGATGAAGCCCATCGCCACGTAGGCACCGCTGGCCAGGAGCGAGAAGTCGGACAGGCTGTGAGGCAACGTGCTGAGAAGCGGATGCGCGGGTGCCGTGCTCGCTCGAACCGTCATCCACAGCGCAAGCGGCAGGCATACGGTGCCAAGGATCATCGAAAGAGTGGCCGTCCAGCTCAGACCACGTATGGCACCGAGGCCGATCACTGCCGCGATGGCGGCTGCCATTAATGCTTCGTGGCCTGCGGGAAGACCAGCAGCCTGGGCGATGCTGTCCACGTAGATCGTCGTCCCGAGCACGCCGGTCGCCGGTCCGATGAGATAGGCTGTCAGCAGTGCGGATGCCGTCAGGGACGATACCCATCGAGGGAGAACATCCTGGACATGGTTCAAGAGCGCCAGCGGCTGGCCATCCACCGCAGCGAAACGACCAATCACGATAGTCAGAAGCACGCCGAGCAACCCTGCGGCGCCGAACACGAGCCAGGATGCCTCACCGGAAGTCGGATACTGATATCCGCCGGCCAATGCCAGGTTGGGGCCGATCTGCATGGCACTGAGGGCGAGAACGAATGCCTTCCAGTCGGGCATTGCGCCCGTTCTTACCGTGCCGGCCTGATCTTTGCCTGAGGAGTCGTCCATTTTCACCACCATAGGAGGGGCGACCGGGTAAGCAACTCGGTGCCGTCCCTGGTGACGATGAAATTCTGCTCGAATCCGCAAGCTCCGATGCCTGGCAATTCAAGGAACACTTCCGTCGACGCGACCATGCCTTCGGCGAAGGTCTGGTGGGGTCCGCGATAGTTGCGCGTCAGGATGGGCGGATCCCAGTAGAGGCCGTTGCCATGGCCATAGACCGCAAACCACTCGTCGTCAGCCTCGGAACGCCCCTGGAAATCTTCGCGTAGTTGGCTGCCTCGCAGGGTGACCTCCGCCGCAGAGACGCCGGGACGGATCATGGCGCGCAATTCCTCGACGATGCGGGCACCGGATTCGAGCAGGTGTCGTTGCTCGGCCGTTGGCGTACCCATCACGACCGTGCGACCGGGATCGAGCCAATAGCCTCGGTGAACGGCGCCATACAGCCAGCCCCGCACCAATGAGCCCGTCGGAGGCCGGCGATTGGAGTAACCCACCATCGGCACATCGGTCATTCGCTTACCCATCCAGGGGCCGTGTGCCAAGTGACAGAAGTTCAACCGGCCCTGTCTCTCGGCCACGATACGCGCCGCCTCACCGGCAGCTTGCGCTTCCGTCGCGCCATCGAACAGACGCTCAAACATCGCGTTCATCGCCAGCGTGACGGTCTCTCCTCCACGGCGACACATGTCCAGCTCGTTCGCGCTCTTGACCACCCGCACGTGTGCGACCAGCTCGTCTTGCGCTTCAAACACGATCTCCGGCAGGAGTTCGCGCAGCGCGGCCATATGTCGAGCGCTGATGCAGTCGGTGCCGACGAAGCCCACGCGTCCCGTGAGCCCGTCACGGCGAATCGCCTTCACCACACCCGCGATGACGTCCGTTTCGCCGATGGTGTCTGGCGTCGCCACGCCTTCGGGATCGAAGGTCGGATCGTCGGCGATGAGCACCGGAGCGCGTCCACGGCGTACCAGCGCGGCGCAGTTTCCTGCAGCCCGCGTGCCGGACTGCATCCAGTCGTAAGCGCACCCCGAGTTGCAGGAGTAGTAGTGCGTCAGATAGAAGACGTCCTGGAAGCGATCGAAGCCGCCCGCCCCGCGACTCCAGACGATTGCGGCCTCCAGGTTCGCTTCCATCAGCCGGGCATCGACCGCAGCCCAGCGCCACTCGAATTCGCCGGGAGGAAAGGGCATCGGGGCGTCACTTGAGATCGTCAGATTACCGGACATGTCGAATCCTTGATACATGAACGCGACTCTGCCAGGAGGGTGGTAGAAAGAGGACGATGGCCGCCAGGTTCACTGAAATTCCACGGAGACGGACACCCCGAGCGTCAGCGGCATCGACTCGACGACCTGGGCGTTGCCGCCAAGTGGCACGTAAGTGGTTTCCGCGCTCAGTTGGGCCCGGCGATTGAACAGATTCCTCGCGAATGCGTTGAATTCCATCTTGTTCCAGGTGACGCCGACCTTGGCATCGACGAGCGCATACCCAGGAAGACGGTAGTTCGGCAACGACCCGCTGCCCACGAATCCTGCGTTGCGAGAAGTCACGCCGTGCACGGAGACATCGACATTCGTCGGGAGCCCCGCCGTCTCGAAAGCATAGCCCGCATCGACACTTCCCGACAGCTTCGCGCTGTTCGGCAGCGGCGCTCCGGTCGCCCCCAGGCCCGCGCTGCCCTCGGTCAGGTAGGCGTCCGTGTACGCCAGATTTGCGGAGGAAGAGAATCCGCCCTGCTTATAGTTCACCGCCAGCTCGACGCCCCGGCTGCGAGCGTTGCCGCCGTTCTCGATGAGGGTGATGCCATTAACGGCGAAGTACTGCTGGATGTTCTTCCAGTCGATCAGGAAGGCGTCCGCCTGGATGGACCACCCGCTCGTCGGGAAGTCGGCCTTATAGCCCGCCTCGTAGCTCCACAGCGAGTCGTGCTGGAAGGTCGGCGGACCGACCGGTTTTCCTGTGGTCGGATCGTCCACCGCGGCATTCGGTCCGCCGGGTCGATAGCCGCTCGCGGCGCGCGCGTACACGTTGCTCTTCGGCGTGAGTGCGTACTTGGCGGTCAGCAGGTACGTCTTGCTGGTCTCGCTGGACTTCGAGGAGAGATTGGTGGAGTCGCCGACGAAGAGACCATCCTCGATCTGCTGGTAAGTCTGCCGGTTGTGCGCGACTCGCAGGCCACCCGTGAGCGAGAAACTGTCGCTCACGTTCCAGGTGGCGTTGCCGTACAAGGCGGCTTCGTCGTATTTGGTGGGCAGTTGCGCGTTCAGCAGTGCGGGGCCGGTCGAGCCGTCCGGCAGGATCGATCCGATGCCCTGGTTGTTGGCGCCCGTCTCATGGTCCAGGAACAGACCCGCGAGCCATTCGAACGTCCCCTTATCCTTGGACGTCAGGCGGAATTCCTGCGTGAACTTCTTTAGATCGGACGCAATGTAGGTGCCAACGGATTGCACTGCAGTCGTTTCGACTAGACCATCCGGGGCGTAGACGGGAGTGTTGTCCTGCAGCGAATGGAGCTGGACGCGCTGGAGCGACGTGATCGAATTGAAGCGAATGCTGGGCGTGTTGTACTCGACGTCCGCCGAACCCAGGTTGATCTTGGATTGATACGGCTCGCGCTGTGCGAGGTACCGGGTGGCCGGCTCGGTGACGGGGCGCCCGGTCGTGGGATCGTAGTCCACGAAGTCGATCCCGTCGCGCTTGAGGTCCTGATCGAGCACGGAAAGGCGCACCACCAGATCCCTTGTCGGAGTGAGCTCGAGCGCCGCGCGCACGCCTTTCGTATCGCCGCCGTTGATGCGATTGCCCGCGGCAGGTCCGACGGCCTTGACGTATCCGCTATCGTGTTGGTCGAAAGCGGCGACGCGCAGACCTGCCACGCCTTGTTTCAGTGGGAGGTTGATCACGCCGTTTTCGGTGTTGGAGATGCCGCCTCCCTTGGTGTTGCTCAACGTCAGACCGACCTTGCCGTACAGGTCGTAGCTGTCCGGCTCGGTCGTCACGTACTTCAGCAAGCCGCCCATCGCGCCCGCGCCATACAAGGTGCCCTGGGGGCCGCGAAGCAGCTCGACGTGATTGAGGTCCAGCAGGCTCATCTGGAGCGCATTGAACGGCCCATTGACGAACGCGCTGTAGGAACCGAATGCAACGTCGTCGATGTAGGTACCGACTGTCGACACCGTCTGGTCGCCCGTCGAAATGCCGCGGACACTGATGGCACCCAAGCCCGGGCCGCCCTGTGTCTTGACGTCGACGCCGGGAAGATCCGCGAGCAGGTCCGTGAGGGATTTCGCGCCGGACTTTTCGGCGGCATCTGCGGAGATGACATCCAGCTGCATGGGAACCTCGCGGGCCGGCTCGCGGCGCCTGTTCGCCGTCACGACCACGCTTTGCGTCGACGTGGGGCCATCGTTCGCCTGGGCAGGCTGCGGCTGCGGTTGCGACGGTGGCTTCGGAGCCGAATCCGGTGGTGGTGCATCCTGGGCGCGAACGTGCGCCGATGCCACGACCAGCAAGACGGCGGCAGGAATGGCGCTTCGCGCATGGACTGAAGTTCTACGCATGGTCAGGGCCTCGTGTGTCAAAGTTCTTGGGTTACGCCGCGGTGACGCCGCTGGAATCGATTCGGCCCAGCGCCTTGAGTCGCACTTCATCGGAGAAGACGAAGCCGGGGTGCGCGTCATAGCTCAGGAGCGCAATGATCCGCAGCTTGTCGCCGACGACCGGCGCTACGCGATGGAGTGCGTGGCGTCCCCTGAAAAGCACAAGTGCTCCGGCCTCTGCGGACAGGCGACGGAGCCTCGGCGAGCGTTCATCCATGATGTCGGTCACCTCCGCTGGCGTCAGTTGCGTGGCGTCGGGGACATATTCGAATTCGCCGCCCTCGTCGGGGCGCTGGAGGAGCAGCGACACCACGAAGTCGTTGTCGTCGAAGTGCCATCCCTGCTGATCGCCATCCCCCATGTAGGTGACTGTCACGTTGATCAACGGATCGGCCACGCAATGCAGTTGCGGAACTTCCACGATGCTGCTCAGCAAGTCGAGGACTTCCTCGGATTGGTACAGCCGCTGAAGCGCGCCTTGCGGTGCCAGCCAGTCGGAACCGAGGCTGCGCATCCGATAGGGCGACTTGCGATTGGCGACGGCCTCCGCGAGCTCAAGGCCATCCTTCGGGTTGATTCCCATCATGACGTCGCGCCTATACGCCCCTGTCAAGCGCCCCTTCGCTTCCTCCCGCATGTCCGCGAGCGCGCCTTGCAGCACGAAGTCCCGCAGGACGCAAACGCCGTCCCTCTTGAGCGCAGCTCGGGATTCCGCGACGATGGCCACCCTGGCCATCGGATCGTGGAGGGGGTAGCTCTGTCGATTGATAATGTCGTCGATGTTCATCGTTCTGGGCCTCTCGATGGCGGGCAATACATCGCCCTGGCGAGCCGGCATCGAGACTCGCCATTAAGGAAAATCGTGGGGGTGACCGCGAATTGCGGCTACGGGTGTGCGAGCGTTCTCAGGAACCATGCGACGGCTTCCTGACCGCCGCAGAAGACGAGCGCATAGGCTGGCCGATCGCGCATCCCGCACTCGACGTCCCGCGAGCGGGCTTTGTCTTGGCATCGGGGTGATGCGGCATTGCTGCCTGCGCCAGCCCCGTTGTTTCTCGCGTTTGTCACCATGCATTTGATGCTAAGCAGCAGGCCTTGTTTGATGAAATCAAATGTCCTCAGGGTTTCTACCGCGCGACCCGCCGCCCCTTGGTCAAGCGGTGGCCGGCCGAGAGGCTTCGAACAGGCCAAGTAGCCTTACCGCACGATGTTCGAGGAGTTCCTGGCACGCTCGCAGGTCAAGCTGCACTGGGCTTGGTGCGGGCAAGTGCCTCGCGCGTCTTGTCGCATGGCGGCCAGCTCAAATCCACGACACGCCGCGCGACCGAGCCGGTGCTGAATATCGCTGCTGCGAGATCGATGCGGGTAACCACGGCAACGCATGGCGCACAGTTGATTTCGTCAAATGTCGAGCCTTCACTAGGATGCAAGGTATCGAGTCCATCTGCAAAGGTGAGCGCATCGGCACGACGGGGAGCGTTTGTCGCGCCCGCCGCAAGTGCCTCCGATGAGACCGCTGCCGTATTGCTGAAACGCCAATGACCTCCCAAAACACCTCAACGAATCCCGTCATCAATGCGCCGAGCGTCACGCCGGAGTCGCGCCTCGCACGGGAGCAAGGCTTCGTTGAAGTCGACGGCCTTCGTCTTTTCTACAGCAGCGTCGGCGCCGGCATGCCGATGTTCGTGCTGCCGGGGGGGCCAGGGGCGTCGCATGAGTACTTGGTCGACTCCATGCGTGCGCTTGCCGACGAACGCCGATTGATCTTTCTCGATCCCCGAGGCTGTGGCCGTTCCGGAAAGGCGAGTGATCCGTCCGGCTACACGCTGGACGCAATGGTCGAGGACATCGAGGCGGTGCGCCGAAGCCTGGGGCTGCGACAGGTCGACATCTTCGGCCACTCTTTCGGCGGAGTGATCGCTCAGGGCTATGCCATCGCCTGCCCGGACAGTGTGAGGTCGCTTGTACTGGCGTGCACCGGTTCCAGCGCAAGGCGCATCAATGCCGACCTCGCGAACGTCAAGGCGAGCGCCAATCCTGACCTGCGAGCGCGCCTGGAGGCGCTGGAAGCCCAAGGCATCTACGACGCCAACGGCTCTCAGCTTCCTGAGTACCGCCGCTTGGCCGACAAAGCCTTGAAATCGTTTATGCATGCCCACGAATCGAGCGAGGTCGAATCGACCGTAGACGAGTATTCGTGGGACGTGATGCGAGCCCTGTGGGGCGATCGCAGCGATTTCGAGCTGACCGGCAGCCTGCAAGGTTTCGACTTCACCGCGGCGCTCGGTGATCTGACCGCTCCCGCACTGATCCTGTACGGCGAGCACGACATCGTGAGCGACGAGACGGCTCGGGAGACGAGTTTCTCTATCCCCGCTTCGACGCTCCACAAGCTGATGGGTGCGGCGCACGAAGTGCGCTCCGATCAGCCTGGCGAGTTCGTGCGGGCCCTCCGGAGGTTTTTCTCTTCCTTGTCGATCCGGCCACCGTGCTGAAAAGCAGGTAGCGGAGGCGTCTGGCGCGACCCCGTTCCTCCGAGCTGACGCCCGCGTTTCTCTCTCGTCCGACTCGTCGCGCACTCATCGTCTCTGGAAGCGGTGGGGCGGCGTGTACCCGTGCCAACCGTTCACTTGTCCGAGACACAGACATGGCCCTTAGCGAATCCAACTTCAGCGAACTCGAAACCTGGCTCGACCAGCATCACGTCACCGAGGTCGAGTGCTTGGTGCCAGACCTGACTGGCGTCGCTCGCGGCAAGATCCTGCCGCGCGAGAAATTCACTGAGGATCGCGGCATGCGGCTGCCCGAGGCGGTAGTCGCGATGGGCGTGACGGGCGAGGTGCCGACGTCAGGCCCGTACTTCGACGTGATCCGGCCAACCGACGTGGACATGCACCTGCAGGCCGATCCGTCGACCGTTCGTATCGTGCCCTGGGCCACCGATCCGACGGCGCAGGTTATCCACGACTGCTACGACCGACACGGCGAACTCGTGCCGTTCGCGCCACGCTCGGTGTTGCGGCGCGTCTGCAGCCTGTTTGATGCCGAAGGCTGGGCGCCGATCGTCGCCCCGGAACTCGAGTTCTATCTGGTTGCGCGCAACACGGACCCGGACATGCCGTTGCAGCCACCGGTCGGCCGCAGCGGCCGGGCGGAGACCTCGCGTCAGGCCTATTCGATCGATGCCGTGAACGAGTTCGATCCGTTGTTCGAGGACATCTACGCATACTGCGCTCGCATGGAGCTGAGCGTCGACACGCTGATCCACGAGGTCGGTGCGGGCCAGATGGAGATCAACTTCTTCCACGCCGCGCCGTTAGGTCTGGCGGACGAGGTGTTCTTCTTCAAGCGCACCGTGCGTGAGGCCGCCTTGCGCCACGGCATGTACGCGACCTTCATGGCCAAGCCGATCGCGGGGGAGCCGGGCAGCGCGATGCACATTCACCAGAGCATCGTGTCCACGAGCACGGGCAAGAACATCTTCAGCAACGCGGATGGTTCGCCGTCGAGGGAATTCTTCTGGTACATCGGCGGCCTGCAGAAATACATCCCGTCCGCGATGGCCCTGTTCGCACCGTACGTCAACAGCTACCGGCGGCTTTCGCGTTTCATGGCCGCACCGATCAACCTCGAGTGGGGCACCGACAACCGCACCGTCGGTATTCGCTCGCCTGTCGCAACGCCGCAGGCGCGCCGGCTCGAGAACCGCGTTGTCGGCGCCGACGCAAATCCCTATGCTGCACTTGCTGCAACGCTCGCGTGCGGCTATCTCGGCATGAAGAATCGCATCGAGCCGCGACCCGAGTGCCTGGGGGACGCCTACCAGGGCCTGCATGCGCTGCCGCGCAGCCTCGGCGAGGCCGTCATGCTGCTGCGCAACGACAAGGAACTCGCCAAGGTGCTCGGGCCGGCGTTCGTGACGGTGTATGCCGAAATCAAGGAGCTCGAGCAGGCGGAGTTCATGAAGGTAATCTCGCCCTGGGAACGCGAGCACCTGTTGTTGCATGTCTGAAGTGTCGAGCGCTGCGTACCCGACCAGCGAGTACGCGGCCGGCGCACCCGAACGGCCACTCCGGGAGCCCTGCATGGCCGCGTCGAAGCGGAAGTCTGCAAAGCCAACGAATGGTTGCGTAGCGTGAGCCCCATGGTCGCGTAGTCGTGAATCACCTCCTCGCCCTCGGGCGCCTCTGGTAACTCGAAGAACGTCTCGTCTATCACGGCGTCGCGCAGCAGCCTCGGCGGCCGTCGCAATCCGAGGCATCCCAGACCTGCTGTCGCCGGTGTCCAGACAGACTCAGGAGCGCGTCTGGCGCCGGCGAGTAGACGCATGTCGTGGTGCTCAAGCTCGGCGCGCCGAGCGAGGTCACGGCGTCTGGATCACTCCCGGCATCTGGTCAGAGGCCGCAAGGCAGCGCGAGCCGACTTCCGGTAAGGCCCGTCTGACGACAGGTTCCGCTGGCGGATTCAACCGGTCGATGCAACACATTCGCTGAACATTTCAGCGGGCGTCCGGAAGCCAAGCGTCTTGCGTGGCCTCTCGTTCAATTGTCTGGCGATCGCATTGAGCTGAGACTGTGAGTATCCCGAGATGTCGATGCCCTTGGGCAGGTACTGCCTGAGCAGCCCGTTGGTGTTCTCGTTGCTCCCCCGCTGCCAAGGGCTTTGCGGGTCGCAGAAGTAGACCTGGATGTCGGTAGCTAACGTGAATTGCTTGTGCCCGTGCATCTCCGTGCCTCGGTCCCAGGTGAGCGACTTGTAGAGCTCCTGGGGCAGCTTGCGAGCGTGCTTGATGAGCGCGTTGACGACCGTCTGGGAGTCTTTGCCTTCCAGCTTCACCAGCATCACGTACCGTGTCTGTCGCTCGACCAGCGTCGCGATCTGGCTGTTGCAACTGCCGAAGACCAGGTCGCCTTCCCAATGACCAGGCACCGCCCGATCCTCGACGCCAGCGGGGCGCTCGCTAATCGACACGGCGTCAACAATCTGGCCGTGGATCGCAGTCTTTTGCGTGTAGGAACGAGAGCGGCGCATGCCGCGCGTTCGCCGCAAATTCTCAAGCAGCTCTCTCTTCAAGGCGCCGCGCGCTTGAATGAACAGACTGCGGTAGATCGTCTCGTGTGACACATGCAGGCTGGAGTTGTTTGGGTAAGTATGCTTGAGCCACCCCGCGATTTGTTCCGGCGACCACCGCATTCGGAGCATCTCCGACACGACGCCGGCCAGCGCTCGGTTCCTGACCAATTTGCAGCGCTTGGGACGCAGGGCGCGTTCCCAGGCCGCTTCGTCGGCGCGGGATGCCCGATACCGCTCGGGCCCGCCGTTGCGTCTGATCTCGCGGCTGATCGTTGACGGCGATCTTCCCAGCCTGACGGCGACGGAGCGCATCGACTCGCCCATCACGAGCGCTCGCGAGATCTCCTCCCTCTCTACCAGGGTCAGAGCGGTTGCGCTGCGGCTGCGCTCGGGCGGCCGGATGCCACCCGTCTTGGAGAGGATGTTATGGATCGACGTGTGCGGTCGGCCAAATAGCTGTCCGATCTGGTGGAGGGTCCAGCCTTGCTTCCAGCGCTCCCACATCAACGCCTTCTGGCTGGCCGAATAGTAGATTCGAGGCCGCTGCTTCATCTGCAACACTCCTTCCGCCTACGCGGTGGTTAGTGTGTTGCATCGACCGGTTGAATCCGCCCTGCGTTGCAGTCGCTCCTTCGGCGTCGAGGGTGTCCTGTCAACCCCGCATGGATACTGGTTCTCCGGCCCTCGCATTCCAGTTCCGCCGCGCGGAGGCTCGCGTCCCGGTCAGAGGTTCGCTTAGTTGATCCAGCCTTCGGTCTGGAGCCGATTCGCGGCGAGTGCGATCTGCCCTGGCGAGAAGCGGGTCTTCCGCGGTCCCCAGTTGTAGACCTCACGTTCGATACTGGCCTGATCCGATGCACCGTGTTCTTTCATCACCCAGTGCACGGTCGCGAGCAGCTCCAAACCGAACGCAGTCTCGAAGCCATCGACCAATCGGCCGACGCGCTCGAAGCGAGCATGAGTTTCCTCGTGCGCCGCTATGAACTTCTCGGCCTCCTCGACAGCACCCGGAATGATCGACAACAGCTTGTCCGGCGCATCGCCGCCGTCGGCATAGCCTGAGACAAGATGCCCTTCGATTTCTCGCAGCACGTGCCTCAGATTCTCTGCATACGGTCCATACGTTGCCTGGACATACCTCAGCCGCAGCGGCTCCCCTGCGCGCTGGAGGAAGTAGAGAAGCTTGTGAACTTCCAGAAGTGAGACCGTCGGATCCATCAATCCGGCAAGATATCGACTCATGAGACTGATGAGCGCAGCTCGGCCAGTAGTCATTGCCGGAACGTCGGTTGAACGATTAGGACGGTCTTGCGGCGACTTGTCACCCGGCTCAAACACTATGATGTCGACATCGGTCAAGCCAGCAAGGGCTCGATCGATCCGCGGCTTCACATCCGACCAATTCAAGCCGCCGAGCCCGCTTCCAAGCGGAGGCACAGCAATCGATCGAATCCCGCGGGCGCGAACTTCTCCAGCCAGCGCCTCGAGACCTGCCTCGATGTCTTCAATTCGACTCTTGCCGCGCCAATGGCGCTTGGTAGGAAAGTTGACGATGTAGCGCGGGCCCGTGAGCTCGCCAGTGTCGAAAACGAACATGCGGCCGGGTTCGACAGAGTTGCGCTGGCAGGCCGCCTCGTAGGCCTTGAAGTTCTCGGGAAACGCATTCTTGAATTGCAGGGCTATGCCGCGTCCCATGATCCCGACGCAGTTGACGGTGTTGACGAGCGCGTCAACTTCAGCGTCAAAGATGTTCCCTGTCGTGTACCGAATCATGACTAAAGCCCCCTCTCAAAAGTACCACGAACGGCACACCTCGACGGCTGGGCGATGTGCCGCCCCTCCCATGTTCCGCATCGCTTCAGCCTGGGCCACCGGATTGATTGCTCCAACGCGTCTGACCAGTTGCCATGGCACGAAATCGGTGACCAAGAACTCAGCCTGCTTGCCTTCCTTGACTGTCGGATTCCGAAAGTCCGTGTTCGCGACCGCGTCCCAGTCGACTTGGTCAAGCTGATCAACTCGACTCCGAAATTCCGAATACGCTGCGCCGGCGTTCGACAAGCTGAATGCCCATCTCCTACCGATACCGTTCGCCCAGGCCATCACTTCGTGCAAGTCCAGTTCCAGATGCAGGATTGGCGCCTGGCCCCCGCGGTACGCCAGCTCAGGATGATTAGCGCAATGGATCAGAAACAGCATGATCGACCGCGGGCAAAAGTAGAAGGGCACATACCCGCCCACGAAATCACCGGGGTAGCACCTGACCGGGAGGCCAAGCCGCCGCTGCTTGATGCTGCCCATCCCAATCGACGCAGTTGGGCCACCCCGCGCGATGAGCGCGGCATCGGACCAAAGACGACCGTCCGCGATAATCGACGGCAGATTCTGCCCGTGCGTTATGTGATAGATCTTGGGCGACTGTGGGGGACGGGACATTCGCGCACCATGCAAGGCCTTAAAGCGCGTGCTCGACCCTCCAAGCCCAGCCCGCGCACTTCGATAACTGCTGAGTATCGCTTAGGCTCGGTGCCCGACATTTAGCGTCGGATCGAGCGATGCCATTCGCAAGCGCCGTCCGTCATGCCCTGCGGATACTGTATGCTAACACAGTGCATCCGATGCGGAAAGTACGAGTGGCCGATGATGGCCGCAGGTAGGAGCCAGCTGATCGTCTACCGGCCGTATGGCGCTCGCTCCCGCGCCATGCGACGTCCGAGCTCTTGGCTCGGCCCCATGAGAGCACCGCCAGGCCGCCCAGTCCCCGCACCGCAGCGGCGACGAGCGGCCTTGTTCAGGCCCGGCGCCAGTGGTCTGGATTCCCTTTGTCCGTATGGCGAACCCGCGCGACGTTGGGGTGATGTCCGAGCTTCTTCGCATCCGCGATCGCCAGCTCCTGGGTGCTATAGGTTGGCGTGGCGCCGGCAACGGGCAGGTCGCCAGCCAATTCGAGGACGTAGTGAGTGATCGCCGTTCCGTCTCTCCCTTTCGGGCGAGGTTCGACGTAGACGTTTGCCATTTGCGATGTCTCCATGATCGCCAGGCGAGTTGCTGGCACTAGAGAGAACGGAATTCACGAGCGAGATCCGACATTCCTCGGGTGTGCGCCTGGACGGCCGGCCAAGCGAGCCATCGGCTCGAAGATGGCTACAGCGTAGACTCCCCCCTCGATGTCTGACCACTACGACGAGTTCGAGCCTGTCGATCGCGACCTGCCCCCGTGCGCAAACAGAGCGTCGCTGAAAGCCGGTCAACTTGGGGCGTCACTAAGACGCCTCGAGCTGCTGCAAGATGACCTCTTTATGACAGTCCAATCTTCGCACCTGGACATCGTCGACCAGTTCCTGCTGGATGTAGAAGCCACTGTCCTGCGCAAGCTGCGTGAACAGGAGCGCACGCCGGCGGAGGCTCACTTCCTCGCCGCACAGTCAGAAATGTGGATCTTCGCAGCCTATGAGCTGATCCGCACTTGGACGCAGAGAGCGAAGGACTTCGTCAAGCTTGCCGACAACGGAGGATTTCCAAGCAAGATCACCGCCTTGCGCGCGATCGACGATGGCTACGAGCACTCGGGTCGCGAAATGCGCATTCGACAACTGGAAGAAGCCGCGGCCAACCCAACGATCATCGCGCGGCTCCGCAAGCAGCTCGCCGTTCTGTACATGCCCTTCACGATGCTCGAGCATCTGCGCGTGGCGATTGCCAAGCACGAGGTCAGCGGCAAGGGAAAGAGCATTGCTCTGTTCCCCGGTCATGGCCGCATCAACAGGTGGTGCGGCTCCCTCGACTACGAGCTCGAGAACGGGAAATTTGTTCTGTGCGAGATGAGCCGCCGGGATGTCGCGGACTCATTCCGGTTTTTGGACATCGAAGGGCCGCCGCCCGATGAAGAATCCATCGCATCCTTCGATGCGTGGCTCAGTGGGAAGGACGCAGGGCCCCTCGACGGCCCAGCCAAATCCGCCTGAGCCCTCCAACCGCCACCGTGAACCGTCCCGCGTCTCACGCAACCGCGATCGAATCCGCCCAGTCAACGATGTTGCGGGCTAGGACGACGGGGCTGTCCGACACCTCCACCAGGCCATGAGCCGGCACACGCGCTGCAATCTCGTCGATGATGCGGTCCAGGCTCTTTAACTGCGCGGGGTCGCGAATCCGAGCCGGACGGCCAATGAAAAACCCGAGTGAGGGCAGGCGCTTCGTCTCGACCGCCAATTCGACGTCCAATAGCGCACGCATGAGCTTGATTTGCGTTGTCTGAAGCGCGAAGTCAGCGGACTCCAGCGCCCCGGCGCCGCCAGGCGGCGTGAGGGGTACACAGATCCGCTGGGGCCCCTTTCGTGTGTCGACGGTCGTGTAGGCGACGTTTGCGATGATGTCGTCTGCTCGCTCGGGCACGAGCTTCTTGATCGACTCGTAGACTTGGTTCCAGAGCTTGTCTGTGGTCCGCTGCGAGGCTGAATCGATGGGCGCACGCGTCATCTTCGCCGCCGGCACCACCGCCGCGAACAGTTGGTCAGCGTAGGCCTCAGGTTCGACATTGAAGAAGGGCATCGGCATCGTCAACGATGCGCTGTCGCTCCCGGTCTTGCCATCGGCCAGCAGCGCCTCGCGCGTGGCGTCAGTCATGAACTCGAGCAGCTCGGCCAGTTCCTTTCCATAGAGGCAGGCGATGCGATCGAACTGCGTGAGCACCTTGACGTAGCGCTTGCCACCGGCGGACACGACAAGCACGCCCACGTTCACGCGTTCAAAGGCGCCCATGTCTGGCTCCAACTGCACGATGCTCGCGTAGCCTCGAGGAGAGGTATCAGCTCGGCCGGCGCCCGCGGTCAAGGACGAAAAATCGACTCGAGCATTCATGATGCGTCCCTCACAGCATTGCCAGGCGCTCGGCCCAGAGGTCGCGAGTAATTTCGGAACGCTTCCAGAGCCAGTGCATCCATCGTAGTCCAATCGGCTCGGGCAGCCACTCCCGCAGTTGCGCAATCTCGGCGTGCGCACGCGCGTAGACGCTCACCCATCGATCGCACTCCTGAAGAATCGCCGAGCGGAGGTTCGGAGGCCAGCGCGACGGCTCCGGCAGGTGATACATCGCCTTCATGCAAGTCCATGCGAGCGGTTGGTCGTGGATGCCGTCGAAGAAGTCTGGACCCCAGAAGCAATCACTGTGATCGATGGGCAGTGGCCGACATCCCGGCCCGATCAGAACGTTCCCATCGTTGCGGTCGTGATTGCCGATCCACTGATCGAACGCTAGCAGCCGCCCGAACTGATCCCACCGCATCAGCAGCGCGGCGATTGCCGATGGCTTGCCGTCTGCGGTCTGATAGATGTTGGCCGACATCGCGCCGTATGTATCGCAAACCGGAGAGCTGACGAAGCACTCGACCATTCCGTTCTGGCTGGCGAACGCAACCCCGGGAAACTGAGCCTGGGGGAACAACGACTCGACAGTCGAGAGTGGCACCGGCAGGATGCCCCCGCCAGCGACGTCGAGGCCAGCGCTCCGTGCGAGGACGAACCCGCCGATCTCGTTGAAAAGCCCCTGTCCAGCACTGATGGGAAACGCCTTCACACAGGCCAGCGGCAGGCCAGGTATGTTCATGCGCGCCAGGTGAGTGCAGGCCCGTACACCGCCGCCAAGTACCCGAACTGGGCCGGCATACGAAGCCGGATGCACGAACAGCGACGCTGCGAGTGCGTTCATCGGTCACGCCCAGCGGCAGCTCTGCACTGGCTGTCTCCTGCTCCCTGCATGTTCGTCTCCCCGCGAAGTACGGCCGTTCCGGCTCGAAGTTAGCGCGCAGGTTACGACCGACCGCGCCGCGCTGTCGAGCGGATTCTTGCTCAAATTCAGGCTCGGTCGGGATGGGGAGAGGTGACATTTCACGAATGTGGCAAACGGCAGGCTCACGGCGTGCGCCTAGCCGGCATTCTCTTCGCGCCCGCGCCGTGGCGCGTGGCTTCAATGCGAACTGGGGCGCGCCGCGGCCGGTGCGCTGCTCGGCCCGACCCGCACAGTCGGCGTGCCGCTCGCCGTGGAAGGCGACGTCGCTGCTGCAATCACGCCTTGGGCGGGCATGTATCCGCGAGCCACCAGCAGGAGTGCCAGGCCGCCCACGAACGTCCACTTGTGCGCCAAGTACTTGCGATGCGTGCTGAGTTTAAATGCCGACTCCTTCGCTCCGAGGCCTTCCAGCGTCGTCTTGCGTCTAGCAATCGCATCGGCCACCGGGACGACCTCCTCGTCATCGGTCACTTCAGCCTGACCTTGGTCGGCAAGTTGTTCCAAGTGCTCGAGTTCTTCCTCCACATCCTGCGTCGCACCGCCGACGAGGTGAGCGACGGGGAGCCACTCGAGCCGGGATAGCCCCGCCAGCCCAGACGCGAACAGCAGCAGCCAGCTTGTGAGCTCCGAAGCGTCGGCCACAGCGCTCTGACCGAACTTCGCCGTCTGCACTGCCGCGGCCAGGAGCGTGAAGATCAGGCCCAGCAGGTAGATCTCGAGCTTTTCCTGCAGCTCTCGGCTGTAGTCGCGACTGGCCTTCCCGCTCATGCGCATCTCCAGTTCGATTCGGGACGCGTGGCCAGAACTTGGTCACGGCGGATCCTAACTCGTCGCTGAGGCCTGGGGGTACCCGAACCGCGGCGAGCGGTCCGGCAAACTGCGGGGATCGCGTCTTGGCGCGGAGCCAGGAACATCATGTATTTCGAGATCCCAGGTACCAACGTCCGCGTGCTCGGCTCGCTGCACATGGTTCCTGCCGGCGCTGGGCCAATGCCCGAATCGGTGAAGTCGGCCTACGATTGGTGCGCAGTGGTCATCCATGAGCACGACAACGCGCAGGTGCTGCCATGCATGCAAGGGAACACGCCGCTTCAGACACTCCTGCGGCCGGCGACGTGGTCGGCGCTTGCCACCGCCCTTCCCAGCGATGAGGCGCGCGCAGCATTCGACGCGCTACGACCCTGGGCAGCGCTCATCGCATTGGGCGCCGGTGCGGTGACGTCGCAACCTGGTGTGGAGGCGGCAGTGTTGGCGCGCGCCGCGGTTGACGGGAAGGCGTTGCAGACCCTGGAAACCGCGGACGACCTTCGCCGTGCATTTGATTGCGCGCCGCTGGCCGTCGTCGAAGATGCTCTCGACCAGGTGCTGCTCGACCTTCCTCTGCTGCAACAACGATTCGAGGCGTTGCACGCCGCATGGCTAACCGGCGATCGCGCCGCGGTGCTGGAAGTGGGCAGCCAGGCGGTGATGTTCAAGATCCCCGCTCTGCACGAGGCCGGTCTGGTGAGCCGCAACCGTGCATGGGCAACCAAAGTGCGTCAGCTGATGGCACTGCCCCACCGGACGCTGGTGGTCGTCGGCGCGCTGCACTTGTGCGGGCCTGGGAATCTCGAAGAGTGCCTCGGCGTCCAGTTCCGGCCGGCCTGACTCCGCGCGCGGCCGCGCCGGCGCTATGCTGCAGCCCTTCGAAGGGAAACAGCATGCCGCCTCTTCACGCACTAGCGAGACGCAAGCCATGAGCATGTGGGGCTGGTTCGTGTTCCTGGCGATCGCCGCGGCGCAAGGCGTCGTCGACCTGGTGAGCCTCGAGCTTCATGGACCCGCCTGGGCGGTCTGGGTTGCGGATGGATGCATGTGGTCCATCTGGATGGCTATGGTCTGGTGGGCAGCCAGCACCGCAGATCGACGAGCGAAGCGGCGGCTTGCCCAGGTGCTGGCCAGCAGCGCCCGCGCGGCCGACGCACACGAACGAGAGCGCCTTGCGCCGTACAGCCAGGTTTCCGCTGCATCATCCGAACCCGGTACCATCCCGCCATGAGCACCGTCGATCGCCTCGAAGCGAAGGGCCCCCGCGGGGAGGCGTGCATCATCGTGCGCACCGCGGACGACGTCGACGCCAGCAACTTGAGCGGCCGCTCGAGCCGGCCCGGACTGGCCTCGTATCGCCTAGCCACAGGCGAGCGCCTGAACGCGACCGACGACCCGAAAGTGTTCCAGACGCTCGACGGCGCGCGGAGCTACACGCTGCGCTGATGAAACAGAGCGCCCGTCCCTGCATCTTCTGCGGACGGTTCGGCCTCTCGCGCGAGCATTTCTGGCCAGAATGGATGCACCCCCTGCTTCCTCCGGCACCAGATCCGAGGCATGTCGAGCGTCGAATGACGTTCACGGAGAAGGGCAAGCTGGTCGACGTGCCTCGGAATGTCGAACGTCAGGGCGGAGCTCGCACAAAGACCATCAAGGTGGTTTGCCGCCAGTGCAATGGCGGATGGATGAGCGCGCTGGAGGAGGCCGTCCGACCTGTCTTGACACCAATGATGGCGGGCAACGAATTCGCCTTGAGCGACACGCAGCAGGCACTGCTTGCGCGTTGGATCGCTTTGAAGGTGATCGTCGCTGACGCCAATGTGCCGCAAGACACCGTCATGACCCGCGAGGAGCGATCCGCGTTCATGACCGATCACCAGTTGCCAGCGTTCCTCGACATCTGGATCGCGCGCACGAACGGCGTGCTGTGGTCCTCCGAATTCCATCGACATGCAGCGACGATCAGTTTTGATCGCCAACACCAACCGATAGGCGCGAAGAGCATTCAGTGCATGACATTTGGAGCGGCCCAGTTCTTGGCATTCGCCGTGCTGGACCGCGGCCGCATCGGGATCGGCATCGAGGAGAAATCGAAGGCCAAGGCTCTCCAGCTCTGGCCGGCGATGAGCCCGCCGCTCACATGGCCGCCGCCGCGCACCATTACCGACGTCGAGGCGCACTCGATGGCGAACACCCTGGACCGCGTCATCGCCTCGCATCAAGTGAAGTGGCTTCCTCGTCCAGACCGTGTGTGAGCCCAGGTCGCGCTGGGTCACCATGTCGGGCGCGCTGGTCGGCACCGGCGCCGGCACAGTCGTCGCCGTGACCGAGACCTTCACCGTTTGGGAGAAGCTTGACCAATTCTCCTCAGCGCCCCGATGGTACGGCCGGCGGACAGGCCAGGATTCGAACCACTACGTCTGACGACGGGACGCTTTGTCGACTTTGCAGCGGCAGCCGTCAGTCAGATCAGTGCGTCGATCGGCCGCTTTC
>FTKD01000483.1_pt14 | contig 79771 bp, 57 predicted proteins | sample 1658191 | NCBI WGS metagenome assembly FTKD01 (sample SAMEA3914808, study PRJEB12502) | metagenome | biome: forest; material: soil | place: Canada | collected 2011-08-03 | depth 0.3 m
TTGGTAGGCGCGATTGGACTCGAACCAACGACCCCCACCATGTCAAGGTGGTGCTCTAACCAGCTGAGCTACGCGCCTGCAAGACCGCTATTCTAGCATGCATTTTTGCCGTCATACAAGTCCCGTCGAGTCAGGGGCACTGGCTGCGGATAGGGCCGCGCGTCCGGTCGGCGCGACGCAAGGATCTGGTGGATGCCCGTGCCGCCCGATTCGAACTCCAGCGCGCTGGCCGCCATGTACAGCCGCCACACGCGGTAGGTGGCCTCGCTCACGTGCGTCGTCGCCTCCTCGTGCGCGGCCTCCAGGCGGCTGACCCAGTGGCGCAAGGTCTTGGCGTAGTGGATGCGCAGGTTCTCGACATCGTGGATCTCGAAGTGCGCGCGCTCCATGCCGGCCTGGATGCTGCTGACCCGATCGAGCTCGCCGTCCGGAAACACGTAGCGATTGATGAACTCGGTGTCGACGCTGGGCTGCCAGCCGTCTTCCTCGTGCGTGATGCCGTGGTTCAGGAACAGGCCATTGGCTTTGAGCACCCGGTGCACGGTGGCGTGGTACTGCGGCAGGTTCGCGAGCCCGACATGCTCGAACATGCCCACGCTGGACACCTTGTCGTAGACGCCCTCGCCTTCCAGCGCGCGGTAGTCGCGCAGTTCCACGGTGATCCTGTCCTGCAGGCCCGCGGCCGCGATGCGCTTCGTCGCCTCGTCGAGCTGCGCCTGGCTCAGCGTGATGCCGTGCGCGTGCACGCCGTAGTTCTTCGCGGCCCAGATCACCAGCGCGCCCCAGCCGCAGCCGATGTCCAGGAAGCGCTCGCCCGGCTTGAGCCGCAGCTTGCGGCAGATGTGGTCGAGCTTCTGGCGCTGCGCCATCTCCAGCGTGTCGTCGTCCGCATGGAAATACGCGCAGGAGTACACCATGCGCTCGTCGAGGAACAGCTTGTAGAAGTCGTTGGAGACGTCGTAGTGATGCGAGATGGCCGCGCGATCGCTCTCCAGCGAGTGGTCGTGCGTGAATTGCGTGGCGACGCGGACCTCGCCCGCGGGCGCGATCTTCCTGGCCGGCGTGAAGGCGAGGCGCAGCGCATCCAGCATCAGGCCGGCGCGCTCGCGGCCGGTCAGCGAGAGGTTCTGGAAATGCCGCTTCAGGCCCAACGCGGCGTAGAGGTCGCCTTCGACGTCGAGCCGGCCATTGAAGTAGGCATCGGCGAGCGGAATCGGGCCCCGCTTGAGCACGAGGTCGCGCAGCACTGCCGGATCGCGCAGCACCAGCGTGAAGCTGGGCGTACCGCTGTGGCCGAAGCTGTGCGTGACGTCGTTCCACAGCCGCAACGCGAGCGAGCCGTCGAACGGGCTCAGCAGCTTGTGGATGATGCGCGTGGCGGCCTCGGTGAGGCCGGGATCGACACCGGGCGATTGCAGCGTCGTGGACGTTGAGCGGGCCATGGGTTCTCCGGTCGACTGACGTGAGCACGGAACTGCAATGATCCTCACCGCCGCCTGAACGGTCGACTAGTCGTCGGCAGCGATGGCGGCCGCTGGGGCCGTCGGTCAAATCCTAGCTCGACCTCGAATGTCCTGCCGAGCGCGGGCTTTTCTCACTGAGAGCTCACCATGGCGGCAAATGGCGTGCCGCCCGGCATGGCGTCAACGTCGACGCGCCGAATCCACACCGGCGACCTTGGCCACCAGCCCCAGCACGATGCCGAGCCGGTCCGCGTTGTCGATCTCCACAGTGAACGTCATGAACGCGCGCCGGTCGCCGATCCCCTTGGTGGACTGCGTGTTGACGCCGATCACATTGACCTTCTGCTTGGCCAGCACGTCGGAAATGTCGCGCAGCAGACCCTGGCGATCCACCGCCTCGACGACGACGTCGACCGCGTAGACGCTCTTGTCGGGCCGCCCGTCGCCGCCTTGCTGGCCCCATTCGACGGGAATCACGCGTTCCGGCGTGGTCGACGCCATGTGGCGGAAGTTGGCGCAATCCGTGCGGTGCACCGCCACGCCCTTGCCACGTGTGACGTAGCCGCCGATCGCGTCGGGCGGCGCCGGGCGGCAGCAGCTCGCGAGCGTCGTCAGCAACGAATCGATGCCCACCACCAGCACGCCGCCGGCCGCGCCGCCGGTGCGCGGGCGCTTCAACTGGATGATCTCGTCGGCCGGCGGCGGCTCGGGCGGACGCAGCAGGTTCTCGATGTTGCGCAGCGAGTACTCGTCCTTGCCGATGACCTCGAACAGGCCTTCAGCATCGTCGAAGCCCAGCTTGCCGGCGAGCTCCTCCAGGCTGACGGCCGTGCGGCCCTCGCGCTGCAGCAGCTTCTCGACCAGCTCGCGTCCCTTGGCCACCGTCTGCGTGTACTGGAGCGCGTTGAACCAGGCCCGCACCTTGGCACGGGCGCGCGGGCTCTGCAGGAAGTGCAGCTCGGTGTTGAGCCAGTCCATCGACGGGCCACCTTCGCGCACGGTGACGATCTCCACCGTCTGGCCGTTCTGGAGCGGCGTCTGCAGCGGCACCATCACGCCGTCGACGCGCGCGCCGCGGCAGCGGTGGCCCACGTCGGTGTGCAGCGCGTAGGCGAAGTCCACCGGCGTGCCGCCCGCAGGCAGCTCGATCACGCTGGCCTGCGGCGTGAAGACGTAGATGCGATCCTCGAAGGCCGGAGATTCTGTCTGCGGCGCATCCGCGGCCGGCGACCCGGCGGCGGCACCGGGATCGGGCTCCGCGACGAAGTCGCGCTCCCAGGCCAGCAGCTGGCGCAGCACGGCCTTGCGCGCCTGCGCGACCTGATCCTCGAACGCGCCGGCGGCGCTGACGCCGGCATAGCCCTTGGTGCCGGCCTCCTTGTAGGCCCAGTGCGCCGCGACGCCATGTTCGGCGTGCTCGTGCATCTCGCGCGTGCGGATCTGCACCTCGAACGCACGGCCGGCGTCGTCCTTGACCACCGTGTGCAGCGACTGGTAGCCGTTGGCCTTCGGCTTGGCGATGTAGTCGTCGAACTCGCCGTCGACGGCGCGGTAGCGTTCGTTGACGCGTCCGAGCACGGCGTAGCAGGCGGCCACGTCCTCGACGATCACGCGCACGGCGCGGACATCGAACACGTGCTCGAAGTCCAGCTCCTTGCCGCGCATCTTCTTCCAGATGCTGTAGATGTGCTTGGGGCGCCCCTGGATGTCGGCGCGGATGCCGGCCGCGGCCAGCATCTCGACCAGCTGCGTGCGGAAGGCGACGATGCCGGCCTCGCGCTCGACGCGGCGCTCGTCGAGCAGCTTCGCGACACGACGGTATTCCTCGGGCTCGAGGAAGCGGAACGACAGGTCTTCCAGCTCCCACTTGATCTGCCAGATGCCCAGCCGGTTGGCCAGCGGCGCGAACACCTGCTGCGACTCGCGCGCGAGGTCGGGCGGGCACGGCGTGCGGCTCTGCGCATGCCAGCGCAAGGTCTGCAGCCGCGACGCGAGGCGCAGCAGCACCACCCGCAGGTCGCGCGAGAACGCCAGCAGCATCTTGCGCACGCGCTCGGTCTGCAGCGCGCGCTGCTCCTTGCCGATCTGGGCCTCGCGCGCGTTGCGCTGGATCTTGACCAGCTTGCGCGTCAGGTCCACCAGGCTCGCGTATGACGGCCCGAACGCCTTCGTGACGACCTCGATCGGCCTCTGCAGTCCGTCGCCCGCATAGACCAGCCAGGCCGCCGCCTGCATCGCCGGCGTCGCGCCGAGATCGGCCAGGATCTGCGCCACGCCTTCGGCATGCGACCAGGCCTCCTCGCCGCTGTCCAGCTTGCGACCGATCAGCAGCGGCTCGGCGAACGCGCGCGCACGCACCAGCGCGACGGCGCCCAGCGCATCGGCGTCGCCGGATTCGCTCTTGCTGCCCGCGTGCGGCTCGGTCGCGGCCAGCGCCATGTCGGCCGCGGCCACGCGCACGATGGCCGGCGCGTCGTCGACAGCCAGGTGGCTCGCCTGCGTCTTCATGGCGAGGCGGCCAGCAGGAAGTCGCGCACCACGGCGATCTGGTCGGGCTGCACCAGCGTCGGCGCATGGCCCACGCCGGTGAACTCGCGCACGCGCGCACGCGGGCCGCGCTGCTCCATCGCGCCAGCGGTCGCGCGCGAGAGCAGGTCGGAGTCGGCGCCGCGCAGCACCAGCGTCGGGCACTTCAGCGAATCGTAGGAGCGCCACAGCATCGCCTCGCCGGCGGCGGCCAGTTCCGGCGTGACGGCACGGAACGGCACGGCGATGGCGGGGTCGTAGTGCGGCTTGAAGCCGGAGCCGTCGCCGCTGGCGTCGGGCACGACCTGCGGCCGCGTCAGCGCCGTCCACTCCTCGCGCGTATGCGGGCCGAAGCCCAGCGAGATCGCGCGCAGCGCATCGGCCGCGTCGTCGAGCGTCTTCCAGTGGACGGGCATGCCCAGGTAGGTGCCGATGCGCGCCAACGCGGCGTACTCGATCGCCGGGCCCACGTCGTTGAGCACCAGCTTGGCGATCGGCGAGCCGGGCAGCGCGGCCAGCCCGAGCCCGATCAACCCGCCCATCGACGTGCCGACCCAGTGCACCTCGCTCGCATCGAGCCGCGCCAGCAGCGTGACCATGTCGGCGACGTACACCGGGATCGAGTACGACGCGGGATTGCGCAGCCAGTCCGACCGGCCGCGGCCGACGACGTCCGGGCAGACGACGCGGTAGTCGCCTTCGAGCGCGCGCGCCAGCGTGTCGAAGTCCCGTCCCTGGCGCGACAGTCCGTGCACGCACACCAGCACCTTGGGATTTTTCGTGTCGCCCCACTCCCAGTACGCCATGCGATGCAGGCCCTCGGGAGCGAGGCATTGCACGTGGCGCAGGCGCGGTTCGGGGGTCGTGGCGGCGGTCATGCCGGGATCGTAGCAAGCGCGGCAGTGCTTGCGGCGCGCTTGCTTATAAACCGCACTCGCCGTCGCGGCCTGACGACTACTTCAGTTGCACGCTGCCGTTGACGTTGGCGGTGACCGAGCCGGATCCGGCCTCGACCGGCAGCGAGTCGCTGACGCTGGACGCCATCGCCGCCTTCATGCGGAACGGACGCGGCGGCGGCTGGCCGTTGTCGACGTTGACGTTGGCGTCGCGCACCACGAAGCTGGCGTAGCCGAAGGCCTTCGCGTAGTCGGCCGCCTTGGCGCGGAACCGGGCGATCGCCTGCGCGGCGACGTCGCCTTCGACCTTCTCGCGCGCCTCGCGCGACACGCTGTAGTCGAGGTTGCCCACCGTCATGGTCTGCACGCGGCCGGCCAGCTCGGCGATCGTGCCCATGTCGCGGCCCTGCACCAGCAGCGCGGTCGTGCCCGTCCAGCCGTTGACGAGGCCCTTCGGATTCAGGCGCGGCTGCAGCGAGAAGCCGCTGCCCTGCACTTCGACGTGGCCGTCGGGCTTGGCCACCTGGCGGGCCTGGGCCAGCGCGGTGCCGAGCGCCTCCTTCAACGCCGCCTGCACCGCCGCGGCGTCGGTGCCTTCCTTCGTGGTGGTGAACTGCACCGCGATCCAGTCGTTGGGCACCTGGACCGTGGCACTGCTGTTGAGCGAGATCACGCCTTCGGGATCCTTTGGCGCGACCGCGACCTGGGCCGCGGCAAGCCTCGGCAGCGACGCCGAGAGGACACACGCGGCGACGAGGGCCAGCATTTTCTTGTTCATGAGAGGGTTCATGAGTGGATGATGCCCATTGAACGAAGCAAAGTGCAAAAAGGGGTGACGAGAACAGGACTATCGCCGGGGCATCGAATTTGTAACAGAACTAAAAGTCCGGGCTGAAAAACGTGAAATCCGGGTTTCGACCCCGCAGAATCGGGCTTGTTACATATTTGGAGCCATCATGTCGGCCATCCCAGGCACCCGCCAAGACCGCATCGTCGTCCTCGACGATGACGCCCGTATCCGCGACCTGCTGCGCCGCTACCTGAGTCAGGAAGGCTTCGACGTCCTGCTGGCTGAGGACGGCAAGGCCCTGAACCGGCTGATGACGCGCGAGAACATCGACCTGATCGTGCTCGACCTGATGCTGCCGGGCGAGGACGGCCTGTCGATCTGCCGCCGGCTGCGCGCCGCCGGCGACCGCACGCCCATCATCATGCTCACCGCCAAGGTGGAAGACGTCGACCGCATCGTCGGCCTCGAAGTCGGTGCGGACGACTACCTGCCCAAGCCGTTCAACCCGCGCGAGCTGCTGGCGCGCGTGCACGCCGTGCTGCGCCGCCGTCCGCCGCAGGAGGCGCCGGGCGCGCCGGCCAAGGACGCCCAGGTGGTCCAGTTCGGCGACTTCGAGTTCGACCTGTCGCTGCGCCGCCTGACCAAGGAAGGCGAACCGATCGCGCTGACCACCGGCGAGTTCTCGATGCTCAAGGCGCTGGTGCGCCATCCGCGCCAGCCGCTGTCGCGCGACAAGCTGGCCCAGCTCGCCCGCGGCCGCGACTTCGAGCCCTTCGACCGCAGCCTCGACGTGCAGATCTCGCGCCTGCGCAAGATGATCGAACCCGATCCGTCGAACCCGCGCTACATCCAGACGGTGTGGGGCGTGGGCTACGTGTTCGTTCCCAGCGAAACCGCCTGACGCCAAAAGCCGGGGATGGATCGCAAGCTCCTGTCGCTGAGTCTTTTCTGGCGCACGTTCTTCCTGCTCTCGCTGCTGCTGACCGGCGGCATCCTGGCGTGGGTCCAGACCTTGCGCCAGCTGGAGTTCGAGCCGCGCGCCGTGGTGGCCGCCCAGCAGATCGCCAGCCTCGTGAACCTGTCGCGCGGCGCGATGAAGAACGTCGACGGCATCACGCGCATCGCGCTGATGAAGTCGATGACCGACCAGGAAGCCGTGCGCGTGCTGCCGCGCGAGCCGGCCGACCGCTGGGAGCCGTACGAGATGGACGCGTTCACGCGCCGCATCGCGGCCGAACTGCGCGTGCGGCTGGGCGAAGGCACGGTGGTCGCACGCTCGGTCAATGAGCAGACCGGCCTCTGGGTCGGCTTCACGATCGACGACGACCGCTACTGGCTGCGCACCGAATCCGGCAACGTCACGCCGCTCACCTCCAGCACCTGGTTCGTCTGGGTCGGCATCGCGATCCTCGCCACCATCATCGGCTCGGCGACCATCGCCGGCCTGATCAACCGGCCGCTGAAGGAGTTGTCCACCGCCGCCGCGCGCATCCGCGACGGCGAGTACGACACGCGGCTGGACGAGCGCACCAGCACGACCGAGGTGCGCGCCGTCAACGTCGGCTTCAACCGGATGGCACGCGAGCTCGCGAAGGTGGAGCAGGATCGCACCGTGATGCTGGCCGGCATCTCGCACGACCTGCGCACGCCGCTGGCACGCATCCGCCTCGAGGCGGAGATCAGCGTGCCGGACGAGGAAGCCCGCAGCCACATCGCCGACGACATCGACCAGCTCGACGCGATCATCGACAAGTTCATGGACTACGCGCGCCCGGGCGTGACGCGACTCGAGCCGGTGGCGCTCGCGGCCGTGGTGGAGCGCGAGGCGGTGGCGTTCCGCGACGCCAGCCAGATCCGCATCGCGATCCAGCTGTCGCCGGTGTCGCGCGTGCTGGGCGACCCGATCGAGCTCGGGCGCGTGTTCGCCAACCTGTTCGAGAACGCGCGCCGCTACGGCCGCACCTCCGAGACGACGCCGGCCGAGGTCCAGGTGGGGCAGTTGCAGGCCGGGCCCTGGATCATCGTCACGGTGCGCGACCGCGGGCCGGGCGTGCCGGCAGAAAAGCTCACGCAGCTGACCACGCCGTTCTTCCGCGGCGACACGGCGCGCACGTCGGCCACCGGCGCCGGCCTCGGGCTCGCGGTGGTGAAGAAGTCCATCCAGCGCATGGGCGGCAGCCTGGAAATGACCAATGGGGCCGAGGGCGGCCTGGTCGCGCACGTGCGGCTGAGGCGCGTCGAGGCCACCTGAACGTCGCTGGCCGATCATCCGTGCGCCTGTCGCACGGTCACGGGCAGGCGCATCGATTGCCTGCCGAGTTGCATGAACAACACATGGAGTGTCCGATGAACACCACGATCCTCAAGACAACGTTGGGCGCCGTCGCCCTCGCCTGCTCCGGCATGGCGTTCGCGGACGTCACCTTCTACGAGAACGACAACTACTCCGGCCGCCAGTTCACGGTGCGCGACCCGATCGACAACTTCCAGCGCATCGGCTTCAACGATCGCGCCTCGTCCGTGGTCGTCACCGGTCGCCCGTGGGAGGTCTGCGACGACGCCGGCTTCCGTGGCCACTGCTTCATCCTGCGCCCGGGCAACTACCCGTCCTTGAGCGCGATGAACCTCAACGACCGCATCTCCTCGGCCCGCTGGGTCGACCGCGACGGCCAATATCCCGACAACCGCTGGGCGCCGGCGCCGCTGCCGGGCCAGGTCACTTTCTACGAGGACGACAACTTCCGCGGCCGCGCCTTCAGCACGACGTCGGACGTGCCCAATTTCCGCCGCGTGGGCTTCAACGACCGCGCCTCGTCGGTGGTGGTGGTGGGCGAGCGCTGGGAGGCCTGCGACGACGCCGGCTTCAGCGGTCGCTGCGTGTTCCTGCGTCCGGGCAACTACCCCAGCCTCGGCGCGATGGGCATGAACGACCGCATCTCGTCCGTGCGCATGGTTCCGCCGGGCATGCCGGTGGCCGACAGCGGCTGGGCGCCGATGCCGCAGCCGGCCTACGACGCGCGTCCGCGTCCGCAGGAGCAGCTGTTCCAGGCGCAGGTGATCGCGTCGCACGCCGTGTACGGCACGCCGACCCAGAAATGCTGGGTCGAGCAGACCGAGGTGCGCGACAACCGCAACCAGGTGGGCGGTGCCGTGATCGGCGGCCTGCTGGGCGGCATCCTGGGCCACCAGATCGCGCGCGGCAACGGCGCGACGATCGCCGGCGCCGTCGGCGGCGCGGTGGTGGGTGGCGCCATCGGCAACCAGAACAGCGGCACGCGCACGGAGGACGTGCAGCGCTGCCGCGACGTGCCGGCTTCGGGCCCACCGCAGTACTGGGACACCGTCTACAACTTCCAGGGTGTCGAGCACCACGTGCAGACCACGGCGCCGGCCGGCGCCACGATCACGGTGAACCGCAACGGCGAACCGCGGATGTGAAGGTGAACGCGGCGGCGGCCTGCCGTCGCTGCGTAGCGGCTAACGGTGGCCGCGGCCACCGTTTCTCGTTTCAGGCGGCCTTCAGTGGCCGCTGGCGCAGCGCGATCGCCGCGGCAAGGGCCAGCACGACGGCCGAGCAAAGAAAGCCGCGCCGCAGGCCGCCCGGCCCGTCGGCAAGCCGGCCCGACAGGCTGGGGCCGAGGATCTGGCCCAGCGCGAACACGATCGTGAACGCGCCGATGCCCGGTGCCCACGCCGCCGCCGGCAGGTTGTGGCGCACGAACGCGGTCGTCGATGCGACCACCGACAGGAAGGTGCAGCCGAACAGGAGGCAGGACGCCGCCACCACGACCGGCTGCGCGCTGATCACCGGCAACAGCGTCGCCAACGCGAGGATGCCGTTCAACAAGGCCAGCGCCTGGCCGCCGCGAAACCGCTGCAGCACGCCGGCCCACAGCCACGACGAGGCCACAACGCCCGCCCCCAGCAAGCCATAGAACGCGTCGATCCACGCGGGCGCGATGCCCTGCTCGTGCAGCAGCGTGACGATGAAGGTCATGTAGCCGATGTAGCCGAAGCCGAACAGCAGATAGCTCGCGAGCAGCCATCCCATCGGCGCCCAGCGGACGCCGACGCGATCGACAGCACTGCTGCTCGGCCCCGTCTCCATGATGTCGGGCGCGCTGCGCGTGACGCCCCACGTGACGAGCGTGCACGCGAGCGAGGCCACGCCCAGCGCGATCCACGCGGCGCGCCAGGGCAGCGGCGGTACCAGCGCCGTCGCGCCCAGGATGCCCAGGCCCGCGCCGCCGTAGTAAAGCCCGACGACCAGGCCCGGGTGCGGCGCACGCACGGACAGCCGCGCGGCGAGCAGGCCGCCACCGACGAAGGTCGCCGCGCTGGCGACACCGGCCAGCGTTCTCGATGCATACAGCAGCGCATCGCTCGCAGCGAAGGCGTGCGCGACGAGAATCACGGCGGTGGCGACGCCGCCGACCGCGGCCACGCGCAACGCGTCGTGGCGCGCGAACCAGCGCGGCGCCAGAAGGGCCCCGGCCAGGTAGCCGGCCGCGTTGGCGGTGTTCATGGCGCCGGCCGTGAAATAGCTCCAGTGCAGCTCGGCCCGCATGGGCGGCAACAGCAGCGCATACGAGAAGCGCGCCAGGCCCAGCGAGACGGCGGCGGCCAGCGCCAGCGCCAAGGCCAATGCCAGGGGGTTGCGTCGAAGAGGCATCGCAGCGGTCAAGCGGCGAGTATCCCTGCGCCGCGTCGAACGTGCCCGGGACGCCCTGCGATGGCCCTGGGTCGGCGTCCGTACCGCCCGAAAGCTTGGGGCCGCCTCCATTTCCGTCGAGAATAGCGGGGTTTGACGCGACGCGTCCTGCTTCCGCTCCCGTATCCCGTACCTCGACTCCCGGCCCTGACATGACCACCATTCTCCAGAACCTGCCCGCCCAGCAAAAGGTCGGCATCGCATTTTCCGGCGGCCTCGACACCAGCGCCGCGCTGCACTGGATGCGCCTGAAGGGCGCGATCCCCTACGCGTACACCGCGAACCTCGGCCAGCCCGACGAGCCCGACTACGACGAGATCCCCCGCAAGGCCATGCAGTACGGCGCCGAGAAGGCGCGCCTGATCGACTGCCGCGCGCAACTGGTGGCCGAAGGCATCGCGGCGCTGCAGAGCGGCGCCTTCCACATCTCCACCGCCGGCGTCACGTACTTCAACACGACGCCGCTGGGTCGCGCGGTCACCGGCACGATGCTGGTGGCGGCGATGAAGGAAGACGACGTCCACATCTGGGGCGACGGCAGCACCTTCAAGGGCAACGACATCGAGCGCTTCTACCGCTACGGCCTGCTCGCCAATCCGTCGCTCAAGATCTACAAGCCGTGGCTGGACCAGCTGTTCATCGACGAGCTGGGCGGCCGCGCCGAGATGTCGGAGTTCCTGAACAAGGCGGGCTTCGGCTACAAGATGTCCAGCGAGAAGGCGTACTCGACCGACTCCAACATGCTGGGCGCCACGCACGAGGCCAAGGATCTGGAGCATCTGACCAGCGGCATGAAGATCGTGCAGCCCATCATGGGCGTCGCGTTCTGGCGCGACGACGTGGAGGTCAAGCGCGAGGAAGTGTCGGTGCGCTTCAACCAGGGCATGCCCGTCGCGCTGAACGGCGTCGAGTACAGCGACCCGGTGGCGCTGATGATGGAGGCCAACCGCATCGGCGGCCGCCACGGCCTGGGCATGAGCGACCAGATCGAGAACCGCATCATCGAAGCCAAGAGCCGCGGCATCTACGAGGCCCCGGGCCTGGCGCTGCTGTTCATCGCCTACGAGCGACTGATCACCGGCATCCACAACGAAGACACGATCGAGCAATACCGCGACAACGGCCGCCACCTGGGCCGCCTGCTCTACCAGGGCCGCTGGTTCGACTCGCAGGCGCTGATGCTGCGCGAGACGGCGCAACGCTGGGTGGCCAGCGCCGTCACCGGCGAAGTGACGATCGAACTGCGCCGCGGCAACGACTACTCGATCCTGAACACGCAGTCGCCCAACCTCACGTACAAGCCCGAACGGCTGACGATGGAAAAGGGCGAGCTGAGCTTCACGCCGCAGGATCGCATCGGACAGCTGACGATGCGCAATCTCGACATCGTCGATACGCGCGAGAAGCTGATGGGCTACGCGAAGGCGGGCCTGCTGTCGTCGGGCACCGGCACGTCCATGCTGCGCCTGGACGACCAGGCCGACTGACCTTCGCTTCCGGCGCGCCCCTCGATTCGTGGGGGGCGGCGCCAAGCCGGGGCACGCCGTCAGGCGCCCCGCTGCCGATGCCGCCTCCGCGTGACGCGTGACACGCGGGCGACGAGCGGGCGCCCCGGGACGGGTCGCGCCACTCGGCGAGCGGGCGTTTCCCTGCCGCTCTGGCAGACCGGCGCATTTTCTCTCCCCAAAACCGGTTAGCTTCTTCCATTCCGAGGCGCAATACATCGAGTTGGGGGGGCCGCCACCCATCACATTTGTGTTGCAACCCGTTAGTATTTGTCAACAAGTGCTCGCCCATCCGGGACGACACGAGGCACATACGGGGAGGGGCCCATGCCTGTTGCCGACAGCGTCAAGCTCGGACCGAACGTCAGGATCTTCCAGCCGACGCTGGTCAACCTCTACGGCTGCACCATCGGCGCCGAGACCAAGATCGGCGCGTTCGTCGAGATCCAGAAGGACGCCACCATCGGCGCCCGCTGCAAGATCTCCTCGCACACCTTCATCTGCGAAGGCGTCGCGATCGAGGACGAGGTCTTCATCGGACATGGCGTCATGTTCACCAACGATCGCTTTCCGCGCGCCACGAACGACGACGGCAGCCTGCAGGACGAAAGCGACTGGCATGTCGAGCCCACGCGCATCCGCCGCGGCGCCTCCATCGGCAGCAACGCCACCGTGATCGCGGGGGTGACCGTCGGCCTGCGCGCCCTCGTCGGCGCCGGCGCGGTCGTCACCAAGGACGTTCCGGATTACGCCATCGTCGCCGGCGTTCCTGCACGAGTCATCGGGGATACGAGAGATACCGGCAGCACATCGGAGTGAGCCAGAGGTCAGCAACTGTTCATAAGCGGGGGTGAGAGATGATCAATATCGGCATAGTCGGCTACGGCTACTGGGGTCCCAACCTGGTCCGGAATTTCGCGGAAACGCCCGGCCTGAGCGTGGCCGCCGTCTCCGACCTGGATCCGGCCAAGCTGGCCGTCGTGCAACGGCGCTTCCCCGCCGTGAAGACGACCCGCGACTTCCGCGAGTTGCTCAACGATCCCGGGATCGACGCCATCGCGATCGCCACCCCGGTCAACACGCACTTCGAGCTCGGCATGGCCGCTCTGAAGGCGGGCAAGCACCTCTGGCTCGAGAAGCCGATGTGCGAGACCCCCGACGAGGCGCGCCGCCTCGTCGACGAGGCGCAACGCCGCAACCTGACCCTAATCGTCGACCACACCTTCATCTACACCGGCGCGGTGCAGAAGATGGCCGAGCTGATCAAGGCCGACGAGCTCGGACGCATCTACTACTACGACTCGATCCGCGTCAACCTGGGCCTGTTCCAGCGCGACGTGAGCGTGATCTCCGACCTCGCGGTGCACGACTTTTCGATCCTCGACCATCTGCTCGGCGAGCATCCGGTGGCGGTCACGGCCAGCGGCATGAACCACTTCCCGGGCACGCCCGAGAACCTCGCCTACATGACGCTGTACTACGAGTCCGGCACCATCGCGCACGTCAACGTCAGCTGGCTGGCGCCAGTCAAGGTGCGCCAGATCCTGGTGGGCGGCAGCAAGAAGATGATCACGTATGACGATCTCGAGCCGAGCGAGAAGATCAAGATCTACGACAAGGGCGTCAGCTTCACCGACGATCCGCAGAAGATCCAGGAAATGCGCGTCGGCTACCGCACCGGCGACATGTGGGCACCGCGCCTGGCCGTGACCGAGGCGCTGAGCGTCGAAGGCGCCCACTTCGTCGACTGCATCGAGCACGGCAAGACGCCCAAGACCGACGGCCAGCTCGGACTGCGCGTCGTCGGATTGATAGAGGCCGCCAACCAGTCGATGCGCCGCAAGGGCGAGACCGTCTACATCGTGCAGGAGAAGCAATCGTGATTCCGTTCGTCGATCTCAAGTCCCAGTACCTCTCGATCAAGACCGAAGTGGACGCTGCGATCCAGGGCGTGCTGGAGAGCTGCGCGTTCACGCTCGGCCCCGAGGTGGCGGCGTTCGAAAAGGAATTCTCGGCCTACAGCGGCGCGACCATCGGCGTGGCGGTCAACACCGGCACGAGCGCGCTGCACCTGGCCCTGCTGGCCGCCGGCGTCGGTCGCGGCGACGAGGTCATCACCGTCCCGTTCACCTTCGTGGCCACGGTCTCGGCGATCGACTACACGGGCGCCAAGGCGGTCTTCGTCGACATCGATCCGCAGACCTTCACGATGGACGTCGCCGCGCTCGAGGCGGCGATCACCGACAAGACCAAGGCGATCATTCCGGTCAGCCTGTACGGCCAGCCGGCCGACATGGATCCGCTGCTGGAGATCGCCCGCCGGCATGGACTGGTGGTCATCGAGGACGCCTGCCAGGCGCACGGCGCCGAATACAAGGGCCGGCGCTCGGGCAGCGTCGCCGACATGACCTGCTTCAGCTTCTACCCCGGCAAGAACCTGGGCGCCTATGGCGAGGGCGGCATGGTGGTGACCGACAACCCCGAATACGCGCGCACGATCCGGATGCTGCGCGACTGGGGCGCGGAGAAGAAGTACCACCATGTGCTCAAGGGCTACAACTTCCGCATGGAAGGCATCCAGGGCGCCGTGCTGCGCGTCAAGCTGCGCCGTCTCGAACAGTGGACCGAGGCACGCCGCACCGCCGCCGCGCACTACGACCGCCTGTTCGAAGGCACCGGCATCGAGTCGCCGAAGGCGATGCCGTACGCGCGCCACGTCTATCACATCTACGCGATCCGCACGCAGCATCGCCAGGCCTGGCAGGACGGCCTGCTGGCGCAAGGCATCCAGACCGGCATCCACTATCCGACCCCGGTCCACCTGCTGCCGGCGTTCGCCGATCTCGGCTACCGGGCCGGCCAGTTCCCGCACTCGGAGCGGGCGGCGGAGGAAGTGCTGTCGCTGCCGATGTTCCCCGAGCTGACCGCGGCGCAATGCGAAGAGGTCGCGCGTGCGGTCGTGAACCTGGCCGGCGGCCGCATCGCGGCGACGAATCAGGCGAAGGCGCTTTGAAACGGGCGGCCCATGTCCGGGAGTGAGGCGGCGGATCGGCGTTCGACGTCGACGCCGCTGCTCGTCTTTCCGTTCAACGGCAACGCGCTCGAGGCGATCGACTGCCTCGGCGATGCCTTTCACCTGGTCGGATTCATCGACGACACGCTCGCCAAGCAAGGCGTGGGACCGCTCTCGATACCCGTTCTCGCACGCGACGCGCTCGCGCGGTGGCCCGACGCCAAGGTGCTCGCGGTGCCCGGCAGCGCGACGTCGTTCCTGACCCGCCGCGTGGCGATCGCCTCGTTGCAGCTTGCCGACGAGCGCTTCGCGACGGTCGTCCATCCGACAGCGCGCGTCTCGCCGCTGGCGACGATCGGCCGCAACGTGCTGATCATGGCCGGCGCCGTGGTCACCAGCAACGCCGTCATCGGCGACCACGTCTGCGTGCTGCCCAACACGGTGATCCACCACGACGTGACGATCGGCGACTGGACGCTGATCGGCTCGAACGTGACCGTTGCCGGCGGTACCGCCATCGGCGAGAACTGCTACGTCGGCAGCGGCACCAGCATCATGAACGGCCTGCACATCGGTGCCCGATCATTGATCGGCCTCGGCAGCAACGTCATCCGCAGTTGCCCCAGCGACAGCCGGTTGGCCGGCAACCCGGCCCGATCACTGGGCTGAGTCGCCCCTGAATGCCTGCGCCGGCTTGCGGTGCGAGGCCGCGCCGCTTGCGCGCGTCACGCGCGCACAAAGCGCCCGTCTGTTCCCCACCCTGCCCGCGTGCGCCATGCCGCGATGGCGGCCCGTCGCATCCGGGGATGCGCGGTCGCCGTCGCCTACTGGGGCGTGAAGACCACGTCGACCCAGTAGTTCGACGAGGCCCAGGTCGACGTCGGGAACTTCGTCGTGCTCGCATACGCATACACGCCGTTGCCACCCCCGCTGCCGCCATCCTGCAGCGCGTGCAGCGGGGGCGTGTCCACCGCCAGCGCGAAGCCGCCGTTGTCGCCCGCGTAGTTGCCCTTGGTCGCGAGGTACGACACCACGTAGACGGTATTGGCCGTGATGGCGATCGGCGTCGCGAAGTTCGCCTGCTGCCAGCCCGAAGCGGTCTCGTTGGTGAAGGTCACCGAGCCGAGCGAGACGCCCGCCGACGTCCACAGCGTCGCCACGTGCGTGCCGGTGTTGCCGGTCCCCTTGTAGAAGCGCACGCCGGTGATCTTGCCGTTCGAATCGGCGGTGAACTTCGTGCCGACATTGACGGCCAGGGTGTCGTTGACGTCGGGCGTTCCGGGCACGGCGCTCGGGAACCAGATGGAACACGGGCACGCCTGGCTGCGCACCGTGACCGTCGAGCCGGCGCCCGGGGTCTCGAGATTGCCGCTGTCGTCGACCGCGCGCGACTGGATCACGACGGTGCTGCCCGCCACGGTGGGCGTGAAGCCGTAGGTCCAGTTGCCGCGTCCGCTGGCCGGATGCCAGGTGGCGCCGCCGTCGATGGAGACCTCGACGCCGCCCACCACGCCGCCACCGGAGTCCGTGGCGGTGCCCGTGATCGTGACGGCGACGCCGGGCGTGAGCGACGCGCCGGCAGCCGGCGACACGATCACCGAGACCGGCGGCGTCGTGTCGGTCGAGGCCGCGGCCGGCACCAGTCCGGCCTGCAGGGTCTGCGCTTGCGCGCCCATGTCCGCGAGCACGTTGACCGTGGCCTGCTGCATGCGCGGATCGGCCGCCGCGTTGCCGCGATCGTGGTTGGCGTCGAGGCCCCAGGCCCATTGGATGGAGCCGCTGCTGAAGACTCGGGCACCGCTCGGGGCCTTGTAGAACGTCAGGTAGTGCGTCAGCGTGCCGTTGCCGTAGACGGTGCCGTAGTCCTGCAGGACGCCCGCGGTCGTGAGCGTGGTCGTCGAATTGCGCACGAGGCCCGGCGGACGGAATCCGTTGTCGGGATCCGTGTCCCATTCGTAGCCGAGCGTGCCGATGGGCAGCGTCGCGACCGTTCCGGTGGCGAGCGCCGCGATGCTGGTGCCGCGCCACAGACGCATCTTGCCGTCGTCGCTGGGCACGGTGATCGCGTAGGGCACGCCGGTGTCGTTGTTCATGAACAGCGTGCCGGTCAGCGCGTTCTCGGGCCTGCCGCCGTCGGCCGGCGGCGAGTAGCTCGGATCGCGCCACGTGCCCGTCCAGGTCGGGGTCGGGTCGATCTTCCGGTTGGCGGCCGTTTCCTTGTAGCAGACCAGCGTGCGGTAAGGCGTCCCGGTGCCGTCGATGCTGTTTTCCCAGCGCGTCTTCCAGAAGACCTCGTTGCCGCTGAAGAAGCCGAGGTTGATGCCCGCTGCACGTGCGGCCTCGACATTCGTGCGTTGCGCGCCCGACCAGTACTCGTCGTGGCCCACCGACAGGAAGGTCTTGTGGTTGAGGATCAGGGCGCCCGACCGGTCGGCATCCACGCCGCTGAAATAGCTGACGTCGTAGCCGTTCGATTCGAGCCAGCGCACCATCGGATACTCGGCGTTGAACACCCAGTCCTGGCCGCCGGACGTCGACCGCGTGGTGAACGGACGGTTGTAGCTGACCTTGTAGGCGCGTCCGGCCGGGGCGCCGACGTAGAGGCTGTTGCCGCCGTACTGGTTGTAGGCCTGCCAGGTCGTGTCGGAGGTCTGGAACAGCAGGGCCGAGGTGCTCGAGTCGTCGCGCACGACGAAGAAGATATGGCTGGCGCCGCCGGTGTCCGCGCGCACGACCTTGGCGAAATAGATGCCGGAGACGGCTGTCGGCGGCACCGTCCAGGAGCCCGACACGCCCCAGTTGCCGCAATCGAGCAGCCCCGTCGTCGCGTCGCTGAGGCACGCCGGTTGCACCTGCGGCAGCGTCGCCGACGGGGTCACGCTGGCGACCTTGCGCGCACCCATGCCGCCGTAGTAGCCCATGCGGTAGATGTCGAACCGGTAGTTGGTCGCGTCGGTATTGACCTTGAAGCCGATCGTGCCGCCCTTGTTGACGCTGATCTGCGTGCCGAAGCCGAGGATGGTCGTGTCGCCGGCGCCGCTGACGTCCCAGTCCGTCGACGGATTGCCGGTGAGGCAGTTCTCCGCGACGATCGCATTGGGAGGCGACAGGCAGGCCGCCGACGCCGGGGTGCTGAAGGTCCACGTGACGTTGGCGGCCAGCGCGTTGCCCGCGAGGTCCTTGATGCGAGGATCGGTCGTGCCGCCCGCCAGGGTGACGCTGTACGTCGTCGATCCCGGCAGCGTGGTCGCCGGCGTGAACGTGACGGTCTTGCTGGCGCTGTTGTAGGAGACGGTGCCGCTGATGGGCACGCTGGCCGCGGTCGCCACGACGACCGTGTTCGCGGTCAGCGTCGACGGATCGATGGCCTCGCTGAAGACGGCCGAGATCGAGGAAACCGGGCCTTCGGAGGTCGAGTTGCCGGCGGGGGACGTGGCCAGGACCGTCGGCGGCGTGGTGTCGATCGTCGCCGCTGTGCCGAAGACGGGTTCGACCCAGTAGTTGGTCGCGTTGTAGCTGAAGGACGGGAAGGAGCTGGGCCCGTAGGCGTAGACCCCGTTGCCGCCGGCGACGCCGTCCTTCAACAGGTGCAGCGGCGGCATGTCGACGCCGGCCGACGTGAAGTAGCTGCCGTTGGCCGCATAGTTGCCGTTCGGTGCGAAGTACGACGCGATGTAGACCGTGTTGGCCGCGATCGGAATCGGCGTCGCGAAGTTGACCTGCTGCCAGCCGCTCGCGGTCTCCGAGGTGAACGTCGCGGCACCCAGCGACGTCCCCGCCAGGTTCCAGAGATGGCCGAGATGGGTGCCCGTGTTCGCCGTGCCCTTGTAGAAGCGGATGCCGGTCACGCTGCCCGCGACGTCCGAGGTGAACCGGACGCCGAGTTCGACGGCGTTCGGATCGACGACCGCCGGATTCGCCGGCACGGCGGATGGGCCGAAGACGTCGCACGGACACGCCGGGACGACGGTGGCCGTTCCGGTCGTGAACGACCAGCTCGTGCTGGCCGCGAGTGCGTTGCCGGCCGCGTCCTTGGCGCGCGGATCCGTGGCTCCGCCATGGATCGTGAGCGTGTAGACGGACTGGCTCGCGAGCGGCGCCGTGGGCGTCATGATCGCCGAGCGCGAACCGGCGTCATAGACGACGGCGGCGCTCACCAGCGTATTGGTGGCGTCGCGCAGCTCGAACGAACTGCCGCTGATCGACGCGGCGCTCATCGCCTCGTTGAAGGTCACCGTCGGCTGCACCGTGACGCTCACGCCGACCGCGGCGCTCGCGGGCGAGGTCGCGCTCACCTGCGGCGGCGTCGTGTCGGTGCCGTAGGTCGCGACGTAGGTGCCCGCGGCCGCGGAGAAGAACGCGTACTCCACGCCCTTGATGCCCGACACGGTGAACGTGACCGGCGAGCCGTTGCTCTTGATGCCGCTCAGTACGCCCGTGCCCACGCGCGTCGGCAGCATCCCGTTCAGCCCGTTGGCTGCGGGGTCATGCGTCACCGTGAAGGTCAGCGCGCTGCCGTTCCAGGATTGCGCTCCGAAGGACGAGGCATTGCGCGCGTCGAGCCAGGTGAGCATCTGCCGCCCGGAGACGACCGGTACGCCGTGCGCCTGCGCGGAGGCGACGGTGGCGGTCGCCTCCTCGGAAGCGGCGACGTCGGTGTGGGCGTTGATCGTGTAGACGCCGTAGAAGCCCTGGCTGCCGACCGCGCGGTCAAGCAGCGTGTCGACCGTGAACGGGTAGGTCTGCCCCGATTCGTCGGTCATCTGCGACGCGGCCATGTAGACGTCGACGTAGGTGCCGTCGAGATTGGCGAAACGCATCGGCATCGCCGAACCCGTGAACAGACCCGGCACGTTGTTGACCCAGCTCGGTGGCCAGAAGTAGTACGACGTGTCGAGCCGCAGGCCGTTGCTCAGTTCGACTGCCGCGCCCGTGGCCCAGTCGCTCCAGACGATGCAGTGGTGGCGCTCGCTCACGGGGGCCGGCAGGCTCGGGAACTTCGTCTTCCAGTCGGACATCTGGGACGCGTAGAACGCCGTCAGCGAGGATGGCGTGAAGTCCAGGCAGTCCGTGTTCAGATGCAGGCCGATTTCGAAGCCGAGCGCGTTGTACTGCGCCGCCTGCGCGTCGGTCATCGGCGTGCTCGAATAGACGTAGGACGAGCCGCGGATGCATTCCCAGTTGGCGACCGAGCATCCGGCCGCGCTGTCCGCGACGAACTGGTCGAACCGCCCGGCGGTGCCGCCGTTGCCGTGGTCGTCACCCGTCATGAGGATAGCGGCCTTCTTGCCGTTCGGCAGGTACCAGAACCTGGGCAGCGGCTTCGGATCCATGCGCTGGATGAGATTGGCCAGCAGGCGCTGCTGTTCGTCGGCCTGCGGGATCGAGATCTTGTTCAGGTCGATCCAGTCCGGCTCCGGATCCGTGGCGGACGCGCCGAAGAACTTGTCGTCGGAGCGGATCGGCGCGAAGCCGTCGCGCTCCTGGGCCGCCCACGCGGGATTGCCCTGCCGGGTGTAGACCACCGATTGCGCGAGGTCGAACGCGAACGCCGCGGCCTTGCCGAGACCCGCCGCATTGAGCGTGACCGCCGCATTGGCGGTGGGGATCGTCGACGTGCTGTAGAGCGTCGCGAGCCGTGTCGCGCCGTTGGTCGCGAACAGGCTGGCCGGGCTGTGGAATTGCATCGTGTCGCCCACGATGCCGTTGCCGGGGGCAGTCGAGGTATCGACCTGCAGGTAGCCGGACGCGAGCGTCGAGCCGGACGGAGTGATGCCGAGCACACCGGCGAGCGAAGCGTCAGGCGCCATCACGATCAGGTTGCCGCCCGCGTTCACCCAGTTCGTCAGCAGCGTGACCTGGCTGGGGGGCACCGCCATCTTGGCGACGATGACGACGTCGTAGCTCGCCAGCAGCGTGGACGTGAGCGTGGAGACGTCGGCGACCGCGAACTCGTTGAGGCCTTCGGTACGCAGGATTTCGGCGTAGTAGGTCGAGAACGTCGAGGTACTCGAGGTGACGACCAGGATGGGCCCGCCAGGTCCCACGGTCGGATCGGGCGCGGCGCCCGCCATCGTCGGCAGCGCCGCGGCACACAGGAAGGCGACCCCCGCCAGAAGCAGCCTGATCAAGCGCATCTGCCGCTGAAACACTTGGTGCAACATCTTCGTTCCTCTATTTTTTTCCTCCTGCGCCACCTTCCGCGCACAGCAGGTTCCCTCATTCAGATCAAGCTCACCGCCTCACTACCTCGCTACCGCGCCGACTGATGCGACACGCTCATCGAGAGCACGCTGCTATGGCCGTCCCCGAAGAGCAATTCGTTCTTGTCGCTGAAGCCGAAAGTCAGTGCGTTGACGGCCGTCCCGGCATTCGAGGTGTCAGGCAGCTGCTTGCGAGCGGTCATGTCCCAGACCTTGACGCGGCCGTCGGCGCCGCCGGCCGCCAGCAACTGGCCGTCGCTGCTGAACGCGAGGCTGCGCATCGGTGCGCCGGCGCTCTGGAGGACGGACGAAACCTGGCCGCCCGCCACGTCCCACAGCATCACCTTGCCGTCCTCGCCCGCACTCGCCAGCACGTGCCCGTCGGGGCTGAAGGCCACCGCATCGACTTCGTTCGTGTGACCGCTCAGCTGGTTCAGCAACTTGCCCGTCGCCGCATTCCAGACCAGGACGTGCGAACTCGCGTCGCCGCTGGCGATCCAGTGGCCGTCGGCGCTGACGCTCACCGCGTTCACGAAGTCGGTCGGGCCGGTGAGGATGCGCTTCAAGCGCCCGGTCCCACCGTCCCAGACCATCACGCGCGTCTCCTCGCCCGCCGTCGCGATGATCGAGCCGTCCGCGCTGGCACCGATGGAGCGCAGCGGATGCTCATGCCCCGACAGCGTCAGGCGAAGCGCGCCGGTGTCGACGTTCCACACGCGCGCACGGCTGTCGCGGTCCACGCTCACCAGCGAATGCCCGTCCGAGCTGAAGACCAACCCTGCCGCGACGCTGGAACCCGCCCCGGTCAGTTGCCTGATCTCGCTGTGGCTGCTCGCATCGAGCAGCGACACCCGGCCGTCGGAATGCGCCACCGCCACCGACTTCCCGTCGGTCGACGCCACGATCGCCGTGATGCCGGCGCGCTGGTAGGCCATCGCATGGCGCGCAGGTGCCTTGAGCGTGGCAGCGCTCTCGGCTGCAGCCTTCGGCGTCTCCGGAGCGGCGTCTTCCGCACCGCCTCCGCACGCCGTGAGCGCCGCGCCAGCGGCAACGATCACGGATCCCGCAAAGAGGCATCGCACGCGCCCCGCCGCCGTCTTCATAGCTATCCCCTCGCAGAACTACCCTCTTTTTGTCCGTTCGGGCATTGCCAGGAACGGTCCGTGTTCTGCAAAAGTGTAAGCAAATGATTAGCAGCGTCCATCCCTAGTTGCCGCTCTTCGTGGAGTTCAGGGGTCCGTCAACAGGTTGGCGCGCACGCTGCCTCAGTAGTACCCGTAGCCATAACCGTAGTCTCCGCCGGAAGCCCGGGGACTTGCCTTGTTCAGAACCGACAACACGATCGGACACTGTTCGACGACTGCAAACGCCTGGGCCACCGCGCTGCGCTCGGTGCGCGCCGCTTCGACGACCACCACCACCTGCCCGACCCGCGACGCGAGCACCTTGGCCTGGCTGGTCAGCAACAACGGCGGGGCGTCGAAGACGACGATCTGCCGGGGGTACTCGCTGGCCAGCCTGCACATCAGGTCGTCCATCGCGCCGCTCGCGAGCAGCTCCGTCGACAAATCGTGGCGAGGCCCCGCGGGCAGCACAGAGAGCTTGGGCACGTTGGTGCGCAGCACGAGATCGTCCAGCGCCCGCGTCGGATCCGTCAACAGGTCGATCAGCCCGGCCTCGACGTCCACCCCGAGCCTGGCCATCGCGTCGCGGCGAACCACGTCCGCGTCGATCAGGAGGACGGACAGGTCGATCTCCGTCGCGATGCTCATGGCCAGATTGATCGCGAAGAAGGTCTTGCCTTCGCCGGGCAGCGCGCTCGTCACCATGATGAGCGAGAGCTTGTTGGCGGCCGACTCCTTGCTGCGCGCGTTCTTGAGCAACGGCCGCTTGATCGTGCGAAGTTCCTCGGCCAGCTGCGAGCGCGTCGTGGTCGGCACCAGATGCCCTTCGCGCTCGAGCCGGGCGAGATCCAGCACGACGTCGACACGCGCAGCGTCCTCTTCGGCCTGCGGCTGCGCCGCGGCCAGCCGCGCAGGCGGGGCCCCTGCGACGCGCGCGACACGCACCGGCGCGGGCCGCACCGGCGTGGGAGTTTCCTGGTGCATGGCGCCCGGCGCTGCCTCCCCGGGCGCCAGGGACACGCCGACCCCGGCCCGGTTCAATTCCTCGAGGCGCTTGGCGGCTTGTTCGATGATGCTCATGGCAAATTCAATTGGCGTGCGGGCGCATGACGGTCCAGGCCACCCACGCCACCTGGACTGCGAGCAGGAGGCCGAAGGCGAGCGCGAAGCGCAGCACCTCGGTGCGACGGCGGGCGAGCGCGGAGGCTGTCATCAGCATCGACAGGCTGCCCAGCACCGGGCGCCCGCTGTGCCGGCGCAAGGATTCCTTGTCGTCGTAGGTCGGCCAGATCATGTCGGCCGCGATCGCGGCGCCCAGGCCCGCGGCCAAGGACAGGACGACGGCGATCAGCGCCAGCTGCAGCCGGCTCGGGAACACCGGCGACGGCAGCACGCGCGGAGGCTCGACGACGCGGAACTCCGCCAGTTGCGAGGACTCGTCGAGCTTGACGCCCAGCGCGGCCGATTCGCGGCGCGCCACCATCTGGTCGTAGTTCTTGCGGATGATGTCGTAGTCGCGATTGAGCTGCACCAGTTCGGCCTCGGCCTGCGGCTGGCGTCCCGCATCCGCGCGCACCTGGTCGAGGAGGGCCTGCTTGGCCGTCAGCTGCGACCGCAGCGACGCCACCTGGGCCTCGCTCTCGGCCATCGAAATGCGCAGCTTCTGATAGACGGGGCTGGTCGCGGCGCTGTCCGCGCGGCCGCTGCGAACCAGCTCCAGTTGCTCGCGCTTCTTGCGCTGCGCGTCGGCCTCCAGCTGCGCAAGCACGCGGCGCGCATTGACCACGTCGGGGTGCTCGTCGGTGTAGCGGCGCAGCAGGTCGTCGAGCACCTTGCGCTGTTCCTCGATCCGCGCCGTGCCGTCGACGTCGCCGCCGCCCAGGCTGCCCGCGAACTCGAGCGGCAGCTGCGGGTTCTCGGCGGACAGCTCGCGCCGATAGGAATCGCGCGACTGCTCCGCAGCGTTGAGGTCGACGCGCAGCTTGCTGACCTCCTCCGTCAGCGCGGACACGCGGGCGAAGTAGTCCTGGTTGGACACGCCCGTGACGCCGAAATTGCGAACCTTGAAGTCCTTCAGGCGGTTTTCGGTGTCGACCAGCTTGCCCTCGTAGATCTGGATCTGCTGATCGATGAAGCGACCGGCCTCCTGCGAGTCGCGCTTCTTGTCGCCGGCGCCGGAATCGACGAACAGGCCGACCGTGGCCTCCACCAGCCGGCGCGCGCGCTCCGGGCTCGTGCCGCGGTAGGAGATGTCGTAGAGGTTGCCCGCGCCGCTCGGAACGATCTTGATGTCGTTCATCAGGCCGGTGACGATGTGCTCGTGGGCCGCCGGGGTCGCCCCCTCCAGCTGGAGCGCCGGGTCCGCCACCAGCTTTTCCACGTTCGGGCGCGAAATGAGCGTGCGCGCGAGCATGCTGACCTGCTGGTCGATGTCGGGCTGGAACGTGAGGCTCTGCATCAGGGGCTTGAGCACCGTCTGCGTGTCGACGTAGACCCGCGCCGTCGCCTGGTAGCGATCGTGGAGCAGCGCGATCGCGATCGCCGACAGCAATGCCACCGCGGCCATCGCCGCCAGCGCAAGCCAGCGTCGAAGAACGGCGATCCGGCAGATCCGTCTGACCCTCTCGACAAACGTTTCCAGGACGTTGTTCACTGCGCTTCCCCCACGGCCTCCCTGATCGATTGATCCGTGGCCACTTTCAATTTCTAACAGTTTTGCACATCTTGGCGCTTGACGAATCCCTCGAAAGTACCCTCCCCGAAACTAGGGGGAAACTGGGGTTGGGTCATTGCGCGAACCCCGCAATGAATGCATTCTTCAATCCAAACAAAGGCAGATCGGTCGCCTCAGCTCGTCGAGCCCCGCGATACAGACAGGCCGCCGTGATTGGGAATGACTTCCGGATCATGCCACTCTGACTGGAGGGACTGTATTGTGGGAACTGACAGCGGACCTATGCCCTTCGTCGTTCGCGACATGGGAAGCCTCCATCCGGTGATGGACGAACGACCGCGCGCCGGGCAGCTCCTGCGCGGCGGCAAGGCGCGCATTCGCGCCAATGCGAACCCCCGCCCCGCCCTGACCTTCGCCCATCCGCACTGGCACGACAAGGTGTTGCAGACAGGCGACTTCTTCGAAGCCGTCAACCGCGAGACGCGTCGTTCCGAACGCTCGAAGACGCCGCTGTCCATCGTCCGCTACTCGATCGACGAAGCCGCGGCCGACGAGCCGCTGCACTTCGAACACCTGTTCGCGGTGTTGCAGCACGCCAAGCGCGAGACGGATTTCCTCGGCCACATCGGCACCGAGACGCTCGCCGTCCTTTGCCCCGACACCGACGACCAGGGCGTGCGCGGCTTCATGGCGAAGCTGGCCCCGCTGCTGGGCGAGCTGCCGGTCAAGGCGGCCTCGGCCACCTACCCGGAAGACCTGTTCGACAGCCTCGCGCGCGGCACCTCGGTGGGCGCGGCGTTCCATTCGTTCATCGTCCCCACCGCCGCGGTCAACAACGTCGGCCATTACACGCTCAAGAGCACAATCGACGTGGTCCTCGCATCGCTGGCGCTGCTGCTGCTGTCGCCGCTGATGCTCGTCGTGGCGCTCGCCGTCAAGCTCACGTCGCGCGGACCGGTGATCTTCAAGCAGGCGCGGCTCGGCAAGGCCGGCGTCCCGTTCACGTTCTACAAGTTCCGCTCGATGCGCGCGAACACCGACGACGCCATCCATCGCGCCTACACCGCCAGCCTGATCCGCGCCGGCGAAGCCGCCCCGGCGGCGGCCACGGCCCCGGGCGCACCGGCGAGCTACAAGATGAAGGCCGATCCGCGCGTGACCTGGATCGGCAGGATCATCCGCAAGACCAGCCTCGACGAACTGCCGCAGTTGTTCAACGTCCTCAAGGGCGACATGAGCATGGTCGGCCCACGCCCCTGCATTCCCTACGAGGCCGAGAACTACGAGCCGTGGCATCTGCGCCGGATCCTCGCCGCCAAGCCGGGCATCACCGGCGTCTGGCAGGTCGAAGGCCGCAGCAAGGTGACGTTCAGCGAGATGGTGCGCATGGACCTGCGCTACATCCGCGAATGTTCGCTGGCGCTGGACCTGAAGATCCTGATGAAGACGGTCGCCGTCGTCATCCGCTGCGACGGCGCGACCTGAGCACGGCCGTCGGTGCAGGCGCGTCCGGGCGGCATTGCCTTTCCCATGAACCTCCAACACGAAGTGAAAGCTTTTTGATGAATATCGACGGCGCCAGAATTCTCGTCACGGGTGGCGCGGGCCTGATCGGCTCCACCACCATCGATCTCCTGCTGCGCGGGAACAAGCCGGAACAGATCGTCATCCTGGACAACCTGGAGCGCGGCACCCTCTCCAACATCGAGGGAGCGCTGGCCGATCCGCGCGTGAAGTTCGTGCGCGGGGACATCGCCGACGTGCAGACGGTGCGCAACGCCACGCAGGGCATGGATGCCGTCATCCACATGGCTGCACTGCGCATCACCGCCTGCGCGGCCGATCCGCGCAAGGCGATGCAGGTCATGTGCAACGGCAGCTTCAACGTCGTGGAGGCCGCGCAGGAGGCCAACGTCAGCAAGATCGTCGCCGCCTCCACCGCGTCGATCTACGGCCTGGCCGACACGTTTCCCACCCGCGAAGACCACCATCCCTACAACAACAACACCTGGTACGGCGCCAGCAAGGTGATGCTGGAGGGGCTGCTGCACTCGTACCGGACGATGAGCGGCCTGCCGTACGTGGCGCTGCGCTACTTCAACGTCTACGGCCCGCGCATGGACCTGCACGGCAAGTACACCGAGGTGCTGGTGCGCTGGATGGAGCGCATCGACGCCGGGCAGGCGCCGCTGATCCTGGGCGACGGCAAGCAGACGATGGACTTCGTCTACATCGACGACATCGCGCGCGCGAACGTCCTCGCGCTGGAGTCGGAGTGCGAGAACGATGTCTTCAACGTCGCGAGCGGCACGGAAACCAGCCTGAACGACCTGGCCGCGCGCCTGCTGAAGGTGATGGGGTCCGACCTGCGTCCGGAATACGGCCCCGAGCGCAGCGTGCCGGCCGTTCCGCGTCGTCTCGCGGACACCAGCAAGGCCAGGCGCATGCTGGGCTTCGAGGCCAAGGTGTCGCTGGACGAAGGGCTGGCCCGGCTCGTCCAGTGGTGGCAGAACAGCAGATCGATGGCGGCCTCCTCATGATCCCGATCGCCAGACCTGTCATGGGCGAAGCCGAGGCCGAAGCGGCCCGGCGCGTCATCCTCAGCGGCTGGATCACGCAGGGGCCGGAAGTGGCCGCGTTCGAACGCGAGTTCGCCGAGTTCGTCGGCGCGCCGCACGCCTGTGCCGTCTCGAACTGCACCACGGCGCTGCACCTGGCGCTGCTGGCCGCCGGCGTCAAGCCCGGCGACGAGGTGATCACGGTCAGCCACTCGTTCATCGCGACGGCCAACTGCATCCGCTACTGCGGCGCGGAGCCCGTCTTCATCGACATCGACCGGGCCACCTTCAACATGGACCCGGCGCTGATCGAGCAGGCCATCACGCCGCGGACGCGCGCGATCCTCTGCGTCCACCAGATCGGCATGCCGTGCGACATGCGCAGCATCGTCGAGATCGGCCGCCGGCGCGGCGTCGCCGTCGTCGAGGACGCCGCCTGCGCGATCGGCAGCGAGATCGTGACGGACGGGCAATCGCACAAGATCGGCCAACCGCATGGCGACATCGCCTGCTTCTCGTTCCATCCGCGCAAGGTGATGAGCACCGGCGACGGCGGCATGATCACCACGCGCAACGCGGACTGGGATCGCCAATGCCGGCTGCTGCGCCAGCACGCGATGAGCGTTCCCGACACCGTTCGCCACAGCTCGAACGCCGTGATCTTCGAGTCCTACCCGACGCTGGGCTACAACTACCGGATGACCGACATCCAGGCGGCGGTCGGACGCGAACAGCTCAGGAAGCTGCCGCGGATGATCGAGCAGCGGCGCCACGTCGCGGCCCGTTACCGCGAGCTGCTGGAAGACGTCGCCGGCGTCACCGTCCCGCACGAGCCGTCCTGGGCGCGCAGCAACTGGCAGAGCTACTGCATCGGGCTGCCGCCCGGCGCGGATCAGCGTGAGGTCATGCAGGCCATGCTCGACTCGGCGGTCAGTACGCGCCGGGCGATCATGTGCAGCCACCGCGAAGAGGCCTATTCGAGCGCGCCGCGGCGCCACGCGCTGGGCATCTCCGAATGGGCGCAGGATCGTTGCGTCCTGCTGCCGCTCTACGCCGAGATGTCGGACGCCGAACAGTTGCAGGTCGTCGCGGCGCTGCGCAAGGCGCTGGCGACGCCGGATTCCCCGCGGACCGCCCGCGCGACCGAGCCGGCGCGGGCCGGCAATGCCGCCACGTCACCATGAGTTCGGTCGCCGCCACCACCACGGTCACGGAGGCCGAAGCGGCCGACGGCGGCCGTCGACAGCCCGGCCCCGCGTCGGGCGACGGGGGTGGTTCGTACCGCGACATCCTGAAGTCGTCGGCAATGATCGGTGCATCGTCGGCGATCAACATCGGCTTCGGCATGGTCCGGACCAAGGCGATGGCCGTCATCCTCGGGCCGTCCGGATACGGCGTCCTCGGCGGCTTCGCGATCGTCGCCGATCTGGCCAAGAGCGTCGCGCAGATGGGGGTCAACGCCAGCGGTGTTCGCCAGATCGCCGAATCCGCCGCGTCGGGCGACGTCGTGCGGGTCAGCAAGACGGCGATCGTGCTGCGCCGGGCATCCATCGGCTGCGCCGTCCTCGGGGCCGTGGTCCTGAGCCTGCTGTCGGACCAGGTGTCGCAACTGACCTTCGGCAGCCCGCGCTACGCGAACTCGATCGTGCTGCTGTCGCTGGCGGTCATGCTGGGCCTGCTGGCGGCCGGCGAGACCGCCCTGCTCCAGGGGCTGCGCCGCATCGCCGACCTGGCCCGCATCAACATCCTCGGGGCCGCCTTCGGCACGCTGGCCGGCGTGCCGCTGGTGTACTTCTTCGGCGAGCGCGGCATCGTGCCGTCGCTGGTGATCGTCGCCGGCGCCTCGCTGGCGGTGTCGTGGTGGTACGGCAGGAAGGTCGAGGTCGCGCCCGTCTCGCTGGCGCTTGGCGAAGCCCTGCAGGAGTCCGCCGCACTCTTCAGGCTGGGCGTCGTCTTCATGTTGAGCGGCCTGCTGACGCTCGGCGCAGCCTATGTCGTGCGCATCATCCTGCTGCGCCAGCTGGGCACCGAGGCGGCCGGCCTCTATCAGGCGGCCTGGACGCTGGGCGGCCTGTACATCGGCTTCGTCCTGCAGGCGATGGGCACCGATTTCTATCCCAAGCTGGTCGGCGCCGCCAGCGATCACGAGGCCTGCAATCGACTGGTCAACGAACAGACCCGGATCAGCCTCCTGCTGTCGATGCCCGGCGTCGTCGCGACGCTGACCTTCGCTCCGCTGGCGATCTACCTGTTCTATGCCGCCAGCTTCGGCGCGGCCACCGAGATCCTGCGCTGGATCTGCCTGGGAATGGCGCTGCGGGTGCTGACCTGGCCGCTGGGCTACATCGTCGTGGCGAAGAACCGGCAGCGGCTGTTCTTTGCGACGGACCTGCTGTGGACGCTCGCCAACATCGGGCTCACCCTGGTCTGCGTCGATCGATGGGGCGCGACGGGCGCGGGCATCGCGTTCTTCGGCTCCTACCTGTTTCACTGGGCGCTGGTCTACCCCATCGCGCGCCACCTCACCGGTTTCCGCTGGAGTGCATCCAACGCCCGCACGATCTCGGCCTTCCTGGCGCTCATCGCCGTCGTCTTCGTGTCGACCTGCATGTTCTCGATGCTCGTCGCGACGCTGATCGGCACCGCAGCGACGCTGGCCAGCACGTATTTCTCCGTGCGCGCACTGGCCGTCTACGCGCCGAACCACCGCGTGCCCGCCCAGTTGCGCCGTCTGTTGAATATCCGGGGGTAAGAAGAAATGAGCTCGATCGATGTCGTCGTCCCCTGCTACAAATATGCGCGCTACCTGCGCCAGTGCGTCTCGTCGATCCTGGCCCAGGAGGTCGCCGACCTGCGCGTCCTGGTCATCGACGACGCGTCGCCCGACGACACGAGCGAGGTGGGGCGCGAGCTCGCCCGCGAGGATCCGCGCGTCACGCTGATCACGCACAAGCACAACCTCGGCCACATCGCGACCTACAACGAAGGCATCGCCTGGCTCAAGGCCGACTACATGCTGCTGCTGTCGGCCGACGATTTCCTGCTGCCGGGCGCGCTCGCGGCCGCGGTCGATGCCCTGGATCGCGCGCCGGGAACGGGGCTGTGCATCGGCGCCGCCACCGAAATCGACGCGGCCGACCGCAAGATCCGCAAGCTGGACGTCGACGTCGACTTCGCAGGCCAGCCGGCGCGCTACCTCACCGGGACGGAATTCGCCGAGCTGTGCATCCGCTCGCGCTGCACCAACGTCGTGCCGACGCCCACCGCCGTCGTGCGCACGCGCCTGCTGCGCGAGTCCGGCGGCTATCGCGCCGAGCTGCCGCACACCGCCGACCTGGAGATGTGGCTGCGCATGGCCGCGCTGTCGGGCGTGTGCGTGCTGGCGCGGACGCAGGCGGTCTATCGACGCCACGCCAACAACATGTCCGACGCCTACTACCACGACAACTGCCTGCTGGACCTGCAGCAACGTCGTGCTGCCTTCGACGCGTTCAGCGAAACCTGCGCGCCGCAGATGCCCGAAGCGCCGGCGCTGCACCAGCGCTTCCTGGCGGGACTCGCACGCGAAGCCGTTCTCCAGGCCAGCGGCGCATTCAACGAGAAGCGATTCGACCTGTCGCGCCAACTGGCCGACCTCGCGCTGTCGTTCAACCCGGACATCCATCGCTCGCGCGCGTGGAAGCTGCTGTCGCTGAAGAGATTCCTCGGCTATCGGATCACGCGCGCGTTGTTGCCGCTCAATTCGCTCGCGCAAGCGCCGGGCCAACGCAGCCAGTCATAGAACTGGCGCAAACAAGTTCATCTGACGCCGCGACGGTCACTGCGCGCCAGGACAACGACAGGAGGAAAACCAAATGCAGGCACCGCGTGTACTGGTGACGGGGGGAGCGGGATATATCGGCAGCCACACGTCGAAGGCGCTCAAGGCGGCCGGCTTCCTGCCGGTCGCGCTCGACAATCTCGTCCATGGGAGCCGGCGTGCGGTCCAGTGGGGGCCGCTGGTCGAGGCGAATTTCTGGGACGCCGCGGCGCTGCAACGCATCTTCGACGAACACGCGCCGGTGGCCGTGGTGCATTTCGCGGCGTACGCGTACGTCGGCGAATCGGTGATCCATCCCGACAAGTACTACGACAACAACGTCGTCGGCACGATCCGCATGCTGGATCGGCTGAAGACGCTGGGCCGCCCGCCGATCATCTTCTCGAGCAGTTGCGCGACCTACGGCATTCCGACGACGCTGCCGATCACGGAAGACCATCCGCAACGCCCGATCAATCCGTACGGCAACAGCAAGGCGATGGCCGAGCAGATCATCGCCGACTACGGACGCGCCTACGGCTTTCGGCATGCCATCCTGCGCTACTTCAATGCCGCGGGCGCGGACGCCGACGGCGACATCGGCGAGGATCACGAGCCCGAGACGCACCTCGTCCCGCTCGTCATCCAGGCCGCGCTCGGCCAGCGCGAAGGGGTCGAGGTCTACGGCACCGACTACCCGACCGTCGATGGCACGGCGGTGCGCGACTACACGCATGTCAGCGACCTCGCCAGCGCGCACGTGCTGTCGGTGCAGCACCTGTTGAACGGCGGCCCCAGCCTCACGGTCAATCTCGGCAGCGGCAAGGGCCATACCGTCCGCCAGGTGATCGCGGCCGTCGAGAAGGAGTCCGGCCTGAAGGTGCCGGCCCGGTTCGCGCCGAGGCGCCCCGGCGATCCCGCGGCCCTGTTCGCCGACATCTCGCATGCGGCCGACGTCCTGGGCTGGCGGCCGGTCGCTTCCGAGTTGCCGCACATCGTCCGCTCCGCGCTCGAATGGCATCGCGCCCACGTCGCGGTGTCGTGACGACGCGACGGCGATTCACCTTCTTGTTCAGCATCAAACCCTGGGGATACGAATGAACAGAGTTCTCGTTACCGGCGGCGCCGGATTCCTCGGCTCGCACCTTTGCGACCGCCTGATCGCGCGCGGCGACGATGTCCTGTGCGTCGACAATTTCTACACCGGCAGCCGACGCAACATCGGACACCTGTACGGCAACCCGAGCTTCGAGTTCATGCGCCACGACGTGACGTTCCCGCTCTACGTCGAGGTCGACCGCATCTTCAACCTGGCCTGCCCCGCGTCGCCGATCCACTACCAACGCGATCCCGTCCAGACAACGAAGACCAGCGTGCACGGCGCCATCAACATGCTGGGACTCGCCAAGCGCATCGGCGCGCGCATCCTGCAGGCGTCGACCAGCGAGGTCTACGGCGATCCCGAGGTCCATCCCCAGCCCGAAGGCTACTGGGGACGCGTCAACCCGATCGGCATCCGCAGCTGCTACGACGAAGGCAAGCGTTGCGCCGAGACGCTGTTCTTCGACTACCACCGCCAGATGCAGCTCCAGATCAAGGTCGTGCGCATCTTCAACACCTACGGCCCCCGCATGCACCCGAACGACGGCCGCGTCGTGAGCAACTTCATCGTCCAGGCCTTGCGCGGCGAGGACATCACCGTCTATGGCGACGGCCAGCAGAGCCGCAGCTTCTGCTACGTCGACGACCTGATCGAGGCCATGCTGCGGATGATGGACACGCCGGCCGACTTCACCGGCCCGATCAACATCGGCAATCCGACCGAGTTCACGATGCTGGAGCTGGCGGAGAAGGTCATCTCGCTGGCGCGCAGCCGCTCGCGCCTGGTCTTCCGCGAGCTGCCGGCGGACGATCCGCGCCAGCGCAAGCCCGACATCGCCCTGGCGAAAAAGCAGCTCGAGTGGCAGCCGACCGTCGCGCTGGAGGACGGCCTGCTGCGCACCATCGACTACTTCCGCTCCGTCCTCGACCTCTGACCGGGCACCGACTGCCGCCATGCGCCAACCCGACCCGCCCGTCGATCTGAGCATCGTGATCGTGAACTGGAATTCACGGGACTACCTCGACAAGTGCCTGACGTCGCTGTTCGCGTTTCCGCAAGAGATCGCCTACGAGGTCATCGTCGTCGACTCCGCGTCGTTCGACGGCAGCGCGCAGCTGGTCGCGGCGAGCTACCCGCAGGTCCGGTTCATCCAGAGCGCCGAGAACATCGGCTTCGGACGCGGCAACAACCTGGGCGTCCAGGTCGCGCGCGGCAGGCTGCTGCTGTTGTTGAACCCGGACACCGAGTTCATCGAACCCATCCTGGCGCGCCTCGTCGCGTCGCATCGCCAGCTCGACTCGCCGGGCGTCGTCGGCTGCCGGCTCCTCAACAGCGACCGGACGCTGCAGGTTTCCTGCGTCCAGCCCTACCCGCGCCTGCTGAACCAGTTGCTCGATTCGCGCGCGATGCAGCGCCGCCTGCCGCACACCCGCGTGTGGATCAGCGCGGAGTCGTTCGCCGACGACGGGAAGGTCGCACGCGTCGAAGGCATCATCGGCGCCTGCATGCTGGTGGGCACCGACGTCTTCCGGGCGGTCGGCGGCTTCAGCCACGAATACTTCATGTACGCGGAGGACATCGACCTCTGCTACAAGGTGCAGGCGCTCGGCCTGCGCAACTACTACGTGCCCGCACTGCGGCTGATCCACCACGGCGGAGGCAGCACGCAGAAGGCGGTGTCCACGTTCTCCAGCGTGATGATGCGCGAAGCGGTGCATCGCTTCCTCGCCAAGTTCAAGGGGCGCAGCTACGCGATCGTCTATCGGCTCCTCATCACGGCCTCGGCAGTGGCGCGCATCGTCGCGCTGAGCGCCTGCATGCCTGCCGCCGCGCTGGGTCGCGCGCCGCACCCGCGAGCGTCGATCCGCAAGTGGATGGCGATCCTGCGCTGGGGCCTCGGCGGCGAGCACTGGGTGCGCAAGTACGACGACCTGGCGAGCGTGTCGCCCGCGGCGCGGACCTGAATCGGCGCCTTCCGATCGAGAGCGAGCCCCATGCAGCCCACCCATCCCAGCCCCGACGGCGCAGCCACGGCACCGAGCGCGGCCTCGCCCATCCCGCGCTACGTCGTCATCACGCCGGCGCGCAACGAGGGAGAGCACCTGGCGCGCGAGATCGAATCGATGCGCGCGCAGACGCTGCGACCGCTCATGTGGGTGCTCGTCGACGACGGTTCCAACGACGGCACGGCCGAACTGATCGATCGCGCCGCCGCGCAGACCGCCTGGATCGCCGCCGTGCACCGCGGCGATCGCGGCGCGCGGCAGGCCGGCGGCGGCGTCGTCGAAACCTTTTATGAAGGCCACGCGCTCGTGCGCGACCTCGCATGGGACTTCGTCGTCAAGCTCGATGCCGACCTGTCGTTCGGGGCCGACTACTTCGAGCGCTGCCTGGACCGGTTCATGCACGATCCGGCGCTGGGCATTGGCGGCGGCACCTGCTGCACCGAAGCACAGCCGCAAGTGGCCGAGTTCGCGAACGAGCCCGCGTTCCACGTGCGCGGCCCCACCAAGATCTACCGTCGCGAATGCTTCGAGCAGATCGGTGGACTCGTCCAGGCGCCCGGCTGGGACACGATCGACCAGTTCAAGGCCAACATGCTCGGCTGGCGCACGCTGACCTTCGACGACATCTTCCTCATCCACCATCGCCCGACCGGCGGCGCCTACGGCAGCTGGTCCAACTGGACCAAGAACGGGCTCGCGAACTACATCTCCGGCTACGACCCGGTCTTCATGTTCTGCAAGTGCCTCAAGCGGGCCGTGAAGCAGCATTCGATCGAAGGGCTTCGACACTCGTACGCGCTCTGGTTCGGCTTTGTCCGCGGGTGGATGCGCGGCGTCCCGCGCGTCGACGACTCACGCCTGATCGCCTACGTCCGCGCGCAGCAGTGGCGCAGCCTGTTCCTGCGCCGCAGCCTGTGGAAGCCATGAACTCGCGCGCAGGCAAGGAACGCTGCACATGAACGGCCTCGGCGCATTGCTGACCACGCTGATCGCGCTGGGCGTGATCTGCGGCGGCCGTGGCCTCGCGACCACCAGCTTCGTGGCCGCGGTGATGTATCTGCCGCAACAACAGAGCCTCGACATCGGCGGGTTGACCATCACCGCGCTGCGCATGATCGAGGTGTTCGGGTTCCTGCGCATCTGCCTGCGCGGCGAGACGCGCGGCCTGTCGCTGAACCGCATCGACAAGGCCTTCTTCCTCACCTATACCTACGCCGGCATCGTCTTCCTGCTGCGATCCTCGGTGGCGCAGGCCGAGACGGTGGGATGGGCCTGCGACACGATGCTCTGCTATCTCATCTTCCGATCCCTGATCCGCACCGACGAGGACTTCAGGCGCCTGCTGCGCAGCATGGCCGTCCTGATGGTTCCGTATGTCGTGTTGCTCACGATCGAAATGGCGACCGGAACGAATCCGTTCTCGGCGCTGGGCACCTGGACGTCCTGGGTCGAGCTGCGCGAGGGACGGGTGCGCGCCATGGGCAGCTTCCGCAATCCGTCGCTGCTGGGAACGTTCGGCGCCTGCTTCCTGCCGCTCTACGTTGCGTTGTTCAGGGAGAAGTCGGGCCGGCGCTACGCCGTGCTCGGCGCCTGCTGCTGCGCCTACATCGTCTATGCCGCGAATTCCGGCGGCCCGATTTCCGCCATGGGCGCAGGCCTTCTCGGATGCCTGCTCTGGCGCTTGCGCCGGCACATGCGGCTGTTTCGCATCACGGCGGCCCTGACGCTCGTGGTGCTCGCCATGGTCATGCAGGCGCCGGTCTGGTCGCTGCTCGAGCGGATGAGCTTCATCACCGGCGGCAGCGGCTGGCACCGGGCGCACCTGATCTCGATGGCGTGGCAGGACTTCGACAAGTGGTGGCCGGCCGGCATGCCGCTGTCGCAGACGACGCAATGGTTCCCGTACACGCTCGGGATCACCGGCACCGCGGACATCACCAATGCCTTTGTCGACTTCGGCCTCAAGGCGGGCCTGGCGGCGATCGCCATCTTCGTCTACCTGCTCAGCGCGGGCTTCGGCGCCATCGGCAGGAGCATTCCCGCCGTCCACGCCGACGATCGCTCCGCCGCGCACAGCTGCATGCTGTGGGGTCTCGGCTGCGCCCTCGCCGCGCACATCGTCACCTGGTTCGGGATCACCTATTTCGACCAGACCTTCGTCTGGTGGGTGATCGACATCGCCGTCATCTCCTCGCTGACGAGCCCGCGCCACGCGGCGCTCGCGCAGCCGGCTGGCGGCCCCGACGCGGTCGTCGCCATGCCGGACACCGGCCCGCACCGCGCAGCGGAGACGCCGCGCCTGGCCGCCCCTCGTTCCTCGGAAGTTCCGCTATGACGCCGCATCCGGTTGCCGGCCTGGTCTCGGTCATCGTCTGCGTCTACAACGCGGGCGACTTCCTGCGCCCGGCGATCGAGAGCCTGCTGGCCCAGACCTACACGCAGTTGCAGATCATCGTCGTCGACGACGGGTCCACCGACGACGGCATGGCCTCGATCCGCGACCTGACGGATCCCCGGATCGAGATCCTCACCAAGGCGAACGGCGGCAAGCCGACCGCCCTGAACCAGGGACTCGCCCATGCGCGCGGCGAGTTCTACGCCGTCCAGGACGCCGACGATCTCAGCAAGCCGACGCGGATCGCGGCGCAGCTGGCGTGCCTGCAGCAACACCCGTCGGTCGGGGCCGTGTTCTGCGGCTACGAGCTGATCCTCGACGGCCGGCACGTCGCGCCGCGCTTCGCCGAGCGCAGCATCGCCGCGTGCCGCGACGACATCAAGGACATGCAGATGCCGGGCCATGACCCGACGGCGATGTACCGCAGCGCGCTGGTGGCGGAGTTCGCCTACGACGAGCAATTGCCGATCGTCGAGGGCTACGACTACATCATGCGCGTGGGCGAAGCCACTGACATGATGGTCGTCGGCGAGTGTCTCTATGCCTATCGCATCCACCTCGCCACGGTCACCAAGTCGGATCCGACGCGGCGCTGCCGCCTGCTGCGCGCTGCGGTCGAGAAGACCTTGCATCGACGTGGACTGCCGTTCACCGAGGCGGACCTGCCCGCGGTCCCGTCGGGCGGCCGCATCACCAACCGGCAGCGCGACAACGAACTGGCCTCGCACTTCATGGTCAGCGTGGTCGACCAGTTGCACGCCGGCTCGCGCCTGGCGGCCATCCGGACCGCGCTCACCTGTGCGCGGATGCACCCCGGCGACCTCTACTACTACAAGCCCCTGGCCTACTGCTTCGCGCCGCTGGCGGCGATCGACCACCACCGCAATCGACACGAGCGGGCACGCCTGCGGGCTGCGCAGAACCTCCAGAATTCCGAGCAACGGCAATCCGACGCGAGAACATGATGAAGCTCCCCAACCTCAGTTCCATGGTGCAGATGGGACGCCTGCGCTACATCCAGGCCGCGTTCGAGCCGCCGGCCCTGCGCAACCCCGACGTCCTGGCCAAGAAGCTGCTGCCGCTGCGCGAGCGCCTGATGGGCCTGATCCAGGGCACGATCCGGCTGTCGCGCCTGCGCGCCAACCCGCTCTACTACTACCTGCTGGCACGCACCCGGTACTACGACCAGGTCTTCGTGAAGGCCATCGAGCGCGACGTCTCCTGCATCATCAACATCGGTTGCGGCAGCGACACGCGCGCGCACCGGTTCCAGTCCGAACTGGCGGCGAAGAACGTGATGGCCGTGGAGATGGACCAGGCGCAGGCCATCGCGGCCAAGCGCGCGATCGCCTCGCGCCAATGGCCGAAGGACCGCGTCAGCTACGCACCCATCGACCTCAACGCCTCGCAGTGGCCCGAACTCGCACGCATCCTGCGCGACACGGCCGGCTCGCGCGTCCAGGTGATCATGGAAGGCGTCAGTCCCTACGTCGACCAGGAGGCGTTCCGCCAGTTCCTCGCCTTTGTCTCCGACACGCTGGCCCCCGGCAGCCAGATCGCGTACGACTTCAAGATCAAGGGCGTGGACGACCAGTTCGGCAGCTCGGCCAACACGCTGCAACCGTTCCGGCTGGCCGCCGACCGCGCGCTCCTCGAGCAGTACCATGCCACGATCGGCCTGCACCTGCTGGCTTTCGAGCCGAGCTCCGCGTTGGCCGCGCGGCTGGTGCCCGGCATCCCGCAGACCGCCACGGCGCCGTTCACCAAGGACGCCCTGGTCCAGCTCGAGGTCGACCGTGCGCGCGATTGAAACGAACCGGACCATCGCATCGTCGATCCGCCCATCGCAGCGCAGCGAGTCGCACGGGCCCGGATATCAAGGAGTGATTTCATGAAGATCTGCGTGATTGGCGGCGGCCGGATGGGCCTGCCGCTGGCCTGCGCACTGGCCGACAACGGCGCCGACGTCACCGTCTGCGACGTCAACGCCGGCCTGGTCGCGGCCATCGCGGACGGCGTCTGCCCGTACGACGAGCCCAGGCTGCCCGCGCTGATGACGAAGCTGCATCGCGAGTCGCGCCTGACGGCGACGACCGACACCACCGCCGCCGTGGCGGACTGCGATGTCGCGATCGTCATCGTTCCCGCGCACCTGACCGACGACCACGACATCGACTTCAGCATCCTCGAGTCGGCCTCGCGCGACGTCGGACGCGGCTTGCGTCCGGGCACCCTGGTCATCTACGAGACGACGATCGCCGTCGGCGGCACGCGGCGCCGCCTGATCCCCGTCCTCGAGCAGGAGAGCGGGCTGAAGGCCGGCACGGACTTCCTCGTCGGCTACAGCCCCGAGCGCGTCAAGGCCAACCTCGTGTTCGACCGCCTGGCCACGACGCCGAAGGTGGTGGGCGGACTCGACGCCGCCTCGTGCGCCCGGACCGCGAGCGTCTACGGCCAGTACCTGCGCGCGCCGATCCAGGACGTCGGCACGCTCGAAGCCGCCGAGATGACCAAGCTGCTGGGCATGCTGTTTCGCGACGTCAACATCGCGCTGGCGAACGAGCTGGCGAGCTTTTGCGAGATCTCCGGCGTCGACTTCGACAAGGTTCGCCAGGCGGCCAACAGCGACGGCGAGGCCAACCTGCTGATCCCGGGCATCGGCGTGGGCGGCCACTGCACCCCGATCTATCCCTACTTCCTGACCAAGGAATCGCGGCGCCAGGGAATGGCGCAGCGCCTGTCCGAGGCCGCGCGCGAGATCAACGACCAGCAACCGGGACGCCAGCTCGATCGTGTCGCCGCGGCATGGGGATCGCTGAAGGGACGCCGGGTGCACATCCGCGGGCTCGCCTTCCGTCCCGAGGTGAAGGTCGACATCCTGAGCCCGGCCTACGCCCTCAAGGCGGCGCTGGTCCAGCGCGAAGCCATCGTGACGCTCGACGACCCGCACTACGAGAACGCCGAACTGGTGGCCGCGGGCTTCGAGCCGGGCGTGCCGGAACAGGCCGAACTCGTGATCCTCAACACGGCGCACGAGGCCTTCGCGAAGGCCGCCTTCGACGACTGGCACCGCGCCGGCGTGCGGGCGATCCTCGACGGCCGCAACCTGTGGAACCAGGCGGCTGTGGAGTCGACCGGGATTCTCTATTTCGGCATCGGACGCGGCGCGCACTCCGCGCGCTGACGCGCCAGGCAATACAACGCGCCTCGACCTTCCCGTCGAGGTGCCAGCGCGCCAACCGGGAGATTCCGTGCACATGGTACTGAGATGCGCAGAGCCCGTCGCCGCGCGCGTCAGATACGTCTTCGACACCTTGCTGATGCCCAGCGGCATCACGCCGGTCTACGTGAACGCGCCGCCGAGCCACGGCCCGTGGCTGCTGTACGCCCCCACGCCGCAGGGCGAGCCGGCGCTGGATCGTGGCGCCGCGATCGCGCACTGCCCGTCGATGTGGCAGGTGTTCGAGGACGACCAGGACGCGCGCGCTGCACACGGCGTCTGCGGCCTGCGCCTGCCCCTGCCCGCGCTCGGCAACGGCTTCACGCAACCGGACGACATCCCGTTCGACCTGGCCGCCAACGCGTTCTACTTCCTGAGTTCCTGGGCCGAGCGGACCCGGGCCGGGACGACCCCCGAGCGGGCGCTCTACTCGAACAGCGTCTTCGCCAGGCTGGAGATCGCGCAGGACATCGTGGACCAGTACCAGGCGCGGCTGCTGGCCACCATCGCGCGGCTGCATGCGCGACTCCACATCGACCGCGCGATCCGGCCGCAATGGCCCGGCGGCGACGGCTGGGGCATCGTCCTGTCGCACGATGTCGACTTCATCCCCCACGGCCTGCGGGACCAGGCGGTCCAGGGCGCGAAGAGCGTGGCTCGTTCGTTGATCAGGCATCGCGACGTCGTCGACACCACCCTCGTCGTCGCCGGCCTCGCGCGCGCGATCGCGCTGCGCCGCGACCCGTACGGTTGCATCCCGCAAATCATCGCGCAGGAGCAGGCGCTGGGCGTCAAGTCCTCGTTCCAGGTCGCCGTCGGCCATCGCCATCCTGCCGACGTGAACTACCACGTCGAGGACGATGCCATCCGCGACTACCTGAAGGCGATCCCCGACGCCGGCTTCGACCTGTGCCTGCATGGGAGCTACCGCTCGGCCGAGAACGCGGCCTGGTACGCCGAGGAGGTCGAACTGCTCGCGCGACGGCTGGGACGGCCCGCCGGCTCGCGGCAGCACTACCTCTCGTTCGCCTTCGACGCGCTGTTCCGGGCCCAGGAGGCCGCGGGCATCGAGTACGACATGTCGATGGGCTACCCGGACCGGCCGGGCCCGCGCGCCGGCTTCTCGTTCCCGTACTTTCCGTTCTGCCTGGCGGAAAACCGGCCCTACCGCGTCCTCGAGATCAGTCTGTTCCTGATGGACGTGACGCTGCGCGGCTACATGGGCCTGCGGGCGCCCGAGGCCCTGGCCGCGAGCCAGGTCGTGCTGGACGGCCTGAAGGCCACGGGGGGTTGCGCCTCCGTCGTCTGGCACCCGATCGTCTTCGGCGCCGCACGCGACCCTGGTTTCGATCGCGTATTCTGGAAGGCCATCGAGCATGTCCGCCAGGGCGGCGGCTTCTGCACCGACGGCGCCACCATCAACCGGCTCTGGCGCGAGAGAGCCGCGCTTCGTACGAGCCTTCAATGACGCAACGACCGCTCGACAACAAGGCCCCCATGTCGAAGATTGCAATGATCGCGTACACGAACTACAGCCGCGATCCGCGTGTGCGCCGCGAGGCCGAGGCGCTGGTCGAGGCCGGGCACGAGGTGCAGTTCCTGGCGCGCCGCCAGCCCGGCGAGCCGGCCAACGAGGTCGTCGCCGGCGTCGCCGTGCGGCGCTACGGCGGCATCGCGTACGGACGCCGGTCGCGGCTCGGATACATCGTGGAGTATGCAATCTTCTTCTTCGCGGCCATGATCCACCTGACGCTCGGAGCGCGACGCTACGACCTGGTCCACGTCAACAACATGCCGGACTTCCTCGTGCTGTCGGCGTGGCTGCCGCGCTTGCTGCGCAAGCCCGTGATCCACGACGTGCACGACCTGATGCCCGAGCTGTACGACGAGAAGTTCGCACAGCGCCGGAGCGGCCTCGTCCGCCGCGTGCTGCTGCTCCAGGAGCGCATCGCCGGCAACTTCGCGACGGCGGTGCTCACCGTGGAGGACAGGCTCAAGGACATCCTGGCCAGCCGCGGTATCCCGCGCGAGCGCATCACCGTCCTCATGAACCTGCCCGACGAGCGCTTCTTCTCGCAGCGGCCGGAGCAGGCACCGCGCGAAGGCAGTCCGCGCTTCGTCCTGGTCTATCACGGCACCCTGGCCCGACGGCTGGGCCTGGACGTCGCGATCCGTGCGGTGCACCGCGTCCGCGCCGAGATCCCCGGGATCGAACTGCGCATCATCGGCGCCGGAGAGGAACTCGAAAACCTGCGCGCGCTCGCCGTGGAACTGGCGCTCGCCGACGCGGTCTCGTTCAGCGGCGGCTACGTTCCGATCGAGAAGATCCCCGCGCTGATCCACGACGCGGATGTCGGCATCGTGCCGTTGCGAATCTCCGGCGGCACCGACATCATGCTGCCGACCAAGCTGCTCGAATACGTCTGCGTCGGGATCCCGTGCATCGTCCCGAAGACGGTCACCATCGCGCGCTACTTCACCGACGAGATGGTCAAGTTCTTCGAGGCCGACAACGTCGAATCGCTTGCCCAGGCGATCCTCGCCCTCCACCGCGACCCGGCCGGCCGCGCGCGGCTGGCGCAGCAGGCCACGGCCGGCTTCGGCAGCACGTACCGCTGGGGTCGCCACAAGCAGGTCTACACCGACCTCGTCACTCGCCTGCTCGCAGCCTGAGATCGCCATGAAGATCGGAATCGTCACGACGATGAATGCGCTCGCGTGGGCCGGCAGCGAGGAACTGTGGTTCGGCGCCGCGCGTCGCCTGCTGGCACAGGGCCATGCGGTCGATGTCTACTATCCCGCGTTGCGGGGCAGCGCCCCGCAGCTGGACGAATTGCGCGCGGCCGGAGCCAAGGTGCACGCCTTCGGCTGGCGCTCGCCGCGAATGACCCACCTCATGGGCCAGTTGGGCAAGCGCTGGCGCGGGTTGCCGGTGGCCTATCCGTTTCCGGGCGACGCTGCCTGGAAATCGCTGGACCGGGTGCTGGTCTCGCAGGGGGCCTGCCTCGACGGCCAGCCGTGGCTGGACGCCTTGCAGCGTGCCGGAGTGCCCTATTCGATTCTTTGCCAGGCCAACATGGAATCGCTCTGGCCCGACGACGACACGGCGCAACGGGTCTGCGACTACTACGCCGGCGCACGCGGCGTCTACTTCGTGTCGCAGGAGAATCGCCGCCTCTTCGAAGTGCAGACCGGCTACGCCGGGTCGAACACCGCGGTGGTGTGGAACCCGCTGCAACCGTCGACGCCCGCGCAGGCGCTGGACTGGCCGGCCGGCGACGCCGACGGGCCGCTGCGGCTTGCCATCGTCGGCCGGATCGAGCCGTTCGCCAAGGGCCAGGACCTGGCCATCGAGGTGATGAGCATGGACAAATGGCGTGCACGCGACGTCCGCGTCACGCTCTTCGGCCGCGGCCCGTGGGCGCGGACGGCGCAGCGAATCATCGACCGCCGCGGCATCTCCGCGGTGTCTCTGGGCGGCTTCGCGACGCCGCGCGAGATCTGGGAGAAACACCATCTGCTCGCCCTGCCTTCGCGCCACGAAGGCATGTCGCTGGCAATGCTGGAAGCCATGTGGCTGGGACGCCCCGTCCTGGCGACGGCCGTGGCGGGTGCCATTTCCGAGATCGAGGACGGCGTCAACGGCTTCCTGTGCCAGGCCGCCAGCGTGGCCTCGTGGGACGACGGGATGGAGCGCGCCTGGCAGGCGAGAGCCCGCTGGCGCGCCATGGGCGCCGCGGCCGCGGCGACGATCCGCGCGCGCATGCCCGCGGATCCGGCGGCGGAACTCGCACGACTGCTGGTGGACGGCGGCAGCGCCGCGCCGGCGCAACAGCCGGCCCCTCCCTGAGGCGCCCATTCGCGCAGGCTGCGCGGCCTGCTGCCGCGCCAATGAAAAACGGCGAACACCCGAAAGTGTTCGCCGTGTCGGATCGTCGTCAGGCGACGACGACGCGTCAGTTCACCACGCGCAGGCTCGTCGGCGCCGGCAGGGAAACCGCACTGGCCACATTGGAGAGCGCGCCCAGCGTCCAGTTGGCCGTCGTCGAACGATTCAGTTCCAGCGGCTGCGGCCAGGTGGCACCCTTGGCCAGCACCTTGCCGAACGTCGTGCCCAGGTTCGCGCCCGCCAGCAGAATCGGCGAGTTGTCCGCCGGCGTGAAGTTGTTGTTCGTGAGGTCGGTGAACAACGGATCGATGCCGCACAGTTCGCCGGCCAGGCCCGAGCAGGACGGCGTGTTCGAGCCGGACCACAGGTTGTGGTCGCGATTGACGGTCATGTCGCCGGACAACATCGTCTGCCAGGTCGCGCTGAAGATGTTGTTCCTCAGGTTGGCGACGCCCGGGGAGTACAGGTTCAACTGGTTGTTCGAGGCATTCGGCTTGGACACGAACGTGTTGTTGAAGATGTTGAAGACGACGCCCGGGTCATTCGAATCGGCCGCGATGCCGTTGGCGTTGGTGGCACCTTGCAGGCCGAGCAACAAGTTGTCGTGGATGTTGATCGTGCCCTTCAGGTTCTCCAGCATCATCCAGGAGCGGTCGTTGGTCGCCGCCGAATTCATGACGATCTCGTTGTAGCGGATCGTCCAGTTGCTCGGCGGGCCGCCGCTCGCGCCGCCCTTCTGGTAGGTCTGGATGCCGTCGTTGTGGGCCTGGTCGCCGGCGCCGCCCGTGCGCAACTCGAGGTAGTTGCCGTCGATCACGACGTTGGTCGAACCTTCAGTCGTGATCACGTCGTGCTGCGTGTTGCCGAGATCGGCCGCGGTCTGGCGCAGCCAGTTGTTGCTGACCGTGATGTTGGACGGTATCACCGCCCCGTTGTACTGCGACAGGAAGATGCCGTGCTGGATGTTGTCCGCAGTATTGTGGTTGATGACGCCGTTCGAGCCGCCCACGACGGTGACGAGATAGCCCGTGTACGCGGTGGACCACGTCACGTTCTGCACCCGCCACCAGGACAGGTTGTTGCCGGTGCTGATGCCGCCGTTGTAGGTGGCGCCGGTGCCGTCGAGCGTGACCGGGCTGCCGGCCGCACCGCTGCCCTGGAAGGTCAGCGAGGTGGACACCGTGCCGCAAAGATAGACCGTCGTGCCCGCGCCGATCTGCCCGGACCCGGTACCCCAGTTCGACGCACTGTTGAACCAGGACGCCGCACGCGCATTGGCGCACGACGACCCGTCACCGGTGCCGGCGGCGGCTTGCCCCAGGTAGACCGCGGTGGCGCTCGCCGAGGCGGTCTGGAAATACCCGACGGCCAGTAGCGCGGCGCCGACAGCGGCGGCGACGGGCGCGATGGATGACAGGCGGGTACGCTTGGATTCAGGCTTGCCGTTCGCGGGAGTCGCGGTCAGGTGCAAGCGCTTCAACTTCTTCAACATTCAACAATCCTCTCGAGGACGCGAGCCGCGCATGCGGGGCCGGCGTCAAAAATCCTGATGGTCAGGGAGCGTGACAAGACGGCGTGTTCAGAGCGACTTGGTCGCTTCGTTGGACACAGGGCTTTCGTTGCCCAAGCCGTCGACCGACGTGACCGCGAAATAGTAGACGTGTCCCTTCGGAAGACCCGAGACCACGAACGTGGAGGCATTGCCCGCGTACAGGCCGGACCCGGCCGCCTGCGCGTAGGTATGCGATGCCGTTCCATAGTAGACGCGATAGCCGGTGACTGCCGAATTCGTCACAGGGGACCAGGCGAGGCTGGCGCTGCCGACCGTGGGGGGCGGAGCCGGCGCGGGCGTCGGGGCGGGTGCCGGTGCCGGAGCAGGCGTCGGAGCCGGAGTGGGCGCAGGGGTCGGAGCCGGGGTCGGCGCGGGCGTCGGAGCCGGGGTGGGCGCGGGCGTCGGGGCCGGCGTGGGCGCAGGCGCCGAGACGCTCGCGATCGCGAGGTACGCGGACAGCGGCGAGTTCCCCCAGCTGGAGCCGGACGACCAGGTGGACGGCATCGCGGCCAGATTGCTCTGCTTGCTCGTCACCGTGCCGCCGCCGCCGGAGGCGATGTCGCGGAACATGATCGTGCCGGCGCCAACGGGCGTCAGCACAGAGATCCAGTAACGCGTGCCGGCGGTGATGCTGACGCTCGAAACGGTGACCGCGTTCCAGGCGCCGGCGACCGGCTTGGTCGTGGCGCCCGTGGTCAGCAGCTTGCCGGGGTTGCCGCTCGCATCGGCGTAGACGGCCACGGTCACCTGCTGGGCCGTGCTGGTCTTGTCCAGGTACAGGTTCAGCGTGCTCGAACTGCCCGAGGTCGTGGCCGTGAAGACGAACGCTTCGGCGAGGCCGGCCGGGTTGGTGTCGAGGCCGGCCTGGATGGTCGTGGAGCCCAGCAGCACGCCCGTCGCGGACATCGGCGGCGTCGAGCCGTTGCGCACGGATTGGGCCTGCGCCATCGCGCTGTCCGATTGAGTTACCAGTTTGGCCGAGGTATCGACCGACGCGCTCTCGGGGCTCGTGGTCGACGCGCTGCCGTCACCACCACCGCCGCAGGCGGCCAGGAACACGGATGAGAACAAGGACGCCAGCAGCGCCTTGCGATTGGAGATATCAGAATGCATGTATTGCTCGAAGAATTGGTTTTTCCCGATCCCGCAACGGGGATGAAGAAAGAACTCGGATCGGGTCAGGCGAGATGTCTCGACTTAGCGAAAAACTATGACTTCCCTCAGTCGATCTGCCGCGTCCCATGACCTGGGATTCTTCGGCAGGGCCAAAAGCTTGTGTTTTTGGTTTCGACGGATTAGGCAGGTCGATGAGCGCCGGACAGTTACGACATGTACCCTGCAGGGGGTTGTCTGTTGCCCAAGCATTGCGGCCCGGTTGCAACTCGTTGTTGCAAGTGATCCGGAACTCGCGAAGCGGACAAGGAGCCGCTTCAAACGTGGGATGGCCGCACGCGTTGGTGGCCACGAGCGGCCCGTGGGAAGGCCGTCGCAGTTACAAGAGCGCCATCAACGGTAACTGGCCAGAAACACAGTCACCAGATTTGGGGGGTTGCTCTAGTACGCGTCTTGTGACAACTACTGAGACTTATTTGGCAATCCGACGGGGTTATCGGGTGTTTAACCGGCCAATGGCGCCGAGCCCTTGTCGTCTCCGAACGCTTCCACCTGCATGTCCGCCACGGCCAGCTCGACCGTTTGCGCGTCGACTTCCTTGGCATCGCTCAACCAGGCCGCCAGCAACAGACGAGTACAGAGCAGGTTGATACGCCGCGGAATGCCCCCCGTGTGCGCATGCACGCGCTGGAAGACCTCGTCATGGATCGTCGGATTGCCGTTCCACCCGGCATGCACGAGCCGGTGTTCGATATACGCGCGGGTTTCCTCGGGATCCAGCGGTCCGAGGTGGCACGAGGCGATGATGCGCTGGCTCATCTGCTCCAGCGCGCTCGAGCGCAACATGTGGCGGAGTTCGGGCTGGCCGACGAGAAAGCTCTGCAGCAGCGCATGCGAGTCCAGCTGGAAGTTGGAGAGCATGCGCAGTTCCTCGATTTCGCGCAGACCGAGGTTCTGCGCCTCGTCGACGATCAACAACGCGCGCCGGCCGCCGGCCGCCAGCGCCATGAAATAGGCCTCCAGGGCACCCAGCAGGTGGGCCTTGGTCGAGCCCGTCACGGGAACGCCGAACGCGTTGCAAATGGCAAGCAGCAATTCGCAGCTGTCGAGTTGCGTGTTGTGCACCTGCGCGGCCACCACCTCTTCGGACTTCAGCCCTTCCAGCAAGGTCCGCACGAGCGTCGTCTTGCCCGAGCCGATCTCGCCGGTCACGACGATGAAGCCCTCGCGCTGGAAGACCCCGTACTTCAGGTAGGCGAGCGCACGCGCGTGCCCTTTGCTGGCGAAGAAGAAACCGGGGTCCGGATTGAGCGCGAAAGGCGATGAACTGAAACCGAAATGCGACTCGAACATCAACGCCTCAAAAACGATGGCTCAGGCCAACGAGGGCGAGTGTCGCATCAAACGACTGCAGGCCGGCCGCCGTGGTCGTGAATCGGTACCACTGGACACCCACGGAGAAGTCGCTGCGCGGCGACAGGTGCCGAAGCACCGACACGCGCCAGGTCTGTTCGTTGCTGCGGTCGACGGCCCCGGCGCCCAGCCCCGCTATCCTGGACCAGCTGCCCTGCAGCGCCGCCGACAGTTGCGGGCCGATGCGATGTTCGAACTGCAAGGTGCCGCCGCGCTGGCGCGTGTCGGCATCGGTCGGCGACGGTGCCTGCAACGGCTCGCCGTCGCGCGTCAGGGCACGCGTCGTCAGGCCGTAGGCCGTGAGCTTGAGCGTGTTGAGCGTTCCGAGCAGGGTCAACTCGACCTGTGCGGCGGTCTGCAGTTGCGGATAGTCCCCGATGATGTTCACGGCGCCAGCGGTATCCGGATTCAGGCTGCTGCTGGAGACGATGCCGTCGACGACTCCCGAGCGGGCGGCGGCGTCGGGATAGCGGGTGGTGAGGATGGCATCCAGGGCACTGCGCAGGTCGGCGCCCTGCCCCGGCGCGCCAAAGGAAGAGCCCGCATCGACCGGCTGGCGGCGCAGGACGATCGCGAGCGCCAGGAAGGGCGTCCGATGGTCGAACTGCAGCATGCCGGACTGGCCGAAATAGCGGTGTTCGAGTTCGAACTGGAAATGCGTCCGTGGCCCGGGGTTCCAGTCGAGCGCGCCGCCGTACAGTGGATCGGTGTGCCGGCTCAGGAGGTAGTCGCTCCTGTCCTTGCCGACCAGCGCACCGACCGCGACATCGTCGCCGACCAGCCATGCGCCGCGCAACCGGGCCGTGGTGAGCGAATAGCTGCTGTTGGTGCCGCCCTGGTTGCTGGCGTGGTTGTCGAGTCGGGACACGTCGGCCGACATGCCCAGCGGCGTCGGCTTGCGCTCGAAGCGCAGCAGCGTCAGGTTCGAGCGCAAGCCGACACCGCCCGCGTCGTCATGCGTCACGGCGAACTGCTGGCGTGCCAGCAAGCTCGAATTCGGCCCGAAGTCATGCTTCAGCGAGGGCCCGCCCAGGAAGCTCGATTCGACCTGGCGATTCGCCGCGATGAGGTTGTCGGTGCGCACGCCGAACGGATCGGCCTCCGCGGAGCGGATGTACGCCGACGCGTCGAAGTAGAGCCAGCGCTCGAGCAAGGTCGAGTCGACGCTGCCGCGGGCGTCGGGCAGCACGCCATTCGACTGGCTGCCGTTGGCGTAGTCGACCAGGTTGGCGGCCGCGCGCACGTTCACGCTCAGGCCCGGCGCGGCGTGGATGATCGTCAGTTCGGGCCGCACCGCCGTGATGACGTCGAACTGCCGGCGTCCGCTCTCGTCCAGGCCGCCGTTGTTCGTCGCCGCCATCGTGGCGCCGACCGACAAGGAAGGCGGTCGATTGACGACCGCAGGCGCGGCGGCTGCTGCAGGATCGGACGCCGCCGCCTGGGGCCACGCCGCGCCGGACCAGGACGCGAACGCGCAGGCACAGGCCCATGGCGCCATCCTTGCGCGGCGCGCGCGTGCCGGCGGGCGGCACGATGGATCGTCAAGGCCACCGGTCGCCCGTGGCCGCAGCGCCTTGGCCACGTCGCTCAGAACCAGCTTTGCGGAACGATGATGATGTCGCCGGGCAGCATCGCCACATTCGCGGAGATGTCGCCGCGCTTGAGCAGGTCCTTGAGCCGCAGCCCGTACTGTTTGCCGCCCTCGGCGCCGCGTACGAGCACGGCGCCGTTGCCGTCCGCGAAATCCGTGATGCCGCCGACCTGGATCATCACGTCCAGCACGGTCATGTTCAGGCGATAGGGCACGGCCTGCGTCTTGGCCGCCTCCCCCACGATGCGGATCTGGTCGGCATAGATCCCCTGGAAGTTCGAGACCACGATGCTGACGTTCGGATCGCGGATGTACTTGCCGAGCGCCTTCTCGATGTCGCGCGAGAGATCTGCCGGACTCCTGCCCGCCGCCTGCATGTCCTCGACCAGCGGCATGGCGATCAGGCCGTCCGGACGAACCGTCACCGTCGACGACAGCTCCGGGTTGCGCCAGACCACGATGCTCAGGGTATCCAGCGGTCCGATCCTGTAGCGCAGGCTCGGCACGTCGATCGACGCCGGCGCCGGCGGATACGAGCGTGCCGCCGAACAGGCGGACAGCGCGGCGGCGACGGCCACGCCGGCAAGGCAAACGGCGGCGACTCGCGCGAGCCACGGAAGACGCCTGGAACGCCGCCCTGCGGCTCCGGTCGTCCTTGTCTCGTCTTGTCGGATCGGCATGGGTTCTCCCTCCAGAGCCGCGCACATCGATGGCGGTTTGCGTGTGATGATGGCCAGGGAAGTAACAAAAGGCAACCCCAAACTCCACCAATGCGTGCCGGGCGCGTCATGCCGGGCGCTGGCTGCACGGCATGCACAATCGAGGCCGTCGCAACCGGCCGCGCCGGCATCCTCCGCCATGTACCCACTCGACCCCAAGCGCTTGCAGGATCTGCGAATCACGCGCATCGGGGGCATCGCGGCCAATGTCTACTTCCTCGGCCTGACCAGCATGCTGACGGACATCTCCTCGGAGATGGTGACGGCGATCCTGCCGATCTATTTCGTCTTCGCGATGGGGCTGACGCCGCTGCAGTTCGGCTTCATCGACGGCCTGTCGCAAGGCGTCGCCGCCGTGGCCCGGCTCGCCAGCGGCTTCGCCGCCGACCGCTGGCGCCGCCATCGCGATGTCGCCGCGTTCGGCTACGGCCTCTCGGCGCTCTGCAAGATCGCGCTGCTCGCCGCCGGCGGCGCGTGGGGACTGGCATCGGCCGCGATCGCGTTCGACCGGGTGGGCAAGGGCATCCGCACCTCGCCCCGCGATTCGCTCATCTCGCTCAGCGCGGCGCCGGAGCGACTCGGGATGGCCTTCGGCATCCACCGGGCACTCGACACCGCCGGCGCGCTGCTCGGGCCGCTCGTGGCGTTCGCGATCCTGGCGACGCTGCCGCAAGCCTTCGATCTCGTGCTGGTCACCAGCTTCTTCATCGCCATCGCCGGCGTGGCGGCGTTGCTGTGCTTCGTCCGGGACATGCCGACGCCGGCATCGCCCACCGGCACCCGGCGCCTGCCCGCGATCGCCGCGGCGGCAGGCCTGTTGCGCGACGCGCGCCTGCGCACCATCACCGCGGTGGGCTTTCTCCTCGGCGTGTTCACGACGGCCGACGCGTTCATCTTCCTGCTGCTGCAGCACAAGCTGTCGACCAAGCCCGCCTGGTTTCCGCTGTTCTACGCGCTGACGTCGCTGGCCTATCTGGCGCTGGCCATCCCGGCCGGGGCGGCCGGCGACCGCTTCGGCCGCAAGCGGATGTTCCTGGTGGGCCACGGCCTGCTGCTGCTGGCCGGCGTCGACCTGCTGGTCGTCGATGCCAACGTGGTCGGCGCCGTGGCCGCGCTCGGGCTGCTCGGCGCGTACTACGCCTGCACGGACGGCGTCCTCATGGCCCTGGCGAGCGCCTTCGTGCCGCAGGACGCGCGCGCCTCGGGCCTGGGCATCGTCGCGACCGCCAACGGCGTCGCGCGCCTGTTCGCGTCCCTGCTCTTCGGCGCGTTGTGGGAGACCCGCGGCATGACGTTCGCGCTGGCCGTCTTCAGCGCCGGACTGGGCGGCGCCCTGCTCGTTTCCATCGCATTGCTGGCACGCATGAAAAAGGAGCCCGGATCCCGATGACTTCGCCCCGATCGATGCGCCCGCGCGCACTGGCCTTCGCGCTGGTCGTCGTCGCCTGCCTCGCCGGCATCGCCGGCTACGCCCGCCACGCGGTGCACCAGGCGGACGCGGCGAGCGCCACCGCCGCGCCGCTCGCCTATGCCGCCCTCGCTGCCGTTCCCGACAGCAGCGGCCGGCCTGTCGTGATGTTCCGCAGCACGGCGCTCGGCGACAGCTATGGCCACGTCACGCTGGCCCGGCTCGACGACCCCGCGCGACCGCGCGAGGTCGCTCCGATCGCGTGCGACCGCGTGCACTACGCCGCGGGCGCGGGCGTGTGCCTGGTCGCGGAGCGGGGTGCGGTGACCGTCTACCGCGCCGTCCTGTTCGACGACCACTTCGCGATCCGCAAGAAGCTGGACCTGGCCGGTCCGCCGAGCCGCGCCCGCGTGTCGCCGGACGGCAGCAAGGCCGCGTTCACCGTGTTCATCAACGGGCACGCCTATTCGAATCCCGGCTTCACCACCCGGACCTCCATCGTCGACGCGACCAGCGGCGCGAGCCTGGTCGACGACCTCGAGGCCTGGCCAGTGACGCGCGACGGCGTGCCGTTCAAGGCCACCGACTTCAACTTCTGGGGCGTGACCTTCGCCCACGACGGGCCGCGCTTCTACGCGACGCTGGGCAGCGGCGGCAAGACCTGGCTCGTCGAAGGCGACCTGGCCAAGCACCAGATGCGCGTCGTCGCCGACGACGTCGAATGCCCGTCGCTCTCGCCGGACGGCAAGCGCATCGCGTTCAAGCGCCGCGAAACTGCCGGCGCGGGCGGCCGCTTCCTCTGGCATGTGGCCGTGCTGGACCTGGCCAGCGGCAAGGTGACGGTGCTGGCAAGCGAGGCCCGCAGCGTCGACGACCAGGTCGAGTGGAACGGCGACGACGAGATCCTCTACGGCATGCCGTTGGACAGCCAGCAGTCCGCCGCGGAAACGGACGTGTGGGCCATCGCCGCGGACGGCGGCACGCCGCCGCGCCGGCTGCTGCCATTCGCGTTCTCGCCCGCGGTCGTGCGCTGAGGACCGCTTCAGCGCGGCGCGGCGCGCTGCAACAGGCACACCGCCCGCGTCTCGATCGCCTTGCCCTCGCCCACCGGCCCCATCTTCTCGGCCGTCTTGGCCTTCACGTTGACCTGCCCCGGCTCGAGGCTCAGCGCCTCGGCGATCCTGGCGCACATCGCCGCGATGTGCGGCGCCATCTTGGGCGCCTGCGCGACGATCGTCGAATCGACGTTCACCGGCTCCCAGCCCGCCGCCCGCACGCGCTTGACAGCCTCGGCGAGCAGCACGATGGAGTTGGCGCCCTTGAAGGCGTCGTCGGTGTCAGGGAAGTGGCGGCCGATGTCGCCGAGGCCGGCGCCGCCCAGCAGCGCGTCCGTGATCGCGTGGCACAGCGCGTCGGCGTCGGAATGGCCCAGCAGTCCCGCGACGTGGGGAATGGTGATGCCGCCGAGGATCAGCGGGCGGCCGGCGTGGAGCTGGTGGATGTCCCAGCCTTCGCCGATGCGAAACGGTGCGGTCATGGCGTCACTTTCGAAGGTGGGAGGAAACGGCTGCGCAGGAGCCGCTCGGCGAGCGCGAAGTCCTCGGGCCAGGTCACCTTGATGTTCTCGAAGTCGCCGCGCACGAGACGCGGCGCCAGGCCTGCGGCCTCCATCGCGCCGGCCTCGTCGGTGATCGCGAGATCGCGGCGCGCGAAGGCCGCCCGCAACGCATCGCGCAACGCGCCGATGCGAAACATCTGCGGCGTCTGCGCGGCCCACATCGCGTCGCGCGGCACGGTGGCGGCGACGCGGTCGGCGGCGTCCGCGCGCTTCAGGGTGTCGGGCAACGGCATCGCGAGCAGGCCGCCGACCGCGTCGTCGCGGCATTCGGCGATCAGGCGCCGAATCGAGTCGGGGCGGATCAGGCAACGGGCGGCGTCGTGCACCAGCACCCAGTCGTCTGCGCGCGCGCCGCGTGCGAGCAGGTCGTGCAGGCCCGCGTAGACGGTCTCGGCGCGCGTCTGCCCACCCACCTTGGCCGACCAGCACGAACCGGCGGCTTCGGCATCGCCCTCGGCGGCCAGCGCGTCGAACTGCGTGTCGCCGGGCGACAGCACCACCAGCGTGGCGGCCAGCTCCTTCACGCGCGCGAGCGCCTCCAGCGTCCACAGCACCAGCGCGCGGCCGGCCAGCGATTCGTACTGCTTGGGGCCGGTGGCGCCGGAACGCGTGCCGAAGCCCGCGCAGGGCACGAGCGCGAAGAAGTGTCGACGGGATGCGGGAGAAGCGACGGAATCACCTCGCTGAAGGCTTGTCATGGGGTCTGATTCTAGAATCGATGCATCCCGGACTCCGCCTCGATGGGGAATCCCAGCTCGAATCACGAGCCTCACGCCTTGCCGGCGCATCGGTTGCCCCCTCTGCGGGAGCCCACCGACGCGTCCAAGGCGTGTCCTCATTTTTGCGCCCGCCATGCAACTGCCTTCGCTCGTTCCCGGACAACGCTACACGCTGCCTCGCCCGCCCGGCGCGGCGGATGCGTTGCTGATCGCCCACCTGGCGTCCGCGCGCGCCGCGCAGGGGCAGCTGACGCTGGTGGTCTGCGCCGAGCCGGCCGACAGCCAGCGCCTGGCCGACGAGCTGCCGTTCTTCGCGCCGCACCTGCGCATCGCCGTGTTCCCCGATTGGGAGACGCTGCCCTACGACCAGTTCTCGCCGCACCAGGACCTGGTCTCCGAGCGCCTGGCCACGCTGTGGCGCCTGTACCGCAAGAGCCAGGGCCTGGGCAGCGCCAACACCGGCGTGCCGGTCGCCGCCGCGAAGGGCAAGGCGGCGCCGGATCCCACCAAGAGCGTCGCCGCGAACAAGGAAGACGACGAAGGCGTGGATGTGGTGATCCTGCCCGCCAGCACCGCGCTGACCCGTCTCGCTCCGCCGTCGTTCCTGGCCGCCACCACCTTCAACTTCAAGCAGAAGTCGCGCCTGGACGAGGCCGCGTTGCGCGCGCAGCTGACGCTGGCCGGCTACTCGCACGTCAGCTCGGTGGTGTCGCCGGGCGAGTACGCCGTGCGCGGCGGCCTGATCGACCTGTTCCCGATGGGCTCCAACGTGCCCTACCGCGTCGACCTGTTCGACAACGAGGTCGACTCGATCCGCACCTTCGATCCCGACACGCAGCGCAGCCTCTATCCCGTGCCGCAGGTGCGCCTGCTGCCCGGGCGCGAGTTCGCGCTCGACGAGGCCTCGCGCAAGGCGTTCCGCGTGCGCTGGCGCGAGCGCATCGAGGGCGACCCGACCAAGGCCCGCCTGTACAAGGACATGGGCAACGGCATCGCCGGCGGCGGCATCGAGTACTACCTGCCGCTGTTCTTCGACGAGACCGCGACGCTGTTCGACTACCTGCCGGCCTCGGCCACGCTGGTGCTGCACGGCGCCGTCGACGACGCGCTGCAGCGCTTCTGGACCGACACGCGCGAACGCCACCGCTTCCTCAAGGCCGACCCGGATCGCCCGATCCTGCCGCCCGAAGACATCTTCATGAAGAGCGAGCAGTTCTTCGATTCGACGCGTGCTTTCGCGGCGCTCTCCCTGCGCCCACCGGGCGCCGCGGCAGACGGCGAGAACAAGCCCGCCGAAACCGTGGCTTGGGCGCGCCCGCTGCCCGACGTCAGCGTCGAGCGCGGCGCCACCGCCCCGATGGCGCGCCTGCAACGCCACATCGACGCGACGCCCTACCGCATCCTGCTGGTGGCCGACAGCGAAGGCCGGCGCGAGACGCTGCTGGACATGCTGCGCGACCACGCGATCGCGCCGATCAGCGTGGGCACGCTGGCCGAGTTCGAGGCCAGCGACGAGAAGATCGCGATCACCGCGGCGCCGATCAGCGAAGGCTTCTTCTGGTTCGAGCCGGACGCCACCGACAAGACCGGCGCGCGCACGATCCAGTTCATCACCGAGAACGAGCTGTTCGCCACCGGCACCACGCCGCGCCGCCGCCGGCGCGGCCAGGAGCAGGTCAGCAGCGTCGACGCGCTGATCAAGGATCTGTCGGAGCTGAAGCTGGGCGATCCGGTCGTGCACGCCGCGCACGGCATCGGCCGCTACATGGGGCTGATCAACATCGACCTGGGCGAAGGTCCGAGCGAGTTCCTGCACCTGGAATACGCCGACAAGGCGACGCTGTACGTGCCGGTGGCGCAGCTCGCGCTGATCAGCCGCTACACCGGCGTGTCGGCCGAGGAGGCGCCGCTGCACAAGCTGGGCTCGGGCCAGTGGGACAAGGCGCGCCGCAAGGCCGCCGAGCAGGTGCGCGACGCCGCCGCCGAACTGCTGAACCTGTACGCGCGCCGCGCCGCGCGCGACGGCTACTCGCATCGCTTCTCGCCGCACGACTACGAGGCCTTCGCCACCAGCTTCGGCTTCGAGGAGACGCCGGATCAACGCGCCGCCATCCATGCGGTGATCCAGGACCTGGTGAGTCCGAAGCCGATGGACCGGCTGGTGTGCGGCGACGTCGGCTTCGGCAAGACCGAGGTCGCGCTGCGCGCGATGTTCGTCGCGGTGCACGGCGGCAAGCAGGTGGCGCTGCTGGCGCCCACCACGCTGCTGGCCGAGCAGCACTTCCAGACCATCAGCAGCCGCTTCGGGCAGTGGCCGGTGAAGGTGGCGGAGATGTCGCGCTTTCGCACGGCCAAGGAGGTCAACGCCGCGATGGCGGGCCTGGCCGACGGCACCATCGACATCGTCGTCGGCACCCACAAGCTGCTCTCGGGCGACGTCAAGTTCAAGCGCCTGGGCCTGCTGATCGTCGACGAGGAGCACCGCTTCGGCGTGCGCCACAAGGAGGCGATGAAGGCGTTGCGCGCCGAGGTCGACGTGCTCACGCTCACCGCCACGCCGATCCCGCGCACGCTGGGCATGGCGCTGGAGGGCCTGCGCGACCTGTCGGTGATCGCCACCGCGCCGCAGCGCCGGCTCGCCATCAAGACCTTCGTGCGCAACGAGAGCCTGGGCACGATCCGCGAGGCCGTGCTGCGCGAGTTGAAGCGCGGCGGCCAGGTCTATTTCCTGCACAACGAGGTCGACACGATCCAGAACCGGCTCGAGAAGCTGCAGGAGCTGATCCCCGAGGCGCGCATCGCGATCGCCCACGGCCAGATGCCCGAACGCGAGCTGGAGAGCGTGATGCGCGACTTCGTCGCCCAGCGCATCAACGTGCTGCTGTGCTCCACCATCATCGAGACCGGCATCGACGTGCCCACCGCCAACACCATCGTCATCAGCCGCGCCGACAAGTTCGGCCTGGCGCAGCTGCACCAGTTGCGCGGCCGCGTCGGCCGTTCGCATCACCAGGCCTATGCCTACCTGATGGTGCCCGACGTCGAGGGCCTCACCAAGCAGGCCGCGCAACGCCTGGACGCGATCCAGGCCATGGAGGAGCTCGGCTCCGGCTTCTACCTGGCGATGCACGATCTCGAGATCCGCGGCGCCGGCGAGGTCCTGGGCGAACACCAGAGCGGCAACATGATGGAGGTCGGCTTCCAGCTGTACAACGACATGCTGTCCGAGGCCGTGCGCGCGCTGAAATCCGGCAAGGAGCCCGACCTGCTGTCGCCCACGGGCGCGTTCGGCGGCGGCATCGACATCAAGCTGCATGCCCCCGCCCTGCTGCCCGACGCCTACTGCGGCGACGTGCAGACGCGGCTGTCGCTGTACAAGCGCCTGGCCACCGCCGACCGCCCCGAGACGCTGGACAACCTGCTCGAGGAGATCACCGACCGCTTCGGCAAGCTCCCCGCCCAGGGCCAGACGCTGTTCGACACGCACCGTCTGCGCGTGCTGGCCAGGAGCTACGGCGTGCTGAAGGTGGACGCGAACCCGAAGGTGATGAACGTCACCTTCCGCGCCAATCCGCCGATCGACCCGATGCGCATCATCGAGCTGGTGCAGAAGAACAAGAGCGTGAAGCTGGCCGGCAACGACCGCCTGCGCATCGACCGCGAGATCGCCGAGCCGCACGACCGGGCCCAGTTCGTGCGCGATCTGTTGCGATCGCTGGGGCCACCGACGGCGCAGGAAGCCTGATTTCAAGGCCGGCTGGCGCGCCGGGTGAGCCAGTGGACGGGCGACAATGGACGCCATGAACCCGGTCTCCAGCTCCCTGCTCGTCGTCCTTGCCCTGCTCTTCATCGTCGCGTTGATCGCGGGCGTGACGATCGGCCTCGTGCTGGCGCGCTCGCGCACGCGCTCGCAGGTCGATTCCGCGCTGGCGCAGGCCGGCAACGCCGCCCAGGTGGGCCTGGCCGAAGCCCGCGAGCGGCTGCGCGCGAGCGAGCAGGCCTGCGCCGGTGCGCAGGCCGAGCTCGAGCGAGCCCGCGCCGAGAACCAGGCGTCGCGCAACGAAGTCCTGCGCGTGTCTGCCAGCGAGGCGCAGAAAAGCCAGTTGGTGACTTCGCTCGAAGAGCGCGTCGCCGCGCTGCAGCAAGAGGCGGCCGCCGCGGCGACGCGGGCCGACCTGCGCGCACAGGAATTGCAGACGGCGCATGCCGAGCTCGCCCAGGTGCGCACGCGCGCCGACGCGGATCGCGCGAGCGCGCAGGAGAAGCTGCAGTTGCTCACCGACGCCAAGACGGCGCTGTCCGACCAGTTCAAGACGCTCGCCACCGAGATCCTGGAGGAGAAATCCAAGCGCTTCGCCGAGCAGAACCAGCAGAGTCTCGGAACGCTGCTCGACCCGCTGCGCACCCAGTTGAATGAGTTCAAGGGCAAGGTCGAGGAGGTCTACATCAAGGAAGGCCAGGAGCGGTTCGCGTTGACGGAGCAGGTCAAGCAGTTGATGGAGCTGAACAAGACGCTCAGCATCGACGCCAGCAACCTCACCAAGGCGCTCAAGGGCTCGGCCAAGACGCAGGGCAACTGGGGCGAGCTGATCCTGGAGCGCGTGCTGGAGGCCTCGGGCCTCGAGAAGGGCCGCGTCTATCACGTGCAGGTGAGCCAGCGCGACGCCGAGGGCAACCTGCAGCAGCCCGACGTCGTCATCGACCTGCCGCAGGAGCGCAAGCTGGTGGTCGATGCCAAGGTGTCGCTCGTCGCCTACGACCGCTTCGCGTCCGCCGAGTCCGACGAGGAACGCACACTGGCCGTGCGCCAGCACCTCGACTCGGTGCGCGCGCACATCAAGAACCTCTCGGGCAAGAACTACCAGGCGCTGTACGGCGTGAAGTCGCTGGACATGGTGGTGATGTTCGTGCCGATCGAGCCCGCCTTCATGCTCGCGGTGACCAACGACGAGGCGCTGTTCATGGAAGCCTGGCAGCGCAACGTGCTGCTGGTGAGCCCGTCGACGCTGCTGTTCGTCGTGCGTACCATCGCGCACCTGTGGCGCCAGGAGGCGCAGACGCGCAACGCGCAGGACATCGCCAAGCGCGGCGCCGAGCTCTACGACAAGCTGTCGGCCTTCGTCGCCGACCTGCAGAAGGTGGGCGCCAAGCTGAAGGACGCGCAGTCGGCCTACGACGAGGCCGAGAAGCGCCTGTCCACCGGCAAGGGCAACGTGATCCGCCAGGCCGAGATGCTCAAGGGACTCGGCGTGAAGACGACCAAGGCGTTGCCGACGCCGTTGGTCGACGGCTCCGGCGCCGAGGAGGGTGACGACGCGACGCCCGCCTCGGGTGGGCCGCCGGCGCTGTCGCTGGTGCTGCCGCCAGCGCCAGCGCCATCGCTGTTCGACGCGCCGCCGGACGACGACGCCGCGCCCTGAACGGCCCCGCTCAGGCGGCTCGAGCCGCGACCCGCGCCAGCCAGTACGCCGCCTGCGCCATCGCCCGCTCGGCGCCCGGCTTGCCTTCGGCCAGCAGCGCCAGCGCATCGGAAATCAGCTGCTCGACGCGCGGCGAGCCCAGCGTCAGCGCCGCGGTGCGGCAGGCGTCGGCCTTCTGCACGAACGCCGTCTTCGCCTGTGAGCCGGCCGTGGGCGTCGCGAGTTCCTGCGCGAGGCCGGCGAGTGTCCGGATCTGCTGCATGAACGCGGCCACGTAGCGCACATGGCGTTCGCCGTCGACGCGCAGGCGGGCGGTCGCCGCATCGACGGGCTCGAGAATGCCGGCGTCGAGCTGGGCCAGCACGCGCAGGATACGGGTGACGGTATCCTTGCCGACCGGCTTGACGATGAAGCCCTGGAGGTCGGAGCGGGTGGCGCTCAACACGGTGTCGCGGTCGGCCGTCGAGGTGATCAGCATCGCCGGCACGCGCTGCAACGCGGGCGCTGCACGCAGGCGCGCCACCAGCTCGAGGCCGTCGGGCGGCGGCATGCGCACGTCCAGGCACAGCAGGTCGAAGCAGTGCTCGCCGCTCATCCGTGCCCAGGCGGACGCACCGTCCTCTGCGAGCACGATCTCGGGATGGCCGCACTGATGCAGCACGTCCTCCATCGCGAGGCGCGAGACGAGGTCGTCGTCGGCGACCAGGATACGCATGGCCTGACTCCCTGATTTTTTCAGCGCCAAGGGTATCAGTGCGCCGTCATCCAGTCGTCAATGCTTTCCTGGAGATCCAGCCAGTGGCGCTCGACACCCGCGTCGTCCGCGGCGTCGCAGGCCGCCTCGAGGCCGCCGGCGTCCTCGGCCATCTGCTCGCTGTGGATGTAGTACGCGCTGCCCTTGATGTTGTGCGCGATGCGCGCCGCGTGCGCGAAGTCGCGCTGCGTGATCGCGCCGGCCAGCTCGGCCAGCAGGCGCGGCGTCTCGCTGCGGAAGGCGTCGGCCAGGCGCTCGGACAGCGAGCGGACGGCCGGCGGCGCGGCGACCGGCGGCGCCTTGGCCGCGGCGTCCGCCAACACGGCCTCGGCGGCCCCCACCGAGGCCGCGTCGGGCTCGCCGTCGAGGAACATCGCGTCCAGCGCGGCCGTGGAGCCGCCCGCCATCGCCATCGTGTCGAGCAAGGGCCGCAGCGTGCGGCCGCGCGCACGCAAGGCGTCCACCGCCCGGTGCAGCGCCTGCGCCAGCAGCCGCTCGTCCACCGGCTTGGACAGGAAGTCGTCCATGCCCGCGGCCAGGCTCAGTTCGCGGTCGTTGCCGGTCGCGTTGGCGGTGAGCGCGATCATGCGGATCCCGGGGTCGAGCACCCAGGTCTCGGCGATGCCGCCGGCGCGGATCGCGCGCGCCGCCGCGAGGCCGTCCATGACCGGCATGCGGCCGTCCATCAGGATCAGGTCGAAGTTCTCCTCGGCGCAGCGCTGCACCGCCTGCAGGCCGTTCTCGACGAAGCTCACGTCGTGGCCCAGCCCCTGCACGAAGGCCTGCACGATCACTCGGTTGGTGTGGCCGTCCTCGGCGCACAGCACGTTCAGGCGGCAATCGAACGCGGGCACCGCCTCTTCCGGCGTGGTGTGCACCGGCGCGCCGATGGCCACCGGCAGCGCCACGCGGAACGTGCTGCCGACGCCCGGCGCGCTGCGCAGCGTGATCTCGCCGGCCATGCCTTCGACCAGCGCGCGCGTGATCGTCAGGCCCAGGCCGGTGCCGCCGTACTTGCGCGTGGTGGTGACGTCGGCCTGCTCGAAGCTGCTGAACAGCCGCTGCTGCGCCTCGTGCGAGATGCCGATGCCGGTGTCCTCGACCTCGATCTCCAGCAGCAGCCGGCCGGCTTCCGTCGAGCCGCAGCCCACGCGCAGCTCCACGGTGCCGACCTCGGTGAACTTGAGCGCGTTGCCGATCAAGTTGAGCAGGATCTGGCGCAGCCGCATCGGGTCGCCGCGCAGCCATTGCGGCACGTTGGGGTCGACGTCGCTCAGCAGCGAGAGCCCCTCCTCCTGCGCGCGCAGGTCCAGCAGCTCGACCAGCGAATGCACCATCTCGCGCAGGTCGAAGTCCACCGACTCGAAGCCCATCTTGCCGGCCTCGATCTTCGAGTAGTCGAGGATGTCGTTGATGATCGCCAGCAGGGCCTCGGCGTTGCCCAGCGCCAGCGAGACGCGCGAGCGCGACTGCGCGGGCATCGCCTCGCGCAGCCCCAGCTGCAGCATGCCGATGATGCCCGACAGCGGCGTGCGCAGCTCGTGGCTCATGGTGGCCAGGAACAGCGACTTGGCCCGCGTGGCCTCCTCGGCCTTGTCGCGCGCGAGCCGCAGCGCCTCTTCCTGGCGCTTGTGCGAGCGCGCGTCGCGCATGAACGCGGTCGCGGCCCAGCCGCGGTCGTTGCGGTAGGCGGTCAGCGACAGCTCCACCGGCAGCAGCCGGCCGCCGGCGTCGATCGCGTCGAACTCGGTCACGGCGCCCGAGAACAGGTCGTCGCCGGCGTCGCACAGCGCGGCGATGCCGTCGGTGGCGGTCACCAGCTTGGGCAGCGGCAGGATCTCCTGCACCGGCCGGCCGATGGCCTGCGCCGCGGTGCGTCCGAACAGGCGCTCGGCCGCCGGATTCCAGTACGACAGCGCGCCGTTCTCGTCGAAGCTGATCACCGCGTCGGTGGCAGCCTGCAGCATCAGTTCCACGCGCTCCTGCTGCGCACGGAACGCGAGCTCGCCGGCGAGGCGGCGCTGCTGCTGCACGACGACGTTGACGATCAGCGTCAGCGACGACACGCTCAGCAGGAACAGGAACAACGACGCCGTGTGCGTGGCCGGATCGGCGCTGGCGCTGCCCGGCGCCGTCAGCTGCAGCGTGATCGTGATCAGCCCGCACGCCATCACGGCCGAGTGCACGAACAGCGGCGGGAACTTGATCGCGGCCCAGACCAGCAGCGGCAGCGCCAGGAAGCCCACCACGTGCACCGGCACGTTCCAGCTGCGCGTGACGGCCCAGCCCAGCACGCTCGCCGCGCAGCTGCACAGGATGAACAGGCCCTGCTCGCGCGTCAGCTGCAGCACGTGCGGCAGGCGCGAATCGGGTCGCGCGCTCGTGCGCTCGGCGGCCGGACGCGGGATGCGCGGCGCGCGCCGGCGTTCCGCGAAGCCGGGTTGCGGCACGCGGCTGGCGCCGCCGTGCGTGCGGGCGTCGATCCAGCGCCCCCAGGACAGCAGCGCCGGCATGCAGATCAGGCAGCCGAAGACGTCGCCGATCATCGACTGGGCCACGTAACCCAGCCAGCCTTGGTTGATGCAGAACTTGGTACCGGCCAGGCCGCAATAGCCGGCACTCGCGCCGACACCGTTGATCAAGGCGAACAACACGCCCAGGCCCATCATCATCATGACGGCGCGCACCGTGTCGAGCCGGCCGGTGAAGCCGATGCGCCGAGCGGTCCAGTGCACGGCCGTGCCCGAGGCCAGCATCGCCAGCGGCTCGACGAACGCCCAACGGTCGTGCGCCCACCCGTGCGTGCTGCCGTCGACGATGAAGTCGTAGGCGATGTAGACCGCCGCGCCGATCAGGCAGCGCGGGCCGTACAGGATGCCGGCGACGCAGGCCACCGCGGCGGGCGGCCACACCGGCGTCAGGTAGCCGTTGTCGCCGAAGACGAAGCCCAGCCGCGCCGCGAGCCAGAACAGCAGCGTGACGCCCAGCATCAGGATCAGTTCGCGACGGGATTTCTGGGACAGCAAGCGGAGTGCTTTCAACGAAAGGACGCGAAGAGGCCGGCCGTGCGCCGCGTGCAGCGGCTGCACGCGGCGAGGCGCTCGAATTGTCCTGCGTATTTCACGGCGCGTGGCATGAAATGCATTCAGACTGGCTGCCCGCGATGCCTGGCTCGCCCGGAATCGAAGCCTCCGGGGACGTGGCGACTTAAAATCGACTGAGTTCCCATTCCTGTCATCCCATGCGCCTCGATCTTCCGAGCGGCCTCGTCGTCCGCGGCTTCACCCCTCCGCTGCGGCTCGCCGACTTCCGGCTCGCGGCCTTCGACATGGATTCGACGCTGATCAACATCGAGTGCGTCGACGAGATCGCCGCCGCCGCGGGCCTGAAGGCCGAGGTGGCCGCGATCACCGAAGCCACGATGCGCGGCGAGATCGCCGACTTCAAGGAAAGCCTGCGCCGCCGCGTCGCGCTGCTCAAGGGCGTGCCCGAGCAGGCGCTGCACGAGATCTGGGAGCACACGCTGCGGATGAACCCCGGCGTCGAGGCCTTCCTGGCCGCGACGCGCGCCGCCGGCCTGAAGACGCTGCTTGTGTCCGGCGGCTTCACGTTCTTCAGCGACCGCGTGGCTGCCCGCCTGGCGATCGATTACACCCGCGCCAACGTCCTGGAGATCGTGGCCGGCGCCCTCACCGGCCGCCTCGTCGACCAGGCCTGGGGCGACATCTGCGACGGCATGGAAAAGCAGCGCATGCTGCTGCAGACCTGCGCCGAGCTGGGCATCTCGCCGGACCAGGCCATCGCGGTGGGCGACGGCTCGAACGACCTGCCGATGATGAGCGTGGCCGGGCTGTCGATCGCGTACCACGCGAAGCCGGCGGTGCGCGAAAAGGCGATGCTGGCGATCAACGAAGGCGGGATGGACGACGCGCTGGCCGTCCTGAAGTAGTCGCCCGGCTGCCCGTCAGGCTGCGCTGGCGTCCTGCTGGCGCGAATCGACGGCGGAGAACCAGTCGGCGTACGGCGTGTTCTTCACGAGCTGGCGGTTCAGGTCCGGCGCGCCGTCCCTCCACCAGACGGCGCCGCGCTCGCCCAGGCCCACCTCGGCCTCGCGGATCACGGCGCGCGCCGCGCTGATGGCGGCCGCGTCACCCGAGGTCTTGGCCGTCTTCAGCGCGCGCCGGCCGTTGAGCAGGTCGCGCATGTGACGCACCTTGGCTTCGGCCGGCAGCGACGGATTGGCTGCGCGCCAGAGCCGCCCCTGGATCACGATGTAGCGGCCGTCCGGCGTCGTCAGCTCCGATGTCATGGCGGCAATGTAGCCGAGCCGCGGCGCGCCCATGCAGCCAAAAGCAACCGTTTTCCCCGCTCGCGAAACACCTTGATACAGCGCGCGGGACGTTCGTTCGCTGTTCCATTCACCGGCTGAGCTGCTCCCAGGCCTTGTCCAGCCGCTTCACGCTCACCGGCTGCGGCGTGCGCAGTTCCTGCGCGAAGAAGCTCACGCGCAGTTCCTCCAGCAGCCAGCGGTATTCGATGAGGCGCGCGTCGACGGCGCCCTTGCGGTCGGCCAGCGTGCGTTGATAGCGCTGCTCGGCCGGTCGCAGCTCGGCCATCTTCTGCGCGTCGCGCGCGGGATCGGCGCGCAGCTTGTCGAGTCGCAGCGTGATGCCCTTGAGGTAGCGCGGCAGGTGCTGCAGCTGTGCCCACGGCGTGGTCGAGACGAAGCGCTTGCCGATCAGGCGCTGCAGGTGGGCCAGCACGTCGTCGGCCACTTCCTTGGGCGCCCGCGCGTCCTTCAGCTTGCGCGTGGCCGCGGCGTATTCGACCAGCACCGCGTGGGCCTGGCGCGCCACCTCCTGCGCGATCAGGTTGAGGCGGCTGCGGCCCACCTCGAGGCGGCGGCGGAAGTCGACCTCGTCGCCGGGCAGCGGCTCCTCGAGGAACGCGCGGTCGATCGCGACGGCTATGATCTGCTCGCGCAACTCCTCGGCGGTGCCCAGCGGCATGTAGTACACCGACATCTTTGTCAGGTCGGGGATGTTGCGCTCGAGGAACTTGATCGGCTCCTTGAGCGACAGCGCGAGCAACCGGCGCAGGCCTGCGCGATGCTTCGCGGCGGCGACATCGGGCTCGTCGAACACCTCGATCTCGACGTGCGTCTGCTTGTCGATCAGCGCCGGGAAACCGATCAGCGTCTGGCCGCCCTTGGCGATCTCCATCAGCTCGGGCAACTGGCCGAAGGTCCACGCGGTGTATTTCGCGGCGGCGACGGCCGCCACGGGCGCGGGCGCCGGTGCGGCCGCGCGGCCGACGATGCCTTTGCCCGAAGCCCCGGTCGCCGGCGTCGGTTCGGCCAGGGACGCGGGCGTGCCCGTGGCCGGCAGCTTCAAGGCCGCGAGCGCCTGGAACGCCGAACGCGCCTGGCCGCCGAGCTCGGATTTCAGCGTCGCGAGGTTGCGACCCATGCCCAGCTGCCGGCCATGCTCGTCGACCACGCGGAAGTTCATGAAGTGGTGCGGCGACAGCGTCTCCAGCTTGAAGTCGTTGCGCTGCACCGCGATCTGGGTGCGCTCCTTCACGGCCTTGAGCAGCACCTCCAGCAGCTCGCCCTGCGCGAAATCGTGCGTGGCCACGAACTCGGCCACGTAGTCCGGCAGCGGCACCAGGCGCGAGCGCGGCCGCTGGTGCAGGCTCTTCACGAGCGCCAGCACCTTGGCCTCCAGCATGCCCGGCACCAGCCAGTCGACGCGCTCGGCGTTGACCTGGTTGAGCGCGTAGATCGGCACGGTGACGGTCAGGCCGTCCTTGGCGTCGCCGGGCTCGTGCAGGTAGACCACGGCGCAGTCGACGCCGCCGAGGCGGATCGTCTTCGGGAACGACGCGGTGGTGATGCCCGCGGCCTCGTGGCGCATCAGCTCGTCGCGCGTGAGCATCAGCAGCTTCGGCTGCTTACGCTGTTCCTCGCGGTACCAACGCTCGAAGGTGGCGCCGCTGACCACGTCGGCGGGCACCTGCTGGTCGTAGAACGCGTAGATCAGCTCGTCGTCCACCAGCACGTCCTGGCGGCGCGACTTGTGCTCCAGGTCCTGCACCTGCGCGATCATCTTCTGGTTGTGGGCCAGGAACGGCAGGCGCGTGTCCCACTCGCCCTGCACCATGCCTTCGCGGATGAAGATCTCGCGGGCGACGACGGGGTCGACCAGGCCGAAGTTCACGCGCTTGTTCTGGTACACGACGATGCCGTACAGCGTCGCGCGCTCCAGCGCGATCACCTCGCCGGCCTTCTTCTCCCAGTGCGGCTCGAGCAGCTGCGTCTTCAGCAGGTGGCCGGCGATGCCGGGGATCCACTGCGGGTCGATCGCGGCGATGCCGCGACCGTACAGGCGCGTGGTCTCCACCAGTTCGGCCGTGACGATCCAGCGCCCCGGCTTCTTGGACAGGTGCGCGCCCGGATGGCGCCAGAAGCGGATGCCGCGGGCGCCGAGGTACCACTCGTCGTCTTCGCTCTTCAAGCCCAGGTTGCCCAGCAGGCCGGCGAGCATCGCCAGGTGCACCTGGTCGTAGTTGGCGGGCACGGTGTTGAGCTGCCAGCCGTTGTCGGCCACGACGATCAGCAGTTGCGAATGGATGTCGCGCCACTCGCGCACGCGGCGCACGCTGACGAAGTTCTCGCGCAGCAGTTGTTCGTAGCGGCGGTGGCTGAGCTTGTGGGTGGCCGGCGCGGCGGCCGTGCCCGCCTGCGCGCCGCCGTAGCGCGCGTTCGCGGACGCGCCGCGCGCGGGGCGCGGGGCGATCTGCGCCGCCGCCAGATCAAGACCTTCGGACTGGCCGCCGCGCGACAGGTCGAGCCACTTCCAGAGCTTGAGATAGCCCATGAACTCCGAGCGCTCGTCGGCGAACTTCTTGTGCTTCTCGTCGGCCGTCTGCGCCTGCTCCATCGGCCGGTCGCGCACGTCCTGGCCCGACAGCGCCGACGCGATCACCAGCACCTCGGTGAGGCAGTTGCGCTCGCGCGCCTCGAGGATCATGCGACCCACGCGCGGATCCAGCGGCAGCCGGGCGAGCTCGGTGCCGATAGGCGTCAGGTCGTTGAAATCGTCGACGGCGTTGAGCTCGCCCAGCAGCGCGTAGCCGTCGGCGATGGCCTTGCGCGGCGGCTCCTCCAGGAACGGGAAGTCCTCCACCGCGCCGAAGCGCAGGCTCTTCATGCGCAGGATGACGCCGGCCAGCGAGGAGCGCAGGATTTCCGGATCGGTGAATTTCGGCCGGCCGGCGAAGTCCTTCTCGTCGAACAGGCGGATGCAGGTGCCGTTGGCGACCCGGCCGCAACGGCCCGCGCGCTGGTTGCACGCGGCCTGGCTGATCGCCTCGATCTGCAGCTGCTCGACCTTGTTGCGATAGCTGTAGCGCTTGACGCGCGCCAGCCCGCTGTCGATCACGTAGCGGATGCCCGGCACGGTCAGCGACGTCTCGGCCACGTTGGTGGTGAGCACGATGCGCGGCGCCGCGCCGGTCTCGAACACGCGATCCTGCTCGGCCTGCGACAGGCGCGCGAACAGCGGCAGGATCTCGACGCCCGGCGGGTGATGCTTGCGCAGCACCTCGGCGGCCTCGCGGATCTCGCGCTCGCCGGGCAGGAACACCAGCACGTCGCCGGGGCCCTGGCGCCACAGCTCGTCGACCGCGTCGGCGATGGCCTCGTTGAGGCCGTATTCGCGCGACTCCTCGAACGGCCGCCAACGCTGCTCCACCGGGAACAGCCGTCCGCTGACGGTGATCACCGGCGCCGGACCGCTGGCCGACTCGAAGTGCTTGGAGAAGCGGTCGGCGTCGATCGTGGCCGACGTGACGATCACCTTCAGGTCGGGCCGGCGCGGCAGGATCTGGCGCAGGTAGCCCAGCAGGAAGTCGATGTTGAGGCTGCGCTCGTGCGCCTCGTCGATGATGATCGTGTCGTAGGCGCGCAGCAGCGGGTCGCCCTGCGTCTCGGCCAGCAGGATGCCGTCCGTCATCAGCTTGACCGAGGCGCCCGGCTGGAACCGATCCTGGAAGCGCACGCGGTAGCCCACCACCTCGCCCAGCGGCGAGTTGAGCTCGAACGCGATGCGCTTGGCGACGCTGGACGCGGCGATCCGGCGCGGCTGGGTGTGGCCGATCAGGCCGCCACCGTTGGCGCGGCCGCGCCCCAGCTCCAGCACGATCTTGGGCAACTGCGTGGTCTTGCCGGAGCCCGTCTCGCCGCAGACGATCACCACCTGGTGCTCGGTCAATGCGCGCGCGATGTCCTCGCGCCGGCTGGAGACCGGCAGCGATTCGGGATAGGTGATGGGCGGCAGCGGGTTCGCGGGCGCCGGCGCGGCGCGCGACGGGCGTTCGGCGCGGGGCGGTCTGGCGGGAGCAGGCGGACGCGGTGCCGGGGAAAGAAGCGGAGGACGGGTAGGCGAATTCACGAGCCAGCGATTATCTCGCTTGCGCAGTGCCCTTCCTTTGGAGACTTTGCCAAACTCCAGCGACAATGCCGATCGCCCACCGTTTCCGCCCCAGGCGCTCACTCGTTGGAACGCGCCCCCAGGCTCTCGGGAAGCGAGGATCACATCCGAGCCGACCCGAGCTCCCCCTCGGGGGGCAGCGACCAGCGGGAGCGTGGGGGCCAATATTTATGAGCCTGGATCTGGTCTTCCCCCACACCTTCGTGCCCTGGTTCCGTGCCGTGGCGCCGCACATCCACGCCTATCACGGCAAGACCTTCGTCGTGGCGATCGCCGGCGAGATGATTGCCGCAGGCAAGCTCAACGCGCTGGTGCAGGATCTGGCCATCCTTCACGCGATGGGCATGAAGCTGGTGCTGGTGCACGGCTTCCGGCCGCAGGTCAACGACCAGCTGAAGGCCAAGAATCATCCGGCGCGCTACAGCCACGGCATCCGCGTCACCGACGAGGTGGCGCTCGACTGCGCCCAGGAGGCCGCCGGCCAGCTGCGCTTCGAGATCGAGGCCGCGTTCTCGCAAGGCCTGCCCAACACGCCGATGGCCAACGCGACCGTGCGCGTGGTGTCGGGCAACTTCCTCACCGCCCGCCCCGTGGGCATCGTCGACGGCGTCGACTTCATGCACAGCGGCGTCGTGCGCAAGGTCGACGGCGTGGCGATCCGTCGCGCGATCGACATCGGCGCCGTCGTGCTGCTGTCGCCGTTCGGCTTCTCGCCCACCGGCGAGGCCTTCAACCTGACCATGGAAGAGGTCGCCACGTCCACTGCCGTCGCGCTGCAGGCCGACAAGCTGCTATTCCTGACCGAGGTGCCCGGCATCCACGAAGATCCCGCCGATCCAGAGACGCCGATCGACACCGAACTCGCGCTGGCCGACGCCGCGCGCCTGGTGGCCAGCCTGCCGGTGCCCACCAGCCCGTTCGACACCGCGTTCTACCTGCAGCACTGCGTCAAGGCCTGCCAGGGCGGCGTCGAGCGCTCGCACATCCTGCCGTTCGCCGTCGACGGGGCGCTGCTGATGGAAGTCTTCACGCACGACGGCATCGGCACCATGGTCGTCGACGAGAAACTCGAGAGCCTGCGCGAGGCCACCTCCGACGACGTCGGCGGTATCCTGCAATTGATCGCGCCATTCGAACGCGACGGCACGCTCGTCAAGCGCAGCCGCACGGAAATCGAACGCGACGTCGCCACCTATACCGTCATCGAGCACGACGGAATCATTTTCGGCTGCGCCGCGCTGTATCCGTATCCGGAAGCCGGCACCGCCGAATTGGCGGCGCTCACGGTATCGCCGCAGGTTCAAAGCCAGGGCGACGGCGAACGAATCCTGAAGCGAATCGAACATCGGGCAAAGGCGCTGGGCGTCAAGTCGATATTCGTACTGACCACGCGCACGATGCACTGGTTCATCAAGCGCGGCTTCGAGCAGGTGGATGCCGAATGGTTGCCCGAGGCGCGCAAGAAGAAATACAACTGGGACCGGCGCTCCCAGGTGCTCGTGAAGAAATTGCCGTGAGCACCTGACCGCTGGTACTGATGAAGAAACTGCCCTGAGCGGCGCACAAAACAACCCCGAATTCAACACGGTCGAGCTGACGCAGATCTCCTGCCGTCGCCGACTCCCTCACGAACAACAGGAGTTCCCCATGGCACGCACTGTCCAATGCGTTTACCTCAAGCGCGAGGCCGAAGGCCTCGACTTTTCCGTCTATCCCGGCGAGCTCGGCAAGCGCATCTACGAGAACGTCAGCAAGGAAGCCTTCGAGGCGTGGAAAAAGCACCAGACGATGCTCGTCAACGAGAATCGCCTGAACCTCGCGGATGCCCGGGCCCGTCAATATCTGGCACGCCAAATGGAAAGCTTCTTCTTCGGCGGCGGTGCCGAACAACCCGCCGGCTACGTGCCGCCGGCGCCCTGAGCGAGACATTTCTCATCCCTGGCCTGGTCTCATCTTCGTGTGCCAGCAATATTTCTGGCGGCCTCGGTGTATATTCTCGTCAAAGCTGCCAGACACGTGCAAAGCATCACGCGCGGCCTCCCTACTGAGTTTCTTTTTGCGCATTTCGCGATAAGATGTTTCAATAGCCGAATTGACACGAGGATTTGAGACATGTCTTCCCTGCAGGAACTTCTGGCCCAGAAGGCCGAAATCGACCGCCAGATTTCCGACGCCCGCCGTCATGAGCGCAACGAGGCCATTTCCAGGGTTCGCGCGTTGATGGCCGAGCATGGTTTGACCGCGTCCGATCTCGTCGCCAAGAGCAGCGGCCCGCGGGCCAGCACCAGCGGCCGCAAGGTCGCCGCGAAGTACCGCGATCCGGCCAGCGGCCAGACGTGGACGGGTCGCGGCCTGAAGCCGAAATGGCTGTCGGCCGCACTCGAATCGGGCAAGCAACTGACGGATTTCGCCGTCTGAGCGAGTTTCGACGCGCGGCCTGAAAAGGGCTGCCCGAGTTTCGAGCGCCTGCGGGCGCTCGTTTCGTTTCTGCTCACGCCGTCCCACCCTACACTGCAGAAGTGATTCCAGGCCAATTCGTCCAAGACCTGCTTGCCCGCGTCGACATCGTCGAGCTGGTCGGCCGCTCCGTCACGCTGAAGAAGGCGGGCGTGAACTACAAGGGCCTGTGCCCGTTCCACGGCGAGAAGTCGCCCAGCTTCATCGTCAGCGCCACCCGCCAGACCTACCACTGCTTCGGCTGCGGCGTGCACGGCGACGCGATCCGCTTCCTGTGCGAGCACCACGGCATGGGCTTCGTCGACGCGGTCACCGACCTCGCCCAGCAAGTGGGCATGCCGGTGCCCGAGGACGCGTCGTCGGCCGAGGAACGCGCCGAGGCCGCGCGCAAGAAGGCCCAGAGCACGACGCTGTCCGACATCCTGGCCAAGGCTGCCGATCACTACAAGGCGCAGCTGAAGGCCTCGCCGCGCGCCATCGAGTACCTGAAGGGCCGCGGCCTGAGCGGCGAGATCGCCGCCCGTTTCGCTCTTGGGTGGTCCCCCGAGGGCTGGCGCACGCTGGCCAGCGCATTCCCGCGCTACGACGATCCGCTGCTGGTCGAGTCCGGCATGGTGATCGTGTCGGGCGAGGACCCGGCCACGCAGAAGCGCTACGACCGCTTTCGCGAACGCGTCATGTTCCCGATCCGCAACGTCAAGGGCGAGGTGATCGCCTTCGGCGGCCGCGTGCTCGACAAGAGCGAGCCCAAGTACCTCAACTCGCCCGAGACGCCGGTGTTCAGCAAGGGGCGCGAGCTGTACGGCCTGTTCGAGGCCCGCCAGGGACTGCGCGACAAGGGCTACGTGCTGGTCACCGAGGGCTACATGGACGTGGTCGCGCTGGCGCAGCTGGGCTTTCCGAACGCCGTCGCGACGCTGGGCACCGCCTGCACCGCCGAGCACGTGCACAAGCTGCTGCGCTTCACCGAAAAGGTGATCTTCAGCTTCGACGGCGATGCCGCAGGCCGCCGCGCCGCCGGTCGCGCGCTGGAGGCGGCGCTGCCGCACGCCACCGATACGCGCAGCTTCCGCTTCCTGTTCCTGCCCAAGGAGCACGATCCCGACAGCTACGTGCGCGAACATGGGACGAAGGCGTTCGAGCAGTATGTGCAGAACGCGTTGCCGTTGTCGCAGCAACTGATCGAGGTGGCGCAGCACGACTGCGACATGAGCACCGCGGAGGGCCGCGCCCGCATGCTGGCGCAGGCCAAGCCGCTGTGGGCTGCGTTGCCCGAAGGCGCGCTGCAGCGCCAGTTGCTGGGCGAGCTGGCAGGCAAGGCCAACCTGCCGCTGGACGACCTGAACGCGCTCTGGAAGACCGGCCGGCCAGGCGGCTCGCGCGGCGGCCCGGGCAACTCCGGCGACGGCCGTCGCGACGACGAGCCCGGCGATCCGGATGGCGCGTTCGGCGGCGGCTCGCGCGCCGGCGAAGGCGGCCAGCAAGGCAAGTTCGGCGGCCGCTTCAACGCCCGGCCGTCGAACCCGAAATACGCCGCCCGGGATCGCGCGGCGGCCGAGCTGGCCGCCATGCGCCGCATCCCGCGCTCGGCGCCGAAGACGCCCGAGAGCCGCGCCGTGCAGATGCTGTTCGGCCACCCTGAATACTGGGATCAGCTGTCGACCGACGAGCACGAGTTGCTGCACGCCCTGCCCGCGCCCCACGGCCCGCTGGTGGCCTGGCTGGAGCGCGACCACTCGGAGCACGGGCCGCGGCCCTGGGCCATCCTGAGCCACGCGCTGCGCGGCGACCCTGAACTCGGCGAAGAGGCGCTGGCCATCGCCGACGGCGACGCCGATCCGGACGCGACGTACCTCGATTTCCGGCGCGCCGTCGACACGATCCTCGACCGCGAGCTGAAAGCGCGGGCGCAGGCGCTGATCGCGCAGGCGGCGACCGATCCGACCGCGCTGACGCGCTACCGCGAGGTGTATCGGCACTGGGAAGAAGTCAAGGCGCGGCTGTCGGCGCAACGTCCGGAGACCGATTGACGTCAGGGCTCACGATTGCATGCGGCGTGCCGAAGAGTGATTGCGGCCCGGCGACACGACGAGCCAAAAGGTGATTTCCATTCGGGATTGAGGTATAATCCGATATCCCACTCAGCGGCAACTTGTGACGTGCAGTGAGAACAGCTGACTCCGGGCCCCGGCCACCCTCGTCAAGGGCATCCATACAGGCCACCCCCATCCCGCAAGAGCTGCTCATTCAAACCACGTTCACGCCAACTTTGCCTGCCGGTGTCCCGTCGCGTCGCACGCGAAGGGAAATTCATTGCTCGCCTTTCTTTCTCGTCGCTCGCCCGCATATTCCGGGGGCAGGCCGAAATTGACGCGGGCTCGAAAAACGCCGGGCGGCCTGGGTCGACATTCATTCAAGGAAACGCATGACTGCCAAGAAGAGCGCTGATACTGCCAAGACGACGACCGCCGCCGCCAAGACGGCCGCCAAGACGGCCGCCGAGAAGCCCGTCGTCGAGAAGAAGGCGGTATCCGCTGCTGCGACCAAGGCCGCCGTCAAGGCGCCTGCTGCCAAGGCCAGCGCCGCCGTGAAGACGCCGGCCGCGAAGACGACCAAGACCGCCGCCAAGCCGGCCCCGGAAGCCAAGGGCAAGAAGGGCGGCAAGAAGGACGAGCCTGCCAAGGGCCCGGCCTTCGAGGAAGATGCCGACGTCGAGGCCGACCTGGAAGGCGAAGTCGAGGTCGAGGCCGTTGAAGAGGTCGTCGAGGAAGTCGGCGAGGTCAAGGCCAAGGTCAAGCCGCTGCGCATGAAGGTGTCGCGGGCCAAGGAACGCGCGCTGATGCGCGAGTTCGGCCTGGACGAGACGCAGCTGACCGAAGAGGAAGTCGCCAAGCGCCGCCATGAGCTCAAGACGCTCATCAAGATGGGCAAGACGCGCGGCTTCCTGACCCACCAGGAAATCAACGACCACTTGCCCGAGAAGCTGGTCGACAACGAAATCCTCGAAGCCATCGTGTCGATGCTCAACGACATGGGCATCGCCGTGTACGAGCAGGCGCCCGACGCCGCCACGCTGCTGATCTCGGGCCAGACCCAGTCCGGCGCGACGGAAGAGGAGGCCGAGGAGGCCGCCGAGGCCGCGCTGTCCACCGTCGACTCCGAGTTCGGCCGCACCACCGACCCCGTGCGCATGTACATGCGCGAGATGGGCTCGGTCGAGCTGCTGACCCGCGAAGGCGAAATCGAGATCGCCAAGCGCATCGAAGGCGGCCTGCAATCGATGATGCAGGCCATCTCGGCATCGCCCACCACCATTGCCGAGATCCTGTCGGTGGCCGACCGCATCGCCAAGGGCGAGATGCAGATCTCCGAGGCCGTCGACGGCTTCGTGTCCACCAACGAGGCGGACGACTACGTCGCGGAAGAAGACTTCGACGAGTTCGACGAGGAAGACGACGACGACGGCGCCGGCGGCTCCAAGGCGCTCACGAAGAAGCTCGAAGAGCTGAAGGCCCAGGCGCTGACCAAGTTCGGCGAGCTCAGCACGCACTTCGACAGGATGCGCAAGGCGTTCGAGAAGGACGGCTACCGTGCCCCGTCGTACGACAAGGCCCAGGCCGCGTTGACCGACGACCTGATGAAGATCCGCTTCACGGTCAAGACCATCGAGCGCCTGTGCCAGATCCTGCGCGGCCAGGTCGACGACGTGCGTCGCTACGAGCGCGAGATCCGCAAGATCGTCGTCGACAAGTGCGGCATGCCGCAGGAACACTTCATCAAGACGTTCCCCAGCAACTCGCTGAACCTGCACTGGGCCGAGAAGGAAATCGCCGGCAACCGCTCGTACAGCGTGATCATGGGCCGCAACCTGCCCGCGATCCAGGAACTCCAGCAGAAACTGATCGACCTCCAGGCGCGTGCCGTGGTGCCGATCGAGCATCTCAAGGAGATCAACCGCAAGATGAACGAGGGCGAGAAGGCCTCGCGCGACGCGAAGAAGGAAATGATCGAGGCCAACCTGCGCCTCGTGATCTCCATCGCGAAGAAGTACACCAACCGCGGCCTGCAGTTCCTCGACCTGATCCAGGAAGGCAACATCGGCCTGATGAAGGCGGTGGACAAGTTCGAATACCGTCGCGGCTACAAGTTCTCGACGTATGCCACGTGGTGGATCCGCCAGGCCATCACGCGCTCGATCGCCGACCAGGCCCGCACGATCCGCATCCCTGTCCACATGATCGAGACGATCAACAAGATGAACCGCATCTCGCGCCAGCATCTGCAGGAGTTCGGCTTCGAGCCGGACGCGCCGACACTCGCCGAGAAGATGGAGATGCCCGAGGACAAGATCCGCAAGATCATGAAGATCGCGAAAGAGCCGATCTCCATGGAAACGCCGATCGGGGACGACGACGACTCCCACCTGGGCGACTTCATCGAGGACACCAACAACCTCGCACCGGTCGAAGCCGCGATGCACGCCGGCCTGCGCGACGTGGTCAAGGACATCCTCGACAGCCTGACGCCGCGCGAAGCCAAGGTGCTGCGCATGCGCTTCGGCATCGAGATGTCCACCGACCACACGCTGGAAGAAGTGGGCAAGCAGTTCGACGTCACGCGCGAGCGCATCCGCCAGATCGAGGCGAAGGCGATCCGCAAGCTCAAGCACCCGAGCCGATCGGACAAGCTGCGCACCTACCTGGACAACCTCTAAACAGATCGTCCAGGAGCCGCCCGCATGTCCGCCATCCAGCGTCGTGCCGTCGTCTTCGCCGACCTTCGTGGCAGCACCGCGCTGTACGAACTGCTCGGCAACACCGACGCGTCCCAGATCGTCACCGAGACGGTGGACGCCGTCGCCCGGCGCGTGCCGGCCACCGGCGGCATCCTCGTCAAGACGCTCGGCGACGGGCTGATGGCGGTGTTCCCCACGGCCGCGCAAGCGGTCGAGGCGGCCGACCAGATGCACGAGGAGATCGACATCGTGATGCGGCGGCGCGACGCGCTGACCGGCTTCACGGAGGCGCGGCTGCAGTTGCAGGTGTGCATCGCGCTGGGCGAGACCGTCGAGGTCAGCGGCGACTACTTCGGCGATGCGGTCAACGTGGCGGCCCGCCTGCTGGACCACGCCGGCGACAACGAGACGCTCGTGACGGTGGAAGTGCTGCGCGCCCTGCCCCTCGATTCGCGCGACATGTTCCGCAGCCTCGATCTCGTGCGCCTGCGCGGGCGCGTGGAGCCGGTGGAGGTGCATCTGCTGTCGCGCCGCGGCATGGACACCGCGCCCACCCTCGTCGGCGGCGGCCCCGCGATGGGCCTCGTCGGCCCCGAGGCCGTGGTGCTGACCTGGGGCAACACGGTGCGCCGCTTCACGGCCGCCAACATGCCCGTGGTGATCGGTCGCGCGGCCGCGGCCGACATGCAGGTGGACGACGCCCGCGTCTCGCGCTCGCACTGCCGCATCGACTGGATCGGCGCCACGCTGCAGTTGTCCGACCTGAGCATCAACGGCACCTTCGTGCGCTTCTCCAGCGAGGACGAGGTGGTGAGCCTGCGCCGCGGCAGCTGCACGCTGCACGGCAGCGGCGAAGTGGGGCTCAGCGGTTCCCCGGAGGATCCGGGCGTCGCCGCGATGCAGTTCGAGGTGCTGCACGCCCCGGTCAGGCACTACGACGACGACGGCCTGCTGACGCCCATCGCGATTCCGTCGCGGAAATGACCGCCGCGCCGCGCGACCACGCGCACGACAGCGTCGAGAAGGTCGGCGTGCTGCTCGTCAACCTGGGCACGCCCGACGCGCCCACGACGCGCGCGCTGCGCAGCTACCTCGCGCAATTCCTGTCCGACCCGCGCGTGATCGAGATTCCGCGCGCGCTCTGGTGGCTGATCCTGCACGGCGTGATCCTGCGCATCCGCCCGGCGCGCTCCGCGCGCAAGTACAAGAAGGTGTGGCTGCGCGAAGGCTCGCCGCTGGCCGTGTGGACGGCGCGCCAGGCCAACATGCTGCGCAGCTACGTCGGCGAGCGCGGCCCGCGGGTGGAGGTGCGCTGGGCGATGCGCTACGGCCAGCCGGCGATCGCCACCGAGCTGGACACGCTTTGCGCGGAAGGCGCCACCCGCATCCTCGTGTTTCCGGCCTATCCGCAGTACTCGGCCGCGACGACGGCCAGCGTGCTCGACGACGTCGGCGCCTGGGTCCGGCGCACGCGCCGCGTGCCCGAGCTGCGCTTCGTCAACCACTACCACGACGACCCGGGCTACATAGCCGCCCTCGCCGCCCAGGTGCGCAAGCACTGGCAGCGCGAAGGCCGCGGCCGCAAGCTGGTGATGAGCTTCCACGGCATGCCGGCCCGCACGCTGCGCCTGGGCGACCCGTACCATTGCGAATGCCTGAAGACGGGCCGCCTGCTGGCCGAGCGGCTCGGGCTGGAGGCCGAAGACTGGCGCGTGACCTTCCAGAGCCGCTTCGGCCGCGCCGAGTGGCTGCAGCCCTACACCGAGCCGACGCTGAAGGCGCTCGCGCGGGCCGGCGCCGAAGGCGTGGACGTGATCTGCCCGGGCTTCGCATCCGACTGCCTGGAGACGCTGGAAGAGATCGCCATCGAGGCCCGCGCGGCCTTCCTGGCCGCTGGCGGCAAGGCTTTCCATTACATCCCCTGCCTCAACAACAGCCCGGAGGGCATGCAGGCGCTCGCCGGCGTCGCGCTGCGCCACTTGCAGGGCTGGGACACCGTCCCCATGTCCAGGGAAGAACTGAAACAACGCCAGGCCCGTGCAATCGCACACGGCGCCTCCGAATGACGATGTCCCGCCACGCCGCCGCCAACCCGTCCAGCGCCCCCGCCGCCGCCGCCGACATGCGGCTCGACAAGTGGCTGTGGGTGGCGCGCTTCTTCAAGACGCGCGGCCTCGCCGCCGACGAGGTGGAAAAGGGGCGCGTGCAAGTCAACGGCCAGGCCGCCAAGCCGGCGCGCTCGGTGCGGGTCAACGACCTGATCGAGATCCGCCAGCCCGGCTCGGCCCGTGAATTGCTGGTCCTGGGCCTGGGAGCGATGCGGGGCCCGGCGACGGTGGCCCGCACGCTGTACCGGGAAACCGAGGCCAGCATCCAGGCCCAGCAACAGGCCGCGGAGTCGCGCAGATTCGGCGTCGAACCTGCCAATGCGCAGGAGCTCGGCCGTCCGACCAAGCGCGACCGCCGCGACCTGGTCGACTGGCAGCGCTGGAGCGCGTCGGTCGACGACGAGTAGTTCGCAGCGGCCGGAGATCGTTCCGGTCGAAAAAAGTTTCGTGACCCCTCTTGAAAGTCGGGAGGCCGCCCTCATGTCCCCGCGCAACGCGACCGTAAAACCAAAGAAGACCATGAATCCGGAAGATCAAAACCCGCAAGCTCCGCTGCAATCGCCGGCCGAGAACGGCGCCGCCAACCTCGACGTCGGCCTGGGTGGCGACGCCGCCCGCATCGCCGAACTCGAGGCCAAGGTGGCCGAACTCACCGACGCCCACCTGCGCGCCAAGGCCGAGACCGAGAACGCCCGCCGCCGCGCCGACGACGAAGTGGCCAAGGCCCGCAAGTACGCCGTCGAAGCCTTCGCCGACAGCCTGCTGCCCGTCAAGGACAGCCTCGAGGCCGCGATCGCCACCCCCGAGGCCGCCGTGGAGCAGGTGCTCGAAGGCGTGCACGCCACGCTGCGCCAGCTGGTCGCCGCGCTGGAGCGCAACAAGGTGAGCCAGATCAATCCGCCCGCGGGCACCAAGTTCGATCCGCACCAGCACCAGGCCATCTCGATGGTGCCGGCCGACCAGGAAGCCAACACGATCGTGACCGTCCTGCAGAAGGGCTACCTGATCGCCGACCGCGTGCTGCGTCCGGCGCTCGTCACGGTGGCCGCGCCGAAATAACGCGAAACCGGGCCTCCGGGCGCCCGTTTCGGGGTGGAATCGCAGTCAAACCTGTAGTTCGCCCTTGAATTGAGCCCGGCCAGCCGCATCTCGAACACAACACCAAATTCAGCTTCAACAGCTTTCAGGAGAAACCAATCATGGGACGAATCATCGGTATTGACCTGGGCACCACGAACTCGTGCGTGTCGGTCATGGAAGGCAACACCACGCGTGTGATCGAGAACTCGGAAGGTGCCCGCACCACGCCGTCGATCATTGCCTACCAGGAAGACGGCGAAGTGCTGGTCGGCGCGTCCGCCAAGCGCCAGGCCGTCACCAACCCGAAGAACACCCTGTATGCGGTCAAGCGCCTGATCGGTCGCAAGTTCACTGAGAAGGAAGTGCAAAAGGACATCAACCTGATGCCCTACGAGATCCTGGCCGCCGACAACGGCGACGCCTGGGTCGGCGTGCGCGGCAAGAAGCTCGCGCCGCAGCAGGTCAGCGCCGAAGTGCTGCGCAAGATGAAGAAGACGGCCGAGGACTACCTCGGCGAGGAAGTGACCGAGGCCGTCATCACGGTGCCGGCCTACTTCAACGACAGCCAGCGCCAGGCCACCAAGGACGCCGGCCGCATCGCCGGCCTGGACGTCAAGCGCATCATCAACGAACCGACCGCCGCGGCGCTCGCGTTCGGCCTCGACAAGCACGGCAAGGGCGACCGCAAGATCGCCGTCTACGACCTGGGCGGCGGCAC
>FTKD01030331.1_pt1 | contig 79075 bp, 73 predicted proteins | sample 1658191 | NCBI WGS metagenome assembly FTKD01 (sample SAMEA3914808, study PRJEB12502) | metagenome | biome: forest; material: soil | place: Canada | collected 2011-08-03 | depth 0.3 m
ACTAGTACAACATCCCTGAAGTAACTTTCATTTAAATGGGAGTGACGATAAACTTCAGGCATGAGCCGTGGACGTCAAGCGCAGACGATCAAGCTGTCGCGTGAGGAGCGCAAGTCGCTTGAGCTGTTGACCCGCCGAGGAACCGCGGAGCAGCGCCAAGTGATGCGAGCGCAGATCGCGCTGATGGCTCACCGAGGCGAGACGACGACAGCGATCTCGGAGGCGCTCGGTGTCTCCGTGCAGACGGTTTCGCATTGGCGTAGTCGACTCGCCCAGCGTGGTGTCGAAGGCCTGCGAGAGATCCCGCGTTCGGGTCGACCGAGGCAGATCGGCGAGACGCAACGCCTGGAGTTGCTGGCGCTGGCCTGCGAGCCCGCCGAGTTGAAGGGCCGGGCGACGCCGACCTTGGACGAATTGGTTGACCGCGCCGTTGAGCGCGGTGTGGTCAAGCAGATCAGTCGCAGCCATTTGCAACGCATCCTTCAATCAGGCGATCTGCGGCCGCACCGCGTTCGGCAGTGGCTGCACAGTCCCGATCCGCAGTTCCGGCAAAAGGTCAACGAGATCTGCGCGCTGTATCGCCAGGCCCCCAAGGGTTCGGTCGTGCTGTCGGTCGACGAGAAGACCGGGATCCAGGCCATCGAGCGCAAGCACGCCGATCGCGCACCGGAGTCGGGTCGAGCACGGCGTCGTGAGTTCGAATACATCCGCCACGGCACGCAGGCGCTCATCGCCGCGATGGACGTGCACTCGGGGCGCGTCATCGGCAGTTGCACTGATCGGCGCACGCAAGACGATCTCGTGGCCTTCATGGAGGAGGTCGCGCAGGCCTATCCGACGGGCACCGTGCACATCGTGTGGGACAACCTCAACACGCATCGCGCGCAGGCGGTGTGGGATGATTTCAATGCCCGACACCATCAACGGTTCGTCTTCCACTTCACGCCGCTGCACGCCAGTTGGGTCAACCAGATCGAGTTGCTCTTTGGCATCTATTCGCGCCGTGTCCTGAGACATGCGAGTCATTCATCCATCGAGCATCTGCGCCAGCGCACCGAGGCCTTCATGGCGCAACGAAATCATGTGCCCAAGCCGTTCAAATGGACATTCGCCGGCTTCGAGCTGCAGACCGGCGAACCCCTGAGGTTCAAAGACGATGCCAACGTTCGACGCACAAAGAAAAGCCGCTGAGTTGCAGCGCGAACTCGCCAAGCTCACCGGGCACGAGCTCGCCACGGTCCGACCGTATGGGAAGCATCTGCTCATCCAGATGAACCGCGACGACACCGTCGACACGGTGGCACGCCTGACCGAGATCGGACGCAACTCCTACGAGTCAGCGTTCCGCAGCCACACCGGTCGTTGGGAGCCGCTGCCAGGCATTGGAGATCTCCCCGAAGTCACGGCATTGGTCGTTGACTTGCTTGCCCCGTATCTCGATCCAAATAGTTAAACCTATTTACGGGATGTTGTACTAGACACTCGCCAAGACGCCCCACAACGCGTCGCCGAGGTCGTCGGCGATCTGCACCATGCTGCTCGTGACGCCAACCGGCAGCCGTCCTCTCCATATCCGGGCCACGAGCCAGCACGCCGGCAAGCGGTCATTCGCCATGGACCGTTTCTGGCCGGGCTGTGACTGTCAAGATTGACCTGCTCGAGTGTGATTCAGACCGCAGGCGCCCCTGTGGAACCGGCTCTTTCAGAGGCCACATCCGAGGATGCATTCTTGGTGGGCTGCTGCAAGTACTGATTGATCGACTGGGCCAGTGATACGAAATCCGAGGGAATCATCAGCACCGTCGTGCTGTTGTTCTCGGCCCCGACCTCAGAGATCATTTGCATCCGCCTCAGTTCCAACGCCGCAGGGTTCTGCATCATTTGTTCGGCTGCTGCGGAAAGCTTGATCGACGCCTCGAATTCGGCCTCTGCCTTGATGAGTCGAGCGCGCTTCTCCCGGATGGCTTCGGCCTGCATCGCCATGACTTGCTGCATTGCGGCGGGAAGCTCGACATCCTTCATCTCGAAACGCTGGACCTCGAGCCCCCACACGGCAGTGGAACTCGCAATGCTCTCGCGCAGGAGTTCATTGATCTTGTTTCTTTCCTGCAGCACGTCATCGAGATCATGCTGGCCGATGATGTTGCGAAGCCCGGTCAGCGCCAGTTGGTAGACGGCTGTGTGGGCGTCCGCGACTTCGATGACGGACTTCGCGGCGTCGACAATGCGATACCACAGCACAGCATTGACCTTGATCGTGACGCTGTCCCGCGTGATGGTCTCCTGCTGCTCCGCAGAGACTGTCAGTGTTCTCACATCAATCGTCGTAGCGCGTTCAATGCCCAGAGGGACGATCCAGTACAGGCCGGGCCCCCGCAAACCCACGTAGCGTCCGAGTCGAAGGATCACTCCGCGCTGATACTCCTGCGCGATGCGTAGCCCCGACAACAAGAGAACAATGAGGGCAGCAGTTGCGACGAACATGTTGGCAGCCTGTATTTTTGCAGTAGCTGAGCGTACCCCACGTCGGAACGGCGGATCTGGACAGACGGACACCCGACGCTCGCAACCATCAGCTCGTAGCCGACCTGCGACCTTGCCGGTCGCGCGCGGTGGCAGTCACTTCGCTTGGCACGCCGGCGACTCGAATCTGCCGTGCCGCGCTTGAATCATGCGCCTTCGTCTGCCGGCTCGAAATGACGTTCCCGGGCCGCTCAGCCAGACGGATTGAGACTTCTTCTTTACGATGGCAAATGGGGGCCCCAGCGAGCCTCCAGCTTGAAACCAAGGGCCTTGTAGAACGGCAGAGCCGCGTCGACGTCATCTACCAAATAGCGAAAGACTGGCATTGAGGTCTCCAGGTACGCGTGAGATTGAGAGGTCACCCCAGCCTGCCCGAAAGGCGACCTTCGCGGATGTCCGCCGCCGACTGCAGTCCTGCGCATCTGATAGGTCGCCTCGACGCACGCCCTCAACGCGACAAGTGGGCATACCAATTGTGAGAAGCACTCGCATTCCGATAGTCCCCTTGCCGTACCCCAAGAATTGAATGTCGACAGAATCCCGGCGGTCGCACGTGGCAGCCAGGAGGGTGTCGAAATGCGCATGCGTCTCGCTTGGCCGAGCCGTAGGTCTCCCCTTCCTCTCGTCTCTGCCTCGTCATGCGATTCCTCACTGCCCTCGTGTCGTGCGTCCTGCTGCCGTTCGGACTGCAGGCCACCGTAGCCAACGCCGCGCCGGAGGAGATCCAGGTCTATCTCGATGACAAGGAAGACCCAGGACACGTGAGCGTCGACCTGCACAACAACGACGTCTTGCTCGGTCGAAAGACAGCGGACTACCCTGGCGAACGCCCTCCCGACCATGTCTATCGTCTGACGCCGGAGTTCAACTTCGGGCTGACTGACACGCTGGAGGCGGGTGCTTATCTGCTGACCAGCCTGCCTGCGACGGGCGATGCCGTGGTCGACGGCGCCAAGCTGCGCCTGAAGTACATCGCGCCGCATGATCCGACAGCTGGTCTGTTTTGGGGCCTGAACCTCGAGATGGGACGCACACGAATATCCGATTCACCAGAACCCTGGAACGGTGAGCTCAAGGGCATTCTGGGATGACGGAACCTCGGCTGGACGCTGGGTGGCAACCTGAATGTCGATGCGGCACTCGCCCGCCACGACGACGCGGCGACCGCCGACATCGACTTGAAGGTGGCACGACGAATCTCCGGCGACACCTCGATTGGCCTCGAGAGCTACAACGAACTCGGCCCCTTTCGCCACCTCGAACCACTCGATCAGGGCAGCAAGAGCCTGTTCGCAGCGCTCGACACAGTCATCGCGGGACACGAGCTGAACCTGGGTGTGGGCCGCGGATTGACGCGTGATGCCGATCGGTGGGTGATCAAGGCCATCGTGAATATCCGCCTCTGGTAGGCATCCAATAGCGGCCCGTCGCTGAAGCCTGCTTCTGGCCGGCAAACGACTGTCAGTATCACCCAGCGACTGGAGGTCTACAGGCCTGATTCAAGCGAGCCGAAGTGACCAAACGCGCAGACGGCAGGGTTGATCCTTGTTTGTCTCGGGTTCGTCGACGCCAATCGGCTCCACTTCCGACCACGGGATCAGGCCGTCGATGCGGTTCGACGCCAGATAGCCGTCAATGATTTCGTTGGCCGCGTCGGCAGGCGCCACCTCGCACCGAAACGGAAGCGAATCCGGAAGACAGCGAGCCACGCTGAAGCACAGTTGACCCGCCTGCTCGTCATGCCAAAGGTAGAACGTCGCGGGCTTCATACCGATGCTCTCAGCTTGAGCCCTACGGACGTCAATGGCCGCCTCGATGAATCGAGTTAGATCGGCCGTGCCGGGCAGCTTGTCCGCAGAAAATGACAACGACCACAGATTCTCTGCAGCCCCAGCACCAGCGCCATCTGGAAGTTCAAGTTCTTCAGCGGTCATTTCGCTGATCCAGTCGTCGAAGGTCATCTGCATTCGCAGATCTTGAGCCGCTGCGCCCAGCTGGACTGCCGAGAAGCAGTCACTCGCAAAGGGCAGCTAGTGGGCCGGATCAAAGCGTTCAGCCCAACATTCAGGTCACCTGCGGTTGCGCCGCGCAAGCCCTGATTGCTTCAGTGATGACCGCGTCGGAGAAGTCTTGCCAGTTGCCGCGCAGCAGGTTCTTGAGCCAAGTGCCGTGGTCGGCATCCTGGGTGCCTCGCGTGGACGTGCTGTACATCCGCTCGAGCACCTGCTCGGCAACTGCCCGGGTGATCAGTTCGGCGGAGTGCTCGTGCCCCAGGCTGCCCTTGTGGCGATCGAGGTACTTGATGAACTGATCCCCGATGGCTTCTGTCGCCAAATGGCCGGTCGCAACCCGGGCGGAAAAGCTCTTGACGCGGCAGATGAGGCTGAGGTCGGCGTGCAGTTGCTCGCAGGTCGGGCATTGCGCGCCGGTGTCCGGCTGTGGCCCGGAGGCACCGGGTCCCTCAGTGTCGGCGCCGGCGCGGCACAGAGTGGAGACGAACAGGTCGATCGTCGGGCCGCTGCGTGAGACATGATCCTTGAATCCCTTGCGGCGATAGTCCAGGCTGGCGAGGAAGGCGCGCACGCCCGCGTTGTGTCCGTTGGCGTCGAGAGGCGCACGGTCGAGCATGCGCAGGATGGCCTCGGGAACGATCACGAACCAGAGCGATGCCGGAATCACGTTGTGGGCCTCGGTCCACTTTGCACCGTTTGGCCCCGCGGCCGGAATGAAGATCTTGCGGCACGACGGGCACGGCACCGGTGTCGCAGCGCCTGGCTTGGAGGGACCAGACGGCTTGTACGTCACCTTGAGCAAGGTGCGCATCGGGGCGTCTCCGGTGGGCTTCGACCGCAACTCCCAGACGTTGTTGCCCATGTCCTTCATGAAGCCGCCTGCATTCTTCACGATGTTGCCCACCGCGCTTTGCATCGCCTCGCGCGTGGCCAAGCCTTGATAGGCCACTTTGACGCGCACTCTGGCCGCCTCGATCTGCGAGCGAAGCACGCTGACCTCGCTCGAAGAATCGACGTCTTCAAGCTCAAAACTCCAGCCCATGGGTTGCTCCGTCGATGCTCAAGAGGCGGCCATCATACCCACTACCGTATCAAAACGCGTACGCAACATAGGGAGTACGAACCGAGCGGATGGCAGACGCAAGCGATGGTGCATCGCTACGCCCATCTCTCCTCCGCTCATCTGGCCACGCACGCGGCCAACCTCCCGAAGCTGACCATCTCAGAAAGGAAATCCGATGGATCATGCAATGAAGGTCGATCTCGACGCGGGCTATTGGCTGACGGCTACGCACAGGTGCACGCAGTGCCGACACGAGGCGCCCGTCACGGTTCTCGTCGTCACAGAAGGCTGCGAGCACTGGAACGGCGTCATGTGGTCGATCGACCAGCCCTCTTTTGTAATCGACGTGGGCTGCGAACTACCTTTGGAGGTGGTCAGGCAACGCTGGCTGCTGAACCCGAACCTCGGCATGCCCACCGTCGGCGAGCGAACCGTCAGTGACTTGGCGAACGTGTGCCAGCATTGCGGCACACGAATCGAGGACGACGACCTGGTCGAGCCAGGCGGGCCCTTCCTGCCGAGCAATCCGGCAAGCGCCGTGCTAGTCAGCTGCACTCCCTTGGAGCAGCCGTTCACAGCGAACGAGGCCGAGGTCTGGGAAGAGGACGCACTGCCTGGGCTGCTCCAGCGCTTCTCGCAGCGCGACTGAAGACACAACGGCGTCACAGACCGCCGTTTTGCTCTCCGCAACCGGAGCTAAGTCCTTGATTCGGTGGTAGGCCGTGTTGGACTTGAACCAACGACCAAAGGATTATGAGTTTGCGAGCAACGGGGGCTGTCGAGGCAATCATAGCGAAGTCTTCCGAAGCTTGGAAAGCCTGAAACTTGTTGCCTGACAAGCAGTTAGCGAAGTTGGTCGAAATCGGGCGAAGCTGATGGGTGTACCGCTACTGTACCGGGGCCTATCGGCGTCGCCCGCCGCACGGTGCTAGCGCTGGCGACGCGCCTTGCGGTACCGGCGGAATCCAACGACAAGGGCGATCGGCGCCAGCAAGAGGCCAACCAATGCGCCTGTGATCATGGCCATCAGGCCCACCCATGCCCCGAGTGCCGACAAGCACACGCCCAAGAATGTGAGGAATGCAAACATGGCGGCACCTCAGCGAAGGCTTCTCGGAGGCGTCATGCCAACGAGCATGACGAGCACGTCTGCGTTCACCTCCGACGTCGCCGTCGCCCACATCCAGCTCGTCACAACCATCAGTCTTTTCATGCAGTTCTCCAGTCAGTTTTGGGGTTTGACCGGGTTCTTCCTCCCTTTTCAACCACGCGGCTTGTGCCGCTTGGCTGAGGGTCGAAGGCCCCGCTCATGGAGCGGGCGGGGCTTTCGACCCTCAGCCTCGGAAGCACTGAGTGAAGAGCGATGCGAGCAAGTCAAGCCGCAGGCGCGAATTCTTGAGGAGGCCGGGCCAGCCCTGCGAGCGGCATGACAGTGCGCAGCGCTGGCAAGCGGGTCGCACGGCTGGACGCGCGCCGCAGACCCCATGGCAAGAACATCGGGTGTCTCTTCTGGCTGTGGACCGCGAGGGAATGGCTGGCTATGATGAGCAGAATGCCCGCGTCCGCGAATGCGAACGTAGGCACGCACAACCAGCATTCCAATTTTCTGACCTAAGGAGTTTTTCGATGCTTTTGAATGACCACGCGCCGCTGGAGCTCGCCTCCAGGGTGCTGAAGATCGAGACGCTCCGTACGGTTGCGAGGCAGCCGTTCAACCGCTTCGGCTGGAGCGTGCTGGACCGATGGGCGTTCAACTCCCCGGCCGCGCTTGAAGCCCTCGAAGCGCAGGGTCTCGACGCGCTTCGAGCCCGTCTCCTGGAACAGCAGGAGCGTGAAGTCGAAGTCTTGCTGGAGCTGTCGCCCGATCTCGGGAACTCGGTCCCGGATTCCGAGGTCCTCGCCTACGCTGAAGTTCGCACTGAGTTGGCCTAGCCTCGCCGCTTGCCCGCGCTCCCGGGAGCGCTTTTCGGTCTTCGGTCGATGGGGTCTCGGGGCGGAGCCCTGAGTTCATCCAGATGCGCGGACAACACTTGCTGTTGTCGGCACATCTGGCATCCTGCCCGGATCAAAAGTAGGGCAAACCGGAACGCTGACGGGGTTCATCCCGGAACAAGTTGTGATCCGGGACGGCATCGCTAGCCATCATTGAGCAGAGTACCCGGGGTCTTCCCGGGGTATGCCCGGGAGTCGTGCCGCCTTCGAATGCTGATCGGCCCAGGGAGCGGCCCGGGAGTGTCTGAAGTGCTGTGATCGCGCTGCCATAGTGACCGAAAGCCGGCCAAACAGGGCTGCGAGGCCCGATGGCGCGGCGGATCGCGAACGCATCGTTGCACGTTCGAAACAGTGCAGGCCTGGACATGATGCGCACGCCTTTGGGGATCGTCTGCCGCCACGTCATGGAGACTTGCGACCGGATCTACACAGCATCTTTCGACCCGTCTATCTGGGGACTGCAAGGTCTGACGAGCGTGCCAGCATTCGGCCGCTCGTTCGAATTTGCGCAGTCACACAGAACCGACGGCTCGCGCAATCGGCGTGCGCCCGGCGTGCGCCCGGTGTGTGACACGATAGTGATTCCGGCCCCATGTGGTGCCGGCTAGAGTTGGCGCCGAACGAGGTGCACCCGACGCCGCACATGAAGCTGCGAGGGCCAACGTCAGGTCCTCCATCACCACCCGACAGGCGCACAACTGCTTCGGACTTCTGGTTCCGTTTAGACATCATGGTCGCCATCCCCAGGCGGCCGGTCCCCCAACACCGTAGGTTGCGCGCCAAGGCGCGTAGAGCTACATGCTGTGACTTGCGTCGTCAGCAACCAGGAGACCGGCCATGGAAGAGCGTATCAAGATTCACGTGGGCCTGGACGTCCACATGGACAGCATCAGCGTGGCAGCAGCCGATCCCGGCCGAGCCCCGGGACGGCTGATCGGCAAAGTTCCGCACGACGTGAGCAAGCTTTTGAAGGTGCTGGCCAAGGTCGGCCCTGCCGGGCAGTTGCACGTTGTGTACGAGGCTGGGCCGACGGGCTTCGGCCTGCAGCGCGCCCTGGCGGCCAAGGGTTTCGCTTGCGAGATCATTGCGCCGTCGCAGATTCCGCATCGTCCCGGCGACCGCGTCAAGACCGATGGGCGCGACAGCATTCAACTGGCCGAGTGCTCACGAGCCGGACAATTGAGCGCGGTGTGGATCCCTGATCCGCAAGACGAGGCGATCCGTGACCTGTCGCGGGCACGTGAAGACGCAGTCAACAGCCGCTCTGCTCCCGGGCACGCCAGCAGCTCAAGGGCTTCTTGCTGCGCCATGACGTGCGCTACAAGGGCAAGACGGCTTGGTGTGGCGCCTACGACCGTTGGCTGGCGACACTGAACTTCGGGGCCGGTGCCGCACAGACCGCGTTCACCGAATACTGGCTTGCGGTGAAATCCGCGGACGAACGCGTCGAGCGCCTGACCGCGGCAGAGCACGCCTGCGTCACGGGATGGCGCTTCGAGTCGGTGGTTGGTGCGCTGCAGGTGTTGCGTGGCGTCGCAGCCGTGACCGCGATTGGCCTGGTCGCGGAGATTGGCGATCTCTCCCGCTTTGCTCACCCGCGCAAGTTGATGGGCTACCTCGGCCTGACGCCGTCCGAACACTCGAGCGGTGCTCGTGTGAGTCGCCGCAGCATCACCAAGACTGGCAACGCGCACGCACGTCGCCTGTTGACCGAGGCCGCCTGGCACTATCGCTTCAAGGCGCGCATCGGCAAGTCAGCGTTGATACGCCAGCAAGACCTGTCCGAACCGATACGCGAGACGGGCTGGAAGGCACAGCTACGTTTGACGCAGCGCTTTGCCAGCTTGCGCGAGCGCGGGCTGCAGGCCAACAAGGCCTGCATCGCCGTTGCCCGCGAGCTCGCGGGCTTCATCTGGGCGATTGGCATGCAAGCGTTGCAGGAAAAAGCCGGCGCAAAGGCTTGAATGAATTGGGGCTATGGATGATCGATCTGGCGATGCGACACGAGCAACGATAGGGCAACCCTCGACAAACCTACCAGGGCACCGCAAGGCTGATCTCCGTTTTTAGAGCGAGGCAGGCCCACGACGAATCGATGAAGTGCTGGTAACCAATCCGCGGATATGAGTCTGATTCATCGTCGCTTCAACGCTCGAGTCGCATCACCCTATCGATCCCAATCTCCAATCAATTTCCATCATCAACCTATGCGCTAGCGCGATTGACAGTGGCGACCATATGAGGTTTGTTCGACATCTGCCCGCGTGCCGAGACGGCACCGAACCGCCTGGTCCTGAGGGCAGGTGTTGGACAAACCTCGAGGGAGGAAACCGCGGGCCGGGCCGCAGGCCCCGAGGACGCCACTGCGTTATGGCGATAGTAGTTAACGCAGAGCTGCTGTGGGCGAGCGCGCAAGCGAGAAGCGAGGCATGCCGTCGATGGGCGCGCCTTACGACGCAGTCCGGGTTCGGTGTTGCGAGTGGATCTGGACGGGCCAGAAGTGCGCTGCGGCGTCGCCGAGCCAAGGTTACGCCCACCGGCTGTCGTGAACCGAGAACCAGTGCATTGCGGCAAGGTCGAAGCGTGCGCGCAGTCATCGCGAGGCCGACTGTTGCGGTGGCCCGCGGATCGACGCCTGGCGCGCGAAGATCTGCACGATGAGCATGGCCGTGCCACAGTGCGCGCAGACGAAGGTCGGTTTGTCGGCGACGAGGTTGCCGCCGGCGTCATCGGTGGGAACTTCTGTCGTGCTCGGCTTGCCCAGCAGCGTGCGTGCCAACGCGATGCTGGCCTTGTGGCAACCGTTGGCCAGCAGCCCGTAGTGGCGGATGCGATGGAAGCCGCCGGGCAGCACATGCAGCAGGAAGCGCCGCATGAACTCGTCGGCGCTGAGTGTCATCGTCTTGTGGCGCGTCTTGCCCGCCGCGCCGTCCTTGACCCGGTAGTCCTTCCAGCGGAATGTGATGCCGCGGTCGTCCATGGCGAGCAGACGGCTGTTGGAGATTGCGACGCGGTGCGTGTAGCGCGACAAGTAGGCCAGCACGGCCTCGGGCCCGGCGAACGGCCGCTTGGCGTAGACCACCCACTCGCATCGGCGCAGCGGCGCGAGCCACCGTGCGAAGGCCTTGGCATCGGCCAGCGCGACGTGCTCGCCGAAGAACTTCAGTTGGCCGGCCCGATGGCGCTGCACGAGCTCTTCGAGGAAGCGGCGCCGGAACAGCCGCGAGAGCACGCGCACCGACAGGAAGAAGCCCGGCCGGCACGCGACCCAGGACTTGCCGTCGGGCGCCAGGCCGCCACCGGGGACGACGCCATGCACATGCGGGTGGTGGGTCAATGCCGAGCCCCAGGTGTGCAGCACCAAGGTCGCGCCGATGCGCGCGCCCAGATGCTTGGGGTCGGCGGCGATGGTGAGCAAGGTCTCGGCGGCCACGTCGAACAACAGGCCGTAGACCACGGCCTTGTTCTGCAATGCGACGTCGGCGATGGGCGCCGGCAGCGTGAAGACCACGTGGTAATACTCAACCGGCAACAGGTCGGCCTGCCGGGCTTGGAGCCAGCGTTTGGCCGCAGCACTCTGGCACTTCGGACAGTGCCGGTTGCGGCAGGAGTTGTACGAGACCTGCTCGACGCCGCACCCTTCGCAGCGCAGGACATGGCCACCAAGGGCCGCGCTGCGGCACTGCTCGATGGCGGACATGACCTTGAGTTGGGCCAGGCTCAGGTGGCCGCGTTGCGCGGCGCGCCAAGCCGGCCCGTGGATGCGGAAGATGTCGGCGACCTCGAGGGCGCGTTGCCCCACGGCGGTCGCCTCACGACGAAGGCCGTGCCTCCAGCGGGCTCAGCACCTCGCGCAACAGGTCGGTGGCCACATGGGTGTAGATGGTCGTCGTCTCCAGATGCGTGTGCCCGAGCAAGACCTGGATGATGCGGATGTCGACCTTCTGCTCCAGCAGGTGGGTCGCGAAGCTGTGACGCAGCGTATGCATCGACACGCGCTTGTCGATCTTGGCCGCGTCGGCGGCCGCGTGGATGGCGCGATTGAGCTGGCGCGTGGTCAGTGGGTCGGTGGGATCCATCCCGGGGAACAGCCAGCCGTCACGCAGGATCTTGCCCTGCGCATGGCCCACGCGCCACCACACCCGCAGCCGCTCGAGCAGGATGGGCGGCAGCATTGCGTAGCGATCCTTGCGGCCCTTGCCCTGCTCGACGCGCAGCGTCATGCGCTGGCTGTCGACATCGCCGACCTTGAGTGAGATGACCTCGCTGGCGCGCAGCCCGGCGCCGTAGGCCACCGACAGCGCCGTCTGGTGCTTGAGGTTCCAGGCCGCAGCGATCAGGCGCGAGACCTCCTCTCGACTCAGTACCACTGGCAAGGTGCGCGGCACCTTGACCGGCTGCATCCTGGCCATCAGCTCGGGGTGGTTGAGCGTGACATCGAAGAAGAACTTCAAGCCGGAGATCGTGGCATTGAGCGTGATCGGCGACGTCCCGTCATCGACCAGGTGCAACTGGAACCGTCGCAGATCATCGGCGGTGGCGGTGTCGGGCGAATGCTTGAGGTAGGTACCCAGCTTGGTGACGGCTCGCAGGTAGGCGGCCTGCGTCTTGGGCTCGAACTTGCGCATGCGCATGTCGTCCGTCATACGTTGGCGCAACGGCGAGACGGTGGGAGTCGAACGTTCCATGATCCTGCTCCTGTTGATGAGCGAGGCGGATTGCCTCGCTCGTCAACATCGCAAAACCTTGGCGACAAACGTCGCCGGTACGCCTACCGCGAGAGCGGTTTAGTCCGTCGCTGCAAATCGGTAGTTCGGTTCGGCGTCAATGGGCGCGACCGCTGGCCTAGACAATATTCGCTGCAAGGGCCGCTCGTCGGGCATCAGTTACGTCACGCCATCGCCTGAATCGGCACCCGCACCGGTAGGCTTTGACGTACCCAATTGGTCGTTGCCAGAGCACGTAGTCCCTGCGCGTGGATCTCGGGATCGCCGTCTAGCGAGCGCAAAGTGCAAAGGATGTAGACCGTCAACCCTTCCGCAAGTTGCGGCTCGAACTCGCGGAGGAACATTCGGGCTTGCAAAGCCCAGGTGTCACCACCGACCCCATTTGCGAACACCTTGCGGTGCACCTTGACCGGGGCCCATTTTCCGCCGTGCTCGACCTGGGCTGACTCGTACCCGTTCGTGCCATCCTCGCCTGCGAGGGGTACCTTGCTCTGGATGTTGTCGCCGTCTAGGGTGCCAAAGCTCAGTTCGATGTTGGCCCGCACATACTCCGCTCCAGCGTTGCCGTCGAGGGGAGGTGCATAGACGGCGGTGATGATGACCTCGCCCCTGAATTTGTCGTCGTGCATCAAACCCTCCGGAATCGGGTACGGAGCTTTTCGCCACCGCAACGACGGTACCAGACGAGACTCGAAGATCATGGTGAAACTGTCGTCTCGGTCGTATAGGGCTGCCACTACGTCCTTGGGCAGACCGGTGCCGAAATACCGCCGCTCCCAGGGCGTGTATGGCGGCGAAGACAACTGGGCTGCGTGGATCATGAGCGCCTTGACCAATGCAGGCGTGGCAGTAAGCCCGGTACCGCCAGCTATAGCCTCCCATGCGTGCGCTGCCATGCTTGAGGCGATGGGTGCAGCAAAGCTGGTGCCGAAGCCCCTCGCGCGGGCGTTGCCGGAGGTGAGGACGGCGACGCTCGCTGCGCCGGAGTTCCAGGGGGCGTGGACTCCGCCTCCGGCGTGGACGATGTCAGGCTTAGGCGTGAATACTGGCCCGGGCCCACGGCGGCTGTAAGCGGCTGGCTCGCCCTCCTCATTGAGCGTATCGGGTGCGCCGATATGGCAAATGGCTCCCACCGTCAGAGCCCTTACCGATTCGGCGGGACACGACACCTGATCCTGAAGCGTGGCCAACGCGGGCCAACTGCGGCGCGGCTCCAATAGGTAGTTGCCTGCTGCCACGACGAAGAGGACGTTGTGCAGGTCGCTGAGTTGGTCGAGGGTCTGAGCGAACTCGCTGAAGGTTTGCTCGTCGCATCCAAATGATGTGCCCAGCGAGAGGTTCCAGATACGCACATCCGGCCGGTCTCGGATGGCATCCTCCAGACGCAAGATGATGTCGCCGACGTAGCCTCCGCCTGCGGACTCTAAACCGCAGACGTCGTAAACCATGGCGCCCAACAGTGGCAGATCGTCGTGGCCGTCATTCAGGCTCCGAGCGCCGGCGACCAGGGAGGCGACGTTGGTACCATGCTGATGATCAGTATCTGGCGGCAGTACGTAGGTTTTTGTGCCAACGACCCAAGGGCGTAGGTCAATCGCCGTCGCTGCGGTGCCGGTGTCAAATACCGCCACCGTAGGCAGGCCTTCCATCGGCGCGAGCAGTCGTGGCGCGACGTCCGCTGCAGGTCCCGCAGGCACCGTAGCTGCGGGAAACAGACGCGGCTCGGGCATCAATCGACGAAGGCCAGGGAAACCGAGCAGTTCGTCCAGCTTCTCCTCGTTGACATTGCCCACGTCGAGCAAGCTGGCATAGAACCAGCCATGGCGACCCTGCCGAAAGAAGCGGTGCTTGAGGCCGAGATGAGCAAAGAGCCCGCGCACCGCATCGAATAGCCTGGCGTTCGCGGCATCGTTGTTGTAACGGAAGAAACGCAGCAGCGCCCGGCCTTGCTGCTGTACGGCGAGGGTGCCTTCCGGATTGCGTTGTGCGCGGCCCCATGGCTCGATCCGCTCAATCGCGCTTAGGTTCGCCCGAATCTCCTTGATGTCGCGCTCCAGTATCACACTGCGAAGCGCGGCGATGCTGCCGCCGTGAGCGCCGACGAGCATCTCTTCGACTCGCTCGTGACCAGCGGGCACCAAGCCTGACTCCTCGACAACCTTGGTTGGACGGTGGGACTTAGCGATGGACTCGTGCCTGAGCCGGAACGTCAGCGGCGCCAGCAGATGGGGATGCGCGCGCATTTGCGGCACCAGCAGCTGAGTGGCCCGATCGAGTGTGTCGGCCAAGGCTTCACGGTAGGCCGCGTCGACCAGAACAAATTCCTTCTTTGGTCCGCCTCCCGTCTTCATGCCCTGCAGATCCCGCCTCTCGAAGGCGATCTGCTGGAACGGGTTTGCCGGGCTGGGCCGCGGCACCGGCCTCTGCGGATCAGCCGGGCTTTTTGTCGTCCTCCTCGTGGCCATCTGGTGCTCCCTCTTGAGTGATATTGGTGACGTGACGCGTTGAAACGCCGTAGAGCTTGGCTAGTACGCGTAGCGAGAAGAACTTTCGATCCCATCTGCGCAACCAAAGCATCTCAGCGTCGCGCGTGCTCAGCGGAACGCGCTCGACCAGCGCCAGGGTCAACCCGAGGCGCCGAAACACTTCGTCCTCATCGACCTGCGATTGGCCCGCGAGCACAGCGTTTCGCTTGGCATCCAGGCAGATCTGCTCTATGACTGCGCCAGTCACACCGTTTGAACGGGCAACTAACCCTTTGATGTCCAAGCTGGCCGGACCGTAATTGCCTAGGAAACGCTGCCACAACACCTCACGCATGCCGTCATCGGGCAACGGCATTGGCACGCGGAAGCTGAAGCGACGCCAGATCGCAGGATCGAGAAGATGATCGTGATTCGTTGCCGCCAGCAGAATGGTGCTATCTGGCAATGCATCGATGTTCTGCAATAGCGCGATGACCACGCGCTGCAACTCACCTACGTCGCGCTCGTTGCCTCTGGCACTTGCCAGCGCATCAAACTCGTCCAGAAAGAGCACGCATTGACGCTGTTCCGCGTAATCGAACACGCGGCGTAAGTTGCGGCTGGTCTGGCCGAGCAGGCTGCTCACCAGAGTGTCGCAACGCACGGTGAGTAGCTGGAGTCCGAGCTGGGCAGCGACCCAGCGAGCAAGTTGAGTCTTGCCGGTCCCCGGCTGTCCATGGATCAACAGGCGGTTTGGCAAAGCCGCGTTGGCCGCCACCAGTGCGTCGTGGTGGCGCACGGTCGCGAGGAACTCTTGCATCCGAGATTCGATGGCATTCGGAAGCACAAGACTAACGTCGCGAGCTTCAGGCTGACTAACGTCAACGGTGTGCAGACGGCTTTCGCCGTCGACCGGCAGGTTGCCGAGGCTGATGCCGCGTTCAGCATCCTGAACTGAGGCCAAAGCACCCGGAGCGCGAGCCAGGCGCTCGCGAATCTGACGAGCGTGTTGACGGTCGCCCTGTTCCTCAAGCTTGTCGGCCAACAGCCCGGCATAGTTCGCCGCCATACTCACGTTGGCACGCAAGGCACCGTCGAGTATCTTCAGAACTTCCGACAAGTTGTCCACGACGATCCGGTTTTTGGGCTGGCGTAGCAGTTTATCTCCGATTTGATCCACTTTCTGCGAGGATCGTTTCGATTTTTAGGATTTCGTTCCGCCGTGAGGGTGCGCCGTTCCGGGCGGCTCGCCTGAAGGGTGAATTGCCGGAGATGCCGCAGCTCGGCAGCTACCACCGGGAGCTAGTCGCCTGCCGGCGTCGAGGCGGAGATTTGGGCGAACCGACTGGCGGGCCCAGATGTCGTCTGTCCAAGGCCAGTTTGAATGTGCCTCCTGACGAAGGCCGTGCGCCGCACCGACGACTGCTATGCAGCCAGAGTGAAATCGCCTGCATGGGACGGTTCGTCTGGAAAGAGGGCCTTTTTGGGGCTTCTCACCGAATTCTGAAAGATGGCGCGCCCGTTCGGCCGTTTCACTGAATCGGCGCCGGAAGCTGCCTTCGACGGGGGATAGATGTATCCCTGGCGCGCTTACCAAGATTGCGTAAGCCGTTGATCGTATAGAGCGGCGAGCGTCTTCTCAAGCGGAGATCCAGCCGGATCGCGCTCGAAAATGACCACGGCATCGTCGAGATGCGTGGGCTCGAAATGCGTGTCCAGAATCCCGTAGCAGATCGGTCGTGAGATGGTGCAGCAGCGCGGTGAACTTCTCCTTCTTCCGCTGCCTTGCAGCGTGCCGTACACGTTCCAGCCCCTGTGACACGCTACCGCGGCTCTGAGTCCGTCGCGTGTGCGGTTGGCCCGTGTTCCCCTTGGTCCCCGCCCTTTGCTCCACCCGCTCCGAAGCCGGTGCCCGGCCTTGTTCGCAGGCTTCTTCGCTCGTATGGCGGAGTCTGACTTCTCGGGTCCGTTCATCATCGGCTACGGCTCCTCGCCTTCCCGATGCGGGCCAGCCCGGTACTGCGGCTGGTCAGACCCGAGATCTCCCGGTTCCCGTGCAAAGAGCGAGCGCGCATGCCAGGTTCTCCGACCACGCCGGGTTGTCCGAGTGCTTGCGTTGACGCACTCGGACATGTGGCCTTCCACTAGACAGACAGCGTCGGCACCCGGGAACAGTTTTCTATCGCGGCTCAATGGCTGGCCTGCACGTTCCCCTACCGACGCTTCGCCGGCATCCTCGCGGATGACGGCGCACGGCTCGGGGCCGATGTGGTTCGCTACTCCTTCATCGCAGTGGACTTGCACCACCTACTCCTTGCCGGTCTCCCGGCGCACCTGTGTGAGAACGCTACGAAACGCGTCCGCGCAGTGCCGCCGGCAGGCGTTGACGCACCCGAGACGGGTTGCGTGCACAGTAGTCGACCGAGACGCTCGTGTTCTTCAACAAACTGTAGATGCTATACGTCATCGGGTATACGACCGACATGCGCAGTGACGCGCACGCAATCGTGCGCATTTTGGTCACGCAATGCACAGAATTGGCGCAGTGCATGGCACTGCTTTTGACTACGGATTTTCCCTAGCGCGAAGTGGCTGCAACACCAGCCAGAATGATTCAATGGTGCTCGCGGCCGATAGCGAGTAATGAAGCTGGTGTCGGCAAGGGAGGGGGGCAATGCTGCCAGAGTGCAAGCATGTCTTTCAACAAGCTGGCCAAAACTCTAAAGTCAATGAGCCATTCTTTTTCCGCCAAAGCGGATGCGCCGTCTATCGAGCGCTTCATCTGGGATCTCACGCACGCGTGCCCATTACGTTGTCAGCACTGCTACTCGGAATCTGGCAGACGTCCAGCGAATACGCTGACGCGTGAAAAAATGCTGCGTGTCTTAGAGGTCGTCATCGCGGCGAAGCCTCAGCGTGTTTCCATTAGTGGCGGAGAGCCGTTGCTTGCTCATTGGTGGCGCGACGTTGTACGCGGGTTGGCGAGTGCCGGCATTCCCGTGACTTTCTTCAGCAGCGGATGGAAGATGTCCGAAGCCATCGCGCTCGAATTGGCTTCCACCGTCAGAAGCGTGGCGATCAGCATTGATGGCGCCGACGCGCAGACTCACGATTTCGTGCGGGGCCGCCTTGGTTCGTTCGATCGCGCTATCCGCACGCTGGAATTGCTTGAGGCGGCCAAGCTGTCGCGCGGAGATGCTGCGGCCGAATTTACGGTTGGTGTCGACTTCACTGTGACGCGCAGCGGTCGCCGAAATCTCGAGCAATTCGTCGTGGACCTCACGACCAGGTTCCCCAAGCTTGATTTCATACGTTTCGGTGCCGTAGTGCCCGAAGGGCTTGCGCAGGAGGAATCGTTCGTCGCCAACGAACTCCTCAGCGACGAGCAGTTGATCGAGCTTGGTGAAGCCGAAAGTGCACTCCAGAAGCTTTCCAGGGGGGTGGCGACGATCTCTGTGACAGATGCCCGCTATTTCCTGCCTAATTCGCCGTTGAGTCATTTGAGCGATTCGATTGCGCATATCGAGCCCGATGGCCAATTGCGTGCCGTCACGAATTACGAAGCGAAGGTTGGCAACCTGCTGGAGGAGCCGCTGGATGTACTTTGGCAGCGCGCGCTCGAATGGCGGAGCAGCCCCTTCGTCGTCGAACAATTGGATTCCGCCGTCAGCCTGACAGAGTGGGCGCGCGCGACGCGAACCCTGGATCGACGCTACGGCTCGGAAGCCGACAAGCTGCGCATCGCGAACCGGAGCGCCTACGTGAAGATACCCATCCGCCCCATCTCAGTCGATGAGGTCGATGAGGTCGTCGAAGTCGACTGACAAGTCGACAGACTCGAGTCGCCGCGCCTTTCCGGGTGTGATGTCCAGCCAGTTCGCCTTACGCGAATAGATTTCGCAGTCCGGTTCCTGCCCCAGCCGGCGGGTTCATGAGCGTCACAGTCTGTAGCCTCGCCTCTCCGCGCGCCCATGTCTAAATTGATCCTAATGAATGTCGGCACCGTGCACCTGCTCGATGCCGATATCTCAAGTCCTCGCCCGCTCGCCATGAGCGTCTGGCGCAATGTGTGGTTCGTCGAGCGCGGCGACATCCTCGTCACACCCGTGCCCCTAGGTGATGACTTCCTGCGCTACGTCGGCGAGACCCTGGGCATCGACATCGAGACCGTCGCCGTCATCTGCACCGGGCGACTGCTCTCGGAGGAATTGTTGTCCTCCACAGCCTTCGCGGACGACCTGTGCGTCGCGGTACGGTCTCGCGCGATCGACCGCATCGACTCCTGTTTCAACACGGCCGGTGTAGCGGCACTGGCTGAGCGTCTAGGCATCCGCCGGACGGCGGACTCGCGCTTCGCGGCTCAATGCGGTGCCGACCTGTTGAATCGGAAATCGCATTTCCGCCGACTTGCCGCGGGCGCCGGCATCCCGATCGCAGCCGGCGGCATCGCCCACACATCGACTGAACTCGCGCGGCTACTTGAGAACAGCCTCGTGCCAACCGGCTGCGCCATCGTCAAGCGGGACGATGCAGCAGGCGGCATGGGCAACATCACGGTGACGAGGGGAGCGCCGCGAGCATTACCGGGCACGCGCGACACCGTCCATGCTGGAGACGATCTTGGGGCTCTTTCTCGCAGCCTATGGGAACGGCTCACCGATGCCTCCAGCAACGAGGTGGTGGTCGAGAGCTATCTCGAGTCGTCCCACATCTTCTATTTCGAGTACTTCATCGAAGACGACGGGTGCATTTCCTTTGCCAACAGCGGCAACGTCCGGTTCGAGCCCAGCGCGGACTCGTCGGCAATGGAGCTTGACTGGATCGGACTCGACATTCCCGCAATACTGCCGTGCGCCGGCATGGCGGAGGCCCTTACTCTGTCAGCGAGGCTGGCAGCGGCCGCCGCGCAGATCGGCTATCGCGGCCCCATCAACATAGACGCAATTCGCACAGCGGCCGGCGATATCGTCTTCAACGAGACCAATGCACGTTGGGGCGGAGGCTCGGTGATGCATGCTCTCGGAGAGCGCATCGTCGGCAAGCGCTATGCTGATTCGCGCGTCGTCAGCTCCGTGCGTGGTGTCGCGGCACCGAAACTGCGGAAGGCGATCGATATCCTGCGTGACGAAGGCCTGCTGTTCAATCCCGCAACGAAGGCTGGCGTTGTCGTGCTGGCCTGCCCCGAGGACGACGCCCACGAACTCGAATGCGTCGTAGTCGACACCTCGATTGCTGAGGCCCGCAAGGTCGAATCCCGCGTACGCGCGGCGCTATCGGGCGCGGGCGCCGATCGGAGCCCTGCATGAAGCTGCGCCAGCCCTCCGTCGATTTGCACGGCGACTACGCCGCTTGGGCGATTCGCCACTTTCCATTGGCGCGCGTCAACCTCGCGCGCGCCGGCCTGTCCCTGCCGGCGCACGCCGCCCCTCCGGCTGGGCCGATTGACAACGTGGCGCCATCGTTCGACGTGCTAGTCGAGTGCATCGCGAAGCATTCCGGTGTCCATCCCTCACGTGCCGTTCCCGCGCTCGGTGCGACGCACGCGCTCTGGCTGGCGTGTGCCTGCATCCTGCGGCCTGGCGATCATGTGCTCGTTGAATCGCCTGGATACGATGCAATGTCGCGAATCCCGCGTCGACTCGGTGCGGAGGTCAGGCTATTCGAGCGACGCGCTGACGCGCAATACGACCTCGACTCCGATGCTCTACGTTCGATGATCACGCCGCGCACGCGCGCCGTGATCATCTCCAACCTCCACAATCCGAGCGGTGCCCTGCTGACCACGGACCGCCTGCGAGAGATCGCGGTGATGCTCGAGTCCTTCGGCATCGGGTTGATTGTGGACGAAGTCTATGGGAACTTCCATTCGGATGTCGAGTCGTCTGCGTGCGCGATCGGAGGAAACGTCGTGGCGGTCGGGGCGCTGTCCAAGACACACGGTCTGGGCGGCGCGCGCGCGGGCTGGCTGTGCGCGGATGAGGATATCGTCTCCGCGGCGTTAAGCCTCCTGCGCGACACGCTTGGCGATCCCTACCCGCCGGCGCAATGTGCGGCGGCTGTGCGGGCGTTTTCCCAGGTCAATTCGATCGAGATGGGTGTACGTGATTCGCTGCTTTCGCGCCGACGAAAGATCACGTCCTGGCTGGACGGGAGACCATCGTGGGCGGCCCATCACGCGGAGGTCGGTCCGTTTTCATGGGTCGTCCTACCAGAGCCGGATGATCTGACTGCCTCGATCGAGGCGGGCGTCAGTCGATTCGGCGTATTACTGGCGCCGGGTTCGTTCTTTGGTATTCGAAATGCGTTCAGAATTAGCTGGACGGCGAGTGAAGAAAGCATTCAGCAAGCCATTCCGCAACTCGATTTGATGTTCGTCGCGCGCCCGAACACCCGTCGCTCAATTGTTGCTAGCAAGAATTCGAATGTTCAGCGCTAATTATCGTTTTCCCTGGTATCAAGAGTGATGACTTCGAAGATAATTAATCTGCCGCAATATCGCGGCCATTAACCAAGTAGATTGCAAATGCAAAATCATCCGAAGGCTGTTGAAGTTGTCATCGAAGACCTGGACGCCGAAGTCGCCGTCGCTGCTGCCGCTGAAGCAGAAGGCGAACTGGGCTGCGTCGTGGCGAGTTTCATCCACGCCGTCCTCCGCTAATTGCTGATATCGCCGGGGAGGGCATTGCCTTCTCCGGTCAAACTTTCTAATTCATTACGGTCGGTCAATGTCAAGACCGATTACGACCTGTGCGAAACAATTACATGGCGGCCCTGAGCCGAGAGGTTGCCAGATTGCCGATCGGCAGTTTGCGTGGCTGCGAGGATCAATTTCGACAGGTAATCGAATCTGGCGAAATTTCTAACCTGCTTGCGGACCGCGTCAAGACGCTTGCCGAGAATGAAATCGAATCGACCGCAAGAGCATTGAGGTCCGTAAGTCGAGATCTGTTAGTGCTCCACCGCGATTCCAATGTCATAGTTTCGCTGAAACTGTATTTCCGAAAAAGCACACCCATCCACTTCCGCCCTTGTGACGCAATGTACGGCGTCGTTGGCGCAGGGCGCCTTGCCGTAGCACGTTTCGATGTTCGTCACTGTTGCGAAGAAGATGCTCCGGATGCGTCCGCCACGCTGAAGCCCGCGTCTGTCGGCGAGGTTGTGGCCGGTGAGGTGCTGCGAAAGAGCGCAAATGAAGCGCTGGCCCTGACGCCGTGCGCGAGCGCCCCCGTCGCGGTACTTCGTCTTGTGGCGACACGCGCGCCGCTCTACGAGCTGACCTTCGACCGTACAAGTCTGGCCTGCCGCGGCGTCGTCAGCCTGGATGCCGCTGCCGCCTCTGGCTCGGCGCTCGCGGATGCCGCCGGTGCGCTGCGCTTGGCGGGGGCGGCTCCGACGCTGCGTCGTCTCGTCGAGACGCACCCTTCCCACGCTCTTCGCTGGCGCGCCGTGCAAAACCTCGCGCGCATCGATCCGGTGCTGGCCAACGAGCTGCTGGAGCGTCTGTGCGACGACCCACACCCGCGCATCCGAGTCGCTGCGGCAAGTCACCTCGAGCGCCGACGGGCTGCGCGGGAGGCCACATGAAACATCTGGCCGAAGTGCCCGTCCACGCCGACATGGGCCTGGACGAGTATGTCGACTTCGTGCGTACCAACGTCGATCTCCTCGACATGCAATCGCTCGAGGCATCCGTCCCGCTACTCGCACGACTGGCCCGCCGCGACGGACTGCTGGAAGCGCGCCTGAACGACCTGCTCGAAGCCGTTGCGGACGACGTCCAGGCCGACACGCACTCGCCATTTTCGTTCGAACTGCATCGCGACACGCATTTCTGCGTGCGCGCGAATCTGTGGGCACCGATCGCCCGTGCCGCTGCCTCGCGTGACGCGGCATTAAATTCCTACCACCTTGCGCACGACCACAACTTCCATTTCGTCACCGTCGGATATGCTGGTGCCGGCTACCGTACTGAACTGTTCGAATACGACGAAGCGTCGATCGTTGGACGCGTAGGCGAGCGCGTCGAGCTTCAAGAACGCGGGCAAGCCTACCTGCGACGCGGCGACGCGATGGTCTACGAAGCGTCGAGAGACGTTCACGTCCAATTTCCGCCGGACGATTTCTCGGTCTCGCTCAATCTCGTGGTGCACCACCCGGTGCTCCTGGCGCGGCCGCAACGTTTCTTCGACATGCGCACGCGCACGATCGCGCCGGTACTGGACGACCTCGTAGGCCTGCGTTACGCGCTCATCGGGATGTGCCGCTACTTGCATGACGACGCCACGCTCGACGCGCTGACCGCCGTGGCCACACGGCATGGGTCGCCCCAGGCGCGCGCAGCTGCCTTCGCGACGCTGCTAGAGATCGAGCCGCAGGAGCGCGAGCGCGTGGAACGCCTTGTCGCCGAGGATCCCGCCGCCGACATGCCATCACATATCGCCATCGCCCGCGGCTTCATGGATTTGCAGGAACCCTCATGAACGCCTACTCCAGCGCGGACGCCTCCGTCGTCTTCGACGGTGTCTATAAGACCTATGGCCGCCGCGGCGCGGAGGTCGCGGCGCTCCAGGATGTCTCGCTGCAGATCGAACCGAGTGAAATCGTCGCACTGCTGGGGCCCAACGGCGCCGGCAAGACCACGCTCGTCAAGGCGCTGGGGCGGCTCATCAACATCGACGCCGGCCGCATCACGATCGGTGACGAGGATGTCCTGGATCGTAGGCGTCCGCTGCGAACCTGCAGCATCGTGCTCGAGGGAGGCCAGGGCCTGCTGGAAGACCTGACACCGATGCAGAACCTGCTCTATTTCGGCGAGCTAGCAGGTGTCGGCGCCGCTGTCGCGCGCGCACGCGCGCCAGCACTGTTGCGCCGCCTAAATCTCGAGTCCAAACGCGACACTGCGGTGCGCAAGCTCTCGCGCGGCATGCGCCAGGCGCTGACCATCGGGGCGGGGTTGATGCACTCGCCGCGCTATCTCGTTCTCGATGAACCGACTCTCGGTCTTGACCCCGCGGCCGTGCTGGCGCTCAAGGGTCTGCTGCGCGAGCTGCGTCACGAGGGCCTGGGCATCCTGATGACGACCCACGACCTGCCCTTCGTCGAAGCGACTGCTGAGCGCGCCGTCATCCTGCATGAAGGCCGCGTCGTCCATCGCTGCAACGTGCGCAAGGACGGGGAGGCACTGGAATTCCACGTCTGGCTCGACAGGGAGCTTCCGCTGGCAGTTTTGCCCGCGAAGGCGTGCTTCACGGACACCCGCAGGGAATTGCGCATCCCGTGCGCGGCGGCCGAGTTCGCCGAGATCGTCGGGAAACTGCGCGACTTCGGGATCCGCCACATCGAGACGCGGCGCCCGTCCTTGATGGACGCCTACCTGCGCGTGCTCGACATGGGCGCCAATGAAGGCGCGCGGGCATGAACCTGCTGAGAATAGAAGCGCTCCGCGAAGTGCAGACGCTGCGCAGCAACCGACTTCAATTTCTGTTCGGCAATGCCGTACTGGGCAGCCTGTTCTTCGGCTACCGGTACCTGCCGGCGAGCGGCAGCGGCGTCCAGTCGGGCAGCGATCTGGTGTCGTTCATCGCGTGGGTCGCGCTGGTCGCGACGATGACGCATTCGCCGGCGTCGTTCGAGGGCGACATCAACAACGGCATTATCGACCGGATGGCACTATCGCAGTGGTCCTTGCGCGATTTCGCCTTCGCCCGCAGCGTCACCAGCATGGCCCGCGCGATGCTGCCGGTACTCTTCGTGGTGCTATTGCTGAGGGTGCTGGGACAGGGGCTGCCGCGCGCCGGTATGGCTTGGCTGGTCGTGCCGGCCTCATGCGCGCTTGGCGGCGCCATGGGGTTGCTGCTGTCAGGCGTATCGCTACTGGTAAGGCCCGTCGCCTTCCTGCAACTGCCGCTCTACATGGGCTTCGTCGCCGGATTCGCCTATTGCCAGCGCTTCCTCGGCGACTCGGCCGGAGAACAGGCCCGGCTCGCCGGCATCATCGCGGCCTGCGCCGCGGCACTGTTCATCGTCGGCGGTCTGGTGTTCGGATGGTGCGAGCGCAAGGCCATAGCGCTCGGGACGTTGAAGCGATGACGTTCCCATCCCTCCAGCGAAGCGCCCCGTCTGCCGCCGGGGCTTCGCAAGAGCGCGACGTCCGGCTTCTGCTCGGCGGGGTCGCGCTGAGCGCCGCAGGCAACGCAATCTATTTGCCGTTGGTGCTCGCCCAGACGGGGCTGGCGTTCTCGCCGTTGTGGGCATCCGCTGTGATGTTCGCGGTCAACGCCGGCCGCGTGGGCGGCTCGTGGCTCTCCGCCCGACGCGAGGCGTTTGCCCCGCGCTCGCCGCTAGCCGCAATCGTGCTGGAGGGCGTAGCTCTGGCGTCAATGGCGTTCGCCGAGCACCCGGCGGCGATCGTCGTGGCCGCGACCGTGGCCGGCTTCGGCGCGGGCTGTTCATATCCCGCGCTCAAGCACCACTTGATATTGCTGGCACCGGACGGTAAATCCCGCCTGTTTGCCCGTCTCTCGATCGCGTTGCGCTACGGGATGGCATTCGGCTACTTGGCTGGCGCCGCGGCCGCCGGCCTCGGGTTGCGCACCGTGCTTCTCGGCGCCAGTGGGCTGTTCGCCGCCTACGCGCTCGTAGTGCAGGTCGCACTTCGCGCGCATCGCCGGACGCCAACGGCGCGCACCGCGAGCGTCGCGCGCACCGCGGCGCCGAGAGTAGTGCTGGGTGGTGCGCAAGGCGCGGCCGGGACGATCGGGATCGTCGCGTTCTGGTTCCTAGCCACGCAGCCTATTGTCCTCATGAGCCTGTACGTGCCGCGTTACCTGCCTGCGGTGCCGGTGTCGATGGTTTTCTGGGTGTCGACGGCCGTGGCCATCGGTATGCAGCACCGCGTCACCTCGCTTGCCGACGGCGAGCGCGGTCACGAGCGCCTCGTCATGTTCGGCTTTGCCTTGATGGCGCTGACCTTCTTGGCAATGACGGTCGGCCACCCGACGGTGATCGCGCTGTTGTGCTCCACCATCGCCTGGGCCGCCAGCCAGGCGTTCTATGGGCCTTCGCTCGACTTCCTCGTCTGCGAAGGCGCTCGCCGCCGAGGCGGCGCGATTGACGCCGCGATGTCCCGGCAGCAGATGTCGCAGACGCTGGGCGTGATGTTCGGCAGTTGGTTTGCCGGCGTCCTCTTCGAATGCGGTGAACGCATCGGCCGGCCAGCCTTCAGCGGAAGCGTCCTCGCCGCGCTCAGCGTCGCCGCCCTCGCGTTCGTTTCCCTCGGCACGATGCGGCGCCGCCGCGGATCCCCGGCGACTCGGTCGCCGTGATGACGATTTCTTCCACGACACGAGCTTCGACCATGACACAAGTTTCCCAGAAAGACATCCGGGCCCTCGCGCTGCGCGGCGCAGCCGGCCTGATGACCAACTCGCCGCTGCTCTTCGCGTTACTCGTCGCGGCGCTCCTCTGGCGCGTGTGGCTGTCACAGCGCCTTGGGCTCGACCAAGCCACCGCCTATGACCAGATCCAAAGTCCGCGGGCCATCGGCTTGATCTTCATCCGCGAGGCGTGCCTTGCGGGGGCGATGGTCGGCGCGGCCCGCGCGGTCACTGGCGCGACCCGTGCCCAGCTAGCCCTGTCGGCATGGGCGTTGCTCGTATTCTGGGAATTCGTCGTCGCCGTGGCGCTTGAGGGCGTGCTTGCGGCCGAACTGAAAGTCTACTGGACGTGGGTACACGCGAGCTTGCCGCCGATGGCGCTGCGCGTGGCAGTCGGCTGCACCGGCGCCTCCGCAATCTTTCTGGTGTCGATCTACTTCCTGTGCCGCTTCCTTCCCATGGTGGGCGGTCTCGCCTTGGGCGAGTCTTCCTGGACACCTTGGCGCGCCCTCACGCAGACGAGAGGCTCGTTCATGCCTATCGCCAAGGGACTCCTTGTAGTGACGGTTCCGCTCGCGCTGTGCCGCATCGCGGCCGGCGCCGCCGCAGAGCATGTTGACGGCCTCGTGGTCGGCGGCATCCTGCACGCGATCGAGGCGCTGTTCTTGCTCCTCGGTGCCGCGGCTACCGGTGCTACCGGAACTCGCTGGGCTACTCGTCCGATCGTTGTAGCCGTTGCCGCTGCCTGATTCCCTCAATCCATGCACTCGCTGCTTTACGACGTGCCGATCGCCGCCGGCGTCTGCTTGAGAATGCAGTCGAACCGGTCGGCGCTCAGCGTGCTCCAGCCCAACGGCCGGGTCGGAGTACGAAGCCAGGCCATCGAAGGGACGAGTGTCGTGCGCGAAGACGGAGCACGTGCCCTGTGGGCCGTTCCACAGTTGAGTTCGCAGGCGGTACGGTACCTGTTGTCGCAGGCCGAAGCGGGCGGCTCGTCGATGCGGCCGGTGAGCCTGCCGTCGAACGTACGAGACAGCAGGTTCGATCGTCGCAACACGGCGCGAAGGTTATCGACGCGCGAGCGCGCTGAGGCGCTGTGCCGCTTGGCAGACGCAGTGCGACGCGAAAGCGCGGACCTGGAGGTGATGACCATCATCCTTGACGAACTCGAGACGGAACGCGCGCTGGCGTCATCCCGTGCCGGACTGGTGCATTGCGCCGCGGCGCGCACGGCGCTGACGCTGGTGGTCGCGAGTCGTGCCGCGCCCTCGTCGCGCGTGCATTTCACAGGGAGCCGCTTTGGCGAATGGGAATCGTGCGGCGAGGCGCTGGAGCAATTGACGCTCGCGGCGTTGCCCGGCCTCGTCGAGGAACTGGCACGAAAACGACAGGCCATCGCTGTCGTCGAAGGTTGGCACGACGTAGTCGTCGCCTCCGGCGCCTCGGGCCTGCTCGCTCACGAAGCGTTCGGCCACCTGTGCGAGGCGGACAACATCGCCATCGGTAGCGCCGCGGCAGGGCGCTTCGGCGACGAACTTGCCCCACCGTTCGTGACCGTCGTCGACGATGGCGGACGCGGTTGGGACGGCCACTCCGACACCGCGGTCGATATCGACGACGAAGGCACGCCGTGCGAGCGCGTCGTACTGATCGATCGGGGACGGCTCACCGGCGCGATGCACGACCGCGCCAGCGCTGCGGCCTGCGCGTCGCTGGCAACCGGCAATGCGCGCGCTGAGAGCTACGCAGACACCCCGTTGCCGCGTATGCGCAACACCGCGATCCTGCCGGGTATGTCCGATCCGCACGAGCTCGTCGCGGGTATTCGCCGAGGCTATTTCATCGGACAGGTGACCGGTGGCCATGCAGAGCTCAATGGCGATTTCACGTTTGGGGCCTCCAGCCTGCACGAGATCGTTGACGGCCGCATCGGCCGCATGGTCCATGACAGCACCGTCGCCGGCAACGCCTTCGACGTCTTTAGCGGAATTACCGGCGCCGCCAACAATTTCGCCTGGCTGGGCAATGCGTGGTGCCGCAAACAGCAGCAGGTGCCGGTGGGCGTCGGGGGCCCGAGCGTGGCCACGCGCATGTGGCTTGGGGGTCAGCAGTGAACCGCTTTTGGCCGAAAAGCGCCGACCGGGTCTTCCTCGAAGAGGCGCTCGCCGCGGGACGACGTGCGGGCCTGCACAGCATGACCGTGCTCCTTGAGACGACGTACACCCACCGGGTGGAATTCAGCCACGCCGCCGCTGCCTCGGCCGCTTCGATCCATGGCGAGCGAGCGAACGTCTCGGTCTTAGTAGCAGGAAGGCGCGTGTCACGTGCCCTGGCGACGCGGTCGCCGGACGCCCTGGCCGACGCGATTGCCGGGCTAGCCGCGAACACTGGAGCCGCGCTCATCGAGGGCATGCAGCCGCTGACACAGCCGGGCGCGGACGATCACGCAACCGTGCCTATTGCCACATGCTCGGAAGCTGACGTGTGGCGGGCCGTCGAGCGCCTGCGATCCGAGCTCACAATCGCGTTCCCGTCGATCGTCGTGCGCAGCGGCAGCTACGAGTGGGTCAGTCGGCGTCGCCATGTCGCGGGCATGGACGGCGCGCGCGAGGAACGTCGCGACGGCGCACGGCTCTCGCTCGTCTTCGCGCATCGCGACGGCAGCGGCGCGCACGGTCTGCATAGCTATTCGCGTTGGTCCCCGCGTCACGAGCCCGCGCTGCTCGACTTCGGTGACCTGAGCACGATGCTCCAACTGGCCTGCGCGCGCAGACAGCCCGGCTCACGCGCGCCGAGCTTCACTGGCGACGTGATTCTCGCGCCGCGCGTCGGCTGCGATTTCGTCCGTGGCATCGCGGGCGTGCTGCGCCCGCGCGGCGTTAACGCGGCCCGTCGGTCGCTCGACGACATGGTCGGCCAGCAGGTGTGCGCGCCGTGCTTCACGCTGGTCGACGACCCGCTCGATGCCGAGCTACCGGGCGGTGCCGCCTTCGACGACGTCGGTACGGCCTGCGTTGCGCGTACCTTGATTGAGCGAGGCATCCTGCGCCACCTCAAGAACGCGCCCGAGGCTACGGCGCCAGCGGCTCAATGGAGCACCCTGGCGGTCGGTGCTGGCCATGACTCACTCGACTCGATGATTGCGAAGACTCGCCGCGGCATCCTGCTCGCCGGTCTGCGCGGCGAACCACTGCAAGGCGCGCTCGATTTCCGCGGCATGGCGCAGAACTCGTTCTACGTGGAGGATGGAAAGATCCTTCATCCGATCGGACGCAGCATGGTCAGTGGCAACGCGTGGAGCCTGTTTGAGCAGTTGCGCGGGGTCGGGACTGTACTGGCGAACTTCGGTGATGCGCGGATTCCATATCTGCATGCGCAAGGAGTGCATGTCCATGCGATCGCTTGAACCACGCGTTTTTCGGCGACATGGGGCAGCGTTGGCTGGTGCGTTTGCCCTCCTCGTCCTCGCTACTGACCAACCCGCGAATGCGACGCCTGACTCGACGCCTGACTTGCGCAATGTCAGCGGCGAGTCCTTCACCGCGCTCCCGCACGATCCATACGGCGATCTCGTGCGTACCGGCTACCGCATCTTCACGGATACACCCGCGAACGCGTCTCGTTACAGTGGCAATGCGCTGTCGTGCAGCAACTGCCATCTGGACGCTGGCACGCGCGCGAATGCTGCGCCGATGACCGCGGCGTGGGGCATGTATCCCGCCTACTCGCTGAAGGTCGACCGCGTCATCACCTTCCAGGAACGCGTGCAAGCGTGCTTCGTGTACAGCCTCAATGGCTTCTCACCGTCACTAGACGCGCCAGAGATGCGCGCGCTGGAGGCCTACGCTGGATGGCTGGCCCGTGGCTCCACGGTCGGAGTGAGGACGGCAGGGCGGGGGTTCGTGACCGTTACGCGGACCGGGGATGATCCCAACCCGCTGAAGGGTGAGAGGCTCTTCGCGCAACGCTGCGCTGCCTGTCATGGCGAGACTGGCGAGGGGCGGCGCGACGGCTCGCGCCAGGTGATGCCACCGCTTTGGGGGATGTCGAGCTTCAACAAGGGCGCCGGAATGTCGGAACTCCCGTTGCTGAGCGGCTTCCTCAAAGCGAACATGCCGTTAGGTGCCGCGAACCTTAGCGACCAGGAGGCCCTAGACGTGGCTGCCTGGATTCTTCGCCAGAACCGCTGGCCCGATCCACGCAAGGGCCTCGTACGGGGACTGCTCTCGAAATGAACATCCCGGCGGTCGACATGCCTGCCACCCGGCGCGCGTTCCGCGTTGGACTAGGCTCCGCGCTCATCATGATTCCGCAGGCCGTCGTGCTGTCCGAGATGGCCGGCATGTCGGCCGGGATCGGCCTGCTGACGTCGGCGATCCCTGTGCTGATCGCTATCCTGTGCGGAAGCAGCGGCGCGGTGCTGTCCGGTCCCAACACGGCGATCTGCCTGGCCATCGGCGCCTCTGTGAACACTATGGCGCCGATTGGCAGTGAGCGCTATGCCTCCTTTGTGCTGTTCGTGACCGTGGTCGCCGGCGTCATCCAGTTGCTGCTGGCTGGCTTGCGCAGCGGACGCCTCTTCGAATTGGTGCCCGACCGCGTGACCTGCGGCATTAGCGGCGGTGTCGGCATTAGTATCCTCTTGTCGCAACTGGGCCCGGCCACCGGCATGATGGGCATCTCGACCGACGCGCCCTGGCTTGCCTTTGCGCGCGCGGCGTCCAGCCTGGGTGACGTGCATGCGCTGGATTGCTTCATCTCCGCAGTCGCCATCGCCGCGGGCTTCGCCGCGCGACGACACCTGCAGGCGCCGCCCTTCGTCACCGCGCTCGTAGCCGGCGGTATTGCTTACCTGGCGGGAAGTTGCATCGATAGCATGGCCGATCCTTTCGTGGCACAGATCGGCCGCATCGACCTGCCGTTCGTGACGCCGAAATTGCCTTTGCTGCGGAGCGAGGACAGCTACCTGCTGCCCGATCTGCTTTCGACCGCCTTGTCGATAGCTATCCTTGGCGGCCTCCAGACGGCCTTGATCGCGAAACGGTTCCAGACGACACACGGGTTCGCTCCGACACGCGAACTGTTCGCGCAAGGCCTGTCGAATGTCGTCGGCGCCCTGTTCGGGTGCTACGCGTCGTCCGGCTCGTTCAACCGATCGGCCGCGCACGTGACGCTCGGCGCCCGTGGGCGCCTACCCGGAGCGATCGCGGCGGTCGCTATCGTGCCGCTCGCGTTGGCACTCGGGCCGCTAGTCTCCGGCGCGCCGCTGGCGTTGCTGGCCGCCGTGCTCGCGCTGATCGGCAGCGACATGGTGATCGCGATGGTCGGTCGCCTGCGCGCCATGGGCGCGCGCGCGATGGCAGAGGGCCTGGCCACCGCCGTCGCTGTGGTCGCACTCGGACTCGAACAGACGCTCCTGCTGCTGAGCGTCGTAGCCATTGCGTCGCAGCTGCGCGCACGGCTGGCACCTTCCACCGAAGTCCGCGAACGGGTTCGCAGGCCGGTATCTAACCAAGCGCCCGGCGTCCGGCCGCAGTTCATCCAGGAGTGAGAAGAAGCAATGAAACGTCAAGTCATCGTCGTTGGCGGCGGTACAGCAGGCCTGATCACTGCATTGAGCCTGCTGCGCGAGAGTCCGGGCGTGCCGGTCAGCGTCATCCGCTCGAAGGCCATGGGACACATCATGGTGGGCGAAGGCACCTTCGCTGCCACGCCGCGTTTCATCCACGACTATCTCGCCATCTCGCGCGAGGACTTCTACCGCGACGTCAATCCGACCTGGAAGCTGGGTGTGCGTTTCGAGTGGGGCCCGCGTCCCTATTTCGACTATCCGTTCCCGTTCGCCGTTCAGCAGGACAACCAGATCCTGCCTTCGAGCTCCAAGGGCTGGGGCTACTACGGCCTGCACGAATGCAAGCTGCCGGCGACCGCCCGCGAGACGCCAGAAGCCATCGAGGCGAGGCTGCGCAACGGCAGCGGATATCACTTCGAGAACCAGCGTTTCGTAGAATTGCTGGAACGGCGGTTCGAGGCGCTCGGTGGCGAGCTCATCGACGCGACCGTGGTCTCCGGCTTAGCTAACCATGACGGCGTGCGCAACATCACGCTGCACACTGGCGAAGTACGGGAGGCTGACTTCTTCGTCGACGCCTCGGGTTTCAGCGGTCGTCTGATCAACGGCATGCTCGACGAACCCTACGTCGACATGCGCAAGCATCTGTTTTGCGACAAGGCGGTGGTGGGCGGCTGGGAGCGCGCCCGTGACGAGCCCGTGCGCCTGTACACCACGGTGGAGACTATGGATGCTGGCTGGTGCTGGCGCATCGAGCACGAGCGCTTCGTGAACCGGGGCTACGTGCATTGCAGCGCATTCATCTCAGAAGACCAAGCCATCGCAGAATATCTGGCCAAGAATCCACGCGTTGATCCGTCGCGGATTCGTATCGTACCGTTCGAGACACGTCACATCCGCCACGCCTGGGTCAAGAACGTCATCGCGGTCGGCAACGCGTGTGGATTCGTTGAGCCGCTGGAGGCCACGAACATTCAACTAATCTGCAACCAGGCGCGCCTGCTCGCCGAAGGACTGGCGCAAGAAGAAATCACGCCGCAGACGGTGGCGAACTTCAACGCCGAGACGACGCGTCAGTGGGCCAACATCCGCGACTTCCTGGCGATGCACTATCGCTTCAATGAGCGGCTGGACACGCCGTTCTGGCAGACAGCACGCCGCGAGACGCCCCTTGGCGATCTCGAGGAATACATACAGGCGTATCGCCACGGAGGTCCGCTGTTGCTCTCTGGCGAGCGGATGAGCAACTACATGTTCGGCCACGACGGCTGCCTTGCCATCCTGCTGGGCATGCAGGTACCGTGGGCCAGTTGCGCGGTGCGCTGAAGCGAGCCCCGCATGGACATGACAACGCCGCGCCCTCTGGTGCTCGTCTCCTGCTCTACCGAGAACATCGATATGCCGGGCTTCGGCCTGCTGGAGCACCAGGCCGTCTTTGCGCGATACATCGACGCCGTGGGCCACGCGTTCGACTGCACCGTGCTGCTGTTGCCTGCGCACGAAGCCGTGCCGGCTGCGGTTAGGCACTACGCCGTGCTGGCCGACGGGATCGTGTTGACGGGGGCTGCGAGTAACGTCGCGCCGGACATCTACGGCGGCGCGCGCTGCGAAGCGCCTGAGCGCCTCGACGTGCTGCGCGACCGGACGACGCTGCCCCTTGTACGCTGCGCTGTGGAGGAAGGCGTGCCGCTACTCGGCATCTGCAGAGGCATGCAGGAGATCAATGTGGCGCTGGGTGGCACGCTGCACCAGGACGTTCACGAGATCCCGGGCCGTAGGGACCATCGCTCGGACAAGCAGCGCGTGTTCGCCGATCGCTACCACGCCGCACATCCCCTACACATCGTGCCTGGTGGCTGGCTTGCGTCGACAGCGCGGCAATACGCGCTGCCGATCGACGACTTTCAAGTGAACTCCTTGCACCGCCAAGCGGTCGACCGGTTAGGACTGGGCGTCGTCGTGGACGCGACCGCTGACGACGGCACCATTGAGGCGCTGCACGTCCCCGGCGCTCGCGCGCTGACGATCGGCGTGCAATGGCATGCGGAGTGGTACGTTGACGACACACCGCTCCACCGAGTCATTCTGGCCGAGTTCGGCCGAGCATGCCGCGCGCGGGCGGATAGACGGCTGCATACCACAAAGGCCGTGTCATGACGCAAGGAGCGCTTGCGACGACTATCTTCTCACGCGCGGAATTCTTTGCGCTGCATCGACGCTCGCTGGCACGCTCGCTCGTTCACGCGGCGGCCAATATTGCGTTGTACGCCACGCTCGCGTGCGTCGCCGCGACCACCTCGTGGGCAACGCTACGCGTCTTCGCTTGGATCTGCATGGGCATCCTCCTTTGCGGTTGCCTCAATGCCGCACACGACTGTGCGCACCAAAGCTTTGCAGCTTCGCGCCGCGTGAACCGAGTCTTCGGACTAGCATGGTGCCTGCCACTCCTCGCGAGCTTCACGCTTTTCAAGAAAGCACATTTCGTCCATCACCGCTATACCCGTGTACCGGGCGACTCCGAATCGCTGCACACAATTGACAGCTTGCGCGAGTATCTGAACCGGATGTTCGTCCGCAATCCGGCTGGCCCGCTGAAACGTGCGATACACACGGCCTTCCTTCGGAAGACGGACGAAGATGATCGCGATCAGAAGCAGAGCCTGCGAACCGAGGCGGTTGCGCTTTGCTTGTGGTGCATCCTGCTCGCCACGCTCACCGGATACCATCCCGTGATCTTGATCGAGACATACTGGGTGCCGTATCTTCTAGCGGGCCCCTTCATCGCCGCCTTCGCGCTGCCGGAGCACCATGGGCTGGGCGCCTCCGATGACCTTCTCGATTGCACCCGCTCGGTTATCTCGGGTGTGTTGATGCGAATCATGCTGTGGAACGGCGGCTTCCATGCGGAACACCACCTGTATCCGGGTATGCCTTCCTCGAACTTGCCGGCCGTGAACCGGCGGCTTCGCTCGAACCGGCGAAACCAGATCCGTTCGTACGCCGCCTTCCATTGGCAGCTACTGACAGGCCTTTGGCGCACTTCCCGCACTGTATGAACCGTCATTCTTTCCTATCAACATTCGACGCGTAGCCACCATGAATCAGAATGAACAGGCGCAGCCCGCGCCACAACCCACCATCGCTGACCTTGAGCGGCGCGCCCAGCAGCACTTCGGACCACACCCTTTCAGCCAGGAGCGACGCCGCGCGCGTCTTGATGCGGTGCTGACCGGCGTGATGGCGCTATCCCAGGCATTTCCGTACCTGCAGGCGGCGTCGGCGAAGGAGGCGATCTTCGATGCTATCGCCACCAACCGCGACTTGCCCCGCGACGTCCTGCTCACGAGCGCCGTCGGTGCGTTCCTGTACTGGGATGAACTCGGTGGGCACAACCTTGCCCTGCGCCACGGCAATGTGGGCTTGCCGCGCCTGCTGGAAGTGGAGCGCCGCCACCATGCCGAACTCTTCCGGCACGATGCCTCCCGCGTGCTGGGTCGACCGGTAACGCCGGACTACACGCCTCATACACGCGCCTATCTCATGGCGCTTCACGAGGGACTGTCGTCGCCAGACCCGGTGCGTCGATGCGCCTTCATGGTCGCCTTCGAGCTGCATGCGGGCGATTTCATCGAGAGCCTATGGGAATGGGTGGCCGAAGCGAGTGCCATTCCGCGCGAAGAACTGCAGTACTTTTCCGCGCATGTCGGCGGCGATGATCCGGCGGAGCTGTATCACGCACAGATGACGCACCGGCTCATCGAGGCGATCGTGCCGCATTCCGACAATGCGCGGTTCTCCGCGCTCTTCCTCGAGGCTTACGGCCTCAACCATAACTGGTGCCGCACACTTATCGAACAGGAAACGTCGAACTCTGCGGCGGAGCGGGAGGCAGCGCCGCGCGCTTGGCGCAGCGGGTCATGTCATTGCAAGGGCGTCCGCTTCGAAGTGCGGACCGGTACGCAGTTGATCGCCCACCGCTGCAACTGCTCGGTCTGCAGTATGACGGGCTTCCTGCATCTCGCCGTAAGTGCCGAGGACTTGCGCGTCATCTCCGGCAGCGAACTGCTTTCCGATTATCGCTTCAATACACGCGTCGCACGCCACACGTTCTGCAGCGTCTGCGGCGTGAAGCCGTTCTACCGGCCGCGTTCCGATCCGGACGGCTTCTCAGTCGATGCACGGTGCCTGGATCCGCTTCCTGAGCAGTCCCTGTTGATTCGCGACTTCGACGGCGCTAACTGGGAAGCGGCCATCGCCGCATATCCGGGGGCAGCGCGGGCCGATCGGGCCGAGCCGATGTCTTCGGAACGCTGACATGCCCCTATACGACGCAACGCCCGTCGCAATCCGGCCCCGCCTGCCATCCGCGCTCCACCGCGTGTACGCGCTCGCCCTCGCTCTATCTTGTCTGGGTGGCACCGTCTCCGCACAGGGCACATCATCCGCGCCGGCTTCAGCGCCCGCACCGACGCCCGCCGAGTCGCCCGCGGCGAGCCAGCAAGTTGAGATCGTCGGCGGCGGCAGCAACGAGCAACGCAAGGTTTCGATCGTGGCCAAGCAGATCGTGGCCGGTGACGAGCTTCGACGCTATGGCGATGCGAGCCTCGCTAGCGCGCTCCAGCACGTACCCGGCGTGTCTGTTTCGAGCGACTCGGCGCACGAGTTCCAGATCCGGCTGCGAGGTCTTGGAAGTGGCTATACACAGATCCTCATCAACGGGGATCCGGCGCCAGCTGGCTTCTCGATTGAATCGCTGTCGCCCGAGCTCATTGACCACATCGAGCTGCTTCGCTCGGCGACCGCCGACATGAGCGCGCAAGCGATTGCCGGCACCGTTAACATCGTCCTCTTGCGGCCAAAAAAACGCAGAGCGCCCGACGTCAAGGCGAGTGCCAGCCGCGCTGGCAAATGGTGGTCGAACAATGTAGCGGCGGATGCCGACGATCACGCTGGGGAATTCTCGTACGGCTTAAATGCCAACGTAGGCCTGACGCGGGACGCCTTTCCGTCACTCGCCGACGAAGTCGATGCAGGCGCCGATGGCGAACCCGAGTTCCGGCAGATCACCGCCACAACGGAATTGCTACGGCAGACCGTCCTCGGACTGACACCGCGGCTGTCTTGGAAATCGGCCGGCGGGTCGACCATCGACTTCAACGGCCTGATCCAAGGCCGGCACTCGCAGGACAACGCGCTCGAGAGCCGCGATGTGCTGCTCGGCGTGCCGGCGCCGATCGCGCTCGATGACCAGACATCCCTGCAGAACGCTCGCCAATTCGGAGGCACGATCGAAGGCAAGACCCGCCTTGGCCAAGACTCGAGCCTCGAAGCGAAGATTGTGTTGTCCAAGAACGCGCGCAGCGCTAGTTCCGTGTTCAACGGGCAGGACGCGTCGGCCGCGCCTGTACTGCGGCGAACGGTCCACTCCGACCTCGATGACGATAGTCTTGCGGCGAGCGGTAAGCTGTCGCTGTCCGTCGTCGACGACCATACCGCGACCGTCGGCTGGGACGGACAGTCGACCCGTCGCACGGAATCCCGAGCGCAGGTCGAGACGAGTCCGCAGCCGAACTATCCGGTCATGGATCTCGACCAGGACTTCACGGCTCGCGTGGGCCGGATGGCGTTGTTCTTGCAGGACGAGTGGGTCATGACGCGGGGCCTCTCGTCCTACCTCGGTGTGCGCTGGGAGTCGCTCCACACGACGACCTCCGGGACCGACCTTGCGCCCGTCGTCATTCGGTCGGACGCGCTCAGCCCCACATTCCAGGCCACGTGGAAGGTGCCGGACACGAAGTCCGACCAAGTGCGGCTCGGGATTGCGCATACCTATAAGGCACCGACCGCGAAGGAGTTGATCCCGCGGCCGTGGCTGGTCAACGACAACTCCGCTACGACGCCCGATTTTGAGGGTAGTCCGTCGCTGCGCCCGGAGCTCGCATGGGGCGCCGACCTGGGCTACGAGCACTATGTCGGCGAGGACGGACTACTGGCGGCGAACGCGTATGCGCGACGCATCGACAACGTCATCATGCGCCATGTCTCGCTCGTGGGCGATCGGTGGGTCGAGACCCCGTTCAACGACGGCACCGCCACGGTCTTCGGGATCGAACTCGAGGCGAGCGGCAAGCTGCGTCGGTGGTTCGCGTCGTTGCCGGACATTTCGTGGCGGAGCGGCCTGACGCGGAACTGGTCGAGGCTCGAGAGCTTGGCGGCGCCCGGGAATCGGCTGGCTAGCCAGACGCCCATAGTTGCATCGGCCGGCCTCGACTGGCGCGTGAACGGACTGCCTATGACCGTCGGCGGAGATTTCAAATATGAAAAGGGTGGCTTCACGCGCACGTCCGTAACGCAGTCCGAGGTGGTTGACCGTAAGCGCATTTTGGCGATCTATGGTCTTTGGCGGGTCTGGCCTGACACAAGCTTGCGCTTGTCCGTCGACAATGCGCTCGCCCCAGACGATCGGCGGTCCAACCAATACGAAAGCGAGGGGCTCGATCAGCGTCTCGTCACGACGACGCGTACGTTCTCGTCCGTGACGCTACAGTTGGAGGTCCATCTATGAGCGCGGAATGCCGTCGTTCCTGGCTCGACGGCTTGCTGCGGGCCGGCGCGGCGCTCGCTGCCGGCGGCATCGCAGCGGCCGCGCACGCTAGCTCTTTCGATGGCTTGCCGTCGTTGGACGTCGTTCACTCTGACGGTCGAACCGCCTCGCACTTGCGTGTCTTGCCGACGTCGGTCGATCAGGCCGCGACCCATCTGCTGATCGTGCGTCGGCAGTTGGGTGGCAAGGCCGACCACACCTTGGTCGCCTTAGGCAGGTTCCCAATGCTAAAGATCATCCGGACTCAGCTGTATGCGGGCGACGAGCGTATCGACGGGCTTCGCCCGTACCGCTGCCCTGAGGACGCAGCAACAGCCCAACCTTTGGGCTGTCGTCCCGTGGATGTCGTACTCATGGTACGCGCCCCTGACGACGGCGAGCCGCTGAAGGTGTCTGTGACAGGCGAGCTGATCACGCCGCTGGTGCCGTTCCTGGTCGAAGGCGGCCATGTCGAGTGGAATGGAGGCAGCGGGCGGGACTCCGAGCTGCATCGTGCAAAATGAGTGATTCGCGTGATCATCGCGCGCACTAACCTTACGAGAGATCTCATGCTGGAAGACCACGAGCTGAGTCGGGACGCTTTTGAAAACGACAGCGAATATCAATTGCACCGCCTGCGTCACAGTGCAGCGCACCTGCTGGCTCATGCCCTCAGTGAGCTCTTTCCCGAAGCTCGCTTCGGTATCGGCCCTGCAGTAAAGGAGGGCTTCTATTACGATGTCGCCTATTCCCGGCCGTTCACGCCAGAGGACCTCGTTGCCATCGAGACGCGGATGCAGGAGATCGCGAAGCGGGACCTGCCGATTCAGCGCGAAACGCTTTCGCGCGAAGCGGCCTTGGCGAAGTTTTCAAGCGAGCACCAGAATTTCAAGGTCGAACTCATCGAGAGCCTCCCCGAGGGGGAGATTATCTCGATCTTTAAGCAGGGAGACTTCGCGGATCTCTGTCGCGGCCCGCATGTCGACCGTACCGGCCGGCTCAAGCATGTGAAGTTGATGTCGGTCGCGGGCGCCTATTGGCGAGGCAAGCCTGAGAACGAACAACTGCAGCGCATCTACGGGACAGCCTTCCCAACCTCGACTGCGCTTAAGGAGCACTTGGAACGGATCGAGGCGGCGAAGGCGCGAGACCACCGCAAGCTCGGTCGCGAACTCGGCCTGTTCATGTTCCACGAGTGGTCTCCTGGTTCGGCGTTCTGGCTTCCCAAGGGCACCGTCCTGTACAACACGCTCGCCAACAAGATGAGGGACTTGCTGTTCGGCGAGGGCTATGTCGAAGTCAAGACGCCGTTGCTGTTCAATCACGAATTGTGGAAGAAGTCAGGTCACTGGGAGCATTACAAGGAAGACATGTTCCTCGTGGCGGAGAAAAACGAGCTCCTATTGCGCGCCGCAGGAGAACTGCCGCCAGCGACGGAATTGGCTGAGCCGCCGCGGCTCATGGCGCTCAAGCCGATGAACTGTCCTGGTCACATGTTGATGTTCGGCGCACAAAGGCGGTCGTATCGGGAGCTCCCAATCAGATTCCACGATCAGGGCGTGCTCCACCGCAACGAGGCGTCCGGCGCACTGTCCGGACTAACGCGGGTGCGCCAATTCTCCCAGGATGATGGGCATATCTTCGTGGCCGAGAATGACGTTCGGCGCGAGGTAACCGCTCTGATCGGCATGGTCAAACGCGTCTATTCGAAGCTGGACATGGGCATCGAGGTTGCGCTCTCGACGCGCCCAGACAAGTATCTGGGCACGTTGGAGACGTGGGACCGCGCGGAAAACGCGCTGCGTGATGCCATTCTCGAAAACGGCTTCCCGCTGAAGCTCAAGGCTGGCGACGGTACTTTCTATGGCCCGAAGATCGACTATCAAGTGACCGACGCGCTGGGTCGTCAATTCCAAACCGCGACGCTCCAGCTGGACTTCCAGGGCCCTGAACGGTTCAATCTGAGCTATGTCGGTGAAGACAACGCGGAACATCGACCCGTCGTGATCCACCGTGCGATATACGGCAGCTTTGAGCGCTTCATCGGCATACTGGTGGAGCACTTCGCCGGTGCGTTTCCGTTCTGGCTTGCGCCCGTCCAGGTCAAAGTACTGACTGTCGGGGAAGCCTTCGTTCCCTATGGCAAGGAAGTGGCAGCATTGCTGAAGTCAGCGGGACTGCGAGTCGAAACTGATTTCGGCGGTGAGACCGTGGGTGCAAAGGTTCGCACATCGCAGCTAGAGAAAATTCCTGTCAGCCTAATGCTTGGTGCGCGCGAAATGGAAGAGCGCACAGTCACGATGCGTGCTCATGGCGTGAAAGAGCAGCATAGTCTTTTGTTGGCTGAGGCCGTCGAGCAGTTGACAGCCCGAAATGAATTTTCGTTTTAGGGCTCGCCAATCTCGATGCCCCAGTTGCTAGTGCACATCCCGTGAATTGGTTTATCTGAATCGAGAGACGGGATAAACACGCCAACGACCAATGCTGTGATTTTGGAGAGATGCCCCAGGCATTTCGCTGCAGGATGGGCATGCACGTTGGTGCAGGGCTCTGGCCGGGAGGATCACTGTGCAGTCGGCGCAGTGACTCCAAGCGGAGTCGGCGCCAACATCAAGAATCCGCTGGGAACCAGAATCGAGCAATCGGGGGTGCCCTGAGGCGGTGCTCTCTTCGCCGCATACCTCATCCGCGTAGGCGCCTGGAATATCAGGTCGCAGCCAAGCCCATCATTCTTGGCAGAAGTAGCCAACGATGAGACCGAGCCCCGGGGATCGACCCTGAGGGGTTTCGGGTGGATGGATCGCACTGCCGATGCTTGCATCGAGTGGTACGTCGAATCAAGTCGTTCACTCGACTCGACGACTCCCGAGGAGATAGCACGTTGCGCCTCGACGGGCCGAAGACCTTTTGCACAACTACAGATGGAAACGATATGGCAAGTGACATGATGGGCGGGATCCTCGACATCGCGGGTGACGTATTCGCGAAGCACGGCCCCGCGGCCACCGCGGTGGCCAGGACGTACTCGCCGGGCGATTTCAGCGTCCACTTCTTCCTGCAGCTGGGCGTGATCCTGCTGGCCTGCCGCGTGGTGGGCTGGTTCGGCCGCAAGTTCCTGGCGCAGCCGCAGGTGGTGGGCGAGATGATCGCCGGCGTGTTCCTCGGCCCGTCGCTGCTGGGCCTGTTCTTCCCCGACCTGCAGGGCGCGATCTTCCCCAAGGAAACGCGCAACGTGCTCTACACCGGCGCGCAGCTGGGCGTGGGCCTGTACATGTTCCTGGTGGGCACCACGCTGCAGCTGAACCACTTCCAGTCCAAGGCGCGCAGCGCGGTGGGCGTGTCGATGGCCGGCATCGCCGCCCCGTTCTTCATCGCCTTCCTCATCACGCCGCTGCTGCTGAACGTGCCGGGCCTGTTCGCCGCGGGCATCTCGCAGACGAACGCGACGCTGTTCATGGGCGCGTGCATCGCGCTCACCGCGTTCCCGATGCTGGCGCGCATCATCAACGAGCGCGGCCTCGCCAACACCTCGCTGGGTACCTTGTCGCTCACCGCCGGCGCCTTCGACGACGCGTGCTCCTGGTGCGTGCTGGCCATCGTGCTGGCGACGTTCGGCGCCGGCCCGGGCGTCGCGGTGCTTGCCATCGGCGGCGCCGTCCTCTACGCCGCGTTCATCATGTTGTTCGGCCGCCGCCTGCTGGCGCCGCTGGGCCGCATCGTCGAGCGCGACGGCGAGATGAGCCTCACCGTGCTGGGCATCACCCTGGCGCTGTTCTGCTTCTCGGCCTTCCTGATGGACGCCATCGGCATCCACGCCATCTTCGGCGGCTTCATCCTGGGCACCGTGATGCCGCGCGGCCTGTTCGCCGCGGAGCTGAAGAAGAAGGTGGAGCCCGTGGCGGTGATCATGCTGCTGCCCATGTTCTTCACCTACTCGGGGCTGAACACGCGCATGGACATGGTCAACTCCGGCTCGCTGGTGCTGGTCGCGCTGGGCATCCTGGCGGCCTCGGTGCTGGCCAAGGGAGGCGCCTGCTACCTGGCCGCGCGCCTGGCCGGCGAGGACAACCGCACCGCGCTGGGCATCGGCGCGCTGATGAACTCGCGTGGCCTGATGGAGCTGATCATCATCAACATCGGCCTGCAGAAGGGCATCATCGGCCCGGCGCTGTTCTCGATGCTGGTGCTGATGGCCATCGTCACCACGATGATGGCGAGTCCGCTGTTCGAGTTCGTGTACGGTCGCAAGGCGCGCGAGTCGGGCGAGCTGGACGCCATCGGGACGGGCACGGCGGCTAACGCGGCCTGAGCCATCCCGGGCGCTCGGACTCCCTGTTCATGGGGCATGTCGTCTTGACACCGCCCCAGCAGGTCACTATGGTGGCGCGGCGCCTCAGCCGCGTTGCTGCCCGACTGCATCGCACCGAGGAGACCGGCTTGCCCATCCCCGCGTCGTCGTTCGGCAAATTTGATTCAGTAGATCGAAGGACGGCTTCCGGGTATCGAATCTCGAAATCCCTGCAGCCGCTTTGGGCCGTTCTGCGACAGCGCCACGTCGGCAACCGGTTATTCGACGGGGAACTGGGGCGGCTCCGCGTTCCAACTCCTTCAACCCTCCCCTCGAAGACCAGTTTCGGGCAGCCAGGCACCACGATCGACCGGCACGCTCTGAGAGCCGACGCAGCCGGCGCCCTTCGTGCCGAGCCTGGCAAACCCTTGGGGAACACCAGACCGGACATGACGGCGGCAAGTTGGAAGGACTGCAGCCGCTGCATTGCCGACGTCTCTTTGATGGACGCGGTCTCCGCCGATCCGCCAGCAGTGGCGCGGACTGACACCAAACGCAGAAGATCGTCAGCCCGCTATTCCGCCAGCTCGGGCCCAGCGTCGAAGGTCTCGACGGGCGACAGCCGCATCAGCGACTGCGCTTCCTCAAGCGGCGCGCGCAACCACGTGTACCAGTCCGCCGGCTCGAGCGCGACGACCGCCCGTCTGTCCTGCTCGTCCGGCCCGAGCTTCGGATCTGGCTTGTGCATGCGGTTCATGAGCGGATGCGCGTCGGAGTTCAGGGTGAGCATCGTGTAGCTCTCGACGAGTTCGCCGCTCTCTTTGTCGCGCCAGGTGTTCCAGAGGCCCGCGAGAGCCCACGGCTGTCCGTCAGCGCGACGAAACGACCACCAGACGTTCTTGCCGCTCTCCCACTTCGGCTCGTCGAACCAGAGGGCACGTTATTAGTGTGAACAGGCCCTAATCAATGTCGTAGGAGAACCTCAGGCCGCCCCAATAGTGAGAGCCCTCGGGCCCGCCACGAATGTCACGCGAGCGCCAGCTCTGCACCAGGTAGTAGTGGACATTCGGCGAAGCCATCTCGGTACTGCAGGTTTCGAGATGGACGGCGAAGCGCCAGATGTGACAAGCGATTGGCGTAAGCCACGATAGGTCGAAGCCCACGCTCGCATCACCGAGGATGTGCTCTGTTCGGTTCCAGGGAATCGTCACGTTGTTGCGACCCGTCCATGCGCCCTGCATCAATTCGTCGTAGGCGCTGAACCTCACACCGATTCGCGCGTAGAGGCCGATGCCTTTTCTCGGTGCCATTTCTCTCTGCAGCCGCGACAAATCAACGTTGGACTGGTTGGTTGCCATCAACTGGTCCTCGAAGTAGTTCGGTGCGTCAACGGCGATCGGCGCGGCGCTGGCCATGGCCAGGCGAAGATCCTGGGGGGTCGCTCCGATGCCGAAGGTTGCCGAAGCCCGCAGGTCGACCCGATATCCGATGTCGTAGCCGACGTCGACGCTGTAAGCGACCGGCACCGGATCGAAAGGAGCAAGATTCAACGTGTTCTTGAGGATGCCCGTGCCACGTGTCTGACCGTAGAGGAAGGTAAGAGACCCGCCGTCGCCGATCTGGTTGTCCCAGCCTTGAGGAAGGTCGTCCGGACAGCACTGGCGATGGATGGTGGTTTGAACCCAGCGGGAAACGCGTGTCCCGAGGATGCCGACCTGGAACTCGCTGGTCAAGGAAGGAAGTGGCGCCTCGAAAGCGTCGCCGCGCGTATAGCCGGCGCCGGCGTACAGCAGCGAAGCGTAAGGGCGATCGGTGGGTATGGGCGCGCTGGTGCGCAGATCCTTGGGCGTGAAGGTCGAGTTGCCCCACATCCAGTGCGTGGACACTTTCGACCAGTCCGAGATCGGCTTGTCGTCGAGGCGGGTTCCGGACGAGATGAAGCGGCTGGCGATGAGCAATCCCCGCCAGACGTCTCCGTCGGGCAGTCCGGTCATCGACTCCGAAACCGGAACGCCCATCGTGTAGTCGCGGTCCGTCGGATGGAACAGGCGGTCCCAGGCGTCGTTCTCGAGTCCCCAGGTACGAATCTTGTCCTTCGCCGGCTGCGATGCATAGAGGACGCGGTATTCGGGCGTGCTGGCTGCAGGCGCCGATGCTCCCGCCACTTCATGGTCCGCCTGGGCGTCTCCGGTCTGAGCAGCATTGGCAGTCATCGGCACCCACGCGATGCCGACTATCAAGGCCATCGACATGGCAAGGCCAAGGCGCGCGCGCGAGTTCGACTGCATACCTGTCCTCCTCCGCTCAGCGCAGCTCGACTTTCAGATCCTGCGCCCGCCTCAATAGGGCGTCTCGCAGCTGCTTCGATGCGCGGTTGTCGTTCGCGAGTTTCTGCAGCCCGGGGGTCCGCATCGCGACGGCGGCATCGCCCCGCCCGATCGATGCCGGATCGTCCCAATTCAGCGACTCCAACTGAGCGTCGGACGAGATCAACTGCGCCATCTCGACCGCCAACATCTGGGCGCGGTCGGAGTCGCAGAACTGGACGCCCGTGATCGCCTCCAGCAGCGGCGAACAAATGCGATCGACGAGCAGCTTCTGAACATTGCCAAGATCGCCCGGCAACTTGCGGATCGCAACTTGCGCTCTGATGATTCCATTGCCGAAGTAGCGCAAGTCGTTGTCCGTCGTCTTCGGCAGGCGGGCCGTTTGGAAAAGTGCTTGTCGAGCCGACTCGGCGCGCAGCCAGTCATGGCTAGCGAGCGCCGGATAGTTCGCAAGGTAGAGCGCCGCGGCGCCCGCGACCTGCGGCGTCGCCGCGGACGTGCCTCCGCCGCTGGGATCGACCATGACATGCGTCTGCCCGGCGACATACCTGCCCCACTCCGCCCAAGCGGTGTTGGGTGTGTAGGCGGCGAGTGCATGCTGCATGACGTAGTCAGGTCCGTAGTTTCCTTCGACCATCCACTTCCCGGTTGCGTTTGAATAGTGTCTGTCGTAGGGCTGGTCCTTGCTGGTGGCACCGGCGACGGCGATCACTCGCTGGAATCGCGCCGGCCAAAGGGTGCCACGTACGGGCAGGTCGTGGATGTTGTCGCCGGTGGCCGCGGCGATGACGACACCGTGCTCGTACGCATAGTTGACGGCGTCCGCCCAATATTGACTGGGCAGCCCGCCAGCGCTGATGCTGATGACATCCGCGCCGGCGCCGCCCTCGTCAATCGGCCTCGCGGCATAGAAGATCCCGTCACCCATCGACATCGAGTAGAGGTGGATCACGGAGTCCGCCATCCTGACGGGAATGATGGTCGCGTTCGGGGCAGCTCCCAGCGCACCGCTTTCGACCAACGATGAGCCGGGCGCGGTTTGAAGCTTCGGGCCAGACAGCAAAGAGAGGGTTCCTGTGCCGTGTCCGTTGAAGCAAGCCCAGCCAGCCATGCCCTCAGGCTTGCCCGGATCCGCGGCGCTGCCCGCACCCGACAACGGCGGATAGACGAGCACGTTCCGCTCGTGCGCCTCATCCAGGTTGGCGGGTTTGGTCACGTGCTCCACGTCGAAGCCGGTGTCGAGATGGACGATCCGTATTCTTTGCTGGGCATTCCAGGTGTTGCCACTCGCGCTTCGCAGTTGCGTACGGTCATCGTCCAGATGCCAGTCAAGCTCTTGCGAATCGGGCCGAGGCCAGTCGCCGTTGGGGCCGCCATTGACCGTCACATTCGAACCGGTCGCCGATCCGAAAGGGCAAGTCCACGAACGGTCGTAGGGGTAGGCCTGCTCCAGATTGGGCTCGACGTACACCTGCACATGGTCCAGCGCGCTGAGGCGTTGATCGCTCTTCAACAGATTCCGAAGGTGTCCGGCTTGACGGTGCGCCCGTCCCCACAGCGTGCTTGGATCGTCCTCCTCGTACCGCAGCAGAGGATCCTTGGCCGCCGCAGCCACCGCGCCCTCGGTGACGAGAACCCAGGCCACTTGCGAGCCGTCGGACAAGCCAAGCGTCGTCGTGGTCGAACCGCCCAATGCCATCACTTCATAGCCGGCGTCATGGAGCGCGGCTTGCACCGACGAGCGCTCGGTGATGGTCGGCAGCATGGACACCGGCACAACGCGGCCAGCGTCCATCGCCGAGGTCGCAGCCGAGAAGTGGATGCGCGCCAGGAACGTCGGCGCCTCGAACGTCTGCGCGAACCGCTTGGCCTCGTCCTCGGAAAGATGCGATACGGGGGGAAGACAGCACCCTGACACGAACAAGCTGCCGGCGATGCCGAGAAGACATGGGAATCGACGTCGTTGCATTTGCGTACTCCGTTCCGTAATCGACCTCTGCACGGCCGCACCCGCGTGCCGTTAACTACCAAAACGAGGGCAGCTCGAGAAAGCCGACAACGTGTTGCCACAAATCCAGTCGTCGCGCCTCTCACTGCAAATGTGGCCTGCCGAGATTGCGTTCAAGCGCTCTTCCGCGACGCGCGACGCCTCTGTCGAAACACGCACCCAAACGTAGGATGCCGCGGTCATCGCTTTGCCGGCGATCCGCTAGGTTAGGCAACTTGCTGCCTCGTGGCAATCGCGGGGAGGCGATTTCATACCCAACCCTGCCTCAGCCAATCAACTTGGCCAATCTCCCTGATCCGATCGGGCCATGCAGCAATCGATGAAACGAGTCCATGTTTAACATTCGGGGCTCGCTTGTTCCGGTTACGGGCTCAGTAGCTGGGCGCGGCTGACTTCAAGCCGCCCTGAATCAGAGATTCGATTGGGAACGCTTCGACTGCAACGCAGCGCCTCCAGCCGTTCCAGCGCTTGTATCAGGCAGTTTGCTGTCGGACGATGAGCTGACACCAAGCGCGCTGGCGCGCGAGGCGGCTGCCGCTGCAATGGGGACCGAGCCGGCGGAGTGCACTTCTGCAAGTACGCTAGGATTCTCGTGAGCTTCCAGCTCCACGCAACTTGCGCTCAATCGCCCAGCGCCTTGATGGCCTCGGTCACGCGCTGCTTGAGAGCCGGCATCATCCCCGTGATGACGTAGAAGCCGTTTTGCCACTCCGGATCGACCGCCGCGGTGGCTGCGGCCTGGGCGGCATGTTTGACATCTGGGCTGTGCTTGCCCTCGACGCCGACGCGGTCGTAATGGCAGGCGGTGAAAAAGAGCTGGCCCGTCAACTGCCGGGCAACGATGCGCCGCTTGCCGCGCGGCTCATTGCCCTCGGTCGGTCGATCAGCTTCGGGAAGTCGCACGGTGTACTCCAGGTACTTGCCCTTGGGTAAGTCCCCGAAGTGATTTCCAAAGCTCTTGCCGTCCTGTTTGAAGGGAAACGGACCGCCGGCCACGATGAGTGCGATCGTCCGGCGGGCCTCGGGCGGCAAGCAGTCGTAGTCGATCGCGTACAGCGAACTGCCCAGGCCTGCGCCTCGTCCCAGCAACCCGGACTGCCGCAAGCCGTGATGCTCGAGCGAACGATCGAAGAATGTGGTCGTGACGGGTCCGGGCATGGCTGCTCCTATACGCGGTTGGGAACGGACGGGAAGGTGGACTCGGGCACCTCAGCCCTTCTTGGACTTGCTTGTCTTTTTGCTGGCCGCCTTGCCGGCCTTGCGCTTGCCGACCTCCTGCTCGTCTGTGGCGTGCAAGAGCGTCTTCTTGAACTTGCCCACGGTCGAATGGTCGTGCCCGTAGCTGACGACACGGTAGACCGAGCGGGCGACGTTGCCACCGCCCACGTTGCAGATGATCGTGCCGTTGGCGCTCTTGAAGTTGGGCGCCACCTCGCCCAGCCAGTCATTGTTCTCGATGGTCGTCTCGATGCGGCAGTCCTTGGGGATGTTGATGCCGATCGAGGCCAGGAACGCGCGGGGTTGGCCGAGGCATTTCAGGTACTCCTTGGGCGTGCACTCCCAGAAGTGCACATGGAAGGGCTCGTCCCGGATGATGTCGGAACGCGCGGACAAGTCGACGATCTTGGTGGGCATTTCGGTCTCCAGAGGTTGCGGGAGAGGCGACACAGCGCGGCACGAGCGGTCTCCCGGTGCTCGAGCGCGGTTGGGGGACGGCACCCTATCTGGCCACGGGACGGCCGACGCCGGCCAACTTCGTCTGTAGCCGCTGGACGTTGGCAATCGCGTCCGTCAGCGTGGCGCCGTACGCGGTGACCAACGTCACCGACTGGCGCTCTTGGGCCAGCGCAGCCGCGAGGGTGTTTGGGTTGACTCCAATCTTGGGATCGAACAGGGCCAGCAGCGAGTCCAGATAAGCCAAGACGCTCGCGCAGACTACGTCGTAGTCGGAACGGACGTCCCGCAGCTGTGTGTAGGTGTCCTGGAGCGCACTCACACCGTCCAGATTGACTTTGCGCAAAATGGGGGCGTTGGCCTCCCAGATGGTGTCCCGGATCACGTAACGCTCGTGCTTGGCGTCGGCCAGCGAGACGATGGTTGGACGCGTTCGTTCAATCACGCCCACGATGGCGCGGGCAGCCTGGTCGCCTTGCGCCATCGCGCGCGCGTTTCTGTCGATGCCCTTGGCATGGAGCGCGTTGAGTGCTGCGGCCGCGAGCTTGCTTGGTGGAGGCGGGGAGCCGCCTTGGACGTTTTGCGTCGGAAACAGCGTCTCGAGCGTGGTGATGCCTGGCTGCCGAACCGATTGCGCCGTCTTCTGCAGAACCGTCAGAAGCGTCACCGTGTTCAACCGCATCGCCTCGACCGCACTGGCATTGGCGTTGAATTCGCCCTTGAGCAGTTCGATCGCATTGCGTTGCTCGGCTTGCGACAGGTCGCGATATTTGAGGCCGAACCCCAAAGCAATCACCAGGACGCCGAGCGCAAACCCGTACGCGAACAATGTCTGCAGGAGGCGATAGCTCTTGATGCCGCTGACAGGCGTCAACAGCTTGCTCTTGATCAACGCCCGGGCGAGCCCGAAGAACAGGAGCAAGAAGAACCCGATCAGGACCAGCGGATCGCTCAGATATGGCGACAGCTTCTCGAAGCTCAGTGAGTTCAAGCGATCTCTCCTCCCGTTGTCCGGTCGTGTGCCATGTGCGAGGTGCGACTTGTCCGAGACGAGTCACCGTCGCAAGTCGTGGCTGGGCTGCTTTGCGCAGTCCTTCTCGGGCCCTCCGGCCGGCGCCGCCCAAGCTGTGACTTGAGCATGCCGACACAAGATGAGCACGATGCCCCGCACGTCGGAAATCGACATCCCTAGATCTGGGGAGAGTTTGTAGAGTCAGGCCGCGGCGCGCGGAGCGCAGGATGTCGTTTGAGTCGCCGAGTGGGGTGTGCGTGTGCGGGCCGTCGCGAGAACAGCGAGTGCAAGTGCGACCGCCTTCATTTTAATCTGCACATGGCGTGCAGCTCGTCGTCCTGCACGCATGCGTGTCGTCGAAGGTGTGGCTCCGACCAACGAGGACCTGCGCTCGATTCGCCGGAACCATCAATGCCAAGCTTCGCGCGCAAGATGAGACTCACCAATCGAATTGGAAACAGATTCCTTCACGGCAATGTGCCGGTACCCTACGCCGACGTTCTGGAGTTCGTGCGCAAAAGGATTGAATCGAAGAGATGAGCTCGCCCTACGCGTCGCTGCGCCTCCCCTCGTCGGCTTTGCAGCGGCAACTGCCGTCCGCCTGGCGTCGACGGGCGACGGCTGCCGCTGCATAGGAGACTTCTGTTCGGCGCGCGATTTGCCTCGGCGAGCTCAGGACGTGGGCGATCAAGCGTTCAGAGCCGATGATTTGCTACCTGACAAGATCAACGCGGAGTCGGCGAGCCCGTTCCTTGAACGCTCTCTCGCCGCCCTCCAGGATTTCACACACGGCTGTACGAATCTCGGCGTCCTCCAAGCCACCCGCTCGGTACGTGAAGGACGGCAAGCCGCCATCTGCAGCAGGTTGAGCATCTGCGACGATGATCTGATCCGCGTCCGTGTTGATGACCAGATTTGCATTGTGGGTGACCATGATCACCTGCCGCTTGGACTTGGCCGCGATGAAGAGGGAGACCAACTCGTCGAACACAGACTTTGGATCCAAATTCTCTTCCGGCTGATCGATGATCAGCGGACGATCATCAGCATCGTCAAGCGCCAAGTACAAGAGCAAAAGGACGATGCCGCGCGTTCCGGGAGACAGCTTCCTAATGTCGAGGCCGTCGTAGAGGATCTCGTATTTCACAGAGACGTGATCAGTGCTGAATAGCCAACGAGCGAAGAGATTCAGCCACTGGCGGTACGCCTCCTGGTTTTCCGGCGCGAACGGTGCGTGGGCCAGGAGTTCCCGGTAGTGATCTGCTATGAACTTGGTCATCGCGGCCTGAACCTGTGACGACGAGCCCGTCTCCCATGCGGACTTGAGCTCTGCAACAGCAACACGCTCCAGTGCTCCAACCCCCATAAAGGCCCCAGTCTTTCGACGATCGATCAAATCCCCTTCGCCGATGGACGCCCAGCTAGGCACATCCGCAATTCTGGACACTCTGAAGCTCAGCTTTCGAAGAGTGCCACCCATAGCTGACAGGCGTGTCATGAGCGGGGCATAGAGATCGACAAGCGCAGTCTGTTCCCCGATGACTGCATCAAACAGACGCCCGTACGCGGTGGCGTCATCAGCATTCCGACCATCAAGGTAGCATCCCGACACCTCGCTGCCGCCCCACGTTAGCTTGATGGATGCGTTGGATACGAGAGGCCGCGCTCGAGCAAGGAACGACGGGCTGATCTCATGGTCTGTTGACCACGTCGCCTCTGGAATCGCATCGCAGCCTGCTGCGATCATGTCGGCCAACGCAGTCTTTCCAGAGCCTCGAGCCCCGATGATGGCGATAAGCCCCGGGTTGAGTGGGAGCCTATTCGTTGCCACCCACGGTGCGCCTTCAATGTCCACTTGTGCGATCACCTGAGACGGCGTCGCCGCTCTAGGCGGTTCCAGCCCCACGAACGCGCGGCCTTCTGGGTCAATGCAAGCCTGTCTGAGGGCATCGAAGGTTAGGGCGCCTTTGACCCAACAGAACCGGTCTCCTTCAGGGCGTCCAACGGTCTCAAGGCTGTGGGCGTCGCTGCCGTGAAGGCAGGGCTTCTGCCCCCCGTACCGTACCTGCAGTTGCGTGACGTCGACGTCGCGCCTGCCTAGCCAAAAGTCGCGCTGGGCCGGGCTTCCGGCGAAGATGACGTGCGCGAACTTCTCGATCTCCTGGCGCAGCGTCGCATCGGCAGCGTTGCGCACTCCTGACGATCCGTCTCCTGCGCCGCCCGCTACGGCGATCCTGATGTTTGCTTTTGCCCATGTGCTCACTTTGTACGTTTCGCGGAGGGCGTCGAAGTTGACCTTGAATTGCGTAGCGCCGTGAACCTGCGCTGCACGGTCATCTTTGATCGACGGATCGGCCGCCTTCCCAAGCCGGATCAGGTCGGCTGGGGTGCAATCAAACCGCTCGCCGTGAGCCTCGAACCATAGGCGCGACAGGAACCGCCGAATCTGGTCGACGTGATCGCGATCCTCCGGGCTAACCAGCAGATGCACATTGACAAACCCAGATCGAGCAGCGACATCAAGACGAAGTTCGACGTTCGGAAAGAGCAGCTTGACCCGAGGCAGGCGGCCTGCGGCCCGTTGACGAAATACTTCCTCATAGACCTCTGTCGAGTAGTAGTCGGTGATGGCCAGTGCCTCGATCGCAGGAGTACAGGCCTCCAGCGCATCTAGATACGCGCCCCAGCGATCCTTACCTCCAAACTGATCGTTCAGTACGGTGCCGGGGCCGTGTACGTGTGGATCCCACCGGTGCCATTCAGATCCGCGCCCAATCATCTCCGTCTCCCTCGTAGGTTGAATATCGACCGCCTTGGCGATCAGGTTCCGGTGTCAGACGATGGCCGCCTCTAACCCTCGCGCCGCATGAAGTCCTCCTCGACCTACAACGGATCTTGGGCGCGAAACCCGACATTTCCGATGAGCGGGTTGAGGTGATCAGGGTGCCGGCCGGCCGGGGACCGACTCGATGACCTCATTGATCAAGCCAGTCAGTCGCGTCCTGATCGCGTCGCAAATCGTCTTGATCATCTTCAGAAGCATCTGGCAGTCGGCCTTTGACAGTCTCATTGCGGGGTACGCCTCGATCGCCGATGGGACGGTTCCGGCCTGAAGGGATGCAATACACGCGCCTCCGAGTCTGAGTGAGCGCAGACAGCGTTGCGTAGGGCGTCCATGCGCTGGTATAGCAGACGCTCTTCTAGGGACATGCTCAAGAGCCGCTGCGGAAGCTTGGGCCAGTTGCGGGCATCCGTGAACGGCCACCTGTGTGCGACGACCAGCGCGGTCGTGAATGCCGCCTGCTGCAAGTTGACGGCCGGTCGTGTCTCCCATGGCTCGAAGTGCCAACCCTGATCCAGGATGTGTTGGGCGAAGGCCCAAGCCTGCAGAAGGTCTTGGAGCGCGACGTACAGGAAGCCGTACTGTTTGCGGCCAGAGCTTTTGCGCTCACTGCTTCGTGACTCTGAAGGTTGCATTGCGGCTCTCGTTGACTATGTTCCGGTTCTCGTCAGCCAGGTGCCTCTACAGGGCATCCCACAGAATGCAGTGAGCGCTTGACGGGTTCACGCCCAGGTCGACGAGGCGAGATCGCTTCCAGCTTTGGTCATCTGATGCTCTGCACGCCACGTGCCACTGCGCCTGGTAGACGCTCGGCTGACTCAGCAACGCCCGGAAGTAAGCGGCATCGACTTCTGCTAGGCCGTGGCCCAGGACTATCACCTGACTGATGTTGCTGAGCGACTGAAGGGACGGCTGGTACCTGGCGATGATCTCGTCGCTTCGCTTGAACGTCGCCGAAAAATAATCATCCATCAAGTCGTTGGCCTCCATGAGGCGCGTGTCCTCCATCTCCGGGTCGACGCTCTCGTTCAGGGCGGAACGGCTGGAAGGATTCCACGCATGACCGAGAACCAGGTCATCTCCGCGAGCAGCGCTCCCGTGGATGTACAGAATCCTGTGCTCGGGCACTCCGTAGAGCGAGGTCAGTGTCGACGTGTAGTTGAAATTGAAGAAGCGCGCTGCAGGGTCGAGGTGTTGCAGTCGGACGGTTGCGGTCGCCGGCGTTGGAATGTCCAAGGAACGGATCCAGTCCGCGAAGCGTGCTCTCAGACCTGAAGACAACCGTTCAACCAGGCCTTCAACCTCAAACTGGAAGTCATGGTGGCCAGAGTCACTCCAGTCATCTGCTCCGTACGACGCCATGAAGTGACCGAGGTTTTCCGCAACGAGGTCGACGTCGAAGTTGGCCAGTGACGCCTCGAGATCGCTCCAGTCCTCGTCGATCGAGAGATAGTCCTCGACGTCCCGGTGGATGGACCGGTCGATCGACAGCACATAGTCCCGAAAAGCTTTGTAGCTCGACGGGATCCCATGGTGCAGATCGAAGCCGTTGCCCACGATGTATAGCGTGTCGAAATGCATGAAGTTCTTCGGCTGGCCCCGCTCCAGGTCGAAAGGCAGGCTAGGGAGGGGAGCTATGCTCGAACGGCCCAGAAAGCCTTGAGATCTTCCTTGTAAATGCACAAGATGTCTTCGACCTGTTCTGGCAGCAGGTTCTGGAACTCAGGCGGCAGTTCGTCGAGCTCCAAGAAATCGCGGTTCCTGGGATAGCCCAGGTTGATTGCGCCGGTCTTGGCTCCTGCGTGCAGGTAGACATTGGTCGGGCGGTGGCCGAAGTGCGCCCCAAGCCGCAGCGCCGTGTCGTACGCGAGAAGCTTGCCTGCGCCATACAAGTTGTCGGTATTTGCGCGGATCAGACCGAGGAGGGCTTCGAACGATAAACACGCCTCGATGGCCTCGCGCTGAGCCCACAACTGTTGGCCGAACTTCTCGAGCGTCTTCTTCTTGATCCGGCGTTGATGGGCGTACCGCTTGTCGCGGTGATCTCTGGCGTTGCCTGCGAACTTGATTGCCAGCTCAGGCGTCAGCGAGGCGAAGAAGCGGTGCTCCTCGTTGGCACCATCCTCATTGAACAGGCGGTAGCTTCGAACGATGGCGCCGAGGCTCTTGGGCGGTACAGTCTTCGCTGGGCGAACACAGATGCCGCGCGCTCCCGGGCGGGCGCATCCCCACTGTCTTCTGCGATTGGTGACTTTCATTGCGCCATCGTACAGGCTGGTTCGCTGCGCCTAGTCGGCGAGCCGATGATCTGACGCGGCATAAAACTTGAATTAGCGGCTCAAGGCCTGGCTGCAATGCAGCGAGAAGGGGCGGCCGGTGCTGCGCGTCAGACGACGGCACCCGCTGCGTTGCCGAATAGGCAACAAGCTGCCGGGCGCATACGGCCGTTTCGGGTACGATGACGGCGCAAATTGCTATCCTAGGCGACACAAGCACATGGCAACAGCCCTGCTGAAGGATGTCACGGGTTCCCGTGGCGAAAAGATTGTTGACCTATGCCTTACGGACTACAGCTCATTCGCAGCACCATTGTTCGAGGCGGCGCATCTGGGTGCGAAATGGCCAGCACTGGACTTTTACGTGGAGCTTCGAACCGTTGCAGGCGCTGGGAAGTTCTTCTTCGGGCAGGCCAAATCGACTGCAGCTCCTCTCAGCAACAGAGCCCGTGTCCTGCGCATTTCAACAGACCGTGATGATATCGATAGGCTGCGTCGAATCCCCGCGCCCACCTATCTCCTGGGAGTACACGAACCGACCAAGCGTGTCTTCGTTCGCGCGGTACATAGCGCGACTCCGAGCAGGGCGATCACCAGCATCCCTCTCTCCCACGAGCTGACAAGCGCCAACCTGCAAGTTCTCCATGATGAAATTCTTTTGCATTGGACGGCCGCGACCCCGTTCAAGCCAACCTCATCTGCATTCAGCTAAATGAAACTCGACGAATTGATGGGCCGTCGTTCGGAACTATTGGCCGAATTGTTTCTTCAGGACCTTAATCCTAGGTTCGTGGCGAAGGCGCCCGACGACTTCGGATTTGACTTCATCGTTGGCTTCTCAAATCGGCACGGCGGCGTAAACGTCATTGCTGTAGAGGTTAAGACAAGGCAGACCACCATGCTTCGTCAGCAACTAAGGGCGGGAAGCTACGATCTGCTCGCCAACTCAAACGTACCAGGTCTACTACTGGTGATCGACGTCAAAAACAACACCGTGCTCTATCACCTGATTGAGCCTGGGCGCGGTCGTTCTTCAAAGTCCAATGTGTCCGTTACGCTTGTCGAAGTAGACGATGCGGAACGGTCCAAGCTGAAGATGCTTTTCGCCTCTAACGAGGGCGCGCCCTGATCAGAAGGCTGACGGGAGCCAGCAACCAACCGAGACGCGCGGAGCCCCTCGACTAGCGGACCGCTGAACGAGGCAGTAGCAACGACTCCTATGCAGCGACAGCCGTCGTCCGTCCGGTCGATTCCGACGACAGCGTGCGCTCCTGAGCCGAGATCGCAGGATCTCTACCTATGCACGGCGTGTCAGCGGCCACGAGAATGATATTTGGTAGCCGAGGAGCGTTCAGTATTATGAACAGCGGTCGGATAAATGCTCACCAGTTCGATACCTATTGCACCGGCCATTCGCGCAACACGCTCACGAAACACCTGATCGCCCCCCGCCAGCCGAAGCTGACCTTCCCATTTCTGAGCTGCGTAGCGAAGGGCCAGCTGAAGGGCCTCGTCCGATACCACAGCGTGATCGAACCGCAGCTTTGGGCCAGCGTCGACAAAGGCGACGCCACGCGTCCCGAGCGAATACGTGACGAGCCCATGCGATGAGACCTTCCAGGAAAGTTTCCCGAGATCGCGAACCCACGGATCGGTTGCAGCAGCCTGCGCAGGCTTCAGGACACATTGGGCTGAATCTTCAGGCGCCTCAGTCGCGGTCAGCGTGCCGCGAGATCGACGCTCTCGATAGACCAATCCGCGCAACGCGCTGATGGCAGCCTCGTCGCCGGTCTGTGCGAGCGCCTCGACCCAGGTGCGCCACATCGGAAGTGCAGGCAGCAGTTCGCGGCGCAGCGCCCTCTCCTCCTTGATCTGGTTGCGCAGTTGCTTGCGGACCTGGGCATGGCTCAACTTTGCCAACATGTAGGCCTGGCGCTTCTGGAGCGACGTCAAGCTCTTGTCGTCACGAATCTGCAAGCGGATGGCTCGATATCCAGCGTCCTGATCGAATAGGCGCTCACGGTCTTTCGTCAGAAACTCTTCCTTGAGAACGAGCTCGGCAAGGGAACGAGTCTTTCTAGCCGCTTGTAGCTCGCTCTTGAAGCGCGCGCGAAGTGCGTCTTGCATCGCCTTGCGTTCAACCCGGCGTTCAATTCGCTTGTTCGGATCTCGCTTGTACGACATCGCGGCTTCTGCAGCCAAGCGAGTGACCTTGCTGGGTTCGAAAGGGCCAAACCTTTCCTCCAGCTCATGCCTCTTGACGTCGAAGGCTCGCGAAAGACTGACGACCCGCGCCTTCTCTGGTTCATCGACCCCATCCCGGCCGACATCGTGAACACACATGCCGCCGCGCCTGCTTTCTCGCAGCTCGAGACCAAACGATGCCAGCGTCAGATGCACCTGTTTCCACGCCGTCATGCTTGTATCGGCGACCGCCATGTCCAACGCAGACGCGGGACCTTCGCGGCACCAACGTTCCAAACTGACTTCGCCGCTCCATGTTTCCGAGCGGGACGCACCATCCCGGGTCTTGTCGAGAAGCAGTCGATCCTCGCTCTCGACGATCTTCTTGCTTCCATTGAGTTCCACCACCTCGTAGAGACCGCGGTCGTGGAACCACCCGTTTTCAATCTCGAGCTCTCTCGCCACGCGGTGCAGGGTCTTGTGCATCCAGGCCAGACGCGCGGCCTTGAACGTCACGGGATGCACGCGATTCACCGCGAGGTGCGCGTGCAGGTTCTCCGTGTTGTCATGAATGGCCACGACGTACTGGTGATTGGACAAGTCGAGCACCTCCAGCACCCGCCTCGCGGCGCTGAAGATGCTCTCCGTCTCCGGACGCTCGCCTTCTGGCCACGACAGAATCAGGTGAAGGACGGGGTTGGTGGCGCGCGGATTTCTCGTTGCGACCGCGTGCATCTGGTAAGCCGCCGTGTCCAGGCTCAATACACCGCCGACTTCAACGGCGATCGTCTTGTCGGTGCACTCGCCGGACCAATCAAATGCAGATGGCGCCACGATGTACTGCGTCAGGTCTTCCCAACTCGCGAAGTCGGTGCGGATGCCGGTCTTCGCGAAACCTTCGGTGATGTACTTGGTGAGCTGCACGAAGGAGCTGCGGCGTGAGCGGCGTATCGGCGCCTCTTTCACGATCATGTGCGCCCTCCATCTTGCCAAAGCGCGCGAACGGCGACCACGATCTCGTCGAGCAGCGGCTGCAGCCGTTCCCACTGGCGTCCGTTCTCTTCCCAGTAGATCTCGCGGAAGTCCTCGACCAGCAGGTTCAGATGGTTGATGTAGTGAAGCTCGAATCGCTCGACAACCTGCTTTCCGAGCAGCTGACGCAGCGCGAGCTCGGAGACGCTGAGCATGCAGTTCCTGGCTTTCAGCTCAATGCGTTCCTTCTGATCCGGAGTGACGCGGATCTGGATGCAGGCGGACTTGGGGTTGGGCGATCGTTGAAAGCTCATGCCGTTGCCCCTCGGCGTTCAGCGTGGTCAGCGAACGCGTTCATTGCTGGCCACCATCCACGATGCCATCGACCAACGCGGCGATGGCTTTCGCCTTGAAATGCACACGCCGGCCGATCTTGACCCGCGCCGCACCCAGTTGCCGCCCGAGCAGATTGCTCGTCCGGATCGTGATCCGCAGGCCATCCGGGCTGCGGTCCAGAATCGTTGCGACCTGGGCGAGCGTAAGTAAGGGCCCGAACCTGTGAATAAGTACTTCTTCCGTCGTCATTTCGGAGTTTTCCGCTTTGGTTTCAACACCTGACGGAGCTTAGGGACTTCGAAAATGCGGGTCGAGCGTAGCTGTTAGACAAAAATGCATCACCCCCCGTTCAGCAAAGCCGTTTGGATCACCGTGCCGGATCCGTGCGACGCTGGCGTCCGCGCGGCGCTGCTTCGCGTCATAAACCAACTCACCGAGCGCCACTCGATAACGTCGCGCAGCCATCCGATAGCTGCGTTGGTACGCGCAGAACTCGACGCCGAGATGACCCGAGTCATCAGCGGGTTCGGCGGCCAATGGGATCGGGGCTTGCTGAAGGGCTTTCTGCCCTCGCAGATGTGGGCGCCAGCTGTAAAGCGAGCGGAGGGCCCAGAGATCGACGAATCGACGGCCGTCAGAAGGACAACGATCGCCGATGAAGCGGAAAGAAGCGCAAGAGAGTGGAGCAGGCGCCTGCGCGAAGCCAAAAGCAGTGCCCGCGACCTTCACCACCTGCGTCCGTTCGTTCGCCCAGGTGCCACGACTCCGGACCAAGATGCCGCGCTCGAGGACTTCTGCGGAGCACTATCGGCGATGGCATTCCTCGCCGATGAGAGCTGCACATTTTTCAAACCTGCACGATCGGCTAGTCTGAAGCAAGCGCAAAAAACTCGCGTAGCAAGATACTGGCGTGCTTCCAAGTATTGCGACTTTTGCTGGCGAGCCTCGGAGAGGTACGAAGATTCCGAAGAGGACATAGCAAGCCAGCGCACACTCTTCGTCCAAATGCGTGCCCCTCGGGAAGACGATCCGTCTCCGCGATTCGACTGGCCGCCTTTAAAGTACTGGGCGGATCGTCAAGCGTCTGGCGTGCCTCCAAGCAATATTTTTTGCCGAGTGCACAACCCGAGAGGCCCGCTGACTGCGACCTTTTCAAGTGATTTTGGAAAGCGGATCTACGGCGCACCGTATCGGACGGGGCTTCGGCACAGGGACGAGTTTCACAAGGAACTGGACGCCTTGCGGGAGCTTCGTCTTGCTGGGAGCAAACGATTCGAGCAAACAATCTTCGGAACACGGACCGACGAGTCCACCCAGACTGGCTTGCGTCTCTACGTGATGCCCGCTTCAGGAATCGAACCAGACCTGCGCAGGGCAGCCTACGCGCTGGTCGACTCTGGCGTACGAGGGACCAACGGGCATCATAAAGGGCGCGGCAAGCAAGAATCGGTATGGATACTGCGCGAGCAGGGGATGACCTACAAAGAAATTGCCTCCCGCTTGGAGCTCACCGTTCCCGGGGTCCGGAGCGCGCTAAATCGCATACAAGGCAAGATCGCGCGCATTCAGGCAATCCGCTGGGGCTCACCCGAGTTTCCGCTTTGGGAGTAGTGTCCCGTCGAGACGCCCTACCAAGTCTTCGGCGCGGAGGTGCGTGTAGCGCTTGAGCATCTGCATCGACTTGTGCCCACTGATCGCCGACACCTCCTGGTCGCTCAGCCCCGCCTCGACAAACCGGCTGACCGCTTCGTGGCGGAGGTCGTGAAACCTCAGGTCCTTCAGCCCCATGCGCGCCTTGATGTCCAGCCACACCTTGTTGAAGTTGTAGGGGCGGCGCTTGTCGTCGCGCCCAGGCTCGCCGAAGAACACAAGCTCCGTGCCTTCGGGCCTCAACGGATTCGCCAGCGCCTCCCGGAACAGCTTCGTTGCCTCGCGAGTGAGAGGCACTGTTCGCGGCAAGGTGTTCTTGGTCTCGATCAGCCGCACCACGCGCCGCTTCACGTCGACCTGTGATCGCTGCAGCGTCGCGATCTCCGAAGATCGCATGCCGGTTTCTATCGCGATGCGAACGATCCAGCGGAGCATTGGATTGGAATGCGCGTCGACAGCCTTCAGCAGCTTGGCTTCCTCGGCCTCGGCAAGCCGCCGGTTGCGACCGGCTCCGGGCGCGGGACGGCGGACATTCAGCACGGGGTTGACTGCCAGGCTGATCCCCCATTCCTTGGTCGCGACGGTGAACAGGTGCCCGAGCAGTGCCAGCTCCAGCCGAACCGTGTTGGCGGCACGCGGCCGCGCCTTCCCATCCCTGGCCCTGTCCTCGCCTGCAAGACGATTGTCTCGGTACGACGCGATGAGCTCCGAGGTGATGCCCGCCAGCGCGTACTTGCCGAAATGAACCGTCAGGGCCACGGCGCGCTGCTTCTCACCCTGCTGGGTGAACGGCCGCTTGGTCGGCGTCACCTCCAGTAGATACCGCTTCATCGCGGTGTCGAAGGTCATCCTTTCGGATGGCGCGCGCTTGATGAACATCCCGCGCACCATCTCATCTTCGATGGTGCGGGCCCAATCCTCCGCGTCGCGCTTGAGGCGGAAGGTCTTGATGGTCAACGGGAAGCCAGTCTTTCGAATGACGGCTTTCCACGTTCCCCATTCGGTCTTGACGATGGTCGGCATTGGTGCGTTTCAGAGTGCCACGCCTCAGCACTGTACCGGTACTGTACCCGGTGGCAGATTTTGAGAGGCGGCGGCAGTGTTAAAAACGCCCGCAAACCCGCATGAATACTTGGTAGGCCGTGTTGGACTTGAACCAACGACCAAAGGATTATGAGTCCTCTGCTCTAACCAACTGAGCTAACGGCCCACGAGCCGGCGATTGTACGGACGCGCAGCCCGGCGAGGCCCCGGCTCGATGGCGGCCCCGGCCCATCGCCCGACGATTTCGACCTCGTTTCCGGCTCTGTTCGGCCTTTGGAGCAAGCGGGGCCAACGTAGCATCGGTGACACATTTGGAGAAATGGCACCCATGTCCCTGTCCACTGCTTCATCGACGGGCCTGCCCTATGCGGCCATGAATTCCGGCAGCTCGGGCGGCGGGGTCGTGAAGGCGATCGAGGCCGTTCCGTGCAAGATCGCCGATGGCGTCGCCGACGTCGGCGAGGCCGTGGGTGACGCCGCGAGCGCGACCGTGTCGTTCAGCGCGCGGGCAGTGCGAGCGCTGGCCGACGGCGGCATGGCGGTGGTGCATGGCGTGGAGAACGCGGTCGCCTTTCCGTTCGAGATGGCGGCCGACGCGGCGATGGGCGTGGAGCACGCGGTCGAAGGCGGCATCCATCTCGTTTCCAACGGCGTGAGCGCGGCGGTCAACGGGGTCGAGGCGGTGGCGAACGGCGTCGCGAATGCCGCGCACGCGGTGTTGATCGACCTGCCGGCGGCCATCGCCAAGGACGTGTCCGACGTGACGCAGGGGGCCCTCGGCGACGCGACCACCATCGCCGGCGCGGCGGCGGGCGTGGCCGCGCTGACCGGCTCGTCGCCGGCCAGGGTGATCTCGGCGATCCTCTGAGGAAGCCCCGCAACTAGCGCTGCGACAGCGCGTTGCCCACCAGCTTGGCCGTGATGTCGACAATCTGGATCATGCGGTCGTAAGGCATGCGCGTGGGGCCGATGACGCCCAGCGTGCCCACCACCTGGCCGTCGACCTCGTACGGCGACGACACCACCGACAGCGCCTCGAACGGCACCACGCGGCTCTCGCCGCCGATGAAGATGCGCACGCCCTCGGCGCGGCTCGAGCCCTCGAGCAGGCGCATCAGCTGGGTCTTCTGCTCGAACACGTCGAACATGTCGCGCAGGCTGCGCATGTCGTGGTGCAGGTCCTGCACGCCCAGCAGGTTGCGCTCGCCGGCCACCACCACCTGCTCGTCGCTCTCGGCGATGGCGTCGCTGCCCGCCTGCACGGCGGCGCGCATCAGGGCGGCGATGTCGGTGCTGAGCGCCTCCACCTCGGTCTTCAGGCGCTCGCGCACGTCGTCGATGGACATGCCCGCGTAGTGCGCGTTGAGGAAGTTCGTGGCCTCGATCAGCTGCGGCTGCGTGTGGTCGTTGGCGGTGATGATGACGCGGTTCTGCACGTCGCCGTCGGGGGCCACCAGGATCACCAGCACGCGGCGCTCGCCCAGGCGCAGGAACTCGATGTGGCGGAACACGCCGGCGCGGCGCGGCGCAGTGATGACGCCCACGAAGCTCGACAGGTTCGACAGCATGGACGCCGCCTGCGCGATGACGCGCTGCGGCTGGTCGGGCTGCAGCTCGCGCGAGCCGCCGATCTCGGTGAGCAGCTGCGACAGCGTGGTCTCGGCGTCCACCGTGCGCGCCGTGAGCATGGTGTCGACGAACAGGCGGTAGCCGCGCGCGGTGGGCACGCGGCCGGCCGAGGTGTGCGGGCTGACGATGAGGCCCAGCTCTTCCAGGTCGGCCATCACGTTGCGGATGGTGGCCGGCGACAGCTCCAGGCCCGAGGCCCGGGAGAGCGTGCGCGAGCCCACCGGCTGGCCGTCGGCGATGTAGCGTTCGACCAGGGTCTTCAGCAGTGTCTTGGCGCGCTCGTCGAGCATGTGGCCGATTGTACGGAGGTGGCGGATGCCTTCCCCGCGCCGGTGCCAAAACGTCCGTTTCCCCCGGGCAGACGGCCTGCCCGCCACGGGGGTGCTGTGGTGTAATTCATCGCATGTCGACCCCCTTCCGTCACGTGGCGCTCTTCGGCAAGTACCAGGCCCAGGGCGTGCGTCCCATCCTGGAGGAGATCGCGCAGTTCCTGGTGCGCAGCGGGGTCGAGGTGTCGGTGGATCATGACACCGCGATGAACAGCGACTGGAGCGACTACGGCGCGATGCGCATCGACGAACTCGCCCAGGTCTGCGACCTCGCGGTGGTGGTGGGCGGCGACGGCACCATGCTGGGCATCGGCCGTGAGCTGGCACGCCACGGCATCCCGCTGATCGGCATCAACCAGGGCCGGCTGGGCTTCATCACCGACATCGCCGCGCACAGCTGGCGCGACGCGCTGGCGCCGATGATCCAGGGCAACTACGAGGCCGAGAGCCGCCCCATGATCGAAGGCGGCGTCTGGCGCGACGGCGAGCAGATCTTCCAGGGCTTCGCGCTCAACGACGTGGTGGTGCGCAGCAGCACGTCCAGCATGATCGAGGTGCGCGTGTCGGTGGGCGCCGACCACGTGGCCAACATCCGCTCCGACGGCGTGATCGTGGCCTCGCCCACCGGCTCCACCGCCTACGCGCTGTCGGCCGGCGGCCCCATCCTGCATCCCGGCATCGGCGGCTGGACGATGGTGCCGGTGGCCTCGCACACGCTGTCCAACCGCCCCATCGTGCTGCCCGACGACCAGGAGGTGCTGCTGGAACTGGTGCAGGGCAAGGAGGCCAGCGCCAATTTCGACATGCACGGCCTGGCAAGCATGCTGCTGGGCGACACCGTGCGCATGCAGCGCTCGGCGCACAAGGCGCGCTTCCTGCATCCGCGCGGCTGGAGCTACTACGCCACGCTGCGCAACAAGCTGCACTGGCACGAGGGGAACACGTGAGCCCCACGGTCGCTGGCGCTCCCTGCCCCCGAGGGGCCGGCCGCGAGCGGCCCGGCAGAGCCGGTTCCGCCGCTCCCTTGAACTTCGTTTGGGACGCCCGGGCGGCAGCGCCGGGACGTTCGCGCCCACCGGCTCAGGCTCACGGCATGAGCCTGCCGTCATGCATGCTCGCAAGCCATCTCATCCCTCACTGACCCCATGCTGCGTCGCCTGTCGCTGAAAGACTTCGTCATCGTCGATGCGCTCGAACTCGAGTTCGGCGCTGGGCTCGTAGTGCTCACCGGCGAGACGGGCGCCGGCAAGTCCATCCTCATCGACGCGCTGCAGCTGGCCCTCGGCGCGCGCGCCGATGCGGGCGTGGTGCGCGAGGGCTGCGCGCGCAGCGAGATCGCGGCCGAGTTCGACTCGCCCGTGTCGCTGGCAGGCTGGCTCGACGAGGCCGGCTTCGCCGTCGACGAGACGCTGCTGCTGCGCCGCGTGGTCGACGCCCAGGGCAAGAGCCGCGCTTTCGTCAACGGCAGCGCGGCCACGCTCACCCAGTTGCGCGAGGTGGCCGACCACCTCATCGACATCCACGGCCAGCACGCCTGGCAAAGCCTCACCCGTCCGGCCGCCGTGCGCGCGCTGCTCGACGAGCAGGCCGGCATCGACGCCTCGCCGGTGGCCGCCGCGCACTCGGCGTGGGCCCAGGCCACCGCGGCCCTGGCCGGCGCGCGCGAGCGCCAGGGCGAGCTCGACACCGAGCGCGAGCGCCTCGCCTGGCAGCTGGCCGAGGTGGAACGCCTGTCGCCGTCCGACGACGAATGGCAGGCCATCACCACCGAGCACGGCCGCCTGTCGCACGCGCAGTCGCTGATGACGGCCACGCAGCAGGCGCTGGAAGAAGTGTCCGACGGCGACCTCAACGCGCTCAAGCTCGTGTCGCGCGCGGCCGCCGCGCTGCGCGAGGTGGCCGACTTCGACGCCGCGCTGGCACCCGTCATCGAGGCGCTGGATGGCGCCGAGCTGCAGCTGCAGGACGCGGCGCACAGCCTGTCCAGCTACCTCAACCGCGCCGACCTCGATCCGCAACGCCTGTCCGAGCTCGACGAACGCATGTCGGCCTGGATGAGCCTGGCGCGCCGCTTCCGCCGTTCGCCGGAGGACCTGGCCACGTTGTGGAACGAGTGGAAGGCGGCGCTGGCCGTGCTCGACGCGGCCGCCGACCTGGCCGGCCTGCAGAAGCGCGTGGACGACGCCCTCGCGCGCTGGCGCGCGGAGGCGAAGCGCGTGAGCGCGCGCCGCGCGTCCGCGTCCCCGCAGATGGCCGCGCGCATCACCGAGGCGATGCAGCAGCTGGGCATGGCCGGCGGCCGCTTCGACGTGGCGCTCGTGGCCCAGGACTCGCCGCAGTCGTACGGCGCCGAGACGGTGGAATTCCTGGTGGCCGGCCACGCGGGCAGCACGCCGCGGCCGCTGGCCAAGGTGGCCTCGGGCGGCGAGCTGTCGCGCCTGGCGCTGGCCATCGCAGTGACGGCGGCGCAGTCGTCCACGGGCGCCGACGGCGCCGCCGCCGCACGCGCCACGGCCGGCGTGGGCACGCTCATCTTCGACGAGATCGACGCCGGCGTCGGCGGCACCGTGGCCGATTCGGTGGGCCGGCTCATGAAGCGCCTGGGCCGCCACGTGCAGGTGATGGCCGTCACCCACCTGCCGCAGGTCGCTGCCTGCGGCGACCACCATTTCGTCGTCGCCAAGCGCAGCGTGGGCGGCACCACCACCAGCCAGGTCACGCCACTGGCCGGCGAGGCCCGCGTGGCCGAGGTGGCGCGCATGCTGGGCGGCGAGCGCAGCTCGGGCACGAGCCTGGCGCACGCGCAGGAACTGATCGCGCAGGCCGTGGCCGGGGATGGCGCGGCCAAGCCGGCGCCGCGCGGCCGCACGGGAGCGCGATGATGCACCGCGCCTGCAAGGACGACCTATGAGCGCCGCCCGGCCGCCCGAAGGCGCTCGCACCGCAGCCGCCAGGCGGAGGGTAGCCTTATGAGCGCCGATCCGGACGACCGCGTCCCCGACCACCCCGCGGCGGGCGCCGAGGGCACGCGCGAGATCGTGCTGGTCACGGGCATCTCGGGCTCCGGCAAGTCCATCGCGCTGCATGCGCTGGAGGACGCCGGCTTCTTCTGCGTCGACAACCTGCCGCCGGAGCTGCTGCCCGAGTTCCTGCGCCTGGAAAGCGAGCGCTCGGTGCGCCGCGTGGCCGTGGCGGTGGACGTGCGCACCGCCGGCTCGCTGCCGCGCCTGGTGCCGTTGCTGGAGAGCCTGCGCAGCGAGGGCGTGAAGGTGCGCCCGGTGTTCCTCGACGCCAGCACCGACACGCTGGTGCGCCGCTATTCCGAGACCCGCCGTCCGCACCCGCTGTCCAAGGGCCACCACGACGCCGACGGCCACCGCGCGCTCATCGAGGCCATCGAGCTCGAGCGCGAACTGTTGGCCGGCATCCGCGCACGCTCCACCATCCTCGACACCAGCCAGCTGCGCCCGGTGCAGCTGCGCCGCTGGATGCGCGACCTCGTTGGCGCGCATGCCAGCCAGCTGTCGCTCGTCTTCGAGTCGTTCGCGTTCAAGCGCGGCGTGCCGCTCGACGCCGACATGGTGTTCGACGTGCGCGTGCTGCCCAACCCGTACTACCTGCGCGAGCTGCGCCCGCTCACCGGCCGCGACGCCGAAGTCGCCAACTACCTGCGCGAGCAGCCCGAGGTGATGGAGATGCTCGAGCAGATCGAGGTCTTCCTGCGCCGCTGGCTGCCCAACTTCGAGGACGACCAGCGCAGCTACCTCACGGTGGCCATCGGCTGCACCGGCGGCCAGCACCGCTCGGTGTTCATGGCCGAGACGCTGGCGCAACGCTTCGCGCCGGACGTCTCCACGCTGCTGCGCCACCGCGAGCTGGACTCGAACGAGTAGGCGCCGCGTCAGTCCGGCAGCACCGCGTCCAGCAGCTTGCGCACCGGCGACGGAATGCCCACGCCATCGAGATCGGCGCGCGCGAACCAGCGGCCCTGCGTCGCGGCCGGCCCGTTCACCGCGCCGAGACGCCCGATCTCGCGCTGCTGCTCCTCCGACACCGATCCGTGCCACTGCAGCCGCAGCGGCTGCAGCATCCAGTCGAAGTGCGTCAGCACGTGCTTGAACGGCGCCATCCACTCCAGCGTGCCCGGCCAGCGCTCGACCGCGCGCTGCAGCGCCACCGAGGTGTCGAACTCGGGCAGCGACCACAGCTGCGCCCACACGCCCGAGTCTGCACGCCGCACCAGCCAGACGCGATCCGCCTGCTGCAGCCACAGCAGCACGCTCGCGCGCTTGCCGCGCTTCAGCTTGCGGGTCTTGACGGGGAACTTCTCCGGCACGCCGCTCGCGCGCCCCTCGCACATCGCGTTCGCGGGGCAGGCGTCGCACGCCGGCCGGCGGATCGTGCAGACCGTCGCGCCCAGGTCCATCAGGCCTTGCGTGTAGGTGGCCATCGCGGCGTGCAGCGGCTCGCCGGCGGGCGCCTGCGGCAGCAGGTCCGATGCGATGGCCCACAAGGCCTTCTCGGAGGCGGCCTGCGCGATGTCGCGGTCATAGGCGAGCACGCGCGTGAGCACGCGCTTGACGTTGCCGTCGAGGATGGCCACGCGCTCGCCGAAGCAGAACGCGGCGATCGCGGCGGCGGTCGACCGGCCGATGCCGGGCAGCTCGGCGAGCGCCGCCGCCGTGCGCGGAAACTCGCCGCCATGGTCGGCGGCCACCGCCTGCGCGCACTTGTGCAGGTTGCGGGCGCGGGCGTAGTAGCCCAGGCCGCTCCACAGCGCGAGCACATCCTCCGACGGCGCGGCCGCCAGCGCGACCACCGTGGGAAAGCGCTGCAGGAAGCGCTCGTAGTAGCCCAGTACGGTGGTCACCTGCGTCTGCTGCAGCATGATCTCGGACAGCCACACGCGGTACGGATCGCGCGTGAGCTGCCACGGCAGGCCGGCGCGGCCGTGCGCGCGCTGCCACTGGACGACGCGCTCGGCGAACGGCAGCGCGTTCCACTCGGGCGTCATCTCGCGGGCGATGAAGGGAGGCCGATCGGTGTCGGCTGAAAAGAGATCCATGCCCGAATGATGCCTTGCCGCGGCAAGGCGACGCCTCAGACCGTCGCGGCGGCCGACGCGTCGAACGGGATCTCGATGTGCTCCGACTCGATGCCCGTGGGCCCGCGGCGGGCGATGACGGCCAGCGTCTCGCAGCGCAGCGACACGTCGGTGATCAGCGCCTCGATGCGCGCGGACTGCGCCTCGACGTCGACCACGCGTTCCTCCAGGTCGCCCGCGGCCTGCTGGATGCGCTCCAGCGATTCGCGGCGCTTGCGGAAGCTGCGGCGGCGGTCGCGCAGCTGCGCTTCCATCTGCGCGCTGGCGGCCTGGTTCCACAGCTCGATGTCGCGCGCGGCCGTCTCGAAGACCACGCGCAGCTTCGAGACGAGCATGCGCACGAAGCGCTCCTTGAACGCCGACGAGGCCATGCGCAGCGTCTCGCTCAGGCCGAAGTAGCGGTTGTAGCCGCGTTCGATGGCGGCCAGGTCCTCGCGGTGCGTGGCCAGCTCGGGCGGCAGCGCGATGGACAGCGAGAAGCCGAACTCGGCGTTGAGCTGGCGGAAGGTGCCTTGCAGCATCTCGCGCGCCTCGGCCGTGGTGACCTCGGAGTCGGACAGCGCGTGGCGCAGCTTGTCGCACATGCCCAGGAAGGCCTGGCGCGCGCCCAGGTGCAGCCAGCCGGAATTCAACGCCGACTGCAGCTGCTTGACCTCGGCGCGGATGCGTTCGCTGGAGAGCTGGTTCTGCGTGTCGCGCAGCAGGCGCGTCTGCACGGCGCGCAGCGCGGTCAGGCGCGTGACGCAGCGCTCGAACTCGGCGGCGTCTTCCTGCACGCGATCGAGCAGGTGGCGCACGCGCGCCCCGCTCTTGCCGCGCAGGCCGCGCAACTCCAGCAGTTGTTCGGAATTCTGGCGGCGCTGGTCGCGCAGGCGCGCGTTGACCTGGGCGCGCAGCGACTCGACGCCCTGCACGAGCGCATGCGTGAGCACCTGCTGGCGCGCCGGCAGGAGTTCGTTGGTGAGCGCCTCTTCCAGCTGCGGCAGCCGGCTCTTGGCCAGCTCGGCGTCGTTGCCGTTCAGGCGCGCGTGCAGCGCGAGGCGCGCGGACACGGGGAACACGCGGTCGCGCGGCATCTGCAGCGTCTGCGCGGTGACCTCGCACTGCTTCTGTACCAGTGCCTCGTTCTGCTCGTCGGTGTGCAGCGGGTCGGCCAGCATGTCGACCTTGTTGAGCACCACGAAGCAGGCCATGGACTGGCCGCCCAGGTGCTCGTTCCACACCGACAGGTCGGACTTGGTGACGCCGGCGTCGGCGCCCAGCAGGAACAGCGCGGCGTGCGCGCCGGGCAGCAGGCCCAGCGTGAGCTCGGGCTCGGTGCCGATGGCGTTCAGGCCCGGGGTGTCGAGCACCACCAGCCCGCGCGCGAGCAGCGGGTGGGGGTAGTTGATCATCGCGTGGCGCCAGGCCGGCACCTCGACGTGGCCGTCCTCGTCCAGCGGCGGGTTGTCCTCGGGATCGGTGTCCGACCACAGGCCCAGCTCGCGGGCGACGTCGGGCGTCACCTTGCGGGTATGGGTGACCTCGGACAGCGACGCGGCCAGCGCGTCGGGATTGGACGGATCGAGCGGCACGCGCTTCCAGCCCTCGCGGGTGGCGCGCAGCTCGGTGAGCGACTGGCCTTCGCGGCGGGTGTCGATGGGCAGCAGGTCCAGCATGGGCTGGTCCTTCTCGTCCCAGGCAAGCTCCACCGGGCACATGGTGGTGCGGCCGGGCGACGCGGGCAGGATGCGGCGGCCGGTGTCGGCGAAGAAGATGGCGTTGATCAGCTCGGACTTGCCGCGCGAGAACTCGGCGACGAAGGCCACGACGAGCTTGTCGGCCAGCAGGCGCTGGCGCAGCGACTCGGCGATCTCGGCCGACGGGGCGGACAGCAGGTCGTTGCTGGTGAAGAACCTGGCGAGGCTAGCCAGTTCGCGCGCCAGCGACTGGCGCCAGTTGGCCAGGGCATCGAGGGCGGGTACCAGCGATTGATCTTTCGTCGTCATCCCAAGCTCTTTTATGGTCGCTGAACAGTCGGCGCCAAAGGCGGCGGAATCTGGTTCATATATTGACCAGTAGACCGGGGATCGTAGCGCGATTGCCGGCGGCCAATCGCCGGAGAACCCCGCGAAATGCGAAGTATGTCGCATCGCGGTGCCCCGCGCGGAGGCTCGGCGGCGTTCGATACTGCCCAGCTGAAACCTCCGGATACATTCCCTGCAAATACTCACCGAAGCCGAGTATGGGGGTTGTCACAAATCAATATCCCTAGCGCTTTTGGCAAACCCCGCAGAAAAAGGTCGCGCGCTGTCCCTGCACGATACGCCGCAACGCGGTGCCGCAGGTATTGCAGGGCTGGCCGGCGCGGCCGTAGACCTGCGCCTGCTCCTGGTAATGCCCGGCCGCGCCGTTGGCCGAGAAGTCCTTCAGCGTGGAGCCGCCGGCATCGATCGCGTCGCGCAGCACCTGGCGCACGGACGACAGCAGGCGCGCCGCCCGCGGCCGGCTGATCCTGTTGGCCGGCGTGCGCGGGTCGATCCGGGCCAGGTGCAGCGCCTCGCAGGCGTAGATGTTGCCGGCGCCCACCACCAGCTCGCCCGACAGCAGCACCGTCTTCACGGGCGTGCGCCGCCGCTGCAGGCCGGCGTGGAAACCGGCCTCGTCCAGCGCCGGGTCGAACGGCTCCGGCCCCAGCGCCGACAGCAGCTTGCGCGCCGGCTCGGCGTCCAGCGCCGGCGCCCACACCACCGCGCCGAAGCGCCGCGGATCGGTCAGCCACAGGCAGCCGCGGTCGGTGAGCAGGCGGAAATGGTCGTACGGCCCGCGTTCTGCGGGCGCCTCGCCGAACGCCAGCGCGCCCGACATGCCCAGGTGGATCAGCAGGCCGCCGGCAGGCTCGGAGGCCGTCCGGGGCAGGCCCGGCAGGCGGCTTGCCTCGTCCGGGCCGGAGCGCGACAAGGGCAACCACAGGTACTTGCCGCGGCGCGACATCTCCCCGCACTCGGTGCCTGCCAGCGCCTTCGGATCGTGTCCCAGCGGCCAGCGCAGCGGCAGGCCCATCTGCACGTCGCGCACCCGCGCGCCCAGCAATCCTGCGGCAACGCCACGGCGCGTAACTTCTACCTCTGGCAACTCGGGCATGGTGGTTTCTCGGGGCCTAGAATGGACTGATATGGAGCGGCAATGAGTCAAACGCAAGGCTTGGAACGCAACGGACACGGCACGCGGACGCCCGGCCGTCCCGCTTTGCTCGGACTGGGCCTGGCCCTGGCGTTGCTGCTGCCCGCGGGCGCCTGGGCCGCCGAGAAGAGCGCGGCGCTGCCGCCGGCCGGCCCCGCCTCGGTGCCCACGATCGCGCCCGATCCCGGGCCGGCGGTGGAGAACTCGTACCTCGACGGTCCGCTGTTGTACCAGCTGTTGCTCGCCGAGTTCGCGCTGCGCGAGAACCAGCCCGGCGACGCCGTCGAACTGATGCTGGAGGCGGCCCGCCGCAACAAGGACGACGCGCTGTTCCGGCGCGCGCTGCAGATCGCGGCGGAGGCCGGCGCCAGCGACAAGGCGCTGTCCATCACGCGCAGCTGGCACCAGACGATGCCGCGTTCCACCGAGGCGTTGCGCCTCCAGGTGCAGTTGCTGATCCAGCTCGATCGCGTCGCCGACACGGCCGAGCCGCTCAAGCAGCTACTGTCCATGAGCACGCCGACGGAGCGATCGGCGCTGATCTCCAGCCTGCCGCGCGCGCAGCAGCGCGCCAGGGACAAGCCGGCCGCCGCCGAACAGTTCCGCCAGCTGCTGCAACCCTACATGGACGCGCCGGACACCGGCGTGGCCGCGCGCGTGGCGCTGGGACGCATCCGCCTGAACCAGGGTCAGCCCGTCTTCGCGCTGGACCTCGCCACGCAGGCGCAGGCCCTGGACGCGAAGTCGCTGCAGCCGGTGCTGCTGGCGCTCGACGTGATGAACTCGGCCACCGACGGCTCGCCGTCGCGCGTGGCCGCCGGCACCCAGGCGTCCGACGCGGCCGCGAGCGCGCCCGCGACGCCGGCCAAGGGCAGCGCGCCGTCCACCGAGCTCATCGCCGAGGCCGAGGTCATCGTCAAGCGCTACCTCGACCAGCCCGACGCCGAGCCGGTGGTGCGCCAGGCCTACGCCAGCGTGCTGGCCACGCAGCAGCGCCTCACCGACGCGGCCGATCAGTTGCGGCTCGCGCTCAAGGTCAAGCCGCGCCAGCCCCAGCTGTGGCTCGCCCTGGGCGAGATCGACCTCGAGCTGCACGACCCGGTCACCGCCGACGCCGACCTGAAGCAGGCGCTGGCGCTGATCACCGACCAGATGGCCGAGGACGCGGCCGCCCGCAAGGCCGCTGCCGCGGCGGCGGCCGCCTCCGGCATCGCCCTCGCGGTCACCGACGACGACGCGCCCGACGCCGCGACGCCCGCCACCGACCCCGGCGCGGCCGGCCCGGCAAGGCTGGCGCACGTGCAGCTGCTGCTGGCGCGCGCCGCCGAGCAGCGCCACGACGACGCGGCCGCCGCGAAGTGGCTCGCGCAGGTCGACCCGAAGGAGGCCGACCTGCAGGTGGTGTCGCTGCGCGCCAGCCTGCTGGCCCGCCAGGGTAAGCTGGCCGAGGCGCTGAAGCTGATCCGCGCCGCCAACGCCAGCACCCCGGCGGAACAGCGCTACAAGCTGCTCACGGAGGTGCAGCTGCTGCTCGACGAGAAGAAGCTGGGCGAGGCCCGCGACCTGCTGGCCAAGGCCAACGCAGAGACGCCCGATGACGTCGATCTCCTCTACCAGGAAGCGATGGTCGACGAGCGCCTGAACCGCGTCGACGACATGGAGCGCCTGCTGCGCCGCATCCTCGTGCTGCAGCCCGACAACTCGCAGGCGCTCAACGCGCTGGGCTACTCGCTGGCCGATCGCAACCTGCGGCTCGACGAGGCGCTGGCCATGGTGCGCCAGGCGCACGAGCTGTCGCCCGCCGATCCGTTCATCGTCGACAGCCTCGGCTGGGTCGAGTACCGCATGGGCCATTTCGAGACGGCCACCACGCTGCTGGCGCAGGCCTATTCGTCGCGCAAGGACACCGAGATCGCCGCGCACCTGGGCGAGGCGCTGTGGGCCGGCGGCAAGCACGACGAGGCCGCGCGCGTGCTGCGCGACGCGCACCGGCTCGACTCCGGCAACGAGGTGCTCAAGCAGACGATGACGCGGTTGAAGGTCGCGCCGTGAAGCTGGTGTCCCGGGGTGCCGGCGCCATCGCGCTGGCCCTGTTGCTGCAGGCCTGCGCCACGCATCCGCCGCCGCTGCCCGGCCACGTGTATTCGGGCAAGCTCGCGGTGCGCACCGACGCCGCGCCCGGCCAGCCGTCGCGCGCGGTCAGCGGGCAGTTCGAGTTGAGCGGCAACGCGTCCAGCGGCCAGCTGATCCTCACCAGCCCGATCGGCACCACGGTCGCGCGGGCGCGCTGGTCCGACCCGCAAGGCTCGCAGGGCATGCCCTCGAAGATCGAGCTGGAGGCCGACGGCGGCACCATGCACTACGCCACGCTGGAAGACATGATGCAGCGCGCCATCGGCGACCAGTTGCCGCTGCCGGCGATGTTCGACTGGCTCGCCGGCCAGCCCTGGCCGGCCGCGCCGGTGCGGCGCGACGCCGACGGCGCGTCGTTCGAGCAGCTCGGCTGGCACGTCGACCTCTCGCAGTTCGCCGCCAGCCAGCTGATATCCGCCCAACGCCCGCTACCCGCGCCCGTGCTCCACGTGCGCGTGAAGCTGGACGCGGCCGAGCCCGCCGCGTCGGCGGCCTCGGCGTCGTGAAGACCATGGCCGTCCAAGCCCTCTACGACCTTCCCGCGCCGGCCAAGCTGAACCTGTTCCTGCACATCACGGGACGGCGTGCGGATGGCTACCACCTGCTGCAGTCGGTGTTCATCCTCATCGACTGGGCCGACACGCTGCACATGGAACGCCGCGCCGACGGCCAGCTGCGCCGCCACGACCTGGGCCCGGCCCTGCCCGCCGACGACCTGAGCCTGCGCGCCGCCCGCGCGCTGCAGCAGGCCAGCGGCACGTCGTTCGGCGCCGACATCTCCGTGCTGAAACGCGTGCCCTGGGGCGCCGGCATGGGCGGCGGCAGCTCCGACGCGGCCACGGTGCTGCTGGCGCTGAACCGGCTCTGGCAACTGGACTGGCCCCGTTCGCGCCTGCTCGAACTGGCGACGCCGCTGGGCGCCGACGTGCCCTTCTTCGTGGGCGGCGACAACGCGTTCGTGGAGGGCATCGGCGAGAAACTGACACCCATCGAGTGGGCGCCGCGCCGCTACGCCGTGGTGAAGCCCGCAGAAGGCCTGGGAACCGCAGGCATCTTTTCTCATCCGGACTTGGCACGCGACACGGAGCCTGCTACACTAGCGGGCTCTGTTGCACAGTTAAATGCGCAGCGAGAATCGTCAGCGACGTTTGCAAAGGCAGCGTATTTCGGTCGAAACGACCTCCAGCCGGTGGCCCAGGCCTTGTGCCCGCCCATCGCCGAGGTTGCCAGGTGGCTCGAGACACGCTTCGGCAACAGCCGCATGACGGGTTCTGGCAGCGCGGTGTTCGCAACGGTCGGCGCAGATGGCGTCGCGTGGCCCGAGGGTGAACTCCCGCAGGGCTGGAGCGGCCGGATGTGTCGCAGTCTTGCCCACCACCCGTTGCGGGCCTGGGCAGACTGAGAGAGAGTTGACGGGTTCGGCCTCGGCCGGATCCTGTATAGGGGAGTCGCCAAGTTGGTTAAGGCATCGGATTTTGATTCCGACATGCGAAGGTTCGAATCCTTCTTCCCCTGCCAAATGTCCCTGCCCGGCGTCACTGGATGACGCCGCGGTTTCAGATAGCTGGTCGCAAGGGCCGGCACCGGTCTCGCTGCGCATCCGTCCTCCCGGAGTCTCCGACGTGCTGTTCAACACGGTCCTGTTCACAGGCAACGCGAATCCTGTGCTCGCGCAGGAAATCGCCACCCAACTCGGCTCGGAGCTCGGCAAGGCGAAGGTCGGCCGCTTCTCCGACGGCGAGTGCGACGTCGAGATCCACCAGAACGTCCGTGCACGCGACGTCTTCGTCATCCAGTCCACCGGGGCGCCGACGAACGAGAACGTGATGGAGCTGCTGATCATGATCGATGCGTTGAAGCGCGCCAGCGCGCGCCGCATCACCGCCGTGATCCCGTACTTCGGCTACGCCCGCCAGGATCGCCGCTCGCGTTCCACTCGCGTGCCCATCAGCGCCAAGGTCGTGGCCAACCTGCTGCAGACCGTGGGCGTCGAGCGCCTGCTCACGATGGATCTCCACGCCGACCAGATCCAGGGCTTCTTCGACATCCCCGTGGACAACATCTACGCGTCGCCGGTGCTGCTCACCGACGTCAAGTCGAAGAACTACCGCGACCTCGTGGTCGTGTCGCCCGACGTCGGCGGCGTGGTGCGCGCCCGCGCGCTGGCCAAGCAACTCGGCTGCGACCTGGCCATCATCGACAAGCGCCGCCCGAAGGCCAACGTCTCCGAAGTGATGCACGTCATCGGCGACATCGACGGCCGCAACTGCGTGATCATGGACGACATGATCGACACCGCCGGCACGCTCGTGAAGGCCGCCGAGGTGCTCAAGGATCGCGGCGCCAAGAGCGTCTACGCCTACTGCACGCACCCCGTGTTCTCCGGCCCGGCCGTGGAACGCATCAAGAATTCGGCGCTCGACGAGGTCGTCATCACCAACACGCTGCCGTTGTCCGACGCCGGCAAGGCCTGCAAGAAGATCCGCCAGCTGTCGGTGGCCTTCCTGTTCGCCGAGACCATCCGCCGCATCTCCGACGGCGAATCGGTCACCTCCCTCTTTGCGGAACAGAACAACAACTTCTGATCCGCATTTCCCGATCCTTCGGCCGTCCGCCCACGAGCGGAGAAGCGGTGGCTGGATCGTCTTTACCGGGCGCCTGGTCGCGGGGCTCAAATTTGGAGTATCACCATGAAGTTCACCGCTTATGAGCGCAGCCTGCAGGGGACCGGAGCGAGCCGCCGCCTGCGTCTGTCCGGCAAGGTTCCCGGCATCGTCTACGGCGCCGGCGAGCCGCAAACGATCGAGCTCGATCACAACGCCCTCTACTTCGCGCTGAAGAAGGAAGCCTTCCACTCGTCCGTCCTCGAGATGGAACTGGGCGGCAAGGTCTCGCAGGTCCTGCTGCGCGACTTCCAGATGCACGCGTACAAGCAGATCGTCCAGCACATCGACTTCCAACGCGTCGACGCCACCACGCGCCTGCGCAAGAAGGTGCCGCTGCACTTCGAAGGCGAAGAGAACTCGCCGGCCGTCAAGACCGATTCGAGCATCGTCAACCACGTCGCCACCGAAGTGGAAGTGGAATGCCTGGCGACCCAGCTGCCGGAATTCATCACGGTCGACCTGAGCGGCCTGACCAAGGGCAAGTCGCTGCACGTCTCCGACCTGAAGTTCCCGGCCGGCATCAAGGCCGTGCGCCACGGCACGCAGAACCCGGTCGTCGTCTCGGTCGCAGATCCGAAGGTCAACGCCGAAGACGCCGCTGCTGAAGCCGCCGCTGCCGAAGCCGCTGCCGCCGCTGCTGCCGCTGCCCCCAAGGGCAAGGGCGGCAAGGCCGCCCCGGCCAAGCCCGCTGCCGGCGCCGCCGCCCCGGCCGCCGCTGCCAAGAAGAAGTGATCTCGCGCGGCGACGGCCGCGTCGAGGTTTCTCTGGAGAGCCCCGCTTCGGCGGGGCTTTTTCGTTTCCGGACGCGCCGCTCGTCCCGTTCGGCGCACGCTTCGTCGGCCATCGCCGCAGCGCGTCTCGCCGAGCCGGTCGGCGCGCGGGCGCTTCGCTAGAATTTTCGCTTCGCCCCAGGAGTCCCCATGTCCGCACTCGCCAGGATCAAGCCCTATGCGCAACTGACCGCCGCGGCGTTCGTGGCGGTCATTGGCCTCGCCGTCGGCGCGACAGCGCTGGGCCATGCGTTCGATCCGGCGCACATCGGGCTGTGGAGCGGCCCGCACGCGTTCTTCTTCGGCACGCTGGACGGCGAGATCCGCGCGCACCAGTTGCCCGGCAGCACGCTCTACGTGGTCGCCGTGATGGTGGTGGCGCTGGCCTTCTTCGTCGCGCGCGAGCTCGTGGGCTACGCGCGCGCCGGCCTCGCGCGTCAGCGGTAGTTCGCCATTTCCTCGCCCAGGCGCACGCCCTTGGCCGGCGCCCACGACGGGTTGAACGCGAGCTCGCCCTTGGGGAAGGTCATGATGACCGTGGAGCCAAGCAGGAAGCGGCCCATCTCCTCGCCCTTCTTCAGCACGATCTGCCGGTCGTCGTAGCGCCACTCGCGGATCTTGCCCGGGCGCGTGGTGTTGACCACGCCGTGCCAAACGGTCTGCATGCTGCCGACGATGGTGGCGCCCACCAGCACCAGCGAGAACGGGCCGCGCGGACCCTCGAACAGGCACACGACGCGCTCGTTGCGCGCCCACAGGCCCGGCACGCCCTGCGCGGTGACCGGGTTCACCGAGAACAGGTCGCCCGGCACGTGGATCATGCGCGTGAGCCGGCCGTCGCAAGGCATGTGGATGCGGTGGTAGTCCTTGGGGCTCAGGTAGATGGTGGCGAAGCTGCCGTCCACGTAGGGTTCGGCGAGCGCCGCGTCGCCGCCCAGCAGCGCCTGCGTCGTGTACTCGTGGCCCTTGGCCTGGAAGATGGTGTGCTGGCGGATGCGGCCGAACTGGCTGATGGCGCCGTCGACCGGGCAGATCAGGTCCGCGTTCGCGATCGGGCGCATGCCGGGCTTGAGCGCGCGCGTGAAGAAGTCGTTGAAGCTCTTGTACGCGACGGGGTCCGCCTCGACGGCCTCGTTCATGTCGACCTTGTAGTCGCGGATGAAGTTGCGGATCAGCCGCGTCGTGTACCACCCCCACTCGTTGCGCGCCATGAAACCGGCGTAGGCGGTGAGAAGGCGCTTCGGATAGAAGTATTGCGGGAGGACGGCGAGACGGGACATAACCGGCAATTTTATCCGGCGCCACTCGCGCCGCTCGAGTGCCGCCGTCAACCGGCTCGCCCGTTTCCCGGACGCTCAGTTCAGCACGGCGTCCGGCGAGGTGTAGTCGTAGCCCAGCGCCTGCGCGACCGCTTCGAACGTGACCTTGCCGTGCGCCACGTTCAACCCGGCCTTGAGGTGCGCATTGGCGCGCATCGCCGCCTGCCAGCCCTGGTCGGCCAGCGCGAGGCCCGGCCCGATGGTGGCGTTGTTGAGCGCGAACGTGGAGGTGCGCGCCACCGCGCCGGGCATGTTGGCCACGCAGTAGTGCACCACGCCGTCCACCACGTAGGTGGGCTCGGCGTGCGTGGTGGCGTGCGAGGTCTCGAAGCAGCCGCCCTGGTCGATGGCCACGTCGACGACGACGGCGCCCTTCCTCATGCGCGAGATCATCTCGCGCGTGACGAGCTTGGGCGCGGCCGCGCCGGGGATCAGCACGCCGCCGATGACCAGGTCGGCGGCGAGCACCGTCTCCTCGACGGAGGCCGCGTTCGAATACAGCGTCGTGATCCGGTTGCCGAACACGAGATCCAGCTGGCGCAGGCGGTCGACGTTCTTGTCGAGCACCGTCACGCGCGCGCCCGCGCCCACCGCGCACTGCAGCGCGTGCGTGCCCACGACGCCCGCGCCCAGGATCGCCACGTGGCCCGGCGCGACGCCCGGCACGCCGCCCAGCAGCACGCCCATGCCGCCCTTGCTCTTCTCGAGATGCGCCGCGCCGGCCTGGATGGACATCCGGCCCGCGACCTCGCTCATGGGCGCGAGCAGCGGCAGGCCGCCGTTGACGCCGGTGATCGTCTCGTAGGCCACGCACACCGCGCCCGACTTCACCAGCGCGGCCGTCTGCTCGGGATCCGGCGCCAGGTGCAGGTAGGTGTAGAGCAGCTGGCCGGGCCGCAGCATCGCGCATTCCCGCGGCTGCGGCTCCTTGACCTTGATGACCATGTCGGACCGGGCGAACACGTCCTGCGCGGAGTCGGCCAGCGTGGCGCCGGCCGCGCGGTACTGCGCGTCGTCCAGCCCGATGGCCGCGCCGGC